>WNFI01028978.1_pt4 | contig 21270 bp, 24 predicted proteins | sample 5400471 | NCBI WGS metagenome assembly WNFI01 (sample SAMN13153348, study PRJNA577476) | soil metagenome | isolation source: 100 cm saprolite on Douglas fir-dominated hillslope | place: USA:California | collected 2013-09-17
AGTCCATGGAGTTCATCACCATCATCTCGCCGGCCAGTTGGCGGGCAGCGATGGCGGAACTGCGCGCGATGTAAGTCTCAGGCATGGGCAGGAATCGCCTCAAAGTTACGGATATCATCCCACACGCGAGCATCGGGATAAAAAGTCAGGCGGCGGACGGGAACTCTCTCCACGAAGTCACAGGCTGTCGCCAGGAGTTTCTCCACCAAGGCACTGTCCTCGGCGAAAAACAGAATATTGCGCATCAGGCGGCGGACGGCCTCGGCGGGCGGCAGCTCATCCACGCGGTTTTCCGGACCTTTCTCGATAAAGAACAGGGCAGAGATGGGAGCGCTGGTATTTTCACCGGCCTTGGCTAACTCGCCCGAAAACGGAGTACCGTAGGCGGAGTAGCCGGCGGCACTCGGCCGCACGTAGGAAATTTCATCGGTGAGCAGTGTGACGTCGGACGGCGCCAGCCGCGTCATCGTCGTTTTGCCAGCGCCCGAGACCCCAGAGAACAAATAGGCGCGACCATCGCAAATTCCGCTGGCCCCATGCAGCAGAAATCCACCGCGGGCGGAGAGCACAAGACTGTGCAGGATGCGGAGGACGGAGTCGAGCGCGTAGGGATTCGCAGTCTGGCGAACGTGGCCACGTCCTGTGAGCGGATTCCAGCGCGCCTGAAAGTCGCCGCGCTCGATCAGCCACTCGGCTCCGCCGCGGCAAACGCGAACGTCGTCGTCCGAAACGGGGCCGGGTTCCGTGAGATCAAATTCCAGTTCCAGTTCGGGTTGGGAGGAACTCAGGAATCCAGCATAGCGCGCGCACAGTAAGTCGAGGAACTTCTGGTTATGGCTCCGCAAGGCGATCGGGATGTTTCCGATCTCAACCACACATCTGGTCGTCTGGTCTGTGTGTGTCATGCGGTTTCCAAATCCGTAGCGGACGGTCGGAGAAGTTTACGGCTCCGTAGCTTAAGCGCAGCGCGGCGCGCGATACTCGAATAACAGAACAGCAGGCCAATCATGCGCGACCACAGCCGCCGCCGCCGCAGTTCAACTTTCATTGCCATTGCGTTGCGATTTACACCGATGAGCGTTCCGAGAAGCCCTTCGCTGGGGAACGCCGGGTCGGGACCGGGCATTGAGTCGCCGCGTGTGACGAAGCCCAGATCGTTGCGATCCAGAAAACGATGCAGGAAAAAACGCCCATCGCGCCACGCGAGCACAATGTCGCCACGACGCACGTCGCTAGCCTCGCAGGCCGCAATCTGTGCGACATCGCCGGGCCAGAGCGTGGGCAGCATACTTTCGCCGCGCACTTGCAGACACAAGTGCCCGGAGCCGCGCAAAGCTTCAACGGCTAAAGCTTCACGCGGCGCGCTGCAACCTGCACTTTCACTCATTGCTTTGAACGATCAGGAACTTTTTCGCGACGACTGACACTGCGGAGTGGTAGCGCCGATCTTTCCGCACGCCAGAGCGAGTGTCTCAAAAACCCGTTCATGACGGAACGAAGGTTTCTGGTACGGCTTCTTGTCTTTGCTCGCGGTCTTCTGATGCTTGTCGTTCGCGCGAGAGGGTTGGTTCTCTAACGTCATAGTTTTTTGATCAAGCCGTTGCGACTAGCCTGTCTCCGGTTTTAGTAGAAGATGTGCGTTGACGAAGTGTACTACACGTGTTTCCCGCGTGCCAACCGCGATCGGCACCGCAAAAATAGATTGGGGCCATCCATGAAACTCAATAGAATGAGAGAGTTCCCGTTTGCCGCGCCCGTCGCAAACTGAACGACAATCCCCCTAGCGCGAGCGGCAGCAGCACCAAACTGAACGCCGCGAGCGCAATGAGGGTAGTGACCATTGCGGGCACGGGCTGCCCTTGCAGTAAAGCGGCGCGCATGCCTCCCACCGCATAGCTGAGCGGGATCGCATGCGCCACCATTTCCAGAGGACGCGGTAAGCTCTCAACCGGAAACATCGCTCCGCTCAGAAACCACACGCCGGAACTCAGCAGCCACAACCGCTCCCGCCAGCACATACAAAAACAGCTTCAGTAGATTTCCCGCGAAAGCGGAAACGGAACTCAGCACCACGAGCTCTGCAGGCGGAGTGGACGTGGTCATCAGCACCTCCATCGTTCCCGTCTGTTGCGCCTCCTGCACGGTGCTGAGGAACGCCTGCGTGCTCATCACAAAAAATGTATAGACACCGGTGCCTACCAGAAGAAACGGAAAATACTCCACGCCCCCGGGACGAAACCCGGGACCAATTGCACGGGAGAGGAAATAGAAAGCCGCAAGCTCCGTCAGCAGACCAAAAGCGCCGATTGCAAATCCCGTGCGATGGCGGATGGCGGTCAGCAGGTCGCGCCGCAAAATGGCATAGAGCTTGTAGAGAGTTGCATTCATGAGACTCTCCCTGCGTGCTGGATGCCGGCGGCTTCATCTACTTCGCCGGTCATCCGGAAGTAAAAAGCGCGCATCTCTTCGATGCTCTCGCCGCGGCGAATGGGCCGGTCGGCCAGCAACTCTCCGTGGTGCAGCAGGAGAATGCGATTGCCTACCGCAGCCGCCTCGGCGAAGTTATGGGTTGCGAGCAAAATCGTGGTGGGACGGTCGGCCAGTGCGCGGATAGTCGTCCAGAAGTGGGTGGTGGTGGCTGCGTCCAGGCTGCGCGTCGGCTCGTCGAGCAATAGGACGCTCGGACGTTTCACCAGCGCCCGCGCGATTCCGAGCCGCTGGTACATGCCGCTGGAAAACTTCATCACCAGCGTGTCGGATTGTTCGGAGAGGCCGATTTCGCGCAGCACTTGCTCGATTCGCTGCGTACACTCGCCGCGCGGAACGTCGTCGAGCGCCGCAAAAAACTCCAGATTCTCGCGCGCGGAAAGGCGCGGGAAGAACGATCGTTCAGTAGCGATAGCGATGCCGACGTGCTGCCGCACCCGGCTGCCTTCCCGCTGCGTATCGAACGCCGACACCTGCACGGAACCGGAATCCGGAAGCAGCATGGTCGAAACCAGTTTGAGCGCCGTGGTCTTACCGCTGCCGTTCGGACCCAGCAGCACCAAAACTTCGCCCGCGCCCGCCGCGAACGAGAGATTCTTTAGCGCAACCGTCTCACCGCCGCGCTCCCGTCCCAGCCAGTTAAACAAAGCGGGCCGGTGACGAAAAACCTTGCCGACGGATTCGAAGACGACTCGGTCCATGAGTATGCGGAATACGGTGGAAGAGTCTGTATTATAGTGGCGCTTCAGGCGGCTGCCTCTTTCTTTCAGGGCCGCGTTCCCAGAGTGCCAAAACAAACCAATCGTAGAGACGCGGCTTGCCGCGTCTCCCCCGCCGTTGGAGATGCCGCGGGCGGGGCTGCCTCCGCCACCAGAGACGCGGCAAGCCGCGTCTCTGCCGATCGGTGTTCGCGGGAATTCGATTTTCTTTGCGCGTGCTCAGGCGTGCGGCTGAGTGCGGAGCGCATCGCCCGCATCGTGGCCTGGAACAAATCCGCCCTCGACTGGGACGAACTTCTCCGCCTCGGCGAACATCACGGCGTCCTGCCGCTGGCGGCGCGCAGCCTGAGCGCCCACGCGCTGGGGATTCCATTGCAGACCGCGCGTTCTCTGCAGACTGCTTTTGACGTAAACCTGCGCCGCAATCTCTGGTTCGCCAGCGAACTGGCGCGAATCGCCGATTACTTCGAAAAGAATCACCTGTCCGCGATCCCGTACAAGGGACCCGTACTGGCCGAGTCGGCCTATGGCGACGTCGCCTTGCGCAACTTCGGCGACCTCGACTGGCTGATTTCGCGGGCCGATTTTGGACCAGCCAGGCAGTGTCTCGCAGACCTGGGATACCGCCCATCCTCGCAGCTCACCCGGCCCGTCGAACGCTTCTGGCTGCGTTACGGCTACGAGCGTTCGTTCGACAGTGCAGCGGGCAAGTATCTGGTCGAGCTACAGTGGGCGTTGTTGCCCCACTTCTACTCCGTGGATCTTCGCGGCGATGACTTGCTCGCGCGTTCCCGCCCGGCGTCGATGGGCGGGCGCGAAGTCCGGGGCCTTTCTGCCGAGGATTCGCTTCTCGTGCTCTGCTTGCACGCCGCCAAGCATCTCTGGATGCGCTTGATCTGGGTGTGCGACATAGCGGAAACCTTGCGCACGCAGACTGTGGACTGGACGATTCTCAGCGCGCGCGCACGTGAGTTGGGCATTCTCCGAATTACGGGCGCGAGTCTCTGGCTGGCGCAGCGCCTGTTGGGCTCCCCGCTTCCAGAACCGGCGCAAACAATGATCGCCAACGATCCAGAAGTACCGGTTCTCGGCGCGGAGTTCGTTGCGCGCCTGGCGCGAAGCGCCACCTACGATTTCACGTCGACAGAATATTTTCGGCTCATTTGGAGATTGCGCGAGCGCCGCCGCGACCGGGCGCGCTATCTTTGGCGGTTGTTGTGGACTCCCGGCGAGGGAGATTTGGCGGCGTTGCGATTGCCGGAGGCGTTGTTTCCTTTGTATCGAGGGGTGCGGGCGATTCGGCTGTTGCTCAATGCTACAAGGCATTCTCTCCACGCTACACGGAGAGAATTCCCTTCAGCACTTATGCGTCCGCCAGTGGCGCAGGGGTCCTTACAACTGCGTGGCTGCTTCGCTTCGCGAACCAGCAACTTCGCTCAGGATGACAGATCCAGAAACATGGCGGGGGGTCGACACAACTCGCACCAGCGGGAATCAGTCCAACTATCAATGTGCTTCGCCGTCCCCCGGCGCGACATCAGGGGTATCGACTTTCTGTACGAACGGTGAGTTCGACGACGGCGGAGGCGGAAATTCTCCCTGGTCTTTGCCCGCCAAAGCGACCTTCATGAACTGCATCCAGATGGGCAGCGCGGCGTGGCCTCCGGATTCTTTCGGCCCCAGGGATTTTTTCTCGTCGTAGCCAATCCAGACTCCGCAAGTGAGTGTAGGCGAGAAGCCAATAAACCAGGCGTCGGTGAAATCGTTGGTCGTGCCGGTTTTTCCCGCGAGAGGGTACGGCATCTTGGCGGCGGCCACGGCTGTTCCTCGTAGAACGACCTCGCGCAGCATCGATGTCATGATCCGCGCCGTGCGCGACGAGATCACATCTTTGATATCCGGAAAATCCTCTTCCAGCACGCGTCCGTCATAGTCCGTGACTTTCTTGATGTAGCGGGGAGCGAGTCTGACGCCGTCGTTGGGAAAGACGCTGAACGCCGAGGTTTGCTCCATGAGCGTGATCTCTGCCGACCCCAGCGCCACTGGCAGATAGGGCGGGATCGTGGATGTCACGCCAAAGCGGTGCGCGTATTCAATCACCGTGCGAATGCCCACCCGATCCGCGAGCTTGAGCGCGGGAATGTTCCTCGATTGCGCCAGCGCGCGGCGCAGCGTGATCAGGCCTTCAAATTTGTCGTCATAGTTGTGCGGAATGTACGGCCCGTTGGGCGTTTCGAAAGTAATAGGCGCATCAAGGATGGTTTCGTCCGGGCTGCCGCCTTGGTCGATGACGGTCGTGTAGACGTAAGGCTTAAACGACGACCCGACCTGCCGCAGAGCCTGCGTCGCGCGATTGAACTTCGAAAGATTGAAATCGCGCCCGCCGACCATCGCCTTGATCTCCCCCGTGGCGTTGTCGAGGGCCACCAGCGCGCCTTCCGCACCCGAGTCCTGCTCCAGGCCGACTCTGGCTCGTCCGCCAAGATCGAGCGACAGCACCTTGACATACACGATGTCTCCCACCGAGAACAGAGCGGGCAGTTTGCGCTGAGTCCAGACGACATCTGCGGGCAACAAGGTCGCGGCATGGTCGCCGAAACGAATCTGAGCAGCGGCGGGCGAGACGGCGGTCACGACCGCGTGAATGTATCCGTAAAGTTCGGGTTCCTGATCCCAGTCAGGATCCTGGTAGGTGCTGGTATGTTGGCCCTGGGCCAGGACATTCGCCAGATTGCCCCGCCATTTCTGCCGCCGCTCGTACGCTGCCAGACCGTCGAGCACCGCGCCGTTCGCGGCTCTCTGCAAGTCCATGTCGAGCGAGGTGTAAACCCGCAGGCCGCCTTCATGAACCTGGTCGCTGCCGTACTTGGTTTCGAGATAGCGGCGGATTTCCTCCACGAAATTGGGCGCCAGTGAGTTGGGATCTTTTTGCAGGTTCAGTTGGACTGGCTTTGCCTTGGCCTCGGCGGCCTGGGTGGCAGTAATCTTGCCGTCTTCCAGCAAGGCGTTGATCACCAGGTTGCGGCGCTTCTGCGCGCGGTCGGGATGCGTGACCGGCGAATAGTATTGCGGCGCTTTAGGCAGGCCCGCCAGCAGCGCCGCTTCTTCCAGTGTCAGTTGCTTCGCGGGTTTGCTGAAATAGTACTCGGACGCAGCTTCAAACCCATAGGCGCCGTGTCCCAGAAAAATCTGGTTGGCATAGAGCGTAAAAATCTGCGGCTTGGTGAAGCGGCGTTCCATCTGGATGGCCAGCAGCGCCTCCTGAATCTTGCGGTGGAACGATCGGTCCGGCGATAAGAAAAGATTGCGCGCGAGTTGCATTGTGAGGGTGGACGCGCCCTGTACCTTCCCTCCGGATTCGATGTCGCGATATGCCGCGCCCGCAATCCGCCAAAAGTTGATTCCCGAATGGGTGTAGAAGTCCTTGTCCTCAATGGAAACCAGGGCGTTGCGCATCACCTCAGGATAGTCGTCGTAAGCAGCCACGACTCGCCGTTGCAAAGCGAAGGTGCCGATGACTCGTCCCTGGTTATCGTACAGTTCAGTGACTGCACTCGGACGATAGTGTTCCAGTTGCTCGACCTGCGGGAGATCGGTCGAGTACACCAGCAGCAGGCCCCCAGCCGATCCCACCGCCGCCGCTACCAGAACGAGAAATCCGAAGAAAACGTGGCCCACCAGATTCCGTCCTCCCACTTCAAGAGGCGGCAGACGCTGGAGGAGTGTCTTCATAAATCAGTACCCAGTACCCAGTAGCTGGTACCCAGTAAACCCAGTGTACTTCGCGAGAGAACACGGATGAGGACCGACCAAAAGAAATCGCCCGCCGAAGCGGGCGACTGGGTTCACTGGGTACTGAGTACCAGATACCGGGTACTGATTTTAAGCTTTCGACTCCCGGTTCTTCAAAACTTCGAGCGCCTTCTTCAACTGGTCGTCGGTCGGATTCTTGGGCTTCTGGTTTTGATCGTCCGGAGCAGCTTGCTGGTCTTCGTCGGGCAGTCCGGCATCCTCCTCGGCGCTGTCAGCGACTACGAAGTTCGGAGTGACGGCCGCATCCTGAATCGCCTTGCCGTTCGGAGTGTAGTACTTGGCGACCGAGAGAATCAGCGCCGCGCCGTCGGGCATGTCAATCAGCTTCTGCACCGAGCCATCGCCGAAAGTCTTGTCTCCGACAACATCGCCGCGGGCATTTTCCAGGATGGCCGAAGCGACAATCTCCGCCGGGCCGGCGGTGCCGCGATTCACCAGAACCGCCAAGGGAAGCTTGGTGATGTCCTTGGCGGGGTCGGCGTTAAACGCCTGCCGCGGATACTTCTGTCCTTGCAAGTAAGTGATGGTGCCGTGATCGAGAAACAGGTTCGCCGTGGCGATGCCCTCGGCCTCGTCGCCGGCGGCGGCGTTGCGCAAGTCGAGCACGATCTTTTTCGCGCCCTGCTTCTGCAGGTTGCGAAGCTTGTTGGCAATCTCCTGCGATTTCCCCTCGGGGAAGGCGTCCACTTTGAGGTAGGCGACGTTCTCCGCCAGCATCTTGTCGGTGACCGGCGGGATGGTGACGGCATCACGCGTAATCACGATCTTCTGCGGTTCCGCCCGCCGCGGGCGCACAACGGCTACGGTCAGCGTGGAACCGGACTCGCCGCTCAGCAGGCTGTGAATTTCCGCCAGCGACATTTCCCGCGTACTGCGGCCTTCAATGGACTCGAAAATGTCGGAGTTTTCAATGCCCGCCTTTTCCGCAGGGCCTCCGGGGATCACCGCGATGACGGCCGCGTATCCGAAGCGCTTCGAAACCGCGGCCCCGATGTCAGCCTTGCCGTCACTCTTGATCGCGCGATAATGCTTGTACTCGGCGGCCGTCAGATAACTCGAGTTGGCATCCAGCGATTCCAGCAGGCCGTGCAACGCGCCTTCCGTGACGGCCGGGATGTTCGGCTCTTCCACGTACTCGCTGCGCACCCGCGACAGCACTTCGCTATACACCGACAACTGGCGATAGGCGCCGTCATTCGACGAGGCCCGCACGTTGACGAAACCGCCCACCAGAGTGAACAACAGAATGGCCAGCGAACTGGCAAGAATCGTGGCTTTTAACTTCATCGACATGGATTTTTATCTTCCGGGAAGGGACAGGCACTCCCCCAACAAACTACCTCGTATTATAGACGGTTTGATGCTGGGACCGGCAGCGAAGGTTACAAAAGAAGCAATCGGCGGTACCTGTCCTCGCTATGAGTGGGCCCGGCGTCATGGGCGGATTTTGTTGCTCTAATACGACCTTCTTTTTCAATAGGATGCAGCATTTCTGACCTCAGGGTTTGACATTGGTTTCCCCCGTGACCTCTGTGACCCCTGTGGTTAAGATTTTAGGTCTTTGCCCCCTCGAGGACGGCGGCGATTTGCGTGTGCCCCTTCTCCCGGGCGACCATCGCCGCTGTCTTGCCTTGGTCGTTGGTAATGCCGGCGTCCGCACCGTGCTTCAGCAACAAGTCCGCCATTTCGCCGTCGCCATTCTGCGCCGCTGCATGGATCGGAACCCATCCCGCCTGCTGGCGTGCGTTGACCGGGGCGCCGCGCTCCAGCAGCAATCGCACCGCTGCCAGATTGCGCGCGGAGGCCGCGGAATGGAGCGGCATGACGCGGGTCTGATTGTTTGCGACGGCGTCTACGTTCGCGCCCTGCTCCAACAGCAACCGCGCCGCTTCGGGTTGTCCGAAATAGCAGGCGAAGTGCAGGGCGGTGAAGCCATCGGGCGAGTATGAATTGAGGGAACCAGCGTCGCGCAGACATTCTCTGAGTTGTTCGAGTTGTCCCAGCGACGCAGCTTCGAAAACATCCAGATCCTGCTTCTTGGCGGCGATCGCTTCGGCCAATTCGCGCCGCCCGCGGTAGAGACAATGCATCAGAAGGCTCACCCCGGCCGCATCCTTGTCGTTGGCCGCGCCGGGCATTTCATCGAGCAGGCGGAGGAGACCTTCGGTGTCTCCAGCTTGCAGAAGTTCAAAGGAGCGTTGCGGCTGGCTCATGGCGGCCTCCCAGTATTAATTAGCAATGCTAACTAAATATAGGAGCCCCGCCCCGCCTGTCAAGAAGAATGTTAGCAATGCTAAACTTCTGCTGTGCCGAGTGCTGACAAGAAAGAACGGATGGAAATCGCCGACCGGCTGCACTCGGCCTCCATTCATTTATTGCGGTTTGCCCGCCAGCAGGACGTGCTCTCCCGCGAGGGCCCGGCCCGTTTGTCGGCGCTTTCCGTGCTTGTCTTCGGCGGCCCGATGACGCTCGGTCAACTCGCGGCCGCGGAGCAGGTCAAGCCTCCGACCATGAGCCGGATCGTAGCCGGCCTTAAGCGATCCGGTCTAGCCAAGATTGACGCTGACGCGAACGACGCGCGCCGGATTCGAGTCAGCGTCACGGCCAAAGGCGAGCGTTTGCTCCAAGGGGCGCGAACTCGGCGAATTCGGCTGCTGGCAGAACAACTCGACGACATGGACGGCCAGGAATTGGAAATTATTCGCAAAGCAGCAGCAATTATCGAGAAAGCAGTGCGAAGCACGGCAGCGCCGTAGAGGGTAGGCACCGGCAGTCAGATCGGGTTCGCGGCTTCCGCAACGGCTGCGGCGATCATTTCTTCCGAGACCCGAAACTTGAGGTCTTTCCGCAGCTTATTCACCAGTACCTTGGTTTCGTGTGCGAATCCCTCCAACGAAAGGCGCGCGAGGACTCGAACCGTTCCAACCAGGATTAGTCCCTGTCGTGTCGCCATCTCTCGCGCCCGTCTCTCGTCGACAATGAAGAAACCAGCGCCTTTTTCCTGAGCTTGAACCAGCGCTTCGGCTTCTCCGGCATCGAGATCGGGAGCCCAGAGTCGAACGCTGGTTTCGTCGGCGCAGTGGCACCTTTGAAAAAGTCGCCATGATAGAGCTTATTCAACCGGTGCCGGAATTTTGTTTTCTTGTTGACTTCGGTTTGCACGCGCCGGGGCACGTATACTACCGTGAAATAGATTGCTAGCTTCGAGGCGAGTCCAAGGTGAGCGAGATTGATGAGCGCAGGGCTATCGATGACGGCGACGCGCCTCATTTTTTCGCGAGGGAAAGAAGCACGAACAAGCCAAGTCCGATAGCGATCAGAGCTCCTACGGCCTGCTGGTTGTCCTCACTGATTTTCTTTTTTTGCGTCTTGAGGAATTCCACGACTTCGGCCTCAACTTCGGCGGGATTCCAGGGCGCAAATCGGAAGGTGCGGAATTTCTTCAGGAAAGCTGGCATTGGTATCCCTTCCTGCAGAATGGGAACGACCAGTTTTCCTTTTGACAGAGCGTAAGTCAGTTCGCCTTCCACCGCCGCATCAACGCCGCGGGCGATGATGGCTAATACGCAAGTGGACTGATCAATCTGCTGCCGTACCTCCGCCGGGAGCGCGCTCCGGCGGCTCAGCGGCTCCCTTCGCTGCGGCACAAAGACTTGGATGCCATGTGACGTGGCCAAGGTCTGCAAGCGCCAAGCAGTTACCTGTTCGTCGGGGTCCGAACCGTAACTGAGGAAAACCTTGAAAGGCATTCTGTTGTGTCCCTGACTTGATTCTAGCAGGCGTTCCATTTCGTTTGACTGGCCATCCTAGAGGTCCCTACCCTTCGTCCGCCACCGGATTCCGCAGCACGCCGACGCCTTCGACGGACACTTCCACGACGTCTCCGGCAACGGCTGGTCCCACGCCGCTGGGCGTTCCGGTGCAAATCAGGTCGCCGGGTTCGAGCGTCATGATCTGGGAAATGTAGCGTAGCGCAATTCCCAGAGAGAAAATGAAATCGCGCGTGTTGCCCGATTGGCGGACTTCGCCGTTCACTCGGGTTTCCACCCCAATCCCCGTCCACGGATCCAGCCCATCGGCCACAACCGGACCTACGGGACAGAATGTGTCGAAGCCCTTGGCGCGGGTCCACTGGCTGTCTTTGTTCTGGAGATCGCGAGCCGTGAAGTCGTTCACGCAGGTGTATCCGAGAATGTAGGGCCGTGTATCTTCGTCGGCGGGCAGCTTGTGGCATCGCTTGGCTATGACCACGCCCAGTTCGCCTTCGTAGTCCGTCCGCTCGGAATTCTTCGGACGCAGGATCGTCCCGCCCGGCGCGAGCAGCGCAGAGGGCGGCTTGAAGAAGATCAGCGGCTCGGTGGGAACTTCATGGCCCAACTCGGCGGCGTGTTCGCGGTAGTTGCGTCCGATGCAGATGATCTTCGACGGGCGGACCGCCGGCAGCAGCACGGCGTCTTCCAGCGCGATCGGCTCGATCCGCCGGGTCCGCAGGCCTTCTACGTCGCCGCCTGACTCTTCCGGCGACGTCAGCAGTATCCTTACAATCGATTCTCGTCCGGCAACGGACTCGACCAGGCCATACTGGGCCTGACTGTTTTGTTGAAAGCGGCAATATTTCATCGGAATCTATCTAAACACGAGCGGTGATTGTGCAGTGAAAATTTTCCTGCTTCGGCTGTCGATATTTAACACCCCGTTCGACTAACCGTTAGACGGCCAAGGAGGCCGGACGAATGCAATATCTTCTGTTGATTTACGGAAATGACGAAGCGGTCGGCAAGATGAGCAAGGCCGAGCAGCAAGGAATTCTCCAGGAATACGGCGAGTTCACCAAGAGCATCGCCCAAAGTGGACACTATCGTGGCGGCAACGAACTGGCCGCGATCTCCACGGCAACCACCGTTCGAGTCCGCGACAAGAAGCGCCTGGTCACGGATGGCCCGTTCGCAGAAACCAAAGAGCAACTGGGTGGCTACTACCTGATCGACGCCAAAGATCTCGATGACGCGCTGGCTGTGGCGGCGCGGATTCCGTCGGCGCGCTGGGGATCTATCGAAGTCCGGCCCATTGTCCCCCATGACATGCCCTAGCCGTGTCCTTGCCCATCCGGCTATTCTGTAGGCGGGTCGCCGGATGGACAGAGATCTGGATATTGACCGCATCTATCGCGCGGAGTCGGGGAGAATTCTGGCTACGCTCATCCGCCTGCTCGGCAGCTTCGACCTGGCGGAAGAGCTGATGCAGGAAGCCTTTACCGTGGCGCTCGAACAATGGCCGGGGCGGGGAATCCCCGACAATCCGCGGGCCTGGCTTATCTCCACCGCCCACCACAAGGGCATCGATCGGCTGCGTCGCCAGACCAGGTTCGATTCCAAACGCGAGGAATTGCAGAAGCTCGCCGAACTGGAGCAGCAGTTCTCGAAGGCGGAAGAGGACATGGGGGTTCAGGACGGAGTGAACGACGACCGGCTGCGCCTGATCTTCACCTGTTGTCATCCGGCGCTGGCGCTCGAAGTCCAGGTTGCTCTCACTCTGCGAACGCTCTGCGGGCTGACCACCGAAGAAATCGCGCGCGCATTTCTGGTTACGCTGCCGACGATGGCCCAGCGCCTGGTGCGGGCGAAGCAGAAGATCCGCGACGCCCGTATTCCGAATTGCTCCCCGGTCGGCATGAAGCGCGTGCTCTGCTCGCCCTGATGCTGCTCCACGACTCCCGCCGTATGGCCCGAGTGGATGCGGATGGAGAAATGGTTCTGCTCGAGGAGCAGAATCGGAGTTTGTGGAACCAGGCAGAGATTCGCGAAGGCCTGGAACTGGTGGAGAACTCCTTCCGCCGCGGCGCCGGCGGGACGTATGCACTGCAGGCAGCCATCGCTGCAATTCACGCGCAGGCCCAACACCCGCAGGAAACCGACTGGAAGCAGATCGCCGCCCTCTACGTTGCGTTGCTCCGAGTGCAACCCTCGCCGGTCGTGGAGTTGAATCACGCCGCCGCGGTCGCCATGGCGGATGGTCCCGCGGAGGGCTTGCGTTTGCTGGACCGGCTTGAGGGCAAGCCCGAGCTGCGCGAATATTACCTGCTCCCGGCGGCCCGAGGCGACCTGTTACGCCGGATGGAACAATGGACCGACGCGGCGCTAGCCTATCGCCGGGCTCTTGCTCTGACCGAGAATGAAGCGGCCCGATCGTTTCTCTCACGGAGATTGGCGGAGATGGAGAAGAGAACCGAGACACCGTCGCGGAGGGACGACTGATACCGCGAGAGCTATTCCCGCCACCGAACTGGCGGGCTATTGTCGACGGTCCCCCCGGGACCGGATCGACAATGCCTCCGGTTCTACGGCACGCTCTCGCTGGCTTCTTCCGACCGCGCGCTCTCGTTCCCACGCACATCTGTCGCGGAAACCGAGTAAAAATAGATCTTCCCCGGTTCAACCACGCTGTCGCGGTAGGACGGCGACTTAACCAGTTCCGAATTCAATTTGACCGGCGCGCCGTCCTGGCCGTGGCGATACACGTTGTATCCCGCAAGATCGGTTTCAGTTACCGGAGCCCAGATCAAATCCACGAACGGCTTCTGCCCCTCGCCCGAGTACACCGCCTGCAATCCGGAAGGCACGGTAGGAGGAAACACGTCGTGCGCCACAATGCGCACCGCCGGACTATCCTCGCCCTCGACCTGCACCTCGCCGCCCGCCCGGCTCTCGATGCTGACTGCGGTCATGCGATACAAGTACGTCTTTTCCCATTCCAAGCCCGCATCCTGAGCGCGCACCGCGCCCGCTTCACCCGCCTGAGACTCACTGGCCACCGCGTCTCTGCCGGTGCTCTCATCGCGCCGGTAAATTCGATAACGATATTGAATGCCAGGTGCCGCCGCATTTGCGCCCGCACCCGTCCATGTAAACGCCACGCCACTGTCGCTTAACTCGGCATGAAAGTCCGAAGGCGGCGGGAGTGTGGGCATCGCTGGAATGGTGGCCCGGTTGGAAGGTCCTGCTGTGCGCTGGTCGCGGTTCAGAACCTCCACCGAGTAGCTAACATCGCCCTGCGGATTCTGTTGCTGGATTGTGGCGGGCAGAGTGTCGGTGAATACCTGGGATTGTGGTTCCCCGATGCCCGCCGTCTGGGCGGTCCTCCAGACTCCGGCAAATGAGTGTGGGACCAAGTGAGCGCGCCGTCTGACGATCAGTGGTGCGCACGGGCACACTCCACGTGAGCGTCACCTGGCTCCCCTTGCGGATGGCGCGCAGGTCGGAAGGTGGCTTAGGCAGTTCCAGAGACGGTGGCAGCGGAGGCCCCGTCTGCGCGCAACCGGACAGCAATCCGCAGAGAGCCGCCACAAGACCGAGCCTGCGCGCCAGCGAAGTCATGGGAAGAGAAAAGAGTATCAGAGGCCCGCGTCTTCACCCATCGGCCTACCCCATCAACTCCCGCACCGCTTCACGAAAAACTTTGCTGTGAAGGTCAACATCCTCGGGCGCGGTAGACGGCGACATCAGCGCCATGTTGTGAAAAGGTGTCAGCAGGATGCCGCGGTTCATGGCGTAGAGATGCATGAAGCGTTCGAGTTCGAAGTCCATGGCGTCGTGAGCTTCGGTGCCGTTTTTCGGTTCGTTCGGACCGAACAGATATTCCGCGCGGCAGCCCAGCCGAGTCACGCTCCAAGGTACGCCGAAGTCGTTAATGACCTTCTGCACGCCCGCGGTCCAGCGTTCGGCCAAAGGGATCATCCGGTCGAAAGCCTCTTTGGTGAGAACTTTGGTCAGCGTCGCACGCATGGCGGCGAGCGAAAGAGCGTTACCGGCCAGCGTGCCGCCGATTCCTCCGGTATCGCAGTCTTCGAGGCTGTGATTCTTCGTGATGAGGTCGCCGACTTGCTGCGTGAATCCGTAAGCCGCTCCCGGAACGCCCGCGCCGATGGGCTTACCGAACACGAGAAAATCGGGATCGAGGTTCTCCGCCCTCGTGAACCCGCCCGGCCCCGCGCAAATGGTATGCGTCTCGTCGATGATGAGAAGCGCGCCGTGCTTGCGCGTCAGTTCGCGCAGCGCGGGATGGTAGCCCGGCACAGGATGCACGATCCCAACGTTCGTCATCGCCGGTTCCGCCAGCACGCAGGCGACGTCACCGTGCGAGAGCGCCTGCTCCAGCGCCAAAACGTCGTTGAATTCCACGACTCGCGTGGTCACCGAAGGATCGACCGGAGGCCCAATATTTCCGCGGCGTGCCTTGGCGGTGCCGTCCGGCTGCAGCGTGATGAAACACTCATCCACTGACCCGTGATAGCACCAGTTAAAAACGAGAATCTTTGGTTTGCCGGTAATCTGACGGGCTAGGCGAATCGAAAAGCGATTCGCGTCCGTGGCGGTAAGAGCAAATTGCCAGTAAGTGAGTCCGAAACGCTTCTGCAATTCCTCCGCGACGAAAACAGCATCTTCGGACGGCAACATCAGCGTGATACCGCGCTTGGCCTGCTCCTCGATCGCCTTGACGGCCGCGTGCGGCGAGTGGCCGGTCATGGCGCCGGTGTCGCCAAGACAGAAATCCACGTAGCGATGCCCATCCTGATCGAAAAACTGCGCGCCCTGTGCCTCGCGGACCACCGGCGGGAAGGCTCCCGCCCACTTCACCATCCAGTTCATCGGGACGCCGGACAGCAGCGACTTCTTGCTGCGTTCGAAAATCGCTTTCGATTTTGGATTCTCGTTGATGAAGCGCGTCTGCTCGCGCTGCATCAGGGACTGCAGGCGGTTGCGGTCGGGGGCGGTCATTGTGATTCGGACTGTACCTGGAAGGCGGAAGCTTAGCAGAAAGCGAAGAGCAAAAACAGAACCGCAGAGGCAAAGAGTAGCGCTGTGAGATTTGCATTTTCTCTTAGAGATGCAGAAAAAGCGTTGACGCGCGACCATACGTGAGAAGATACGAGTTCACTTCCTCAATACAACCCGAGCAGAGGAATTTCGACTTTTGAGCACTCTCCAGGGCTGCCTGCCTTAGCATTGGATGGCCGCTCACTACTTCCGCGGAAGCAACGCTTCCATTCTTCCGAATCTCCATCTGGATCTGCACGTCACCCATAATTCTTGCCTATCGAGCTAGTGGAGGAAAAAGCGGTGGGGACACGTCGGTCAATGCGATTTCAGGTTTCTGTGTCTCACCATGGCTAGCTTCTTGTGCCAATGAGTTTTCGCAAAAGACAAGAGCGACAAGGGGAGCGCACAGAAAACACATGCAAAGCCACTGGACCGAGCGCATGGGCAGAGATTCTACAGGATGTAGCGCGACAAATCCTGATCCTTCACAATCTCGCTCAGCATCTTTTGCACGTAAGCCGCGTCCACGATGAACTGCTGGCCTTTGCGTTCCGGCGCGTCGAAGCTGATTTCGTCGAGGACGCGCTCCATGATCGTGTGCAGCCGGCGCGCGCCGATGTTCTCCGTGCCCTCGTTTACGCGGAAGGCGAAGCGGGCAATTTCGTCCAGCGCATCGGGAGTGAACTCCAGCTTTACGCCTTCGGTGTCGAGCAGCGCGATGTATTGCTTGGTCAGCGAAGACTTCGGCTCAGTGAGGATCCGGATGAAATCTTCCATCGTCAGCGACTGGAGCTCCACGCGGATGGGGAAGCGGCCTTGCAGTTCTGGGATCAGGTCGCTCGGCTTCGAGACGTGGAATGCGCCGGCAGCCACGAACAGAATGTGGTCGGTCCGGACCATCCCGTAGCGCGTGTTGACGGTGGTGCCTTCGACGATCGGCAGAATGTCGCGTTGCACGCCCTCGCGGGAGACGTCCGGTCCGTGGCCGCTCTCGCGGCCGGCGATCTTGTCGATTTCGTCAAGGAAGATGATGCCCGAATTTTCCACGCGGTCGATGGCGGTGCGCGTGACCTGCTCCATATCGATCAGGCGCTGCTCTTCTTCCTGGATCAAGTACTCGAAAGCCTCGTTGACCTTCATCTTCCGCTTCTTCGTGCGCTGGCCGAAGATGTTGGGGAGCATGTCCTTGAGATTGACGTCCATCTCCTCCACGCCCTGGTTGGAGATGATCTCGAACGACGGGAAATTCCGTTCGCGGGTTTCTATTTCGACTTGACGGTCGTCGAGCTTGCCCTCGCGGAGTTGCTGGCGCAGTTTTTCGCGGGTGCGCGACTGCGATTCGCCAGCCGCGGTGTTGCCCTCGAGAACAAATCCTGGCTGCGGAGTCTCGGCCGGGCGCGGGCTGATCGGGGGCAGCAGCAAATCGAGCAAGCGCTCCTCGGCGTTGAGTTCGGCTTTGTCGGCAACGTCTTCGAGCTTCTCTTCGCGGATCATCTCGATCGCGATTTCCACGAGGTCGCGGATCATCGATTCTACGTCGCGTCCTACGTAGCCGACCTCGGTGAACTTCGAGGCTTCAACTTTCAGAAACGGCGAGTTGGCCAGCTTGGCCAGGCGGCGGGCGATCTCGGTTTTGCCCACGCCCGTCGGGCCGATCATGATGATGTTCTTGGGGATGACTTCTTCCGCCATGTCGGGCGGCAGCTTCTGCCGGCGCATGCGATTGCGCAGGGCAATGGCGACGGCGCGCTTTGCGTCCTTCTGCCCGACCACGTACTTGTCGAGTTCCGTGACGATTTCGCGCGGCGTCAGATCGTCCAGCGTGATCTGTTCTTCTTCAGCGGTTCCGGGTAAGTAGATGGCCATAAAAATTCACGTAGGGACAGCCGCCCTCGGCGGTCCAGCCGGGTCGAAGACCCGGCTTACTCTATAGCGTCAAAATCGAGCTTCGCTCGACAGGACAGCCGAGGGCGGCTGTCCCTACGCGTGCTTTACAACTCCTCAATCGTAACCTTGTCATTCGTAAAAATGCACATGCGTCCGGCAATCTTCATGGCTTCTTCGGCAATCTGGCGCGCCGAAAGTTGGGTGTGATCGGCCAGAGCCTGCGCGGCGGCCTGGGCAAACGGGCCACCCGATCCGATGGCCGCGATGCCGGTGTCGGGCTCGATCACGTCGCCATTACCGCTCAGCAGGAATGTTTGTTCTTTGTCCGAAACCAGCAGGAGGGCTTCCAGGTGACGCAGGAACTTATCCGTACGCCAGTCCTTGGCGAGTTCCACGGCGGCGCGGCCGAGGTTGCCGTGGTATTGGTCGAGCTTCCCCTCGAAACGGCTGAACAGAGAGAAGGCATCGGCGGTTGAGCCAGCGAATCCAGCGAGGATTTTTTCCTGATAGAGCCGGCGAATCTTCTTCGCTCCGTGCTTGATCACGGACTCACCCAGCGTGACCTGGCCGTCTCCGGCCATGACGACCGCGCCGTCGCGGCGGACACACAAGACGGTGGTGGAGCGGATTCTGGGTGCGGCCTCGCGTTCAGCCGCAGCGGATACTAGTCTGCTTTTCTTCATGAGTGCAATCCTTGATTATAGCAGTGTCATCTCTGGCATAATTTCGTTCTGTGAAGGTAAAAGAGCCATTCCTCCTGTGGGGTTCACTGCTCTGGATCGCTGGAGCCCTCTTACCCCGCACACTGTATCGCGGACGAAGCGGGAGGCCTTTTGAGAATCAGTTGATGGCACGGACCGCGTTTGTCGTGATCGGCATTGCTCTGCTTGTTCTTTGGTACTCCCTTCCTGCCCATTGACCCTATGCTGGGACCTGGAAACTGGGCGCTCAGACTCCTGTAAAATTCAAGCAGCGCACTCGGAGCCATTCTTTTTGTCGTTCCTGGACGATTTAAACCCTCAACAACGCGAAGCGGTCGAGACCACCGATGGCCCCGTGCTCATTCTGGCCGGTGCCGGGAGCGGGAAGACCCGCGTCATCACGTTCCGGATCGCGTACCTCATCGAGCACATGAACGTAATGCCGGAGTCCATTCTGGCGATGACCTTCACCAATAAGGCCGCCTCCGAGATGGCCGAGCGCGTGGAGAAGTTGGTAGGTGGCCTGACCATCGCCACGCCGGTCATTTCGACGTTTCATTCGTTCTGCGTTTGCGGATTCCGTCGTCGGTGCCGGGACAGCCGCCCATCGGACTCACCAAGAATTTCGTGATCTACGACGAGTCCGACCAGCAGCAGGTCGTGAAGGGCATCATGCGGCGGATCGGGCTTGACGATAAGCAACTCACGCCGCGCACTGTGCTCTCGCGGATCTCGTGGGCCAAGAATCACATGCTCGATCCGCAGGAAGTCTATTTGCAATCGGCCGATCCCAAGACCGAAAGAATCGCCCACATCTACGAGGAATATCGCAAAGAACTGCGCAAAGCGAACGCCATGGACTTCGACGACCTGCTGCTCGAAGCCATGCGCCTGCTGAAGTCGGTCGCTGCCGTGCGCGAATATTACAACCGGCGTTTTCAATACATTCTCATCGATGAATATCAGGATACGAATCGTCCGCAATATGAATTGATGCGGCTGCTAGCGGGCGAACGCCATAACATCTGCGCTGTCGGCGACGAAGACCAGTCGATTTATTCGTGGCGCGGGGCGGACATCCGCAACATTCTCGAATTCGAGCGCGACTTTCCCGAGGCGAAGATCGTTCGTCTGGAGCAGAACTACCGCTCGACGCAAAATATTCTTCAGGCCGCGTCAGCGGTGGTGGCAAACAACGTCCGCCGCAAAGGCAAGAACTTGTGGACCTCGCGCCAGGGTGGCTCGAAGATCGGCTTTTACGAAGCGCCTGACGGCGAAAACGAAGCCCTGTTCGCGGCCGACGCCATCAACCGCTACGTGCGCGAGTCAGCCGAGCGCGGCGAGAATGCGCGTGCCGCCGTCCTCTATCGCACGAATTCGCAGTCACGCCTGTTTGAAGAAGCGATGCGCCGTTACGGACTGAAATATCACGTAGTCGGCGGCTTCTCGTTTTACGAGCGCGCCGAGATCAAAGACATGATCTCGTACCTGAAAGTCGTTCTCAATCCCGCCGATTCGATTGCCCTCCAGCGCGTGATCAACACCCCGGCCCGAGGGATTGGGAAGTCGACGATCGAAACCATCGAACGCGTGGCGCTGGAGACCGGTCAGAGTCTTTGGGGAACGATTCGGGAAGTGGTCCAGCGACAGCTCCTGCCCGCCCGCGCCATTAGCGCGATGCGAAGCTTCCGCGACCTGATCGAAGACGGTGCGGCGATGTTAACCGGAACCTACAGCGACCGCCTGCAGGCCGGCGCGACCGAAGAGAGCAACGCCCCACAAGGTAGCGCCGGCCCTTCGGCTTCGCTCAGAGCCAGCGTCCCGCCGGCTGTCGAGCGGGCGTCCCCGCCCGCGACGCCGAGAGCGAAGGAACTGCCGGAAGAATCTCCCGATACGGCTTTCGATCCCAGCAACTTCAGCTTCGACTTCGGAGAGAACCTAGAAGAAGACGACACTCCAAACCGTAGCGCCGGCACCTTGCCGGCAGTGCCGGAGGGCGCCTCGCCCTCCGCGGTCGTCATAGACGAAGCCATCGAAGGTTTCCGACGCCGCCATGGACTCCCGTGATCGCGGCGAAACCCTCGACCAGTTCCTCGACCACGCCGCGCTCGTCAGCGACGCCGACCAATACGACGAACGGGCGCAGATCACGCTCATGACCCTGCATGCCGCCAAAGGTCTGGAATTCCCGCTGGTAGTGCTGGCCGGAATGGAAGAAGGCCTCTTTCCGCACTCGAGGACTCTGATCGAGCCCGACCAGATCGAAGAAGAACGCCGCTTATGCTACGTCGGCATGACTCGCGCCATGGATACGCTCGTCCTGTCACGCGCCGTCTATCGCCGCCGCTATGGCACGGATATGCCCGAAGCCAGCGTCCCGTCGCGTTTTTTGGACGAAGTGCCGATGGAATTGGTTGAGGAAATGGGCGGGTCACGCAGAAGCAGGGGTAGTGTGGGGACGGGTCTCCGACCCGTCCAAGCGGGGCGAAGCCCTGCAGCCAACGCGGAAACTGTGCACTATTCGTACGAGGACGAAGACCAGAGCGCGAGCTGGAATCCTGCCCGCGTCAAGCCGAAAACGTCCGCTCCAGTGCGCAACTACAACTCCATCGACAACATAGCCGAGTTTTTTGCCTCACGCGGGAAGAAGTTCAACATTCCCAAACTGCCCGTCGAAGAGCCCGCTGGCAAGCGCGGATTTCGCCCAGGACAGAAGGTCAAACACCCGAAATACGGCGAAGGGACGGTCTATCAGCGCGAAGGAGATGGGGAAGATGCCAAGATTACGGTACAATTCCCTCGCTTCGGTTTGAAGAAGCTGGTGGAGAAGTACGCCCAGTTGGAGCG
>WNFI01438291.1_pt1 | contig 21268 bp, 23 predicted proteins | sample 5400471 | NCBI WGS metagenome assembly WNFI01 (sample SAMN13153348, study PRJNA577476) | soil metagenome | isolation source: 100 cm saprolite on Douglas fir-dominated hillslope | place: USA:California | collected 2013-09-17
TCGTCTGGCTGGGGCCGTGGTGCGCGATCTACCTGGTGGACTGGCTGTTGCGGCGGAACAGGTACGACGCCGGGGCGCTGCTCAACGAGCGGGGCGGGCCCTACTTCCGCAACGGCGGCGTGCACTGGCCGGCGATCATCGCGCAGGTGGTCGGCATGGTCGCGGCGGCGCTGTGGCTGAACGCCTACTCGCCGTACGTGTCACCCCTGTCCAGCCGAGTCGACGGGTCGGACTTCAGCGTGTTCATGGGGCTGTTCTTCGGCGGGGTCACATACTGGCTGCTGGCCCGCAGGTCGGTCCGGGCCGAGGATGAGGCGACCCCGGCCTCGGCCATGCTGTAGCCCCGCTGCCGCGGTTTCCGCCTTATCCGGATTGCCGGGATCCGGCAGCGCCGGCCGGCGGCCTCCTCCATGACCGTGGTGGATCCGCGTCAAATACCGCCACCAATCAACCGCGATCACGGAACTCCTGGCTCCGACCGGAGCTGGTCACGGGTTCCACCGCTCGCCGATTTCGGCCCAGCCGGGCGGCGGGCCGGGCAGAAGGGCGGGCAGGCTGGGCAGAGCGGGCGGCGCGCGCAGCCCGTCGAGCAGCAGTGCCAGGTACCGCTCGCGCAGCTCGCTGGTGCGCTGGCCGTCGCGCAGGCGGACCGCGGCGACCATCTCGAGGACCCACCCGATGTCGTCCACGACTGCGTCGGGGCGGATGGCCCCGGCGGCGCGGACGCGCTCGAACAGCGCGACGTTCAGCTCCTGGGCCCGCTCCGCGTCGCGGTAGAGCTCCTCGGTAGGGGCGAACGTCCCGGCCAGGCTCTGGGTCAGCGAGTGAGTGTCGGCCGCCACTATCCGTTCCATGAAGGCCGCGAACGCGGTCCAGGGATCCCGGTCGTCGGCCAGCGCCTGCCCGGCCTCGGCGATGTAGCGGCGCAGGCCGTCGGCGCTCAGCTTGCGCAGCATGTCCTCTTTGCTGGGGTAGCGGCGGTACAGGGCGGCGATGCCCACGCCCGCCCGCTTGGCCACCTCGGAGACCGGCGCGGACGGGTCGGCGACGAACACCGCGCGCGCGGCGTCCAGGATCAGCTGGTCGTTGCGGGCCGCCTCGGCCTGTCGGCCCGGGAGCGGCGCGGCAGCGAGCGGCTTGCGCGTCATGATGTGCACTCTACCAGATCGGAACGTTCTGTTCTGCTATCGACCGGCCTTGCTGGCCTGGCCGATGGGGGGCGGCGCCGCATCGGCGGCCAAGATCATCGGTCAGAAACCGCTGGTACCACAGCGTAAAACGACCAAAGTTCCGAACGAGCGCCTGACCGCCCGCCCCGGCCTGCGCCGCGAGTGCGCCGCGACCAGGACCTTTGGCCGGCAGGCAGGCAGCGACTCCATGACCGACGCGGTAACGACCAGCTTTCGGTTCGCCGGCAGGCGTGAGGAGAATCAGGTGTCATGAGCGCGCCATCCGTCGGGCCGGCCGGGCTTCAGAGGCTTAACGCCCTGCCGGCTGAGCTGGCCCGGCAGGAGTTGCTGGCCTGCTGCTCGTCGGCGCGGTGGGCCGCGGAGGTCGCGTCCGACCGGCCGTACGCATCGGCCGGCGAGGTCCTCGCCCGCTCGGACGAGTCGGTGGCGGGCCTCGGCCAGGCGGACCTGGAGGAGGCCTTGGCCGGGCACCCGAGGATCGGGGACCGGTCTGCGGCCGGCCCGCCGGGCGGCGCTCAGGCCGGTGATGGCGCTGCGGCCGGCTGGCCGGGGCAGGAGGCTGGGGCCAGCTGGTCGCGGCAGGAGCAGGCTGGCGCGCATGCGGCCGATCCGGCCACGCTGCAGGCCCTGGCCGACGGCAACGAGGCGTACGAGCGGCGCTTCGGGCACATCTACCTGGTGTGCGCGACCGGGCGGAGCGGAGCGGAACTGCTGGCCCTGCTCCGCCAGCGGCTGGGCAACGAGCCCGGCACCGAGTGGGACGTGGTGCGGCGCGAGCTCGGAAAGATCAACCAGATCAGGCTGCGGAAGCTGCTGAAGGCCACGAATGAGGCGGGAGAGACCCGATGAGCGCGGTCACGACGCATGTGCTGGATACGGCGCGGGGGGTCCCCGCGGCCGGGATCCAGGTCTGGCTCGAGCAGGTCTCGGGAGCCGGCCGGCACGAGATCGCGCGGACGCGGACCGGGTACGACGGCCGTGCCGCGGGCCTGGGTCCGCAGCGGCTGGCTCCGGGTACATACCGCCTGGTCTTCGACACCGCCGAGTACTTCGCGAGCGTGGCCGCCGGGGCGAAGGGCGCCGGGAGGGAGAGCGCCGACGGGCGGGGCGCCGCGGGGGAGGGCGCCGGGGGGGAGGGCGGGGACAACGAGCGCGGCGCGTTCTTTCCCGAGGTCGCGATCACCTTCACCGCCGACACCGCCGACGGCGAGGCACCGCACTACCACGTGCCGCTGCTGCTCAGCCCGTTCGGCTACGCCACCTACCGGGGGAGCTAGGCAATGGCGATCGAGCTCGGCCCCAACCAGTACGGCAAGGCGGAGACCCGGGTGGTCCGGGTCTACCGGGACGGCGCGCGGCACGAGATCCGCGATCTGAACGTCTCCACGCTGCTGCGGGGCGACTTCGGCGACGCCCACGCCCGCGGCGACCAGGCCAGCGTGCTGCCCACCGACAGCCAGAAGAACACCTGTTTCGCCTTTGCCAGGGAGAAGGGGGTGGGCGAAATCGAGGACTACGCCCTGGACCTGGCCCGCCACTTCGTCAACGACATCGGGCCGGTCGCCGCGGCCAGGATCGAGGTCGACGAGTACCGCTGGGAGCGCCTCGCGGTGGCCGGACAGGAGCACCCGCACGCCTTCGCCAGGGCCGGACATGACGCGCGCACCACCGCGGTGACCGTGACGGGCCAGGAGCCGGCGCAACGGGCCTGGGTCGTCTCCGGCATAAAAGATCTCGTGGTGCTGAAGTCGACCGGCTCGGAGTTCTCCGGTTTCCTCAAGGACCGGTACACCACGCTGGCCGAGACCAGCGACCGGATACTGGCGACCTCGCTGAACGCGCGCTGGCGGTACCAGGCCGGCCCGGTCTACCAGGCCGGGCCGCCGCAGGTGAGCTGGGCTGAGGCCTACGCGCAGATCCGCCAGGTCCTGCTGGAGCGGTTCGCGGCGGTGCACAGCCTCGCGCTGCAGCAGACCCTGTGGGAGATGGGCCGCGCCGTCCTGGAGGCCCGCGACGACATCGCGGAGATCCGGCTGTCCGCTCCGAACAAGCATCACTTCCTGGCCGACCTGTCCCCGTTCGGGCTGGACAATCCCGGGGAGGTGTTCCACGCGGCGGACCGCCCGTATGGCCTGATCCAGTGCGCCGTCCAGCGTGCCGACGCGGCCGACCCCGGCCCAGCCTGGGACTCCGCCGCGGCGTTCGGCTAGGGGTGGCGCGGGCGGGAGAGAGGAGGGTGACGAGTGGATTTCCTGCAGCCGGGCCGCTGGGACGAGGCGCTCGCCGCCAGGGCGGCCCATCCCGGAGCGCTGCCGATCGCCGGCGGCACCGACGTGATGGTCGAGCTGAACTTCGACGTCCGCCGTCCCGCCGCCCTGCTGGACCTGACCAGGATTCCCGAGCTCGCGCGATGGTCGGCGGAGAACGGCAGGATCCGGCTCGGCGCCTGCGTCACCTACACCAGGCTCATCACCGAGCTCGGCGGCCGGCTGCCCGGCCTGGCCATGGCCGCCCGCACGGTGGGCTCGCCGCAGATCCGCAACTGCGGAACGGTCGGCGGCAACCTCGGCGCCGCGTCGCCTGCGGGCGATTGCCACCCGCCGCTGCTCGCCGCGGGCGCCGAGATCGAGGTCGCCTCGGTCCGGGGCATCCGCACGATCCCCGCCGCGGACTTCTACACCGGCGTCAAACAGAATGCGCTGGCCCCGGACGAGCTGATCGCGGCCGTCCTGATCCCGCCCGCGGCCGGCCCGCAGCAGTTCAGCAAAATCGGTACCCGCAATGCCATGGTGATCGCGGTGGCCTCGTTCTGTCTCGTTCTTGATATTCATAACGCAGGGGTGGGAACCGGGATCGGCTCGCGGCCGCTGCCCCGATCGACGACGTGCGGGGCACCGCCGCCTACCGCCGCCGCGCGCTCGCGGTGATGGCCGGGCGTACCCTCAGCTGGGCCTGGAGCGAGTACCAGGGGAGGAGCTGAGCGCATGCGGATCACCGTGACGGTGAACGGCGAGACGCGGCAGGCGGACGACGTCTGGGAGGGCGAGAGCCTGCTCTACGTGCTGCGCGAGCGGATGGGGCTGCCCGGCTCGAAGAACGCCTGCGAGCAGGGCGAGTGCGGTTCCTGCACGGTGTACCTCGACGACACGGCGGTCTGCGCCTGCCTGGTCGCGGCCGGCCAGGCACAGGGCCGCACGATCGTCACGGTCGAGGGCCTGGCCAGCGGCGACGTCCTGCACCCGGTGCAGCAGGCGTTCGTCGAGGCGGGCGCGGTGCAGTGCGGGTTCTGCACGCCCGGGCTACTGATCGCCGCGCATGACCTGCTGCGCGGGGGCGGGCGCCCGACGGACGCCGAGATCCGCGAGGCGCTGGCGGGCAACCTGTGCCGGTGCACCGGTTACGAGAAAATCCTTGAGGCGGTGCGACTGGCCGCGGACCGATGGCGGGACGGCGCCTCATGACCAGCACTTGCCCTAGGCCAAGCGGCGACGACCCCGTTAGCCCAAGGGGGGACGACCCCCCTTCAACCCCCCGCCGCGGAGCGAGCTCCGCGAACAGTGTTAGCCCTAGGGGGGACGACCCCCCTTCAACCCCCCGCCGCGGAGCGAGCTCCGCGAACACCATCGTCCTGAGCGGATGTCAGGTCGTGACCCTGAACCCCCGGCGGGACCGGTATGCCAGCGGATACATCTCGGTCGACGGGACCCAGATCACCGAGGTCGGTCCCGGCCCGGTGCCGGAACGCCTGGCCGGCGCCCCGCAGATCGACGCAACCGGCTGCCTGGCCACGCCGGGCCTGGTCAACACCCACCATCACCTGTACCAGTGGGCGACCCGGGGCCGGGCGGTCGACGCCACCCTGTTCGGCTGGCTGACCGAGCTGTACCCGGTCTGGGCGCGGATCGACGAGCAGATCGTGCGCGCGGCCGCGACCGCCGCCCTGACCTGGCTGGCCCGCAGCGGCTGCACGACCACCATGGATCACCACTACGTGTTCCCCCGCGACGGCGGCGACGTGCTCGGTGCGACCGTCGAGTCCGCCGCCGAGGTGGGCCTGCGGTTCCATCCCACCCGCGGCTCCATGGACCTGGGCGAGAGCGCCGGCGGGCTGCCGCCCGACGACGTCGTGGAGCAGATCGACACGATCATCGGGGCGACGCAGGCGGCGATCGAGCGGTTCCACGATCCGTCGCCTGGCTCGATGCTGCGGATCGGCGTCGCGCCCTGCTCCCCGTTCAGCGTCACCCGCGACCTGCTCACCGAGTCCGCCGCGCTGGCCCGCAGCAGCGGGGTCAGGCTGCACACGCACCTGGCCGAGACCGCCGACGAGCACGACTACTGCGCGGAGCACTTCGGCTGCACCCCGGCCGAGTACCTCGACTCGCTCGGCTGGCTGGGTGGCGACGTCTGGCTCGCGCACTGCGTGCACCTCGACGACGCGGGGATCGCCAGGCTCGCTGCAGCCGGCACGGGTGTCGCCCACTGCCCGGGTTCGAACGCCCGGCTCGGCGCGGGCATCTGCCGGACCCGGGCGCTGCTCGACGCCGGCGTGCCGGTCGGGCTCGGCGTCGACGGCGCCGCCTCCAACGAGGCCAGCTCGCTGCTTGGCGAGGTCAGCGAGGCCACTCGGTTCGCCCGAGCGGTCGGCGGCCCGCAGGCGATGACCGCGGCAGAGGCGCTGGAGCTCGGGACGCTCGGCGGGGCCAGGCTGCTGGGCCGGGAGGCGCAGATCGGCTCGCTGGAGCCCGGCAAGCTCGCCGACATCGCGTTGTGGCGCCTGGACGCGCTACCCCACGCGGGCATCGCCGACCCCGTGGCCGCGCTGGTCCTCGGCCCGCCGCCGCCGCTCGAGCTGCTGCTCGTGAACGGCCGGCCCGTCGTCGAGCGCGACCGCGTGGTGACCGTCGACGAGCAGCAGGTCGCGCAGGCGGCCCGGCGGCTGGTATTGCCCGGGGGGTAACCCCCGGAATCCCAGACCGGGGCTCCGCCCCCCGGAGCCCCCCTGCCGTCTGCTCGGGCCGGCCAAGGCCGGCCCTCGCATCCGGCATCGCTGTCCCGACCGCGCCGGCCCTCGCGGCTGGCACGGCGTTTCGCCGGTTACTACGCCTGCGGGCCCTCGCACGCGCTCGACGGCGCTCAGCGCGCGTCTTCCGCGGCTGCCGCCAGCCGGGCCAGGATGTGGGCCCAGCCGGTCGCGTAAGCGCCCCCGGAGTACCCGCCGGGCAGCGCGCAGTCTTCGGCGATCTGCTCTTCGGTGAGCGCTTCCCAGCCGCGGTGCTCGACCGCCACCCGGGTCAGCGCGGGGCCGAGCGCCCGGAACGTGAGCTCGACCTCGGTCGGCGAAGGGGTGAACGTCCAGGTCATGACCAAGCGCTCGGGCGGCTCCCAGGCCAGCAGCTCGCCCCAGGTCACCGTGGTGCCGTCCTGCCAGGTCTCGTAGACGCGGCCGCCCACGCGCGGCTCGACGGTGACGTCGCGCACCCGGTCCTGCCCGGCGGAGAACGGCTGCACCGGCCACCAGATGCCGATGGTCCGCACGAACACCTCGAACGTGTGGTCCAGGTCGCTGCGCACCACGGTCGACTGCCGGACCGGCGGGCGGCGTAGCGGTGTCACGGTCGTGTGGCCAACGTCACCGCTCGCGGCCATCGTCGTCTCCCTTGGGCATGCGCGTCCGCATCAGCGAATCACGTCCGCATCCGACCGGTCGACTCAGGCTATCCCGCGCTCCGCGTCGACCAGCGTGATCACGTCATCTGGCCTGGTACTCCACTCCGGCCTGCGCAGCGGGGCCAGGCTCCGGATGGTCGGCAGGGCAGCCTCGAACGCCTCCGGGCTCTCCCAGCGGGAGAAGCCGGCGAGGTAACGGCCGCCGGGTTCGCGGCAGGCCCGGAACTCCAGCAGCCCGGGTGAGCCGGAGGTCGTGTCGAGCACCTTGTACATGAACTCGGTGAACTCCGCGGTGTGCTCGGGTGCCGCGTGGTGGATGGCGATCGCGATAAGCAAGATTGTTCTCCTCTTCAGTTCGCTGCCGCCCGGCGCGGCTGCTTCAGGCTGCGCAGGTGCTCGGCGTGCATGGGCAGATGAGCGTGCCCGATGCCCTCGATGAGGGCGCGCAGCGGCCTTGGCTCGTCCACGACGACCTGGTCGCCCGAGACGATCAGCACCGGCAGCCTGACGTCCAGCTGCTCGGCGCTGAGCTGCGCGGCGATCGAGCAGAGCAGCTCTCCGTTTCGGCGGACCATATCGGTGAGCGCCGGCAGCCCGCCTGCCTCGCGGATGATGCGCTGGAGGTTCGACTCGTCGATGTTGACCCGGTTGTCGTAGGACGGCCGCAGGCCTGCGGCGATCGCCAGCGCGGCAGCCGCGGCCGCCGCGTCAGCCGACGCGATGTGAGCCAGCACGTGCTCGGCGTCCCATTCGCCCGGTGGCGGCGGGCCGAAGCCGCCGCCACGGGCGACGCCGTCAAGCTCAGTGTAGGCGCGGCGCAGCCCGGTGGTGTCGAGCGCCCGCTGCGTGGTCGGTTCCTGATCGAACATGTCCGTGCCTCTCATGGCCTGTACGTAGTCACGGAATCGGTCGAGCGCCAGGGCCCACAGGAACGCGATCCTGGCGGGCAGGACGGCGCCGGGCAGGGCATCATGGCGCGCGCTGGTCCTTTCGGCTCGAGTGCGACGCCGTGCGGCCGGGCCGCCGAGTCCGGGCCGTCGGCCGGTTGGCCGGGGACCCGCGGGCCGGTGGTCGCGGCGGGGGTTACCCGGCGGTGGCGGACTGGTCATCGTCGGTTATTCCGCGCTCGGATTCGACGAGCCTGCGGGCGGTGTCGAGCGAGGATGCCCACATCTCGTCGAGAAACTGGCGGATCCCGGCCAGGCCCTCTGGCCGGGCGCGGTAGAGCCGCCGGGTGCCGTCCCGCCGCTCGGCAAGCAGGCCGGCGCTCTTGAGCACGGTCAGGTGCTGGCTGACCGCGGTCCTTGTCACCTCGAAGGTCGCCGCGATCTCCCCGGCGGACAGCTCGTCGCGGGCCACGAGCCGCAGGATGGCGCGCCGACGAGGCTCCGCGAGCGCCCGGAGGGCCTCGTCCGTCGCGTCGCCGCTCACTGCGCCATCCTGCCGCTCATCGCTCAGCTGCCGATCCGCCGGCCCGGATCCCGGCCGGTCCGCCCTCGGTCAGGCCCACAGCCCGACGGGGTTGCCGTCCGGATCGGTGAAGATCGCGAACCGGCCGTAGTCGCCGGGCAGGTCGGTGGGCGGCACTAGCTTCTTGCCGCCGAGCTTCTCGGCGCGGTCCAGGTAGCCGTCCAGGTCGTCGACTCGCATGTAGATCTTCACCCCGGCCTCGCCGGGGTTCTCCGCCGGTCCGATGCCCCCGCCGATCGCGTCCTCCCCGGCCCCGGTATCGACGAGCGCGTACCCGCCCATCGCCGGGTCGGCCGCGACCTGCCACCCGAACAGATCGGCGTAGAACTTCTGCGCACGCGGCGCGTCCTGGCTGACCACCTCGAAGAATGCAACTGGCTGTCCCATGGCGGGCCTCCCTTTCCGATTATGTGTGCTGCGGCTAACGTTAGCGACTACTAACGTTAGTGTCAAGCGACGGATAGTGTGGTGACCTGGGGGTTCCGGTGTTGCCGGCATCCTGGCGATGTGACCAGCCGGGCGGCCCGGCCTGCGTATAGTTCCGGTAACAAAACCGGCATTCTTCACGCGGCAGATGTACAGTCCGGCGTGAAGTGCCTCTGGCTGGTGGCACGAGGGCGTTCGGAAGGCCCTTTCCCAGCCTCATGGCGGTGATCCGGAACGATCGAGCCCGGCTGCCGCCCAGGGCAGGCTCGATGTGCCGCGGGCGGTCCTGGAGGCTCGAGGACCGAGGAGTCGCCCTGGTGCCTGGCGATGAGCTGGCCGGTCAGGAACTGGCCGGTGACGGCCCGGCGAGTCGCGCCCCGGGTCGTCTGGCTGGGCACGATGTCGGCCGTCTTCCCGCCGCCCGCTGGCTGTCGATCTTCAGCGTCTCGCTGGGGCTGTTCATCGTCCGCTTCCTGGTTCCCGGGCCCGTCGGCCAGGCGGACAACCGCGACGGCCCCCGGCTGATGTGCGGCCAGGGGCTGGGCCTGGGGCCGGTCGTCCCGCATGGCGATCCCCGGTATTTCCGCTACGCCTATTTCGCGTACGCGCCGAGCCCTTCCTGCGCCCGCCTCCGCGCGTACCCCTCGTCCGAGGTGGTGCCGCTGGAGCTGGCCAGGCTGCTGACGCCGGTACTCCGGCTTCCAGGGACGCTGAACCTGATCGCGCTCGGGCTGCTGATGTGCGCGCTGGCCTCGGTCGGGATCGCCAGCCTGGCAACCGGCCTGCGGCTCAGGCTGTGGGCTCAGCTGCTGCTGGCGGGCGCCGGATGGCTGATCATGGCGGATGCGGCGTTCTTCGACGTCGATGCGGGCCCGTTCAGTGACCCCGCGGCGCTGATCGGCCTGCTGTTGGTCGCGGCCGGCGCCGTGTACCTGGGGCGGGGCTGGCGGACGACGCTGCGCGGCCTGGCGCTGGCGGGGCCGGGCGGACTGCTGGCGATCTTGTCGAAGGAGCAGTACCTGATCCTGGCCGTGCCGATCTGCCTCACCCTGGTCCTGGCCAGCGCGGACCGGGAGGCCGGGCGGGAAGCGCGGGCTGGGCGGGAAGGGCGGGCGGATGATAGCCGGGGCGCCTGGCTGCGCCGGTTCCGGACGCGGCAGACGGCCGCGGCGGCCGCGGTGGCCGCGCTGCTCGCGGTGTCGGCCGCGGGCTACTGGTTCTGGGACGACACCAGCCGTTTCGCCGCGCACCTGCACCACGAGCAGGCCGTGAACATGATCTTCGAAGACATCGTGAACGGGCACGACGACGCCGCCGCCGACCTGCGCGCGCTCGGGCTGCCGGTCAGCTGGGCGAAGTACGCCGGGGACTACTACTGGAAGAACGTATCGGTGCGCACCGATCCGCTGTACGCCCGCTATCAGGGAAAGCTGACCGACGGCAACATCGCGAGGTTCCTGCTGACCCATCCGGGCCGCATGATCAGTATCGGGCAGCAGGCTGCCAGCCTCGCCCAGCAATACCGGATCACTTCCCTGGGCGACTACCCGCCGTCGGCCGGTCATCCGCCCGGTGCCGTCGACTCCCGCGTCGTGGTGCTTACCTGGCTGGTGCACCGGCTGCCGCCGCGTCTGGGCTTGCTGTGGCTGCTCCCGCTGTGGGCGGCGATGGCGGCGGTCGCGACGGTCGCGCTGGCCCGGCGGCGAGCCGAGGCCTGGCACCGTGACGGCGCAGTCGGAGTGCTGTGCATGACGGGATGCGCTGTCGTCGCGTTCGTCCCGCCCGCTTACTTCGACGGTATCTCCACGACCCGGCACATGGTCGGCATGAACCTCGCCATCGCCATCGCCTTCGCGGTCAGCATCGCGCTGGCCGGGTCGATGATCCGCCGCGGCGTGGCCCGCCCGCGGCAGCGCCCCGGGACCCCTGCCGCGCCGGCCGTGCCCGAGCTGGCGCAGCCCGGCTCGTGACCGATCACGCCGGCGCTTGTCGGCCCGCGGCCTTAAGTCGCCTAAGGTTCGCGAAGCTGTCACGCTAAGTTACTGATTCCTGAATCTAGCCGCTGGACTATTAGCAGGTGCGTTCGGCTATCGCAGCGCCTGCCTCCGGCCGGCATGATCTGCATCCTCCGCCCGCCAGCACCAGGCGGCAAGACAGGTGAAGGTCGTCCGGCTGGCCAACTATGTCGCCCCCGCCTCGGGCGGGCTGCGCACCGCGCTGCGCGAACTAGGCGCCGGATACCTGGCCGCCGGGCATGAGCCGGTGCTCGTCATACCCGGGCGCCGGCCGGGAAGCCGCCATACCGAGCAAGGCCTGGTCATCACGGTGCCCGGGCCGACGGTGCCGGGCACCGGCGGGTACCGGGCGATCACGGCGCGGCGGCCCCTGCGGCAGCTGCTTGATCGTCTGGAGCCGGACCGGCTGGAGGTCTCCGACCGCACCACGCTGCGCTGGACCGGCGCCTGGGCGCGGGCGCGCGGGGTCAGGTCCATGATGGTCTCGCACGACAGCCTGGCCGGGCTCATGAGGATGTTCCGGCTGCCAGGCGTGCCGGACCAGCGGCTGGCCGACCGGCTCAACCGCGCCACCGCCGCGTCCTACGATGTCGTCGTCTGCACGACCAACTGGGCGGCCGCCGAATTCCGGCGGCTTCGCGTGCCGAACCTGCTGCAGGTGCCGCTCGGCGTCGACCTGCACTTTTTCCATCCGGCCCGGCGCGATGAGGAGCTGCGGTCCCGGCTGGCCGGCCGCGGCCTGCCGCTGTTGGTGCACTGCAGCCGGCTCTCGCCGGAGAAGCGCTCAGAACGTGCCGTCGGCGCGCTGGCCGAGCTGCGCCGCCGCGGCGTGCCTGCCGTCCTCGTGGTCGCGGGAGACGGTCCGCGGCGCGGGTCTCTGGAGGTCCAGGCGGCCAGGCTGCCCGTCCGGTTCCTGCGCCACGTTGCTGACCGCGAATTGCTGGCCAGGCTGCTGGCTACCGCCGACGTTGTGATAGCGCCAGGGCCGGTCGAGACGTTCGGCCTTTCCGCGCTCGAGGCGCTGGCCAGCGGCACGCCCGTCGTGGTGAGCAGCCAGAGTGCCCTGCCGGAGATCGTCGGGCAGGCCGGGCTTGCGGCCCAGGACAACGACGCGGCCTGTGCCGACGCCGTCGAGCAGATCCTGCGGCGCGACGTGGCCGACCGCAGGTGCCGGGCGCGAGCGCAGGCCGAGCGATTCGACTGGCCGACCGCCGTAAGCGGCTTCCTGGCCGCCCACGACCTGAGCGCCCGCGGCAGCCAGGTGCCCGCTAGTAAGCCCGTGCCGCCGCCGATCATGCAACCCGTGGGGCAACCATGAGCCATAATCCAGGTGACCTGGCCACCAGCGTGCCGTCCCCGCTCGGCGGCGTGGTCCGTGCTGTGCTAGCCCCAGGGCCCAGAGGGGACGACCCCCCTTCAATGTCCTCAGTGGAGCAAGCTCCGCGAGCTACCCGCCGCGGCAGTGACTTCGCGGAGCTGTGCCGCCTGATCCGGCGTGAAGGGCTGCTGGACCGGCGGCCGCGCTACTACGTGATCAAGTTCGCCGTCGTGGGCGCCCTGCTCGCTGCCGGGTGGGCCGCGTTCTTCGTGATCGGCAACTCCTGGTGGCAGCTCGCGCTCGCGGTGTATCTCGCGCTGATGTTCGCGCAGGTCGGCTTCGTCGGGCACGAGGCCGGGCACCGGCAGATCTTCCGCTCCCGGCGCGCTAACGCCATCGTCGGCCTGGTGGGCGGCAACCTGCTGATCGGCCTGAGCCACGGATGGTGGGTAGGCAAGCACAACCGCCATCACTCCCACCCCAACCAGCTCGGCAAGGATCCCGACATCAACATCGCGGTGATCGCCTTCACCCCCGAGCAGGCGCAGGAGCGACGGGGGCTGCTCCGGCTCATGGCGCGCTACCAGGCCTACTTCTTCTTCCCGCTGCTGTTGCTGGAGGCGGTGAGCATCCATGTCATCAGCGCCAGGGCGGTATTGCTCGGTCCGGTCCGGCGCCGGTGGCTGGAGGGCTCGCTGCTGCTCGCGCACGCCGCCTTGTACGTCACGGCGGTGCTGCTCGTGCTGCCGCCGCTGCGCGCCCTGGCGTTTATCGCGGTTCAGCAGGGCCTGCTCGGCCTGTACCTGGGCTGCGCCTTCGCGCCCAACCACAAGGGCATGCTGGTCATGAGCGAGCACGAGAAGCTGGACTTCTTTCGGCGCCAGGTCCTGACGTCCCGCAACGTCAGCGGCGGCCCCGTGGTCGATACCCTGCTCGGCGGGCTCAACTACCAGATCGAGCACCACCTGTTCCCCGCCATGCCGAGACCGTCCCTGCGCCGGTGCCGGACCCTGGTGCGCGCGTTCTGCACGCAGACCGGGGTGCTCTACAGCGAGAAGGGGCTGGTCGGCTCGTACGGCGACGTCCTGCGCACCTTGCACGCCGCGGGCCGGTGACCGGGAGGTAGCGTCGCGGACCCAGGACGACACCGAGTTTCTCGCCCGGGGCTCGCGGCCGTCCGCCTCGCGCTCGCCGACCTCGTGACGCGGGCTGCTCCACCGGTCACATCCTCGGGCTGCCAGGTGTCAGTCCAGTGACTCATAGCCCACATCACTAAGGAGCACGCGATGCGAGTCTTCGTTGCGGGAGCGAGCGGTGCTATCGGCACCCGGCTCGTTCCTCAGCTCATTGCTCACGGTCACGAGGTAATCGGCACCTTCAGGTCGGCGGGAAACGCCCAGCGGCTACGGGCCCTCGGCGCGGAGCCGGTCGGGCTCGACCTGCTCGACGCGCGCGCCGTGCGCAAGGCCGTCCTCGAAGCCGAGCCCCAGGCCATCGTCCACCAGGCAACCGCCCTGGCGAATGCGCGCTTCGGCAGGAGCCTCGACCGCACCTTCGGGCCGACCAACCGGCTTCGGACCGAGGGCACCGACGCGCTGCTCGCGGCCGCGCGCGAGGCGGGCGTGCGCCGGTTCGTCGCCCAGAGCTTCGCAAGCTACCGCTACGCGCGCGAGGGCGGGCCGGTCAAGACCGAGAACGATCCGCTCGACCCCCGTCCCCCGGCATCGGCGCGGGAGACCAACGCCGCGATGCGCTATCTCGACCAGGCGGTCACGGACGCCGGCGGGCTCGCGCGTCTACAACATCGTCGATGACGAGCCCGCCCCGATGCGTGACTGGCTGCCGGCGCTCGCGAGCGCGCTCGGCGCCAAGCCGCCCCGCCACGTCCCCGGCTGGCTCGCGCGGCTGTTCATGGGAGACGGCCTGGCCATGATGACCGAGTCGCGCGGCGCCTCCAACGCCAAGGCCAAGGGCGAGCTCGGCTGGACGCTCCGCTATCCGAGCTGGCGACAGGGCTTTACCGCCGCCTACAGCCAGGAGGAACCGGTGAGGGCCAGGGCGTGACGCAGCGTCACGGCACCCCAGCAGGCGCCTGGCTTGCCGGGTGACCATAATCCCGGGCCGTCGGGCTGCCCGGACGCGCGAACAACGGCCCGCCGGGCGCGTCGCCAGCCTCGACGAGATCGTTTCGAAGAGCCTTTAATACCCGCTAGGAGGTCGGTTCGGATCGGCCTGCTGGACACGGGATGCCAGGTTGGAGCCATTTGGAGAAACGCCGTAGCGATTCATCACGTAGTGCATTGAGGCGGCAATGTTGGCCACCGGGTCATAGATATCCGTAGTGGTCTGAGCAACGTGATTGCTGGCGAAGGTGTCAGGGATGCACTGGGCAACGCCCCGGGAGCAATGCAGAGGATGGCCGTCCGACTGGATCGGGCCGTGGGCGTTGGAGTCATGCGTGTTGATGGCATTCGCGTTGCCCGAGGACTCTCGAGCGCAGAGCACCTCATAGCCACGGACCCAGTAAGCAGCCGGGACGCTCATAATCTTGCATGCCTGCGAGGTCCAGGAGCCTACGTTGCCGCCGCCGTTGTACCTGCCGTATGCGACGGCGCTAATGGGGATTGCCCCAGCTATGTGGACGGGGGGCGCCGGGGAAGGACCTCCAGTGAGGTTGAGAACCTCCCCGGCTTGGATGACGTCAGGATTAATTAGCTGTGGATTGGCCGCCTCCAGGGCGGCGAGGCTGAGGTTGTGAGCGGCCGCGATTGCGCTCATGGTGTCGCCGGGCTGTACGACATATGTAACGACGTGAGTTGGGACCGGTGTGGGGTAGTGAGTCGGATCGGTAGCGGCTGGCACGTGCACCAGCTCGTTAGTATAGATCTTGTTAGGATCTAAGATCTGCGGATTTGCCGCCTCAAGCTCGGCGAGAGAAATCTTGAATTTGGCGGCGATATTAGTCATGGTATCGCCACTTCGTATTCGGTAGTCCACTACCTTCTCCTTCCTCCTGCCTACAAATTACCACCGATCCGCAAGCCACGGTACCGCTACTCTCGTCGTTGCCGTCAAGCTTCTCGGTATCATCGCGTTACCATTCACGTGTAAATGCGATAACTCCGGAATGGATCGGTGGCGGCGTAATAGAAGGCTTGTCGCGGGCGCATCAGGCGTCCAGGGCGGCGCGGACCAGGTCGCCGAGCTCGGAGTCTTGGATCGTCGCCGCGTCCTCGGGCCGCAGCTGGATGGTCCCCTTGCTGGTCTTGAGCTCCGGGTGACGGGAGAGGAAGTCTGCGGCGCCGCCCTGCGGCCAGCCGTAGATCGACACCCCGTGCTTCCAGGCGCCGACGTGGAGGCGGCGGCGGCCGACCTTGTAGGCGGGAATCTGGTACGAGAGGACCACGGCCGCCTCGGGGTGCGCGGCGAGGATCAGCCGGTGCAGCCGGTCGAACAGTGGCCGGTGCTCGGGCGCGATCCCGTCGATGTAAGCCTGCACTGCCTCGTCCATCCCCTGATTCCTCAGTTCGCCAGCCGTCCGTTCCGTGAGGGAGCATAAGTCCGTGACCACGCCGACGCGCTCGCCTACCCGGCTCCCTGAGGGGGCTCCGGCTGGACAGCCGCGGCCGGTCGGGCGGGCGGATGACGTCGGCGGCGTGGGCGCCAGCGCCCGCCGTCCCGACGGGACGCCGAAGGTGACCGGGCAGTTCGCCTACGGCAGCGATCTCTGGATGGACGACATGATCTGGGGGGTCACGCTGCGCAGCCCGCATCCGCATGCCAAGATCGGCTCGATCGCTATCGGGGAGGCGCTGGCCACCGCCGGCGTCTACGCGGTGCTCACGCACGCCGACGTCCCCGGGCAGAACGTCTGCGGGCTGGAGCTGGCCGACCAGCCGGTCCTGGCCGCCGACGTCGTCCGCTACCAGGGCGAGCCGGTCGCCCTGGTAGCCGCCGACCATCCCGAGATCGCCCGGCAGGCGGCAAAGAAGATCGCGGTGGAGTACGAGGTCCTGCCGCCGGTGACCCGGGCGAGGCAGGCGCTCGACCCGGCGGCCCCGAGGCTGCACCGCAACGGCAACCTCGTGCGTCACCTCAAGCTCCGCAAGGGCGACCCGGAGCCCACGGCCGACATCGTGGTTACCGGGACCTATTCGGTCGGCATGCAGGACCAGGCGTTCCTCGGCCCGGAGGCGGGACTGGCCGTGCCGGACGGCGAGGGCGGGGTCGACCTGTACGTGGCCACCCAGTGGCTGCACGTCGACCAGAGGCAGATCTGCGCCGCGCTGGCCCTGCCGCCGGAGCGGGTCAGGCTGCTGCTCGCCGGGGTGGGCGGCGCGTTCGGCGGCCGTGAGGACCTGTCGATGCACGTGCATGCCTGCATGCTGGCGCTGCACACCGGCAAGCCCGTGAAGATGGTGTACAACCGCGAGGAATCGTTCTTCGGGCACGTGCACCGCCACCCGGCCGAGATGCGTTACGAGCACGGCGCGATGTCCGACGGCAGGCTCGTCTACGTCAGGGCGGAGATCTACCTTGACGGCGGCGCCTACACCTCGAGCACCCCGGCCGTGGTGGGCAACGCCGGAACGATGGGCATCGGGCCGTACGTGGTCCCGAACGTGCGCGTGGACGCGTTCGGCGTGTACACCAACAACCCGCCGTGCGGCGCGATGCGCGGCTTCGGGTCGGTGCAGTCCGCGTTCGCCTACGAGGCGCAGATGGACAAGCTGGCGACGGCCCTGGGCCTGGACCCGGTCGAGGTGCGCAGCCGCAACGCGATGAGCCAGGGCTGCGAGGCTCCCACCGGGCAGATCGTGGACAGCCCCGCGCCGGTCGCCGAGTTGCTGAGCCGCCTGCGGCAGATGCCGCTGCCCCGCGGCGGCCTCCGGGGGGTCGTCCCCCGCGGCGCTCCCGACCTCCGCGACCTGCCCGGCGGGGTGTCCAACGCCACGCACGGCGAGGGCGTCGTGCGCGGGGTCGGCTATGCGGTCGCTTACAAGAACGTCGGCTTCTCCGAGGGCTACGATGACTACTCCACGGCGCGGGTCCGGCTGGAGGTCACCGGGGGCGAGCCGATGGTGACCGTGCACACGGCCGCCGCCGAGGTCGGGCAGGGCCTGGTGACCGTCGAGCAGCAGATCTGCCGCACCGAGCTCGGCGTGGACCGCGTCGTGGTGCACCCGAAGGACACCACGGTCGGCTCGGGCGGCTCCACGTCCGCATCCCGCCAGACCTACGTAACGGGCGGCGCGGTCAAGGCGGCCTGCGAGCGTGTGCGTGACCGGGTGCTCGGGCTGGCCCAGCGCGGGCTCGGCCGGACGGCCACCGGCCTGAGGCTGGCCGGGGGCTACGTGGTCTCGGAGGCCGGCGGAACGCTGGGCTCGATCGCGGAGGTCGTGGGCGGCGAGATCATCGAGGAGACCGTCGAGTGGCGGCACCGGCCGACCCGGCCGGTCGACCCGGAGACCGGCCAGGGCTTCGCGCACGTGCAGTACGCGTTCGCCGCGCACCGCGCGGTCGTCGACGTCGACACCGACCTGGGCCTGGTCAGATCCAGGTGCGGGACGGGCGGATCGCCAACCCGTCGTTCACCGACTACCTCATCCCCACGATCCTGGACATGCCGCCCATGCGGATCGAGGTGCTGGAGTACCCCGACCCGAACGCCCCCTACGGGCTGCGCGGGGTCGGCGAGCCGCCCACGATCTCCTCCGGCCCCGCTGTCGTCGCGGCGATCCGCGCGGCCACCGGGCTCGACCTGTCCCGGATCCCGGTCCGGCCCGAGCACATAACGGGTACCGGATGACGACGCGATCGCCCGGCCCGGCCGGTGCCGCGGCGGACTGGATGCCGCCCAGGGGGCGCACCGCCCTGCCTCCTGAGGGTCATCAGGCAGACGGAGGCTGACGTTGCCGCCTTCTGACCTCGTGATACGGGCCCGCAGGGCGGTCCTGCCGGATGGCACCCGACCGGCGGCGGTGGGGATCAGGGAGGGAAGGATCATCGAGGTCGGGCCTTTCGATGCCGCGGCCGCGCCGCCGGCAGCGGAGGCGCGCGGGGCTGGGGCTGCCGAGATAATCCTCGGTGACGACGAGGTGCTGCTGCCTGGGCTGGTCGACACCCACGTTCACGTCAACGAGCCCGGCCGCACCGACTGGGAGGGCTTCGCCACGGCGACCCGCGCCGCCGCGGCCGGCGGGATCACGACGATCATCGACATGCCGCTGAACTCGGTCCCGCCCACCACCGACGCCGGCGCGCTGCGCGCGAAGCGGGAGGCCGCGGCCGGCCAGATCCACGTGGACGTGGGCTTCTGGGGCGGAGCCGTGCCGGGTAGCGCGGGTCGGCTGGCCGGACTACACCGGGCGGGGGCGTTCGGACTCAAGGTTTTTCTCGTTGACTCCGGCGTGCCCGAGTTCCCGCCGCTGGACGAAGCGGGGCTGGACCGCGTCATGCGGCAGGCCGCCGAGCTCGGCAGCATGGTGATCGTGCACGCGGAGGACGCCGCGGTGATCGAGGCGGCGCCGCGCGCGGGCGGGCCCGGCTATGGCTCGTTCCTGAGGTCGCGCCCCAGCCTAGCCGAGGGGCGCGCGATCGGGCGGGTCATCGAGCTCGCGCGCCGCACCGGGGCACGGGCGCACGTGCTGCACCTGTCGGCCGCGGACGCGGTCGGGCTGCTCGCCGGCGCTCGCGGCAGCGGGGCGAGGGTCACCGCCGAGACCTGCCCGCATTACCTCGCCCTGGCGGCCGAGGACATCCCGGACGGAGCCACCCAGTTCAAGTGCTGTCCTCCGGTGCGCGAGCGCGCCAATCGCGAGCGCCTCTGGCAGGCGCTGGGTGAGGGAATCATCGGCTGCGTGGTGTCTGATCATTCGCCGTGCCCGCCCGCTCTCAAGCGCCTCGATCTGGGTGACTTCGGCGCGGCCTGGGGCGGGATCTCGTCGGTGCAGCTCGCGCTGCCCGTCGTGTGGACTCAGGCGCGGGCGCGCGGCCACGCGCTGGACGACGTCGTCCGCTGGATGGCCGCCGGCCCCGCAGGCCTGGCGGGCCTGGCCGCCAAGGGCGCGATCGCTCCCGGCAAGGACGCGGATCTCGTGGCGTTCGCGCCGGAGGACAGCTTCAGCGTGCGGCCGGAACTGCTGCACCACCGGCACGGGCTGACCCCCTACGCCGGCCAGCGGCTCCACGGCGTGGTGCGCCGGACCTGGCTGCGGGGCGCGCCCGTCTCCGGCGAGCGGCCCGCCGGCCGGCTGCTGGCCCGGGGGGGTGACCCGGCTGACCGGGCCCCGGAATGACGTCACTGAGCTGCCCGACCTCGCGTCGCGGCGGCTCGGCGGCAGCGTGATCGCCGCCAGCGATGAGCTGTTCGCGGAGAAGGAGAACCTGATCAAGCCGGAGGCGCCGGTTTTCGCTCCGGGGGAGTTCGGCAACCGCGGAAAGATCTACGACGGCTGGGAGACCCGCCGCCGCCGCGAGCCAGGGCACGACCACGCGGTCGTGCGGCTCGGGGTGCCCGGCATCGTGCACGGCGTTGTCGTCGACACGTCTTTCTTCCGCGGCAACTACCCGCCGCAGGTGTCGGTCGAGGCCCTCGGAGCCGAGGGATACCCGTCGCCCGGCGAGCTGGCCGCGATGACCTGGCACACGCTGGTCTCCAGGACCGACGCCCGGGGCGACGCGGTCAACATCTACCCGGTGGCCGACCGGCGCAGGTGGACTCATGTCCGGCTGTCGATCTATCCCGACGGCGGGGTGGCCAGGTTCCGGGTGCACGGGACGACGGTGGCCGATCCCCGGTTCCTGGCCGGCACCGTCGACCTGGCGGCCGCGGAGAACGGCGGCCGGCTGATCGGCTGCTCGGATGCCTTCTACTCCTCGGCGGGCAACCTGATCCTGCCCGGCCGGGCCGCCGGCATGGGAGAAGGGTGGGAGAACGCCCGGCGGCGCGGCCCGGGCCACGATTATGTGGTCATCGCGCTGGCCGCGGCCGGGAAGCTGCGCCACGTGGAGATCGACACCTCCTGGTTCGTCGGCAACGCCCCGGGCTGCATCAGGCTGCTGGCCGCCGACGCGCGCGCCGCGGCGGCCGGCCCGGCCGCGGAGCCGTGATCCCCGACGGCGGCCTGGCCCGGCTCAGGATCAACGGCGACATCGTCCCCGAAGCGCTGGCCGGCCTCCGGCAGCGCTGGTGGGACGCGCTGCCCGAGGCGCAGCACGACGAGATCCGCCGCGTCGGCGCGTCGGACCCGTCCATCTTGGCGCCAAACCGGCGTATAGGCCTGGCAGGCCATTAACAGGTTGTCATGGAAAGGCGGCGGCAGTTTCATGATCCCAGACCGAAATCCCGCACATAGTAAGCATTCCGCAATGAGGTGAGTTTGCGGCGTGTCGTGGTGGCCCGGTGTGGTGGTTAGCTTCGCAGCTATGCTCACTGCCATCCGTTTTGCCGGGTTTACGCGGCGAGTCGCAAGATCATCGGACTCTATACGTCGTGATAGCGACGGGAAAAGTCCGATGATCTTGGCGCAGCAACCCGACGGCGGGAAACGGGCGGCGAGAACCGGGACATACTGCTGCATACCGCCTGAGGTCTGCGACACCAGCCGCTCGGGTTGATTCGGGACGCTTACATACGACGGTTTGGATCCGGGATGACGGAAACACCTGCCCAGCCAGGCCAGGCAGCCCAGCGGTGTCTCCTCGCAGCCTGGCTGCCACAACGCTGACGGCCTGGATCAAGGCGGCGGGTTATCTGCGAGCCCATACGCGGGTTTCGCTCCAAGATCACGAAATGCTAAATCGGCCGCGGCGTGACGGTCGCGCCGCCGCCGGCGGCCAGCCGTTCCGCCATCCGCTCGTTGCTGATGACGTGCATGACCGCGTTGATGAGCGCGAGGTGCGTGAAAGCCTGCGGGAAGTTGCCCAGGTGCCTGCCCGACCGCGGGTCGATTTCCTCCGCGTACAGGTGCAGCGGGCTCGCGTACGACAGGACCTTCTCGCACAGGTCGCGGGCCCGGCGGTGCTCGCCGATCTCCGACAGCGCGGAGACCAGCCAGAACGAGCAGATGGTGAACGCACCCTCCTCGCCGGCCAGCCCGTCATCGGTCTCGTCCACCTGGTAGCGGAGCACCAGGCCGTCCCTGGTCAGCTCGTCCGCGATCGCGAGCACCGTGGCG
>WNFI01671650.1_pt1 | contig 21265 bp, 18 predicted proteins | sample 5400471 | NCBI WGS metagenome assembly WNFI01 (sample SAMN13153348, study PRJNA577476) | soil metagenome | isolation source: 100 cm saprolite on Douglas fir-dominated hillslope | place: USA:California | collected 2013-09-17
TAGCAGATTACGAGCAACCGCGCTACTCACGGCGTGATACTGTATTGACCATGATTGGTGTACTTATGGTTATGTTGCTAGCCTCGCTTGACCAGACAAGGCCGCTGTTACAATGTCGTTGACGTTTACGCTTTGTACGAATGAAACCATATCCACAGAAAAAAACCATAATGCTGTGATGTTGGTATCTTTGCCTTTCTTCGCTTGTTGAGACAAGCTATTTACCTCACTGAGCAATAATGTTCTTCGTCTGTCAGTTTTGGCAAACTTCGCGGCTGCTTCCAAGTCTGCGTACATCATGGTTAATGAAAACCGCTCTGCATCATGCTTTTTCCCAAGACGCTGTATACCTAAAGAGTGCGCTCGGTTTTTCATCATGCCCGCTGTTTTATACGGTATAGCCTGCATAAGTGCAAGCTGTGGAGCGTTGGGGTAGAGCCTTCGTAGTGCGTTGTCTTCTTCCTCTGTCCAGGTGTTTACCGCTTCGACTTTGGTTGGGGTGCTTCGCCAGAGAAACGCTACGTCGCTTCGTTCGTAGGCTAAAGGTCTAATCCAGGTGATACGCAGTGCAAAGAGGTGTGGTGAGATGGATTGTATACTCACTTTCTCTATGAGGCGTCGCATAAAGTCTTTTTTCGTCTGCGGAGGCAGCGTATGAAACTCGGTTGTCAGGTGGGATAATACATGGTAAAAGTTGGTTATTGAGTTTGACGGGTCTTCTTTGCTTTGTCGTGCCGCTTCTTCTCGTTGCTTTTGTAGTCTGTAGAGTTGCATATACAAGGTACGCTGTTCAACCATGATAGGATCGTTTTCTGCAAGCTCAATTTGATTTCCGTCTTCATCAACCATGCCTTTTGTGAGTTTCGCAATGGTTCTGCCTACCCGTTGTATAGCTTCCTGCTTTTTTATAATGGCGGTGTCTAAGACAACCAGGCTATTGATACCTTCGCTGTGCGCGGTAGCGAAAAATTCTCGTACCCTGTCAACGAGCCCATTGTCATACTTTGCCAGGTTTATAAGGCGATCAAGCACAATTTTATCAACGGGTCGGGCGGGTATACTCCATAGGGTTTCTGTTTTTCCTATCCCCCCTTTGTTGTAGTTTCTGAGGTCATAGATAGGATAGTCTATGTCTGCGTTGGCAAATACCCCTATATCCCCCTCATCGGATGTAAGTAACCCGTGTAAGATGGCGTCAACGGTTGCGTTACTACCCCCTTTGTATTGCCGCTTTCTGCTCTCTGGTGTTCCGTCTACATGCTCCCCTGTCAAACTGGCGAAACAGGGATCGAAAAGATCAAGCGGTACTACCGCGTCAATAATGTCTGGAATTAAAATGATCTCGCCTGTTACGGCGTCTTTGCCCGCTCTTGCAAAACCCGCTAAGGTGAGGTTTTTGAGATACCGGCGTAAGCTCTCCATGTTGGCAATAGTGTATCCCCCGTTTGCTTTGGTCATGGTGGTAACAACTTGGTATTGTTCTGCGTGAAGTGGCTCTATAAGTTCCATAAACTTGAACAGGTAGGGCTTTTCGTCAATATAACGGGCAAGCCTGTTTGTTTGGAAATTAAATTCTGCAAACTTGGTAAACAAGTCTAATGCTTGTTCCCGCCAGGGTTCGTAAATGGTTACTATCTGTTGCTCTTTTGGCATGTCGCGCACTAACACGTAGGGCAACGTGATACATCCCCCGCCATAGTATCCTTTAGATACCTTAAATGCTCTTGCGCGGTTCATGTATCCGATTTGCACGTCAATGTAGGAGTATGCTTCTTGCATTGCCCGCTGAAACTCTTTTAAGTCTTCGTAGCGGGTAAAGTCATACACCAATACCCCCCGTTCCCTAGGTACGATGACTTTTACTTTCATACGCTCGGCAAGTTCTGTAAACATAGAAACATTGCTAAAATGTTTGTCCCTGAACAGCCTATCAGGGCGGGCTAACACGATGTCGCCTATCAGATTGGCGACTATTTCTTCCATCATGCTTTTTAATTTTTTGCGCGTGTCAATCCCGCGTTGGCCGGATATGCCGCTTCCTTCATCAAAGATGTGGATGTGCGTTAAATCATCTTCCGCTCGCGCCTCTTGGACAAATGGTATTAAACTTTCCTGAAGCATCCGGCTTTCGATGTGGGCTTTATCCGATCCTCTGCGTGATTGCCTGATTAAGATTGCCGTGTTTCTGGACGTATCAAGCTGTACGCTGTTTTGCAAAAACGATTGCTGGTGGTCAAGCTGCACGATTTTGTAACTCATCGGGGGCTGTCTCCTGGTTCTCTCTGTCTGATTTCTTAAGCGATAGCAGGTACAATAAAAAGCGTGCTCTCTCTTTCTCGTCTAACATTTCCAGTCCTATGAAAAAGAGGTCGAGCTCTCTTTCGTGACGTTCTTCTTGAGAAAGAATTCGGGGGCGAACTACGGCGGTTTTTTTGGACATGAAAAACCCTCTCCTGAAATGGAGAGAGAAAGTTTTGAGGTCTGTGTGTGCGGTGAGTAAACCTGTCTAAGTTATACCCTAAAAATCTCATGGGTGCAAGCCTCGTCATATTCCCGCTAATATCACAAGATGAATATTGCTAAGGTTTTTTGGGATTCTGGTATCGTCTCCGAAACCTGAAAATTGCATTGATACGCGCTCAATGCTTGGCAAGGATGAAAGAAGCTGCATAGCGTTTTCTTTTGTTTTTCCGGCAATTATTTTCTTAATATGTCTCTGCTCCGCGCTGCTGAGGGCGTATATCCATGTGCTTTGCGCGTTGAAAGATAGAATAACTTTGGTGTTTAACTCTGATGCCTGGGTTATGCTTATGTCCGGATTCCCAAGTATGCTAAACCCCTCTCCTAGTTTTCCTGTTGCTTGGGTAGTAAGAAGCTGCATAGCTCTGTTTGTAAGCTCCTGGGTGTTGTAGGCAATACCGCTACAGGTGAGAGATACGGTTACTTTTACGGTAGGTGCCTCTTGTCCGATCTGGTGATCCGGCGTAACGGTTGGGCTGCATGGGTTTGCTTGTAGTGCTTCCCCATTTTTCAGTTGACCTTGTAACGCTCCTTGTACGCTTTGATTGAGCGTTACTTTTAACGGGGCTGCTGCGCTGGTTATATCGGTTTTTGTTACGGTGCTAAAATCGCGTTCGTCCTGGCCGCCCTGAAATGAGGTAGTGTTAATTGCTCTTATAGCGGTGAAGCAACACGGTTGATTAATATCTCCTAGTGGTATATTTCCCCTGCTGCCAGGGGTTACGGCATGTGCTGAAACGGTAACTTGCCCTAGTGTGGGCGGTATACTTCCGCTTTCTGCTGGAATATTCGCGTCCACATCGGTTACTATTTGCTCTCCGCTAGTACCCGTTAATGTCGTGCCAGTCGGTACAGTAATTTGATTAGATTGACCGTTGTAAAAGGTTATGTACCCTGTTGCTGCTTTCGCGTCCTGGTGGGCGTGTCCTGTGGTTGGTATGGTTGCTGATTGGCTTACTGTTATGGGTGATACTACCCGCCCTAACTGCAAAGTACCATTAACTGTTAATTGCTGTGATTTTGAGAGTACGGTAACGGTTACGGTAAACGAGTTAATGAGTACATAGATTTGAAACGTGAGGCAGGAGAGTATGAGAAAGAGGTACATGCTTACTGTGAGATACGCTATTGCCGTTAGTGGGTGGTTTGTCTGTGAGTCTTCTAATGTGCTCTCAACCGTAGGTATGTTTGTGGTGGTGTCTTCATTCTTTTTGAAAATAACGGTACCGTCTGGAAGCTCAATAATGCGTGCATCAGGAAAGTGGTGAACGTGGATAACTTCTTCTTCCGGCTCTGTGTTTCCTCTCTCTGATGCTTCGCTGTAGGCTTGTTGCATGACAAGGTGTACATCATGTACAAGGTCTTCGTTCATGGCGTTCCTCTTTCCACCAGGGGAAGCGGTATTAACCGCTTCCCAACTTCGCTACAAACTGCACTCCGTTGTTGTATAAAATGATAGTAACTTGACTGCCTGGGTCGCCTATTTCAATGACCATATCGAGCTTACCGTCGTGGTTCAGGTCTTGAAACAGGAGCTTGACAGGCGGGTTACTGCTGTTATCGGGAATGGTGGTAACGTCGTATGATCGGGCTTTCGTTGTGTCTCCCCCTGGTAACTCTATGATAATAACCTGTCCTTTGAGGTTCATGGCTATAAAATGGGTGGGGTTGGTTGAGCTATCAGAGTGTCCTACGACTGCATCGGTCTGGTATGTTCGCGGGTTTCCATACGTTACGTCGTCCTGGTGTGTTTGCCACCATGCGCCGAAAAGATTAAACGCAATGTACCCTGCAAGCATAAGGAGTAAACCTATTCCTACGAAAACAAGATAGTGCGGACGCACTCCGCGCCGTTTTCTTACTGGCCGTTCTTCTTCTTCGTATTCCTCGTATTCTTGCCGTGTGGGTGGTGGTTCGTGTTGTCGTGAACGCCTTTGTATTAAGGGCTGGTCGTGATAATGATGCTCTACTTGTACGCCTTGCCTTGTGTCGAGGTCTGCGTCTGCTATTGATCTATAGCGGAGTGCGCTTCGTGGGATAGACGGCAATAGCTCATCTTCAATTTCCTCGTCAATGGCTGGTTTCCTAGTGGTGGTATAGGTTTGTTTGGGCTGCGCTGTGTGGCTCTGCCTTTGTCGTGGAAAACGATCACCTGTAGCTGGTCGCTGGTGTCTTTGTGTTGGGTACTGCTGGTAGTAGTCTCTTGTGGTTAAGCGTTGTACTCGCTGCCCTTGTTGGTCAAATGAAAAGCCTTGTTGCTCTCTCATGCGCGTACCCTGCTTTCTTCATGCCTGGGACAAAGTACGGGTACTGCCTTCGGATCGCGGGGGTGGTTCGGTGTGCAATCAGGACAAAATATATTGACGTGGCAAGTTATACAGATGGTACAACCGCTCAAGTCAAAATGGTTAAGCGTATGCCCTAAAATAGCGCAGTCGTCGCCGTCTGTTATACTGTACGGGGCTTTGGTTGGTTGGTAGCGGTTTCTTCTTTTCCTTCCTCTTCGGCGGGTCTTGGTGTCTCCCCATAATGTTTGCATGTGGCTCTCTCCTTGACAGTGGCGTTCTCACATGCATTACTGACAAGTGAGAACGCTTGACTACCTGTTAACCTGGGGTCGCGTTCTCAACTGCAAGGCTCTCGTATGGTTCAGATACGAGAGTCAACTTTTATCACCTGCCTTTCAAATGTATGTTTTTGCAAAAACTAGCTGCTTTTTTACGAGGTAACTGTAAGTGGTGCAATAAAAGGAAACAATAGTAGTATAGCTTCGTTTTTGTGAAATTTCAATCTGTTTCCTACGCAATTTGACAGATACCGTATAATTGCATCAAAAAAGTGCTGTTTGGAGGCTCTCAATGCCGCAATGGATGCGAGTGGAAACCATAGCAAAAGAATTAGATGTGAGTGAGGCGACGGTGAGGAATTGGATACGTGAGGGTAAATTGAAAGCGGCTAAGTTCGGGCGGGATTATCGCATTAGGAAAGAAGATTACGAAGAATTTATTCATAAGCATTTATTTCCTGATACTGAGGAGAATAACCGTTGATGCTTCCTGTGTTTTTGATGTGGGGTTATCGTCTTGGGGGGCGTGTTCTTCGGGCTGGTTCTTTTCTATTTTTTGGTGCTGGTGGCATTTCGCTTGGAAGCATAGCATCAGTAACTTTTCCCAACGTATTGAAGGCAAAAAAAGTATTACCTCCTACGTATTGAAGTCGGTCTATCTCTGGCATTATAGCCTGGAAAAAAACTGGTGCTGCGAGTGCCCTTTCTCTTTCTCTATCAGGTCTGAGACCATCAAGGATTTGAGCATCACCATGATCGAACCAGCCTTTGTACGTGCTGTCAATTCTTTCTCGTTCATCCTCTGATGCTTCTATATACGCTTTTAGCATTTCAAGCCCGCTTCTTGCTACGGTGACTAATTCATAAGCTGGTATGGGTCGTGCGTGGAGTTTTGTATAATACTTATCAAGAGGGTGCATGTCGGGAGGCATTGGTTCGCCTTTGGTATATTCTACTTCTGCCTTGACAGTCTCATCATTGTCGGTATGGATTTTGACTTTAGTAACAACTCCATATTTAAACTGTCTTCCACGCTCTTCATCAAGATTAATAACAGAAGTAAAGTGTCCATTGACAGAAGTATTGACAGCAGAAATTGAAACAGTAGGGTAACGGCTCTCTGTACCCCGCTCCCTCTCAACATCAATATTAATAAGTCTCACTCCCGTTTTTACCTGTTGGGCGATCCGCAAGTCGCCTAAGTTACTTCTGCACACAGATATATCTGGCTGTGTTTGTAACAATGTTTCCAGTGGTGAAAGTGGTTTTCCTGCTTCTCTATCACTACCTCCCCCTGCGTCGTCCCGCGCTTCTTTTCTCCCCGCAACTTTTCCCCATTCTACAGGTTGCCTAGTAAAAGTCCGTCTCTGACCTGGCTGTTGAGGAAATGTATTATTAAGCCTTATGCTATCCTCTGAGTCAACAATATCACCCTTCTGGAGAGGGAATATTTTTCGCGGTCTTTGATAATCAGTAATTGTCTGATCGAATATTTGCTCTTTGTTTATTTTTCCCTGTAGTGGTTGGTTATCTCCTTCTATCATAGAAGAAGCCTATAATATCACGCTGCCTGGTTGCTGTCAAATTTTTATAGAGAGCTTAATGTACAAAATTTCCTAAATGATACGACAAGACCCCAATTGTTTAATTTCCAACGTTAAGACTTGTTGGAAATTAAACAATTGCTACAGGAAGGTCTAGTAGGGAATTATAGCAAATTGTTATATAGGAAAGCAATGGTCGTTTAGATGAACCATTTCATCGGATTTCCATCTCCGCCTCGAAGCACGTCATCGATCTCTTGGACAAACAGGTCATGGAGCTCTTGTTCAAAATTCTCACTTATAAAATCATCAATCTTCTTAAGCGAAAAAGTCTGACGACATTCGTTCATAAGCTGAATGCGCGTAAGATATACTTTTTTATACCTCGCTAATGCTTTTGGTTCTACCATTGTAGCCATCACCCTGTTTAATTCCTGTAATGTTATATCTACTTTAAATGAGTTACTAATATCTACATATATAGATATTGCGTCTCTTAATGCCAATTCAATCATCTGACCAGTTCTATAGATTTCTTCATAGTTTTCAGAGTTAGCGTCTTCTTCATACAATCCCATTTGTGGGAGAAGAATGAGATATCCCCTTCCCCTTTCAATTATTTTGCGTTCTAAATATTTCTCATTTAGTATTCCTCCTGAAAAATAAAACGGAAAAAGACGTGGATGGCTCTGGACGGCCTCTTTTGACCATTGTGTACTTATATTTTTACACTGATTTTGTGTCTTCTCATAAATATCGTATTCTTCTTTAGTAACTCTGTTTACTATATTATCTTCAATATATGCTACATTTCTGTACAAAATCATAGTTCTTACCTTGAAGAAATTATCAAATTCCCCTATCAAAAGCCTGGCTAATTCTGGCTGTGTTTCCCCATCAACGTCTTTTACATTTTGCATTAAATAATAATAATAATTCAAAAATCTTGTGTTTATTATAAACCAACTCCTTATATCTATTTTATCGAACATATCACAAGCGAATTGATAAATAATAGGGTGAGATATGTTTATTATTTTACCATCAAAAATTATTAAACGATGGTCGTTTAGTTTCCAAAGAAAATTTGATAGCTGTTCTTTTGGTACATCCTCTAACGTACAAATAGCCTCAACTGCTTCAATGTGGCAAGGAGCGGCAAATATAGCGAGTCGAATGAAAAGTTTCTGTATCTGTACTTGTGGAGCAAACAAGTCATAACTCCACTTAACCAAGTTAAATAGCGTTTCCTGGCGGTCACTGTCAGGATACGCATGCGGCAATGTAAGAATTTCATTTGTCTGAAGACTCTTATAGACACCATCTAAGGTGGGTAAATCTCTTACCCGTGATGCTACGAGTTCCAGGGCGAGCGGAAGCCCGCCTAGACCTTTGCAAATAGCTGCGATTGTAGGCGCGTTGCCCTCATCCGGCGTTAACTTTGCAACTGCAAGAAAAAGCCTTACCGCGTCATCGTTTTGAAGCGGCTTTAATTCATGGTCTTTCAAGCTAAAAGTAGCACGGCTGGTTGCAAGGATGGTAAGCTGCTTTTGCTTATTAACTCGGTCATACAGTGTTTCTCTTGCTTTTTTTAAATCTGTAATGCGTTCGCAATTATGAATAATAAGAAGTGTTCTCTTTTGAAGATCATCATACCTTTTAAGCGTTTCGTCTATGCGGTGCAAAACTGTATCAGTATCTCCTTCATTTTCTCTAATAGAGAGAGATGCTACATTTGCAAAATATTTACTTTCTTTGTTAATTTCTACTATCTGTCTAGCTAATTCGGTTTTGCCGACTCCTGGGAGTCCCACTATTGTTACAAATTGCTTTCCCTCATCAACTAGCATGTCCCAAACTCGCTGTATATCCTCATCACGTCCTATTAACTCAGTATCCCATTTTGTAGAGTACCTGGGTCTATCAAGTGCTTGTTGTTTTTCGAGTAGTGCTAATACTTCGCTCACAAGCATGTCTCTGATACTATCTGCTAGATGTTTTCGGGTTTTATCGTACTCATATTTGAATGGTATCTTACTGATAAGTTCGTGTACCTGGTCTTCAGAAGTAACAACATGCTCGCTAATTAATACAGGGAATAAAGCTGACATCTGACTATATACCGTACTTTCCTTGTCTGGTATCCTTGTACCAGTCACATAGCGCGTAATGTTTGCCTCTTCTACATCTGATGTTGGACTTCCTTTTTTCTCCGCTATTTTCTCTGCTATCTGCTTCCGCGTCTTCCCCGCATCATAGAGAAGTTGCGTTAGCAACACTCCAAAGTCTGTAATCATATTCCTGTGCCTGCTTTCAATTCACTGGTTGAAAATTTGGGGACTTGTAGTTGAAAAAGTTGGCAATAGACTTGGAAGTATAGCCGTTGTGCTTAGATTATAGACCTCTGGCACAGAGGTTCGCAAGTGTCCAGCAATGGTGCTTACGGTCGAAAACTTATGTAGGAAATAGTCAATCTGTGTCGTACGACACAAAATATAGGAAAGCAAGCGGGTAGGCTTTTATGAATAATCCTACGACGAAGACATACACCAGCCTGACAACCGCCTATGAGTTTTTCAATCGGGAGCTCTTTAGCGGAAGTTTACCGCCTTGTTTAATAACCATGCAGCGACATAAAGGCGCGTACGGTTACTTCTCCGGTGATCGTTTTGCCAATACGTCAAACCCGAAAGAAATAACTGACGAGATTGCGCTGAACCCGAACCACTTTTCGACACGCAAGCCAACTGAGGTATTGTCTACCCTCGCGCATGAAATGTGTCATTTGTGGCAGCATCACTTTGGGAAGCGTCCGCGAGGGGGTTACCACGATAGACAATGGGCGGCGAAAATGCACGAGATTGGGCTTCTTCCCACTGATACGGGCGAGCTAGGGGGCAAAGAGACCGGACAAAAGGTGACGCATGTGATTGAAGAGAATGGTCGCTTTGCCTGTGCTGTTGCAAAACTCCTTGAAGAGCATCCGGCTATTCTCTATTCAGACCGCAGTGTGAACGATACAATTCGGGTGAAACGTGCTGCTGATAAAGTAGCCAGTAAAACGAAATATACCTGTCTTGGTTGTGGTCTAAACGCATGGGCAAAACCAGATACGCCGTTAAGTCCTGTGAAGTTAGTGTGCGGTGCATGTCAAAAGCCAATGCGGGCTTAAAGAAGAGAGTGAAAGATTTGAAATGCTCAGAAAGGAGGTTGTTCATGATTAGCTTTGACGTTGTGGTCGTCACGTTTCTCGTCGCGCTTATTCTCGGTTTGGTGGTGGGAGTGATAATTTCCCGTCCTACTCACTACCATTAAACTTATCTACTAATGTTTTGTAGTGCCTTCGTAGCGCGTTCTGGTCGTGCGATCTGTAGTTTTTAGCAAAGGAGAGAAAGGCAAATGGTCTGCGTACAGGGTGGTCGTCTTGCAAAACTGTTCACCCTGTACAAGCGGTGAGCACCGTTTCGTAGACCCATGTTACATCGTACCACATGACATGGGTCTACCCTCGATCAATGTTTGTCCACATCACGAAAAGGAGTATTGCCCTGTGTCGTCTCAACACAAAAAACTAGCTGTAAATGCTTACTATTGGCTTCGTAATCTCGTACCGTATATTGTCTTCCTGCTGATTATAACGTCCTGCGGGCTTCCTGGGCTTGACACGTCGGATCAGCAAAATAGTAAACCTGCTCCTACTCCCATTGTTGCAAGCTATACGCCTTCGCGTATGTTGCAATATTGCCCTGATACCTACCCCTTAGTCTCTGATGTCCTGTTCAAGACGGGTACGGCTCTGGTCGCTGATATGCTTTCTAGCCCTGGCGCGGTCAATGTCAATGAGGGGCAAATTAGCGTGTTTGTCTCCTACATCGTTGGGACAAACAGCTACCTTAAAGATGCCTTTTCCTGGTCTGTAGGAACAATACCTGCTGATCCGGCTGAGCCTGTTCTTACCCCTACGCCTAACCCTGCAAAGTCTAAAAACTCGTATGACTACGCGAACGCTGTATCAACGGTGCAAGCTGGAAACGGGAACATATTAAGCGGTTGGTACGCGCAACTGACCGCTAATCATGCGCTGCTCTCTGCTGCCCGCGCTACGATGAAACGGTACACGTCAAGGCTTCGTTCCCTCTCAAATATCAATTCTCCCTCCCCTGAAGATGTCGGAGGGTGTCTTCTGAGCGCGTCTTCCCGTATGGCCGGATTTCAAGGCCGGAAAACTATCATCCTCTCAAGCCCGTTAGCTGAGGATGTAAGTACCCTGCCTTTCATTGACCTCTCTGGTATTACCGTCGAGGTGATTAATTGGAATTGTGTGTTTAGTAGCGCGTCTGCCTGTATCGCCTCTCGGAACGCTTGGGACGCGAGACTTCGTAGTTTCGGCGCGGTAATCGTATCAATTCACGATCCCCTAGATAGCCAAGTTGTCAAACCTACATTTTAGGTAAGGAGCATTGCAATGTATCACCTATCCCCTGTTGTTGTTATCATCCTTGTAGTTGTAGCAGGTCTAATACTGCTTTACTTAGTAGCGCGTAAATTTAAGCCGTTTGGGCATAGTCTCGCGTTTGTCTGCGCTGTTGCGGGTCGCCTTCTGGTAACACTGTCCTATCACATGGAAAACGCGGCGCACTACTGCCAGAGAGCGTGTGAAACCGCCCTGAAAAGTATCAATGATACTGGTGAGTGGACAATGCGTGATTTCCTGGGGCTGCTCATTTTGTTTGGCATTGGCTCTCTGATTTTAGGTGGTGAGTCTGTACAGGTTACAGAGGTGTTACCTTCCCTCTTTCAAGCTGCTACAGTAAACTTGCCGCCCATTTTTGAGCTTTCCTCTGCCGCCCTGTTCATCTGCTGTACTGCGCTCTTTGGTGAGATAGTCCTCGAATGTTGGGGCAAAGTTCGCGGCGTTGGTCTGTTTCACAACATGGGTAGACCCTCGCGCTGGATTGTCGGTAGCTTGTCAATGCTCCTGTTGATCTTTAGTGATCTGGTGAATGGCTACTTCTACATCTTCCGCGCTGAAATTTTAGCGCACAATGCCACATCCGGCATGACGATATATATTCTTGGCGGCCTGGGTCTAGAAGTGTCAGCCGTTGCGCCGTTCGCCCTTCTCGCGGTCAAACAAGGTAGCTCAAGTGTTGCTGCCCTTCTCCTGTGGTGTGCGGAAAAAACATTTCAGGCCGTTCATGCTGCTGCCACGTTCATACCTGAATTTTTGGACACCCTCGCGCTGCATCTTTCTGCGGGGCAAATAGGGACTTTCGGGAGACAACTAGAACGCGATCCGCATAAGTACCCGTCGCTTTTTGGCTCTGCGTCTGCGAATTTACAGCCTGGTCATATGAGAGTTGTAGAACTGCCCGAACATGCAGCGTCTATTGACGCTGATACTGACGATGATAACGTACAGATTTTTCCGGTACTCACACCCGAATTGATGGAGGAAAAAATGAGTAAACCTGACAACGCTTCAATCGTCTTCGTAGGAATGTACGGATCAAGGCTTCGGCCTTTCGTGGTTCGCAAAATTGACGAGCTGGCCGCAAAAGATAGCATCCTGACAAGCGGCTATCTTGATTTTTCCATTAACCACATAAGTACCGCTATCTCTGGCGTTGTGGACATTTCGTTGCCACATCCTGAGCGGATAGCGTCAACTTTGCACGGTAAGAACGAGGGAGAAGCCTACCAGGCGGGATTTAACCGTCTAGGGGATCGGCTGGTAGAAACTCACCTGTCTACCCGTTCTACGCCTAGCGCGTTGATCTTTATCATTGATTGCCGGTTGCTGGTCTATGCTGTTGATATGCTTGAGTCAATAAAGCGGCGGTTGCTACTTCACAGCCTGGTCGTTGTAACATCCGTCTCTGACCAGGACGCGCAGAATATCACGGTGCATACGGGTGTCGTTGATATGCAGAGTTTGTGGGCTGAGGACATTATCGAGACTGTTTTCGTTACCTCTCCCCGCTCCGGCTTTGCATCAATCTATGGTGAAGAAACGCAACTAAACTTTACTGCTCAAGCCCTGGTTTCATTGTTACTTGGGTCTAGGCATAACCTGAGCAACCGGAGCTTTACAAATGTGGTGAAAGAGTTACACACACTCAGCCCGTTTTGTTCCATGAGCTTTGCTTCTGAGGCCATCGCGCTTGGGTCTGTTCGCAAAGGGCTAAGATTTATTCCAGGTGTGTCAAGTCAACCAGGCAGCCATACGGGGGATTTCTCGGATATTATCCTACAAGCCAGAACCGTAGCAACCAGGGTCATAACTGACGCTGATACCCGCGCTTTTGATGCCGAGGTGAGCTCTGAAACCTCATGTATCCTGCTCTTTAACACTCCCATACAACTGAACGATCCAAGATTTAATGAGTTTAGCCGTGATATGGCGTTGTGGGTTGGATCAAACTTCCCCTTTGCGTCAAGTCTCACGGTTCGGGGGAACGGGTGCGCCTATCCCTATCACCTGGGCGGGCGGTTTCTGGTGCAAGCATCTTGCATCTATCCCTTGCAACCTGGCTCGTACCCTCGTCTGCAACCTGCAAAAAGTGTAAAAATTACACCTTTGTATCCTGTACATCCTACAACTGCCATTGAGCCGGTACAAGGGAATGGACGGGTTACAAGCGGGGGGTCAAACGAAACTGACACGAAAAAGCCCGCTTCGTCCTCCCGCAAGTCAAAAACGCGGCGCGTGGTAGTGCGGAAAAGTAACAAGCAAGCAAAGTAACGAGGTGTTTGTATGAGTTACGAGATTAGACCATCACACGGGGGCGCGTCGTCAATCCTTGATTTTATCCTGGTGCTCTGTCTTGTCAGCCTCTTTGTCATGGTGGTAACGGTTGCGTATATTGTGCGCTGCTTTGTGAAGTACCATAAAGCGCATGTGTCCTTGTGGATCGCTCTCGGTATATGTGTTGGGTGTTCTCTCGCTGCGGGGTTGGTGTACCGTCTCACGCAATTTAGCGGCTCCGGTGTCCTGGCGGGTATTGGGTTTGTGGTGCTTCTCATAACGGTTTTTGTCGTTGATGTCAAAAACAGAGAGTTGCTACAGCCGGAAAAAACAAGTTTGGTCGATCAAGTGTTACATTCGTCCTGGTGGGGAACGGATGACAAGCCGTTGGAGCAAGAACGTGAGCAACTTGCAGCGTAACAGCCCATTTCTACAGGTAGATCAACCGAATGAGGGTGGCGTAGCCGTCGCCCTCACCTGTTGGTGTGGCGCTCCCCTACCTAACAAGTCGGGTCGCGGGAGAAAACGGCAATTTTGTTGTCCTGCTCATAAACAGCGTGAATATCGTAACAGGCGTATTGAAAAACGTAACACTAGAGATATGCTTATCTGCAATAATGCGCTTCCTATTTTACAAACTTTAGACGCAAGTAGCATTGATTGTCTTGTTACTGATCCCCCTTACGGTTATTCATTCATGGGTAAAGATTGGGATAAGGCTGTACCCTCTGTTGAGATTTGGAAAGAGTGTTTACGGGTTTTGAAGCCTGGCGCATTTGCGTTTATCATGTCTGCGCCGCGTCAAGATGTGCTGAGTCAAATGATTATACGGCTTTCTGAAGCAGGCTTTCAAACAGGTTTTACCTCTCTGTATTGGGCGTATGCGTCTGGTTTCCCGAAAGCCTCAAATGTTGCAAAGACGGTAGATAAAAGATTAGACACCTATGTAGCGGGTGTACCCTCAGTCAATGCGCGTTTCACGAGTGTAGGAAGTGATGGACATTATAATCATGCGAAAATAACCAGGGAATTTACTGCACAATCAGAACAGGCAAAACAATTAGACGGCTCATACGGTGGGTTTCAACCGAAACCTGCGGTAGAGGTTATTCTTGTGTGCATGAAACCATTATCTGAGAAAACGTTTGTAGACCAGGCATTAGACAATGGGAAAGGCGTTACCTGGCTAGATGATTGCAGAATACCGTATGAGTACGAGGATACACCGAAACCGCATTGGTCAACGAGGTCTGAATTTTTCGGCGTTGAACCTGGCATTGTAAATCCTCAAGGCCGTTTCCCTGCGAACTTACTTGTCTCAGATGACGCGCTGAGTCCGGGGCTGGGAGACACAGGTTCTTTCTCTCGTTACTTTGATCTGGACACATGGTTTGAAAAGAAGCTCATTGAACTGCCTGCTAGTGTGCGTCAGACGTTCCCCTATCTCATTGTTCCGAAAGCAAGCAAAAGTGAGAAAAACAAGGGATTAGATCATATGCCGGTTAAAGAACTTGAAAATCATAGTATGACTTTTGATGTAAGAATGGAAAATGGAGTAGCAACTAATAAACGAACTGATACACCCAGGGCTAATTATCATCCTACGGTGAAACCTCTAAAACTCATGTCGTACCTCATTACGCTTGGCTCAAGACACGGTGATGTTGTTCTCGATCCGTTTATGGGGAGCGGTACAACGTGTGTCGCCGCTTCTCAGTTGGGGCGGCGGTACATTGGGATTGAGCTTCATGAGGAATATGTGCATATAGCGCAACAAAGACTAGAAAACGCATCGTAAGCAAGACAAGGAGATTTCTCAGTGACGCAACCATTTTTACAACTTGGTACAACTGTGGAGGGTAAGCGTCCGTTTATTCTCTCCGGTACTGATTTTGAAAAACACAAAGTCATTTCGGGAATAACGGGAGCAGGTAAGAGTTTTTTTCTTGCGGCAATTTTTTTATTGATTTTTCGATTAGGGATTACTACACTTTTAATTGATCCAAACGGTGATTTAGCGAAACTCATCTTAACACTTTTGGCAAGTTCAGATTATTTCACCGATCCCCGCGCCTATGCCCGCTTGTGGTACGTTGATTTTAAACGCGCTGAAAAAGACGCTGCTATTGCGTTTAACGTGCTGAAACAAGACTATGAGGCGCATACCGTTTCGAGCAACCTGCTTGAAAGTATGCACCGCGCGTTTCCTGTCTCCGGTACAACAACGAGCCTGGACAATGTGTTAGAAGCTGCTAGTCTGGTTCTCATTGAAAATTCCCTGCCAATTACCGAGCTTCCCCGCTTGATCTTAGATGCTGATTTCAGGGAACGATTGCTACAGAATGTCTCCGATCCGCTCGTTACCTCGTTTTTTCGATCAGAGTTTGGGGAGAAAACAAACAAAAATCTTGTCGCGAGCACCATGCGGCGCAGCTTCTTATTGACGTTTAGCCCTGTGCTTCGCAACACGTTAGGGCAAAAAGAAAACAGGCTGAATATGAGGAGGATTCTTGATAGCGGTATCAGTTGCATTTTCAACCTGGGCGGGTTGGACGATCAAAGTAAACGGTTACTTGGCGGTGCGCTCCTGGTGAATATAGAGCAAGCATTTTTAAGTAGGGCGGATATTGACCCAACACTACGAAAACCGGCGCATGTGATAATTGACGAGTTTCCGGTATTCTCAAGCCATAGTGAACAGTCTTTCGCGGTCATTCTTGAGCAAGTGAGAAAGTACAAGGGAACGCTCTATCTCGCGCATCAAACGCAGTCGCAATTAAGTAGCGGTATGGCGGGAAGTCTGCAAAATGCGGTATCTATCAATATGAAAAGCGGGTACACGGATAGCAGTACCTTAGTGCAACAATTCTATAGACCCCGCGTTGAACAAAGTGAGGATTTTTTTGATGGTCTGCTTCGGGCTGTTGGTGTCATGCCTGAGAAAGAGCGGAGTGTATTTGCTGAGGTGGAAAACACGAACCAGGCGAAGTATTTGTTTGAAACCTTACAGCGTCAAGAGGCTATTGTTTCGCTCAATGGGATAAGTACCCTGATAAAAACAAACACGATCCCCTCTGTGAACGTTGACCCACGCACACTGGCAGAGATTGAAAATACGTATGCGACAAAGTTACTTACCCCCCTCTCTCAGATTGGAAAAGAGGTAAGCGTTTCTCATCTCACTCTGGTAAAACCTGCTGCTCTTGCAAAACGGCGCGTTCCTGGGGAAGTTGTTGACGGTGAACCGCTACAGTTCATAACCGGATCTCTTTTGGATGATCTGCTTACCGCGCTCTTTCATCTCCACTACGCAACGCTTACCCAGTTGTGCAAGCTCTTAGGCCGTGAAAGCAGTATCAACCATGTGAGAGATAAACTGAACAGTTTAAAAACTGATGGGATGCTTGAGAGTACCACGCTTCCCCGTTCCTCTGCTGGCAAGCCTCCGGTAGTCTACTTTCTCACACAGTCAACGCTAAAAGATATGGCGGATTCGTTGGGTCTGCCTGTGCCTCTTGCAACCGGTGAGAAAAAACACGGATACCTTGAACACACTTTAGCGTGTACTGACCTGGCCGTTGCATCAATAACACTTCCCCAGGCCAACAAGTCTTTTACCCTTATGAATGTCAAGCACGAACGGACACTAAAAAACTCAGCAATAAAACTATCTGAGGGGGTGTACTTAGTTCCTGACGGGTGGGTACATCTGCGGCTTAACAATACTGAGGACATTGGAATTTGTCTTGAATTAGACCGCTCTACAGAAGACAGAAACAAGATAATTTCAAAGCTCAACAATTATGTTGCGTTCGCATCCGGTACTTATCAACGGGTATTCGGGTTTTCCTCTCTCTCGATTGCGTTCTGCGTCGAGGGAGATTTCAAACGGGTCAAAGAACTGATCTCATGGGCGCAGCCGGTGTTAAAAGATAATCCCGATGCTGCAGCACTCTTTTTGTTCGGGTCTGTCTCCCCTGGAGCAATAGAGCCTGATAGCTTTTTTCTTGATAGTACCTTTCTTTCACCCTTTGATAATACCCGTCAAGCGTTGGTAGAAATATAGCTATAAATTGGTGTTAATAGTGGTGGATATGCCCTTTTTTCCGGTGTATCATCCACCAATTTCTCACCCTCTTGTCTGGCCTGTACGCTTGTTCTATTGTTTCTCCCGTCTCCTGACTACCCCACAATTGAAACCATACCCTCACAAGTTCGGTTATGCTTTCTCTTGCGGGCTATGTATGTTTCTGCTGGTTGGCGGTTGCCAGAAAAAAAATTAAGAGCTGCGTCTACGATCCGGATTCTCTCTTTTCAATAAGGGTAGTAAATATCATCAAGTCATTGAAAAACACAGGTCATTATTGCTACGATCCGAAAATTTCGGGGTGTTTCTTTCAGCCAATTGAAATTGTCGTTACGTATCGACAATTGAAAACCGTCTACAATGCCCGTAGCATGGTTGGTTTTCCTGGGATAGATATTTCATCAGCTTGGATAGAAAAAACGTTCTTTTGGGCGGTAGGTTGCGTTAGAGGGGGTTTTACATAATGGTGCTAGTTGACCTCCCTGCGGGTTAGCTCGATTGTTCCCTTTCCGGTACATGTCATTTCAGGGTCTATATACCCGTTTACCGGAAACAGCATGTTTTGAGCATGTGCAAAAGAACGTGTTTCCATGTCCGGTAACGCTGAAAGCTGCGGCGGGGGTATCTGCCTTTTTTGGATATATTCGGGGTTGTGTCGCCAGTCAACACGTCTCATTTTAAACGGTGGTAGCCTTCTATGAAAGCCTATAATCTGTTCGTCTTTCATCTGCAATATTTCTTGAGCACTCATAAGGGGGACAGATTGCTCACTTCTTCCCTGGCTTGCCTCTGTGCCGTCTTTGAGGGTTTGGGATCGGGCGTAACCGGATTTCCTGCCTAACCTATGCTCAAGATATTCTGCGGTTTTCAGTTCGGACGGTCTGTAGTAGATTTGTGTTTCCATGTTATCTCTGAGTACCTGGGCGCGTGCTTCTCCGTATTCGGCTCTCAGTTGTTCAAGGGATTGAACAGCTACCCAAAGCGTAATACCCCGTCCGACAACAGTTGTCGCGTGATCGGCTAAACTTGGGATAGCGGTTCTTCCCGCTTCGTCAACCAGGAGTAACACCGGTTTGCAATCTTTTCCCTCTGCTTTGTCAAAGGTAGTTATTAACTCGTCAATGAGTGATCCCCATACAAGCCGGACAAGGGGTGAAAGAGCAAGTAAGTCTCTTTCAGGCCAGCGTAAATATACGGTTATTGGCCGGTTTGTTTGCATAAGATCGGCGGGTGTAAAGTCTGACGCGCTCAAGCACCGGACAACTGTTTCTGTCAGAAGCGGTTTGATAGACGCGGTCAGCGTTCCCCAGGAGGATAACAAAAATCTGTCTGTGAAGTTCGCATCTTGAAACGACACGTCAAGAAACTGTGTCGCAAGTTCCGGTGAAAGCGCGTGTAACCGTTTTGCCGCTCCTGCTAAGCCTAATTGGGTGATACATCGCGTGTACGGCAAAGGCGGTATATGCTCTTCCCGTGCCGCAAGAAAAAGCTCTGTGAGCATGGTTGTTGCGCGTTGGGTAAAAATAGGGTCGCGCTCGTTGGGTTTAAAGAGGAGTCGGGTTGCGGCTGCATACAATTGATCTTCTGTTTTCTTACTCATAAGCGGATCGTACCTATGCCCTACTCCGGTTGGGTCAATAACATAGACCTTGCCGAGTGTTGCCCTGTACCCTGCTGTTTGTTGAAATAAATCACCTTTCAGGTCATTGACAACAACTGAATGTTGCCATGATAACAGTTGAGACGTTGCTAACAGTCCTTTCCCCCCTCTGGTTGGCGCGACAATGAGCATATTGCCAAGTTCTCGCCGTGTTTTTGTCGGGAGGACTTGCAGAACGTGTTTCAACCGGTTCACGCCTAAAAGTAGGCCGGTTGCAAAAGGTGTTTTATGGGTGATGGTGGTTAGCTCGTCAAGCCGCGCAAACCGCGCTCTATGTAAGCGTTTGTCAAACCCCCACACAATGAAGTGTAAAACGCGCTCAATTAGTGTTGCAATTCCCATTGTCCCGCCTCCTGTTCCTGTTTCTGCGCTAATACTTTGTCTTTCTCCCGTCGCTGTTTTACTGCTTCCTCTGTTGCAATCTGTCTTAGCTCTTGTAAGTCATGCACCTGGAGCTTTTTCGGAAGAATTGCTAAGATGTGTACGTGGCGCAGGGGCGTATGATCGGCGTGTGTTGCCGCTACCCATTGGACGGGTTGCCCGAAACGGTTCTCTACGGCTGACATGGTGTTTTCGGTTATGGTCTGGATATATAAATCTTTGTGCGTATCCTCTTTTTCCGCGTCAAAATTAATAACCAGCCGGTAAAATACGCTTCCCTTTCCGGATTCATCAATCATCCGGTAGGCTTCGCGTCTCTCCATGTTCCCGTCAATGCCGAAAAGCGTCCTGCTGATTTTCGCGTTATCTTTCCCGCGTCGGTTCTGAATGTAGCGGATGTTTGCTTTTGCGCCTGCGGAGATTTTTGTGTAGGTTGCTTTGAAAATTGCCATGTCAAACATTGTCCGTTCCCCCTTTCTCAACGTCCTCAAGCCATGTTTGCACCGCTTCAATGAGGGTTTTCATTTGTGGGGTAACGCGGGTAATATTGGCGCGGGCGGTGTTACTTGCTCCGTGTTTAATGTCGTTGAGTTCTGTATCGGTCATGCCTGGCAATCTGCCTAAAATATTGATAGCATAACTTCTTGCCTGCTCTGAGGCAAAGAGGCTTCTGACTAACAACACGGCTACACGGTTGCTGTAGGATCGCATATGCTTCCCTATTGCCTTTTCTATGATGGGGTCAATAAGTGCAGCGTAGCGAATATACAAACTTTGCTGTAACGCTTTCTCAAGAAGTGACGCGCTTATTGCTGAGATGCTTAACCCCTCACTTCTCGCTAACTTCTCTATCTCCTGTTTTATTACAGGCTTCACCCAGGATGTTACTTTTACCGCGCTTTTTTTGGAGGTGCGGCTGTTTTGTGTACGTTGTGTTTTGCTGTTCAACGTATCCGCGCTCCTCTGTGTTTGGAGTGGGGCAGGCTGTGGCGTGGCTAGCGAGGCAGGGGGTGGTTGGGGGTTATCTTGCCGTACACCCCGCAGGGTCGTAAACCCGTTCGCCGTGCTGTAGCGTCGGGGTACGCTGTTGTCTGTGAAGTGGGTACGGGCAGTATTCACCATATGCTCACGCTATGGTATGAAACAAGCAAATAGAAAAATTGCAAAATTGTGTATGAGTGGTGTAAGAGTCCTGGGTGATACTCTAAGATGCTCTGGCGTCGGTTTTCCCTGGTGAGTTTTACCCCATATTCCAGCATTAGCCCTATAGTAAAGCCCTTCCACTATGGGGTTGTTTCTTTCGGGTTTTATTCGTATTTTTGCCGGTTTTGCCTACTGTTGATCTGGTTTGATGTTGTTGAACCGTTTTCACAGCACTATAGCATAGCCTAGAAAAATTGGTTGTTCGGGAATAAGGTTATTCTTGACTATCCCCGCAAAAAGGTAAAGTAAGATTTTTGAAGCTGTCGCCACGTTTATTGCTACCTAACTGAAAGGTGTTACTTCTTCTTCGTGGGTATTTCGAGCCGCTTGGTGCAATGTCAGGCAGAGAATAAAACGCACAAAGAAGCTTCCTGTTTGTAAGAAAACGGCTCCCCTTCTCGCTCAAAACGAAAAAAATATTGTGTGTCCTATAGTCGCGGTGTGGCTCCTGCTACCTGACTTTTCATTTTGGAGGCATAACAAGCGTTTCGTCCAGTGGACGATCATCTCATTGCTTCTTCGAGCAGTTACCTGAAAAGGTAGCAATTTTACACGT
>WNFI01184420.1_pt1 | contig 21258 bp, 16 predicted proteins | sample 5400471 | NCBI WGS metagenome assembly WNFI01 (sample SAMN13153348, study PRJNA577476) | soil metagenome | isolation source: 100 cm saprolite on Douglas fir-dominated hillslope | place: USA:California | collected 2013-09-17
AAAAGAGCCCATTCAAACGTTTTCGGTTGGGTTTGCCGAAGAAAAATATAGCGAGCTGCCTTTTGCCCGGTTGATGGCGCGGCACATTGGTGCGGAGCACAATGAAATCATCCTGCAGCCAGAGGATTTTTTTGCCAGCTTGCCTCTCCTGATTTGGCACGAGGACGAACCATTGGTTTGGCCTTCAAGTGTGGCGTTATATTACGTCTCGCGTCTTGCCAGCCAGAAAGTGAAAGTCGTACTAAGCGGTGAAGGTGCGGATGAAGTTTGGGCAGGGTACTTGAAGTATCGCGTTACATTATGGAATTTGCGTGGTGGGCCGCTCTACAGAAGATTGATCCCCGATGCACTTCAGCGTGTTATGCGCGAGGCTCTGGCATCGAACCTATTGCCCGACGTGGTGCGTCGCAAGCTTCAGCATACGTTTTTGTATCATCCGCAGTCCTTCGAAAAAATCTACTTTGATAACTTCTACTCGGTTTTCCCCCAGGACCAACAGCACGAACTGTTCACCAAAAAAGTGAGCGAGGAATTGAGAGAAACGAATGCCTACGCGAATTCGGTGCGTTACTTTACCCCCGGGGAGCGTGGCAGCGTGCTGAATCGGCTTCTGTATCTCGACATGAAGACTTATCTCGTCGAGCTCTTGATGAAGCAAGACCAGATGAGCATGGCCAGTTCGATTGAAAGCCGGGTGCCTTTCCTCGATCATAAGTTAGTCGAGTTCGCAGCGCGCGTTCCCTCTCGTTACAAGGCACGTCTGTTTTCAGGCAAGTATCTGTTGCGCCGGGCCATGGAGAAGGTCTTGCCTGGAGAAATACTCCATCGTAGCAAGAAGGGTTTTCCAACCCCCATTCGGCCGTGGTTGCGACATCAATTGTTCGGCAAACTCCAGAGTATTCTTACGGACGGGCGTGCGGCGGAACGGGGAATCGTTCGGCCAGCCTACGTCCGGCAGCTACTCAACGCTCATCAGAATGGGCATTCCGGGGCCACTGAAGGTTGTTGGCGGCTTCTGAACTTTGAGCTATGGAGCCGGATCTTTCTGGATCGTGATAGCAGATCTCTTCCCTCGCAAGCTCTTGAGCCGAGTGCCGCGCTTCTTCGTGTCTGACTGAACATTGCAGCGTTTTGCCCTGCTTTGGGGCAAGACACGCAAACACCATGAAAATGTTGTTGACACTGCCTGCGCCATTGTTTCCAGCCGATACGGGCGGAAAGATTCGGACGCTGAATATCTTCTCCCGTTTGGTGAAGAGCGCTGAGATTCATGCGCTGTCCTTTGCCGATCCAGTGCTCGATGAAGCTGGTATCGCTACGATGAAAGCGATGTTTACCAGCTATACGCCGATTTTCCGGAGTGAGGTCAAGAAATACTCGCCGCGGTTTTACCGAGGAGTGATTGCCAATCAGCTTTCGCCTTTGCCGTACTTCCTGGCCAAACATAGCAATTCGCGCTTCCTTTTGGCGGTGCAAGAGCTGTTGAGCGGCAAGCGCTTCGATTTGCTCTTCTGTGATTTTCTTCAAACCGCTACTCCACTCCTCAACCTTGCGTTCACTCCTAAAGTGGTCTTTGAGCATAACGTGGAATTCGCGTTGCGCAAACGCAAATGGGAGGTAGAACGGCACCCTTTGCGCAAGTTGATATTCGGTTCAGAGTGGAAGAGAACACGGTCGATTGAAGGCAAGGTGTGCAGAGCATTTGACCATGTGATCGCGGTGTCGGCAGAGGATCGGCGGGTTCAATGAGGACGGCATCATCTGGTTCATGCGCGAAATCTATCCACGGATTCGCCAGGAGGTGCCAGATGCTAAATTCTCGATTGTTGGGCGCTCTCCTTCTTCACGCCTGTGCGCGATTGCCGCTCAGGAACCTGGGGTAGAAGTTACCGGGCGTGTGCCTGATGTACGTCCCTATCTTTCTCGATCCGAAGTTGTAGTTGTTCCGTTGCGGGCTGGCGGAGGCACGCGCATCAAGATTCCAGAAGCCATGGCTATGGCAAAAGCAGTGGTTTCAACGCCGGTTGGCGCCGAGGGTCTGCCTTTCCAAGACGGACAAGAAATTCGCATCGCGGAGCACCCCGAGCAATTTGCCCAGTCGGTAGTTCAGCTACTGAAGAATTCATCACTTCGGGCTTCGATTGGTACGGCTGCTCGCCAAGCAGCGGTCAGGCACAACTGGGCCCTTGTTGTGGAACAGTTGGAAAGAGTGCTGGAGAGGGTGGCCCTGCGTGGCAATCGGGTCATCGCGGCCTAGGTTGACAATTCCTGGTTCATGACGCTATGAGCGAAGCAATAACATTTGCCCTGAGGACGGCGGTTCCTCAGGAGAATCCGGCTAATGTCCAAGTGTTCGAGCAAAGAGGCAAGTGGGCTTTCTTGTTCCTTTGGCTCTTCACGATTGCTGTCTATGCGCGTCCGGAAGACATTTTTCCACCGCTGGGGCAACTGCATCTGACTTTCATCTTCGGTTGTTGTGCCGGCCTGGCATATAGTGGAGCGGTTTTGTCCGGTCGCATGCGCCTCCTATGGACGCAAGAACTCAAACTCACTCTGCTGCTTACTGCGTGGTACGTCGTTGGAATCCCCTTTGCTTTTTGGAGGAGCGGAAGTTTCCAGGTCTTTACACATGTATGGTTAAAGACACTCTTCATATTTATTCTTTTGACCCAAACATTGTTGACCCTGAAGAGGATTTCCGGACTGCTCTGGGCGATCATCCTGAGCGAACTTGTGGTGACGGGCTTCTCCATCATCCAGTCTTCGAAGGTTACCTGGGTGGGAGAACGGATGCTCGGTTTTAACCAGGGAATCCTTGGATGGAACTTCCTGGGGATTGCCGCGGCCATCACGCTTCCCTACGTCGCCGCGATTTTGGTCCTGAGGCGCTCCGTTCTTAGCTCGGGCTTGCTAGTTACGGCATCTATCTCGATGATGTGGATGCTGATGCTGACGGCCTCTCGAGGCGGCGTTTTGAGTGTCGCCTTTTCCGTGGTCTTAACTTGGCTCTTCGTTCTGCGGGGCAGCGCTCGCGGCAGAATCATTGGCACTGGAATCATTCTGGCCTTGGTTCTGGCAGTCTGCTTGGCGCCGACAGTTCTTTGGCAGCGCTTAGGAACGATCTGGGGCGACCCTGATATCTATGCCGGGCAAGTCGCAGTTTCGGCAGAAGAATCCAAAGAGGACCATCTCTCAGTGCTGGTTCGCTCGATTCAATACACTGTCGAGCACCCGATCTTTGGGCTGGGGCTGGGGAATTTTCAAGTAGCCAGCGGAACCGAACTCGGCCAACCCAGCGCATGGATGGGGACGCACAACACCTTCACAGAGATTTCGTCTGAAGCGGGGGTGCCTGCCCTCCTCCTATTTCTTGGGCTGCTCGTCACCGCAATGCGAAACTTGGGAAAAGCTAGCACTTTGCAGGTCCACGGCCCCGAAGCCGCGGAACTTCAGCTAATGGCGCGAGCGACAAAAGCAAGTCTATTGGCATTTGCTTTTGGAGCGTTCTTTGCGCACTTGGCCTATGAGTATTACTGTTTCTATCCCTTGGCCGTGGCGGTTGGCGTCCAGCACGTCGCAGAGCGATATGCTCCACTCGCTCGGCGCACATGGCCAGTTCAATTGCGCAACAGCCATCTACCGCAAGCTGGGTGATTGATCATGGTGAGTCCTATTCTGGAAGTAATTGTCTGCGTCTGTGTAGCCGGGGTGGTTTATCACTATGCAGGCTACCCGCTGGTGCTCTTTTTGGCAGCGGAGCTCGCACAAATGAAATCAGACTTTTTGTATCTATTGAGCCGCAGTTCGCGTCGCTGCGAGTTTCGACCCGACTACGTGCCGCGGGTTGCGCTCCTGGTATCGGCGTATAACGAAGCCGCGGTAATCAAAGAGAAGATAGCCAATACTCTGCAAATCGATTATCCCCCTGACCATCTGGAATTTATTTTTGGATTGGACGCGCCGACCGATTCCACCCCCGAGCTCTTAGCTCAAGCGGAATCAAGCCGGTTGTCCGTGCATCATTTCGACTGTCGGCGCGGAAAGCTGGCGGTGTTGTGTGACTTGGTGCAGCGGACCTCGGCGGAAATTCTTGTCCTTACCGATGCCAACACAATGCTCGATCAGAATTGTATTCGCAACCTGGTGCGCCATTTTGCCGACCCATGCGTTGGAGCAGTCAGTGGAGAGGAAATCCGCGTTGCGTCGCCAGGCACGGACCCGGGTGCGGAGTCCCTTTATTGGCGTTACGAATCAGCGTTGAAACTGCTGGAGAGCCGCCTGAATTGTTCGTTGGGAGGGAACGGAGCGGCATTGGCGGTGCGCCGGTCGCTGTTCAATCCGCAAAAGCAGTCTATTGTTGAAGATTTCCAAATTCCCATGGAAATACGATTCAGAGGACATCGTGTTGTCTACGATCCGGAGGCAGTTGCAGTTGAAGAAACAGCTCCAACGTTTTCAGCTCAGTTTGCGCGCAGGGTACGTATTGGTGCGGGGAACTACCAGACTCTGTTCGATCATCCCGAATATCTCAACCCGTTTCGAGGCTTTCTGAGCTTCTCGTTCTTCTCCCATAGGGTCCTTCGCTGGCTTGTTCCAATTTTGCTCGTAATTGCTTTTTCTTGCAGCATTGCTTTGGCAACGCGGCTTGATCGTGCCCTACCCCTTGCGTTTCAGTGCGTTTTTTATGGGATGGCCGGGCTGGGGTACTGGCTGAAAAAGCACAACAAGCGGGTACGCTTGTTGGCTGCACCTTTGTACTTTTGCTCAATGAACCTTGCCTTGCTCCTGGGCTTGATCCGATATCTCAGCGGTCGTCAGACTCTTACCTGGAATGCAACCCCTCGAATAGCAGCCGAGGCGCTCTGGAACCATCCTAGAGGAGATCGTTGAAATGACGCGGCAAGAGCCGACGATCCTAGCTTTAGAAGGAGAAGTGAAAATGTCCAACGTGGATTCCATCGATTGTATTGCAGGGCCGCTCCGCTTCGATACTCCAGGCAACGGCTTCCAAAATTACTTCGACAGCACGGCGAAGGTGCTCTCGCATCTGCCTTATGCCGAGATCGAAGAGGCCGCAAACCAGCTCTATCAAGCCTATCAAGAGGAACGAAGAGTGTTTCTCTTTGGCAATGGCGGCAGCGCAGCATTGGCTTCGCACTTCGCATGTGACCTTGGCAAGGGAACGGCAACTGCGGGCAACAGCGAGAAGCGTTTCCGCGCGTTATCGCTTACAGACAACACGGCGCTCATTACTGCTTGGGCCAATGACACCTCCTACGAACATGTGTTCGCGGAGCAGCTACGTAACTTCATTCAGTGCGGTGATGTGGCGTTCGCCATCAGCGGCAGTGGTTCTTCACCGAACGTGCTCCTGGCGCTTCAGGCAGCGCGAGAAGCAGGCTCCATCAACATTGGGCTGACGGGATTCAAAGGCGGAAAGATGAAGGAACTTTGTGATGTGTGCATTGTCATACCGTCTGACAACATGCAGATCATTGAAGATTTTCATCTTAGCACCGCGCATGCTCTGTTCACGGTTGTTCGTCATCGCATCACGAATGCCACAGTCGATAAGAACGCAAGCTCCTTGCAGAGAACGGGGCTGCCGGCAGCCCGAGTCGCGTTGCTGCCGGAGGCTCTGAAGAAGAGATTGCCATGAGTACATATCCGTCCCTGGAAAACAATGCGGCGGCGACAAGGCATTTGAGTTTGCAGCGTTGGGCGAAACATTGCCTGGACTGGCTCGGCGCCTTTGCTCTGATTCTCTTACTCCTGCCGTTGTTTGTTGTCATCGGGCTCATGATCGCGTTCGAAGATGGTCGGCCGATTATCTACCGCAGACGTGTTGTAAGTGCCAAAGGCGAGTTTGACGCCTTCAAGTTTCGCACTATGCGACGTGACGCAGATTTTGTCCTGGAAACCAACGCCGCCTTAAAAGCTGAATTTGAGCGCAACTTCAAGCTCAAGAATGATCTTCGCGTGACTAAGGTAGGCGCAGTTCTCAGAAAAATGAGCCTGGATGAGCTGCCCCAATTGTTCAATGTGTTACGCGGCCAGATGAGCTTGGTAGGTCCGCGCATGATCACGGCGCCGGAGTTGGCAAAGTACGGCCAGTACGCAAACCTCTTGCTTTCGGTGAAGCCTGGTCTTACCGGATACTGGCAGATTCACGGCAGACAGAATGTCCCCTACGAAGAACGAGTAGCGATGGACATCCGTTACATCAAGCAATGGCACCTGGCTGCGGACCTGCAAATTCTCGCCAAGACACCGCTCAGAGTATTCAAGAGAGAAGGAGCGTTTTGAATTTGGTTGGGCCATGCATTCCGAACGCGGCGAAATCATCGCCGGTGCATGAGAGTGTAAAAAACTGCAATCAAAAAGTTCCAACGTGGTGATGAAAAAGAGGAAGCATGGATCATAGGTTACAGTATTCGATTCTCGCCGCCGATCTGCTGTGGATTGCCGCCGCATGCGGCTTTACGCACTGGGCACAAAACGGACCGCCAGGTAATTTGCCAGGATTATTCCAGTGGGCCAACGTGCTTGCGGCGCTCTCAATCTGGTCGGCGCTTTACGTGGGGAAGAAACTGGAAGGTTTCCGTGGTGGCTGGTATTTTCCCCGTGTCTGTGCTCAGGTGACCGTGGCCGTCGCCTATCTCATTGGCTCCCTGCTTATACTGACATTCACTCTTGGGCAGCCCTATGGGCTGGGGCAAAGCGGCGCGTGATCATCCTCGGCCGTGGCCGTATTGCACGTGAGTTGGCACTTAAGATCGCGAGTCACCCTGAGACGTCGATGGAGGTTGCTGGTCTCTTGTCCCCTTCCGATGCTGAGTCCAAGCCGGGCTCCAATCTGTCCTCGGGAGCAGTCTCCATTCGAACCCTTAACGTTTTGACCCTCCTACAGGACCAAGGCATTCAAGAACTTATTGTCGTGGAACCGCTGCCGCCGGGAATAGAGACCGCGAAACTGATTGCGAATTGCCGCGACAAGGGAATTCGAGTCCACCTGGTGCCTCAGCGATACGAACTCTATGTCTCCAGGGCAAAGCTCAGCGAGATCGACGGTATTCCTCTGCTTTCACTTGAACAGCAGCCGCTGCCCGCGCTAGGGATGGGCTTGAAACGAAGAATGGACATGATCGGGGCCGCGCTGCTTCTCGCTCTCAGTGTCCCGCTGTTCCCGTTTGTTGCCGCGGGCCTGTACATGAGCAAAGGAAGAGTATTCCTGAAAGAGCGTCGTTGTGGCAAAAACGGACATCACTTCTGGATGTACCGTTTGGACGTTGATCGAGACGCAGCCAATTTGCCTGCATTCGAACGGTTTCTTCTCCAATTCAGTTTTACGGAATTACCCCAGCTCTGGAACGTATTGAGAGGTGAAATGAGTCTGGTAGGTCCGCGGCCAGAGTCGCCAGAAAGGGTGAAACGTTATTCAACGTGGCAGCGTGAACGCTTGGGTGTCACGCCTGGCCTGACGGGATTAGCACAGGTCCACGGTCTCCGTGAACGGCATTCCTCCGAGGAAAAGGCACATTTCGACTTGCAGTACATTTTGCATTGGTCTCTATTTTTAGATTTCTCGCTCCTGGTACAGACGGTATGGATACTCTTCGTGCGCCTGGCAGAACATAACGCATTGCGCGTGGGGCCTGAATCTCAACGCCGCCCAATAGTTAATTCTTAGTCATGAAGGTTTTTGCATGTTAATCGTACGCAGCCCCGTGCGGGTTAGTTTTGGCGGTGGGGGCACCGACCTGCCGGCATACTACGAAAAGTTCGGCGGGGCCGTCCTAAGCACGTCTATCAATAAGTATTTCTACACGGTGTTGCAGAAGCGCGCCGATGGGAAAGTCCAAGTGATTTCCTCGGATCTGCGGATCATGGAGACTTGGCGGGACATTTCGCGCATGGACATGACCCGCAGTGAATTGGCCATCCCCCTGGCCGTGATAAAGGAGTTAGGCTACGACATCTCAGTCGATCTCTTCCTGGCGTCTGAAATTGTTGCCGGTACAGGGCTTGGGTCGTCCGCCAGTGTCTGCGTCGGAGTGTTGAAGACTCTGGGAACTTATCTTGATCTTCCAGTTTCAAAATATGACTTGGCCGAGCAGTCCTTTCATATCGCGCGTGACCTACTCGGGAAGCCGGTCGGAAAACAGGACGAATACGCCGCCGCTTTTGGTGGGCTCAACTTTATTACATTCAATCGCGATAGCAGCGTTCTTGTCGAGCCTGTCATTCCGCGCCATGACTACCTCCGCGAGTTCGAGAGTAACCTGATGTTATTTTTCACCGGCGTAGCCCATAACTCATGGCAACTTCTCCACGAACAGGAAGAGTCCACCCAGCAGGCCACTGGTCCCGCCATCGAATCCTTGCATCAAATCCGTGAGCTCGCTGACCATATGCGCCGTGCTCTGATGAGGGGTGACCTTCGCGCTTTTGGTGAACTCCTGCATGAAGGATGGGAAGCAAAGAAGAGGATTTCTTCCAGAATTTCTAATCCGCTCATCGACGAGGCTTATTCGCTTGCTCGCAAGAATGGAGCCCTGGGCGGCAAGATTACCGGGGCAGGCGGCGGGGGATTCTTGCTCTTATTTTGTGAAGAGCGCTATCAGGAACGGGTCCGTGAGGCCGTTGCAGGAATGGGATTGAGGGAAATGGCGTTTGGGCTGGACATGCAGGGCGCAGAGGTGGTGGCGAGCGATCCGTTTATCGACAATGATGAAAAGTGCGGCATGCACTGGACATTTTCTCCAGCCTTTACCCAATAACCTCAAAAGAGCCGGTTATGGGTTCCACCCAGTTGGGTTCTTGACTCAACAGCATTTGCGCACGTGTGACGAGAGGAAATCTTTATGACTGACACTTCAGCAAGCCTTTTAAGCAAGTCTTTCACGGCAGAAGCGGACTGGAATCATTCTGGGACAGAGAACTGCCTCCAAAGCGATGGCCAGAGAAAGTTTTTGGTTCACCAGTTGATTGCTGCCCAAACCGCGACTGCGCCCGATGCGCTTGCAGTGACCCAGGGAAAGGTGTCGCTGACATACCGTGAACTAGATCAGCGAGCCAGCGAACTGGCCCACCTCTTGCAGTCGCTCGGCGTGGGCCCGGATGTGGTTGTGGCAATCTACCTGAATCGTTCTCCGGGAATGGTCGTGGCAGCTCTTGCCGTTCTTAAGGCAGGCGGCGCATATCTTCCACTTGACCCGAGCTATCCGGCGGAACGCTTGGAATTCATCTTGAAAGACGCTCAACCGTCGGTGTTGCTGACGGGCAAGTGCATGTTGAACACCTTGGCTGCCCAGATGGACCACGTTGTCATTGTGGATCCAGAGGGACGCCTAGCCACCGGACAGGTGTTCAAACCACGTGTTCCGAAAGCAACAACGAAGAGCGATCTCGCTTACGTCATCTATACTTCGGGATCGACAGGCCAGCCCAAAGGGGTCGAGGTCACGCACGAAAATCTGCTCAATCTGATTCTTTGGCATCAAAGTGCGTTTCAGGTGACGCCGGCCGACAGAGCAAGCCAGATCTCGGCCCTGGGATTCGATGCCGCTGTCTGGGAAATCTGGCCTTATCTCGCTGCCGGCGCAAGTATCCATCTGCCCGCTCATCTGGCCATGAACGAGCCTGAATCTGTCCGCGATTGGATTGTCTCCCAAGGAATCACGATCGGTTTTCTTTCTACGCCTCTCGCCGAACGAGCGATGATGCTTGAGTGGCCACGGAGTGCCGCGCTGCGTGTCATGCTGACCGGGGCTGACACTCTCCACCACTATCCGCCACGGAACCTGCGGTTTCAGTTGGTTAATAATTACGGACCTACGGAGTGCACGGTCGTGGCTACTTCGGGGCCGGTGATTCCTGCGGAGCACGCCGATCAATTGCCGACCATTGGTAGGCCAATCGATAGTGTCCAGATCTACATCCTGGATGAAAATCTGAGACAAGTTCCAATTGGCGAACCCGGAGAGATCTATGTCGGTGGCCCCGGTGTGGCCCGAGGGTACCGAAATCAACCGGAGCTGACGCGCGAAAGATTCATCGATAATCCCTTCAACTCCGACCCAGCCTCACGTATCTACAAGACCGGCGACCTCGCGCGCTATTTGGCGGACGGTCAGATCGCATTCTTGGGACGAGCTGACGAGCAAATCAAGGTACGCGGGTTCCGCATCGAGCCGGCAGAGATCGTCAAAGCTTTGGATGGACACCCGGCCGTGCAGGCCAGCGTAGTTGTAGCTCTGGAGATCGCGCCCGGAGACAGGCGGCTCGTCGCATACTTCGTGCCCGCATTCAAAGCTCACGTTACGCACATGGAACTGCGCAACTTTCTAGCGTCTCGCCTGCCGGAGTACATGGTTCCAGTAACCTTTGTACAGTTGCAGGCGTTGCCTTTGAACACAAGCGGCAAAGTGGATCGTGCCGCCCTCCCGCCGCCAAACAGGGAAAACACATTACGGGACAACGCATTCGTAGCACCACGCACCCCTATCGAGGAGCGGATGGCGGGCATGCTGGCGCCGCTTCTGGGATTGGATCAAGTCAGCATGGACGACAACTTTTTTCTCCTTGGCGGGCATTCTCTATTAGGAACCCAACTGATTGCTCGAGTGCGCGACGCCTTTGGCGTGGAACTCACACTGCGCAGCTTGTTCGATGCGCCAACAATTGCAAGGCTTTCGGCCCAAGTGGAAGCGCAGTTGCTCGCTAAATTGGAAGCGATGAGTGAGGCCGAAGCTCAACGCCTCCTTGAAACCGCCACCGCAGAAGCAATGTAGGTTGAAAATGACAACAGCGCAACTTCACGCTACTTCGAACGAAGTGTTGAGCCTCTATCAGCTGCTCGACCCGGAAACTCTGGCCAATCCCTATCCGCTATTCCATCGCCTGCGAAGCGAGGACCCTGTTCACTGGGACCCCTTTCTGCATGCTTGGGTCGTGACTCGTTATAAAGATGTGGTTACGGTCCTACACCACTACTCGGCCGAGCGCACTCCCACTCCGGAGCAACTCACGACGATGGGGCTCGTGTCCCTCAATCCCATCGCGCAGGTCATGGTGAAGCAAATGCTCTTCCTTGACCCTCCGTCACACACTCGCTTGCGCAGTCTAGCAGCGCATGCATTCACACCTGCCAGGGTGGAAGTTCTGCGCGGGCACATACGGGACATTACCAACCGTTTGCTTGACAAAGTGCAAGCAGCCGGCCGCATGGATGTGATCGCTGACTTGGCCGAGCCTTTGCCTTGCATCGTGACGGCTGAGATGCTCGGCGTCCCCGTGGAAGATCATCAACAATTGAAACTGTGGTCACAGGATTTTGCCGAGATGCTGGGTAATTTTCAGCATAATGCTGAGCGGGCTCCGCGGATTCTAAAAAGCGTTGAAGAGATGACCGCGTACTTCCGCTCCGCCATGCACGAACAGCGCCTCCGCCCGCGGGCCGGCCTCATAAGCTCATTAATGAACGCAGAAATTCAAGGCGATCGCCTGAGTGAAGACGAGGTGATCGCAAACTGCATCGTTACCATGGTGGGGGGCCAGGAGACCACCACAAACTTGATTGGCAATGGTGTGCTATCTCTTCTGCGAAATCCTGAGCAGCTTGAAATGCTTCGCTCCGACCTCTCGCTGATACCTTCTGCGGTCGAAGAGTTACTGCGGTATGAGAGTCCCAGCCAGCATACAGCGCGGCTGGCCCCCGAAGATACGGTTCTCGGAGAGAAGCGGATACACAAACGCCAGGCGGTGATCGCGGTGATGGCAGCCGGCAATCGTGACCCTGAAAGATTTCCCGATCCTGATCGTCTGGATATTACGCGTACCGATAACCGGCATCTTGCTTTCGGTTGGGCAGCGCACTTTTGTTTCGGCGCGGCCCTGGCCCGGATCGAGGGCCAGACCGCCTTTGAACTGATGTTGCGCCGGTTGCCCAATTGGACCCTTGGTCTCAACCCGCTGACGTGGCGGACAAACTTAGGCTTGCGGGGCTTGACCGCATTGCCCATGGGCTTCGATTCCTCAGGTTCGGCGTCCGGTTGTCATCCAACCATATGACTTCCTGAACGGACAGAAGTAGTCGCACGATGTCACAGGTTCCCCCTCTTTCCGAAACCAAACGTAAGCTACTGGAGCAGTATCTTAACCAGGGCCGCGCCGCGACAGTGGACCGAGGGTCCATCATCATTCCACGACCTTCCGGCGAGCCTGTACCGCTGTCTTTGTCTCAGGAACAGCTTTGGCTTCGCGAAAGAACTACGCCCGGCACTCCTTTGCTTTACAACGAGTGCATCACCGTGCGGATGCCGGGGGCGCTCGATGTCCCCGCTCTCGAACGTAGCGTTGCGGAGATCATTCGTCGGCATGAAATATGGAGAACGAGCTACGACACAAGAAATGGCCAGCCAGTTCAGATCATTCACCCTGCCCCGGAACAGCTTAGGCTGCCATTACTCGACCTGAGGAACCTTCCCGGAGACAGGCGCGAGGCAGAAGCGCACCGGGTGGTTGGCGAAACCGTGCGGCGGCCGTTCGATTTGAAGCGCGGCCCTCTATTGCGGTTCAGATTGGTCCGGATGGGGGATCTTGAGTATCGGCTTTGCCTGTGTGCGCACTTGAGCGTAGTTGACGGGATTTCAGTCTATCAGGTATTTCCGTCCGAACTGTCCATACTGTACAAGGCTTTTGCATCCGGCCAATCTTCGCCTCTTCCGCCATTGACAGTGCAATTTGGAGACTATGCTTACTGGCAGCGCCAGTGGCTTCAAGGAGATGAGCAGGCCAATCAGATTAGCTATTGGAAAAAGCAGCTTTCGGGTGGACTGCCGGTCTTCACTTGGCCCACGGGCCAGGCGCGGCACTGGGCATCAAGGTTTCGTGGCGTGATCCGAAGGTTCACTCTCGCAAAAGACTTTGGTGAAAAAACGAAAGAGCTCAGCCAGAGGGAAGGCGTCACTTTGTTTACGACGCTGGTGGCTGGTCTTGCGGCATTACTGCATCGCTACACACAGCAGGACGACATCATCGTGGGCACACCTTCTCAGGCGGGGCGTAAGCGATTAGAGGTGGAGAAACTGCTGGGTTATTTTCTCAATCCGGTCGCGCTTCGCTTCGATCTTTCAGGCGATCCAAGCTTCCGTGGATTACTGCAGAACACTCAGCAATTGGCACTCGAAGCCCTCTCCAATGACGACGTGCCGATTGAATGGCTAGCACAGGAGATGCAACCAAATGTCGATCCCATTTGCCACCCGTTCTTCACTGTGGCTATGTCTCTTCAGCCGCCGATGCCTTCCTTGGATTTGGAATGGAGTGTGACCTCGATGGATGTAGACAGTGGTGGTGCGCCGTGGGAGTTGTACATTGCTTTCATTAGCCAGCCTGCGGGAATGGCAGTCCGGGTTCAATACAACCCTGACCTGTTTGAAGCGGAGACCATCAACCAGATGCTGAATGACTACCAGGGCATACTGGAATCCGTGTGTGCGAATCCGTCCAGCCGTCTATCACAGGTGGAGCTCAGTCCGAGCCGCGATATTTCGTTTGCCGGGTTTCACAACAAAGGATAACGCCAAGTGAGGCCATCGAGGATCAACGGTGAACAAAATGCCAGTCCATCAACTTGATAGTGCAGAGCACTCGGATACTCCAGCGCTTTCCGAAACCAAGCGCCGTCTTCTCCAACAATTTCTCAGTGGCCGAGAAGGAAAGCCAGATGGAACGGGCCTTGTCAGGCGTCTTCGTTCGGCAGAAGCGGCGCCGCTGTCTTTTGCTCAGCAGCAAGTTTGGCTCCACTGCCAAATGGCGGGCGACGTTACGTTCTATAACGAAACCGTAACCATCCACCGAGAAGGGCCACTGGATGCGGACGTGCTGGAGAAGTGTTTACGAGAGATTATCCGGCGCCATGAAATCTGGCGTACGACTTTTGAAGCCAGGGCCGGCGAGCCTGTGCAGATCGTCCATCCGGCCCCTGCCAGATTTCCTCTCGGCATGGAGGATCTGCGCAGGCTGTCCGAAAATGAGCGTGCTGCCGAAGCAGAACGGCTAGCGACGGTCGATGCACATCGGCCTTTCGATTTGAGAACGGGACCGTTGGTTCGCGCTTTACTGGTTCAGATGGACGATGAAGTGCACCGTCTCTACATGACAATCCACCAGATCGTTTTCGACGCTGTTACAGCGTACCGTGTGTTTCTTCCTGAATTGGTGAATCTATATGAGGCTTTCGCATCCGGTAAGGCGTCACCCTTGCCGGAACCATGCCTGCAATATGGCGATTTTGCCGAGTGGCAGAGAAAAGTGCTTACGACCGAAAGCTGGTCTGAGGACCTGACTTACTGGCAGAGGCAATTGGCGGGTGATCTCCCGGTGCTTCAGTGGACGTCCGACCGTCAGCGGCCTGCAATTGAAAGTCACCGTGGAGCCATTGAAAGGTTCACGCTGGGCCCCAGCCTTGTCCAAGAACTTAACAGTTTGAGTCGACACCAGGGCTGTTCCGTCTACATGACCTTGCTGGCCGGACTGGCAACTTTGCTTCATCGTTATACAGGCCAGGACGACATTCTCTTAGGCGGGTTCACCGCGGGCCGTAAACTGGCTCAAATTGAGCTGCTCCTGGGGTACTTCGTGAATCCACTGCCGCTGCGCATCGACTTGTCCGGCAATCCGACGTTTAGGGAGTTGCAAGCCCGAGTTCGTAGCGTCGTTCTGGATGCACTCGCGCATGAGGATGTGCCGTTCGTCAAGATTGCAAGGGGGATCGACTACAGACCTGACCCCAGTCGCAATCCTTTGTTTCAAGTGGCGCTTTCGCAACAACCCAAGCTTCCCAAGCTTTCTCCCGGATGGGGCCTCGCGACGGAAGAAATCTGTAACGGTGGTTCAAAACTCGATCTGATGATTGTGGTGGACAATCGAGACGACAGCATCTTTGGTCCCATTACCTACAATCCCGACTTGTTTGATCCTGGAACAATCCAAAGAATGGTTGGCCACTGGCAGACACTGCTTGCGGCTGCGGCAAAAGATCCGGAGCAACGCATAACAGACCTGCCGCTGCTCACAGACGTTGAGCGCGATCAGGTTCTGGTCAAGTGGAACGATACCCGTACGGATGACTCCAGAAACACATGCCTCCACCAACTTTTTGAGGCCCAGGTAGAACGCACGCCAGATGCCATCGCCGTGGTGTGCGAACGGGAGCAGCTAACCTATCGCGAGCTGAACGCCCGCGCCAATCAGCTATCGCGACATCTTCGCAAACTAGGCGTAGGACCGGAAGTTCTGGTTGGCATCTGCATGGACCGGTCGCTGGGGATGATGGTTGCCTTGTTGAGCGTTGCGAAAGCTGGAGGAGCTTATGTTCCGTTGGATCCGGCTTATCCGCAAGCGCGGCTTGCATTGATGATCGCGGATTCCGGGCTTCACTTCATCATTGGCGATGGTGTGCTCCGGGGCAGTCTCCCCGAGTTTGCCGGACAATGGATCTTTATTGATCTCGATTGGCCGGAGATTTCCTCTGAGAACGAAGAAAACTTGGCAGTTGAGATTCGAGCAGGAAATCTTGCGTACATAATCTATACATCGGGATCAACGGGTCGTCCTAAAGGAGTCCAGATTTCCCATGGCGCTCTCGTCAATTTGTTGAAATCTATGCAGCGTCGGCCAGGCCTCACGGAGCGAGACAGGCTGCTTGCAGTCACAACCATATCTTTTGACATTGCGGCTCTTGAGCTTTATTTACCACTCACGGTTGGAGCGTGCTGCGTGCTCGCCGGGCGCGAATCAGCGGCCGATGGCTATCAACTCTGCAAGATGCTTGAAGACTCCGAGATCACAGCGATGCAGGCAACGCCGTCTACCTGGAAGCTGTTGCTGGAGTCGGGATGGATGGGAAAAGCGGACCTAAAGATCCTGTGTGGTGGCGAGGCAATGCCGCGAGAATTGGCCGAGCAGTTGCTGCCAAAAGCATCCAGCGTGTGGAACATGTACGGCCCAACGGAGACAACTGTCTGGTCCGCTCTTCACGGCGTCGCATCCGCCGAGGGCCCGGTCCTCATCGGACGCCCGATCGACAATACCGAAATGTATGTCCTTGACAGCAAGTTTCAGCCGCTGCCGAGTGGAGTAACTGGCGATCTGTATATAGGTGGCGACGGCTTGGCGCGTGGTTACTTGAACCGTCCCGACTTGGAGGCTGAAAAGTTTGTTCCCAATCCATTCAGTGATCGCCCCGGGACTCGCCTTTATAAGACAGGCGATCTCGCGCGGTACCGAGCAGACGGAAACATTGAATGTCTGGGTCGCAGCGACACTCAGATAAAGATCCGCGGATTCCGTGTTGAACTGGGCGAGATTGAATCTGTATTGCGTACATATCCGACAATTCGAGATGCTTGTGTCGTCGTCCGCGAAGACATTCCAGGCGACCCGCGCTTGGTGGCTTATCTCAGGCTGGTGGAGACACAGGCTCCAGCATTTGCTGAGATTCACAGTTTCTTGAAAGAAAGGTTGCCGGGCTACATGCTCCCAAGGCTTGTTACGGTGGAAAGTTTTCCTCTGACTCCAAACGGAAAGTTAGACAGGCTTGCCTTTCCCATGCTCGACGCCGTGAAGACAAGCCAGAGATGCCTTTCTGAAGAGCCTCCGTATCCACTGGATCCAATCGAGCAAATGTTGACGGCAATATGGAGCGACCTGCTCAAAGTCCAGCAGGTGAGCATCTATGACAATTTCTTTGACTTGGGTGGCCACTCGTTACTGGCCACGCAGATGGTCGCCAGGTTGGAGAAAGAAATCGGTTTACTCATGAAACCGAAAGAGCTTGCTTTTCAAACTCTGGGGCAGTTTGCGGCAAGCTGCAGAGAGCGATTGCAACGTCAATGAGCGCGGCCCAAAAGGCATTTCCGTTTTACTTCCGGCTTTCTGACAAGCCTCTCTTTGGTTGCTACCATGAGCCTGCACCAGGCCGGCTGCGGCCGTGTGGAGTTTTAATCTGTCAGCCGGTTGGCCACGAATATGTCAACTCGCATCGTGCCCTGCGGCAACTTGCGGTCCGCCTTGCTGAAGCTGGATTTCCAGTCCTGCGTTTCGATTACTACGGCTGCGGTGACTCGTCGGGAAGTACCGAGGACGTGAGCATCCGCCAAGGGTTGGAGGACACTTCTGCAGCAATTTCTGAGCTGAGGCGGCGCACCGGCCTTTTTCAAGTCTGCGTAGTCGGCCTTCGATTAGGAGGAACGCTAGCAGCTCTTGCAGCATTGGATCGGGGCGACATAGAAAGCATGGTTCTCTGGGACCCTGTAGTGGATGGGCGGAGATACCTCGATGAGCTCAGTTCGCTGCAAAAAGAAATGCTCCGCTTTCGTCCCAAGCAGCGGCACAATCAGAAAGCCAACCCACAAATTGAGATCCTTGGGTTCTCTTTCTCGCACTGGTTCATCAGCGAGCTTGAAAACATCAACCTCATGACGACCGCTCGCAAGGTCACTAGGAATTTGCTGGTCATGCAAAGCAGCCCCTGGATCAACGATAACAGTTCGGACGACCATCTCAGCCTTTCGACAACCCAACACGAATATCAACGCCTGGATGCGCCTGAGATCTGGCTGCCAACTGCAGACGGCAGTTTACTTGTACCTGCTCAGGTATTGCAAGCAATCGTTGCCTGGAATTGTGGAATTCACTCATGAAAGAAGAAGCCGTTCTTTTTGGTGCAAGGCAGTCGCTCGTCGGAATTGTGACTGAACCGGCAACTGTCAGCGTTCCGCGCACTGGGACGGCCGTCGTCTTGCTCAATGCAGGAATTGTACATCGCGTCGGGCCCGGGCGCATTTATGTGAAGATTGCGCGAGAACTGGCAGCGATGGGCTTCGTCGTTCTGCGCTTTGACTTCGCTGGCATTGGGGACAGTGCCGTTCGTCAAGATTGTCTCTGTTTTGAAAAAAGCGCCATAGCTGAGGCGCAAGAGGCCTTGCAGTTTCTTAAAGCAAAAAAAGGTATTGAACATTTCATACTGCTAGGCGGGTGTTCGGGAGCTTTTGCGTCTTTTGAGGCGGCCGCTTGTGATTCACGGGTAGTTGGGACCGTCCTGATTAACTTCCAGACACCCGAGAGCGAAAACGCTGTTGCGCCATCTGATCTTTCCATTCGCAAGGCAGCCTACTATTACTGGAATTGCGCACTCTTCGACTTGAAAAGCTGGCGCAAACTGCTGACAGGGAAGACAGACTACGGACAAATCATGCGGGTGCTACGCAGTGAAGTAAAGCGCCGGTTCGAATTCAAGAAGAAAGTGATGCGCGAAGGAACCCAGTTTGAAGCCGACTTGCATCGGCTGGCCGCGCGGAAGGTCAACGTGGTTTTTGTCTGCTCTGAAGGAGACCCCCGGCTGCAGGACTTACGGGAAGCCGGCGGCCGTACACTCAAGCGCTTGTGCGCGAGCCGCGAGGTGATATTGGACATCATCCCCCGGTCCGACCACACCTTCAGTTCCGTGGACGATCAAGAGCGCCTCTTGAAGGTTGTTTGTCAGCGAATCAGCACGATGCCTCATCGTGTTGTAAGTCAACCGATTATTGCACGTGGTGCTGAGAGAAGCCTTGCGCGCAGATTATTTGGGCCTTCGCCCGTAGTCCAGACTGGAACGAATTCTCCGCAGGGCAGAGACTTATGAGGACAGAAGCTTGCAAAAACGGCGACCGCAGTGCGTCTGTTGTTGAGACCCACCAGAGCCAAGTCGCTTCACCGCTGCCGGATCGCGCGCGCTTGCAGGAATCTACAGAACCGCCAGGAGCGTATGCGGAAACTGTGGTTCAAGGGGGCATTGTCGGCGATGAAGCTCCGGTTCAGCTGGTCTCTCGCGATCTTCTATCGGATGTCCCTTTGCCGGCGGAGGCTGATTTCTACAACCGATATCGTTGGTGCCTTGACGCCTGTCCTGTTCTCCGTGAGGTGGTGAATCATCTTTGGGGAGAATTGGCCAAGTTAGATCAGGTGCTGGGAGGATGGCAGCAGTCTGAAGTTATCACGAACATTTTCTTGCTTTCCTGTAGCATCACCGACACCATTGACGACTATCTTCTTGGCAACGCCTACGATTTCTCAAAACTAGGACGGGCCTTCCCGTGGGCTAAACCCGGTGTTTATGCTTTGGAAACCCTTGTGTCTGTCACCAGCAAACTGCGTCGAAGCCGATTGGTCTCGTTGTACCGATGGAAAGAGGTCTGGAGAGCGGCCGTCACGACATTCTTAAATCGCTGTTTTGTTGCTGGCGTTTCAGATAGGGCGGTTCTGCTCGAGCAGCGCAATCAGTTGGCGCAGCTGCTGCGTACAGAGCTGCCGAAAGGCGCGGAAATGCGTCGCGCTAAAATTCCCGCATTCTTCCGTTCCCGAGACTTTGCGCCACATGATTGTCTTGAACTCGGACTGAAACTTATTGCTTCCTTGCCTGAGGACCGCCGGCCTGTGATCGTGATGGGCCTGCGCACGGCAGGGTCGTTCCTGGCTCCGCTGTTGTGTGCTTTCCTGAGCCGCCAGCTTCTGCACGCAGAGTGGCTTGCTGTTCGTCCCAGCAAGGGGCTCACCGCGTGGGAAAAAGGCACGTTACTGCAGGCTGCGCAAAAAAAAGCCCGGATGATCATTGTGGCTTCCAAGGGTCCGCACCATTGTCCTCGAGCCTGACGAGCGCTTCAAGTGCCGACTGCTAGAATCAGCGGCAGTCGAAGCCCAATTGGGGGTATATTTTAAAGCGCGTGGTTACGTTGAAGCTCGCGTTGAGCCCGGCGCAGACAACAAACAGCCTGATTCGATGTGGAAGGACGGGCCTCCGGAGCGAGTTGATGTACGACTCAAGCGTGTGTATGAGGTGCGCTTAAAAAAGTCTGATGGTCAAAGCGAGACCCGGCATGTGCTCGCCAAGAGTGTCGGTTGGGGATGGCTAAGCTACCACGCTTTCATTGCAGCCCAGGAGCTGAAGGGGCTTGTACCCCCGGTGTTGGGCCTGCGCGATGGGATCCTTTATTCAGAGTGGATCTCAGACGCGAAAGGCCTCCAGTCGATTACACAGAATCGTCATGCAGTAGTTGAAACCCTTGCCTCCTATGTGGCTGCACGCGCGCGCAAACTTAAGCTCGTCCGCGATCCCACGCCGGATTTAGTCCGCGAAGCCCGTCACAAAGGCTTTGAAATGTTGTCTAGCTCCCTGAGCCGCGCCTACAACTCAAAGGCTGCGGCTGCGCTTGATCGCCCGCACATTCAACGTCGGCTGGTGGACCAAGGTTGTCCGAGTTCCGTGATGACAGACAGCAAGATGTCTCCCAAAGAATGGGTTGTTGCCGGATCCAGGACTTTAAAAACGGACTTTGAGCATCATGCTCAGGGGAAGAACGAGCTGGGGATGACCGATCCTGCATACGATCTTGCCGGCGCCATCTTCCACTTTGGACTCTCCGAGCGCGAATCTGCACAGCTCATCACGGCTTACGTTGAGGAGAGCGACGACGCCGACGTGGAAGACCGGCTCCTCTTGAACAAGCTCTTGGTTGGTCTTTGGGAGCAGAACCTTGCTACGCTTGGATTGCAGAATGCCAAGTTGGTCCGTCGGCGCCATGAGTTTCATCAACAGTACACTACAGCATGGAATTTCCTGGTTGCGGAGGCGATCCAACAATGTGGCAAGTTATGTCTGCCCCCGGCTGAAATTCGATGGAGAGCCCCTCTCGTCGTCACCGACATCGACGGCGTCCTGGACAGAATGGTATTTGGGTTTCCTTGTGCCACAGCTGCCGGAGTTGAGGCGATTTCTTTGCTTCATTCCCACGGATTTTCTTTGGCAGTGAATACAGCCCGTTCTTTGCCAGAGGTTAAACAGTATTGCCGCGCTTACGGCTTCGCTGGAGGGATCGCCGAATATGGGGCCGTCATCTGGGATGCGGTGAATCATCAAGAGATCGTGCTGGTCGGTGCGGAATCTTTCGAGCAGATGGAGCAAGTGAAGAAGGCGCTTCAGGAGATTCCCGGCGCGTTTCTCCTGGACGACTACCAATATTCACTGCGAGCTGTGACCTACCAGAATGGTCGAACCAGCCCACTTCCGCCGGTTCTCATACAAGACCTCCTGGGAAGATTGAACGCGGACCGGCTCCGCGTTCATCACACTGGACTCGACACGGCCATCGTCGCCAAAGAAACCGACAAGGGCACAGGCTTACTTCGCTTGCTGAATATCCTTGGGTTGCCGGC
>WNFI01008116.1_pt2 | contig 21247 bp, 14 predicted proteins | sample 5400471 | NCBI WGS metagenome assembly WNFI01 (sample SAMN13153348, study PRJNA577476) | soil metagenome | isolation source: 100 cm saprolite on Douglas fir-dominated hillslope | place: USA:California | collected 2013-09-17
CGGGTCCGCGCGCCCGCGGGCAGGCGGATTGTCACGGTCATCGGCCCTACGGCCACGAACTCGCGCACGGGACCCTTCATGGCCATGGTGTTGGTGAGGTTCACGAGGTGCACGGTCAACGAGTCCTTCTGCCGCCAGGCCGTCACGTCGAACAGCCCCGGCCCGGCCACCGTCACGGGCGGGGTCTCGTTCGCGGCCCACTGCACCGCGTTCGCGAGGAGGCGGCCGTGGTCGGGAGCGAGGACCTCCCAGAACGTGCGGTCCAGGTCGCCGGGAAAGTAGATGATGCGGCTCGTCCCCTGCTCGCGCAGGTAGACCTGCCGCTCGTCGGTTTTCTCCACGCGCGGGAACACGTGCTCCATGGGCAGGTCCGGGTACGACGGGATGAGGGTGACGGGTGACGGGAACTCGCCGCGCGGGCGCACGCGCACCCGCTGCACGGAATTGATGATGCGCGGCGCGTCCTGGAGACCGGCCAGCAGTGGGTGCGTGCGGCGCGCCTCCGCGTCGAGGGCGAGGTAGGAGTTCTGCATCCGCCGGTCCACCTGCCGGTCGAACGAGACGCCGAGCACGTCGCGTAGACCAAAGTCCTTACGGGCGCCGCCCGCCTCGTCGTAGAGCGAGGTCTCGAAGGTGGCAAGCAGGCTGCCTCCGCGGTCGACGTAGGTGGCCAGGCTCCGGCACTGCGCGTCGGACAGGGCGGCCACGTTGGGGAGGATGAGGAGCTTGAAGCGATCGACGTCCGCGGCGTCGAGCCGCGTGTCGTTCACCATCTCGAAGGGGACGCGCGCCTCGACCAGCGCGTGGTACATCCCCTTGAGGTGGTCATCGACCCGTGCTTCGGCGGCGTCCTTGCCATAGAAGTCGCGGGTCTGCTCGGAGTAGACGACCGCGACCCGGGCCAGCGGCGCTTCGTTGCGGAGGTAGCGCTCGTTCTTGTGGTGCCAGCCGTACAGGCCCTCGACGGTGGCCAGCCATCGGCGGTCGTAGAGCACACCCGAGAACTTCGTGAACCAGGGCCGGAAGCCGTTGGCGATGCCGTCGAGGGCCCAGAGGCGGATCTCCGGGCCCGACTGCACGGAGTCCTTCCAGCGGTAGGCCTCCTCGACCCCGACGCTGAAGAGGCCGGCCAGCGGCTTTCCACCCATCACCGCGCGGTACTGCTTGGCCGAGCGGCCGAAATCCCACGGTGCGGTCAGCCCGCGGCGCGCCTGGTGGTCCACGGCCAGCAGTGGCGCGCGCGCGGCGCTGTCGAGGCCGGGCGGACCGTTGGGGATGAAGCGCGCACCGGGACGGACGCTGCGGATGGCCGCGTCCCACACGTCCCAGAGCTCGCGCAGCCGCTGGCGCCGCCAGAGGATGTGGTCGCGCCGCGCCGGATCGTCTGGGCTCGGGCCGGGCAGGTCCTTGCCCGCCGCCGCCTTGAAGTTGCGCCGGCAGGTCTCGCAGTAGCACATGCCGGAGCCGGCCCACCGATTGGCGAAGATCCCCTGCACGTCGTAGAGGGTCGCGATCTCGCGCACGATCTCGGTCACGTTCTCGAAGTTGCGCGGACCCAGGGCGCACGTGACCCACATGTCCGGGTTGGCCCAGTGCCGCCGCGGCTGGCCCTTCTCGTCCACCGCGATCCACTCCGGATGGGCCGCGCGCGCGTCGTCGTAGACGGCATGCGGATCCACGCGGGCGAGCACGAGGAGGCCTCGTTGCCGACAGGCGTTGGCCAGCTCGCCGAAGGTGTCCATCCCCTCCTTCATCCAGGCGCTGGGGCGATGGAACGGGACGCGCGTCGGATAGAACGCGACCACGCCGCCCGCGCTGAGCGTCACCGCATCGCAGTGCGTGCGCGCGAAGTAGTCCAGCCAGAACTGGGGGTCGTAGCGGCCGGGATCGTTCTCCACGAAGGCGAGCTGCCCCCACCGCATGGCGCGGTCGAAGGGATTGGGATCGGTCGCGTCCGCGGGTTCGGAGCGCGCGGAGAGCAAGGCCGCCGCGCCGGTGGCGGCCGCCGCCTCCAGGAATTCCCGCCGGCCCATCTGCCCGTCCCTGGCCGTCACGCTTCGCTCACGGCGCCGACGACAATTGCCTCGCCACGTAGGCGTCGATGAATTCGTAGCGCGCACGGCTTGGCTCGGGGACGGCCTTGCTGACCGCGTCGAGCTGCATCACCTGGCGCGTCTTGCCGAACTCGGGCCACTCCGGCAGTCCGGGACCGTTCGGGTTGCCCGTCTTCACGAAGTTCGCGAGGTAGGCGGCCATCGTCCGCGCCGTGTCCCGATCCGCCGGCTGCCAGTCCGCCTTCTTCGAATCGAGCGTGTTGAAGGCGTATTCGATGTCGGAGGCGTGCGCGGCGCCGAAGCGGTTCGATCCGTTCGCCTCGGGCAGAGCGCGATCGAAGCGGTAGCGGTAGACGGGCGCGGTCTTCGCCTGCACGTCGATCCATTTCCACGTCGAGTAGGCGATGAAGAGGTCGCTGGCGAGGTCGGCGGCGGACTGAAGCGCTTCGGCGTCGCTGGACGCGGGATAGACCCCGGCCGCGGTGTCGGCCTGGTCCTGGAACTGCTCCTTGAGCTTGTCCGGGAACGTCGCCATCGTCGGCTTCTTGGCATCCATGGCCACCGCCATTCCCGTCTCCGCGGAGGTCCAGCCGGCCAGGAGAGGAATCCTGGACTGCTTGCCGGCGGCGTAGATCGCGGACACCTTCTGGGGCAGGAAATAGCCGTCCACGCCCGGGCTGTAGCCCCAACCCCCCGTCTTCATCACCGCGGCCAGGAGCTCGTCGGCCGGCTTCGCGCGAAGCTCGGCCAGCGAGCCGGCGCCGACGGACGTCGCGAACCTCACGCCGTCCTCCTCCTTCTCGGGACTCGCCGTTGATGGTCACGTTGGACGGATCGCCCCCGAAAGCGGCGACGTTCCGTCGCACCCATTCCAGGGCGGCCGCCTGGTCGAGCATTCCATAGTTGCCCGAACCGTGGCCGCCCGACTCCAGGGTCAGCTCCGGATGGGCCAGGAAGCCGAACACACTGAGCCGGTAGTTGGGCTCGACCACGACGATGCCCTGCCGCGCGAACCACTCGCCGTCGGTCCGCGGCTCGGAGCCGGAGCCGGCCGCGAATCCCCCGCCATGGAACACGACGAGGACGGGCTGCCTGGCCTTGGGCGACCGGGCCGTCGTCCACACGTTCAGGTAGAGGCAGTCCTCCCCCATCTGCGCGTCGCGCGTGTGGAGCGGTCCCCACATCGGTCCCTGCATGCAGCGCGTGCCCCAGTCGCCCTTGCGCACACCCGTCCAGGGTGGGACAGGTTGCGGAGCCTTCCACCGGAGCGCGCCGACCGGAGGCGCCGCGAAAGGGACACCCTCGAAGAGGCGGACGGAAGGCTCCGTCCCCACCGTCCCTTCGAGGATCCCGCCGTCCACCTTGACCCTGTCCGCGGCCCGGGCCATCGGGGCCAGGACCATGACGACGGCGACGAAGAGGAACGTGCTGCGATCCATCAATCCTCCTGATCGACGAGCGCCAGGTCCACCGTCAGCGCGAGGCCTGGTCCCCGATCGCCAGCGCGATGATGCTGGGCCCCGCGGCCACGGCGATGTATTGCCTCCCGTCGAAGGTGTAGGTCATGGGCGAGGCCTTCCAGGTCTGATTCGTCTGGAACGTCCAGAGACGCTTGCCGGACTCCGCGTCGACCGCGATCAGGCCGCCGCCGTCCTCGCCGACGAAGACGAGGCCGGTGGCGGTCGACAAGGTTCCGCCCCAGGAATTCGCGGGACCGGTCTGCGCCAGCTCCCACGCCACCTGTCCCGTCCGGATGTCGATCGCGCGCAGGATCCGCTGCGGCTTGGGATCGGGCGCCGTGCGCTGGGTTCCGCCCAGGTAGGTCCGTCCGCTCTCCCACTCCCCCTGGTCGCTCTTGGTGTAGACGCTGCACTTCTCGACCGTCTGCAGGTAATAGAGACCGGTCGCGGGGTTGAAGGAAGGCGCGTACCAGTTGGTCGCGCCGTCCTGCGAGGGACACACCTTCGTCCCCGGCGCCGTCGGCTCCTGACCCGGAATCTTCACGGGACGGCCGTCGGCGCCGATACCGGAGGCCCAGGTCAGGTTCCGGACGAACGGCTTGGCCAGGAGCAGCGCGCCGTCGCGGCGATCGAACACGTAGAAGAACCCGTTGCGGTTCGCGTGCAGCATCAGCGGGCGCGGCTGGCCCTCCCACTGCGCATCCACGAGCACCGACGTCTGGGTGGCGTCCCAGTCCCAGAGGTCGTGCGGAGTGAACTGGTAGTGCCACACGCGCTTCCCCGTCTTGCCGTTCAGGGCGAGGATACAGCTCGCGAAGAGGTTGTCCCCCTGGCGATCGTCTCCGTTGTATTCCTTGGTGGGATTGCCGGTGGGCCAATAGACGAGGTCGAGCGCGGGGTCATAGCTGCCCGTGAACCAGGTCGGCGCTCCGCCATGCGCGATGTCCTTCCCCTGCCACGTCTCCGACCCGGCCTCGCCGGGCCGGGGGACGGTCCAGAATCGCCAGACCTCCTTGCCCGTGGCCTGCTCGTAGGCGGCGACGAAGCCGTTCGCGCCGTGCTCGCCGCCGGAGACGCCCGAGAGGACGAGGTCGCCGGCCGGGAGCGGCGCCGATGACGCCGCATAGTTCTGGTGCCAGTCCGCCATCTCCGTCTCCCACCGCAGCTCGCCGGTGAAGCGGTCGAGGGCGATGAGGTGCGCGTGATCCGTGACCATGAAGACGCGATCGCCCGCGACGGAGGCGCCGCGGTTGGCGTTGCCGCCGGAGACGCCCTTGGTGGGCGGCCGCTTGTAGTGCCAGATCGGCCGGCCGGTGCCCGCGTCCAGGGCGAAGCACTGGTTCGGAGCCGTGACGTACATGACGCCGCCGACCACGACCGGAGTCACTTGCAGGAGGCCGGCATCGGGAATCGAGAACAGCCACTGGGCGGCCAGGCGCGTGACCGTCGTCTTGTCGATCTGGGTCAGCGTGGTGTACCGGTTGCCGCCGGGATCGCCGTTGTAGGTGGGCCACCCGGCCTCGGACGTGACCGCTCGAAAGAGGTCTCCCGCGCGCCGCAGCAGGTGCAGGCGCTTGTCGTCGGTCAGGAGCTGGAGATCGTCGAGGCCTTCCCCGAGGACCTGCCCCTCGAGCGTGCCGCCGTCGATCGTCCGGACGCTCTTGCGCTCGACCTTTGGGGCCTCCCGCTGGAGCGCGCGCAGGAACTTCCGCAGGCCCGTCATCTCCGCCTCGGGAACGAGCCTTCCCGGCATGCCCTTGAGCGGACGCCCGTCGTGGATCAGCGTCGTGAGATCCGCATCGCTGAGGGCGGACAGGCGCACCTCGATCGCCGGTCCCTTTTCGCCCCCCTCGCCGTCGCCACCGTGGCAAAGGGCGCAGCGTTGCTCGAAGGTCTTCCGCCCCGATTCGAGGCTCTGCGCGGACGCGCCTTCGCCGCCGGCCAGGAAACCGGCGACGAGTACGGCCAGGGCGGCGAAGCGCATCGGCACGCGCTAGAGTCTACCGTCGGCTCACGCCGGAGGGATAACGATGAACCGTCGAACCTTCCTCAAGGCACTCGCCGCCGTGCAGGCCGCCGCCGTGCTGCGTCCGCCGGACCTCGCCGCCGATCTGCCCAAGGCGAAGATCACGCGGGTGCGCATCTACCGGCCGCCGGATCTCAACCCCCTCTTCAACCAGAGCAACATGCTGGTCACGGTCGAGACCGACATCGGTCTCACCGGCCTTGGCGAGGGCGGCGCCAAGGACACGCTCGAGCAGTGCGCGGGCACGCTCATCGGCAAGAATCCGTTCCGGATCGAATCGATCTGGCAGGAGGCGTACATCGCCTGGTTCTATCCGCCCGGGCGCGAGAAGGCTCACGCGCTGGGCGCGCTGGACCTGGCCCTGTGGGACATCAAGGGCAAGGCGCTCAACGTCCCCGTGCACGAGCTGCTCGGGGGCGCCGCGCGCGACTACTGCGAGTGCTACCTCACGGGCGGCGCTCCCCCGGGGACGTCCCCCACCGCGAAGCTGAGCCTCCGCGAGCGCGCGCGCGCGACCATCGAGGCGGGCTATCGCGCGTACCGGATGGGAGCGGGTGACGTTCCCATCGGGGACGTCTTCGACGCGCGCGCGATCGTGCGGCGCATCGAGCAGGAGTGCCGCGAGGCGCGCGAGGGCGTCGGACCCGACGGCAACTGGTGCATCGACTTCCACCAGCGCTTCGATCTCGGCGACGCCATGCGCTGCTGCAAGGCGATCGAGCCCTACGACCCGTTCTTCGTCGAGGATCCGGTGCGCGACGAGCATGCCCTGGCCGACATCCCCAAGCTGCGGCAGATGACGACGGTCCCGCTCACGCACGGCGAGGAGTGGGGCCTGCGCTGGGACTTCAACCGGCTGGTCGAGAACCACGACGTCGACTTCATCCGGTCGACGCTGCCCAACGTCGGCGGGATCACCGAGATGATGAAGGTCGCCGCCCTCTGTGAGACGCACGCGGTCGGCATCATCCCGCACTTCACGGGCCCCGTCGCCACCGCCGCGCTCGTCCACTGCCTCTCGACGTTCTCCGGCCGCGTGATGCTCGAGCACTACCCGGGCGGCCCACCCGTCGACTATCTGCCGGAATGGCTGGACTTCAAGAACGGCAAGGCGTACACCAACCAGCGGCCCGGCCTGGGCGTCACCGCCGACATGAAGCGGCTGACCCAGATCGGAGAAGTCACCGAGCCCGGACGCCGGAACGTCCTCCGGCGGCCGGACGGCTCGCTGACCCACTGGTGAGAGGAGGCATCACGATGGACCGCCGTCAAGCCGTCCGTGCGCTCTCCGTCGGGGGCGCGTCGCTCTTCGCGGCTCGGGATGGAGTCGCGGCCGCGCTGGCGCCGCAAGCCGCGACCGCGTCCGCCCCGGGCCTGAGGGGCACCGCCCCCGTCAAGATCCGAGACATCAAGACGATCCTGACGGCGCCCAACCGCATCCGTCTGGTGGTGGTCAAGATCGAGACGACCGAGCCGGGACTCGTTGGCTGGGGATGCGCCACCTTCACCCAGCGCGCGCTCGTCGTCGAGACCGCGATCGAGAAGTACCTCCGGCCGTTCCTGATCGGGCGCAACGTGGACGAGATCGAGGACATCTGGCAGTCCAGCTACGTGAGCTCCTACTGGCGGAACGGCCCCGTCCTGTTCAACGCGATGAGCGGCGTCGACATCGCGCTCTGGGACATCAAGGGCAAGCGGGCGGGGATGCCGCTGTATCAGCTCCTGGGGGGCAAGGTGCGGCAGGGCGCCGACTGCTACTTCCACGCCAGCGGCGCGAGCTTCAGCGAGGTCGAGGAGAAAGCCCGCGCGGCGATGGAGCTCGGCTTCCGCCACGTGCGCGCGCCGAGGTCGAGCTGCTGCACGACGTCCACGAGCGCGTGACGTTGAACCAGGCCATCAACCTCGGCAAGGCGCTCGAGCCCTACCGGCTGTTCTTCCTGGAGGACCCGCTCCCGCCCGAGGACAACGACCACTTCCGGCTGCTGCGCCAGCAGACCTCCGTCCCGATCGCGATGGGCGAGCTGTTCAACACGCAGCACGAGTACGTCCCCCTCATCAAGGATCGGCTGATCGATTTCATCCGCATCCACATCTCGCAGATCGGCGGCTTGAGCCCGGCGCGCAAGGTCCAGGCGATGTGCGAGTACTTCGGCGTCCGCACGGCCTGGCACGGTCCGGGCGACGCATCGCCGCTGGCCCATGCTGCCCAGCTCGCCCTGGAGCTGGCCAGCTACAACTTCGGGGTCCACGAGGGCGGCGGCTTTCCCAAGGAGACCCAGGACGTGTTCGTGGGCTGCCCCGAAGTCAAGAACGGCTACATGCTCGCAAGCGAGAAGCCGGGGCTGGGCATCGATGTCGACGAGAAGCTGGCGGCGAAGTTCCCCATTCCGGCCGGACCGCCGAACTTCGACTATTCGTGGGGCACGACCAGGCGCCGGGATGGCACGGTGATCCGGCCATGAAACGCAGAGACGTCGTCAAGGTGATCGGGGCCTCGGGCGTGGCCGCATCGCTGCCTCTGCGCCTGGCGGGGGCGGCGCCTTCGTTCTCGCGGATGCCGCCCGAAGGCAAGGACACGGCGAAGATCTGCCTCGGCTTCTACGGACCGGTGGACGAGGCCGGGATGCGGCGCCTGAAGCAGATCGGCGTCGACCACGTGCTCACGGGCGGACCGAAGATCCCGTGGAGCGAGGCCGACGTCCGCGCGCGGATCGATCAGTTCAAGGCCGGCGGCCTGACCCTGTACAACATGATGCTCTCGGGATTCGACGACGTCATCTGGGGACGGCCCGGAGCCGACGCGCAGATCGCGGACGTGATCACCTCCATTCGCGCGGCGGGGAAGGCCGGACTGCCGATCGTCGAGTACAACTTCTACGCGAACCGGCTGATGGAAGGCTACAAGCAGGAGACGGGCCGCGCCGGCGCGGGATACACGGCCTACGACTACGAGCTGTCGAAGAACCTGCCGCCCAAGGAAGGCGTGGGCACGCACACGCGCGCCCAACAGCTCGAGCGCGCGCGGCGCTTCGTGAAGGCGGTGGTGCCGGAGGCGGAGAAGGCAAACGTCCGCCTGGCCCTCCATCCGAACGATCCGCCCGTGCCGCTGAGCCGTGGATCGGAGCAGCTCATGGCCACCGTCGCGCACTGGAAGGAGTATCTCGGCCTCGTCGAGAGCCCCTGCAACGGCATGACGTTCGACTGCGGGGTCACGCGGGAGATGGGCGAGGACCCGGTGGCGGTATGCCGCTGGCTCGGGGAGCGCGACCGCATCAACCACGTCCACTTCCGCAACGTCGTCGTCCGGACGCCGTACGTGGACTACACCGAGGTGTTCCTCGACGACGGCCAGGTGGACCTGTTCGGCGTGATGAGGGAGCTCGTACGCCAGAAGTATCCGCGCGCGATCTATCCCGAGCACCCGCGAGCGCTCGACGTCGACCGCGAGCGCGGGTCCCGAACGAGCCAGTATCCGGGCGGAGGCGGCTTCACCGCCGAGACCTACAACGTCGCCTACGCGAGGGCCATGCTGCAGGCGGCGTTGACGCTCTGAAGATGCCGCCGCAGCCGCCCAGGATCCTTCAGGTCGTTCGCGAGCCGCTCAGGCCGGGGGTCGAAGCCGAATACGACCGCATCGAGTCGGAGATCGCGCGGGAGTGCGCCCGGCTTCGATGTCCCCATCCGTATCTCGGCCTGGAGTCGCTCACCGGCCCCAAGGAAGTCTGGTGGTTCAATGGCTACGACTCCGCCGCCGACCAGAAGCACGTGGCGGAGGCGTGGGCGAAGAACAAGGAGGCCCTCGCCACGCTCGGAAGGATCGGCCAGCGGAAAGCGCAGCTCACCGACAAGTCCATCGAGGTATTCGCGAACTTCCGGCCGGATCTGAGCGTCGGGCCGCCGTGGCTCATGGGCCAGGGGCGATTCCTGGTCATCACGATGACGAGGAGCGAGCCGCGGAACGGCGCCGTTTTCGAGACCGACGACGGGAAGCGCTTCGTCATCGTGCCCGTCCGAACGCGCGACGAGGCGGCCGCCGCCGCCGCGAGGGCGGGCCCGGAAACACGCGTGTTCGCGGTGCGTCCGTCCTGGAGCCATCCCGCCGAAGACTGGATCGCATCCGATCCCGAGTTCTGGCGGCCCGGAAACCGGCGATGACGCCGCGGGCGGGCCGCCTCTTCCGCCTCCTCGCCCTCGGCGCGGCCATGCTGGCCCTGGGCGTCGCCCTTCTGGCCTTTGCCGAGTTCTCGTCTCCGGAGCTCGGCCGCGCGCTGCTCGATCGGGCCGGTGCGGCCACCGGCGTGCGACTCGAGGCCGCCGAGTTCCACCTCTCCGTCCTTCGCGGCCTCTCCCTCGGCCGCGTGCGGGCGGTGGGGACATATCCCGGCGGCCGCTACGACCTTACCGTCGACAAGATCGTCTTCCAGCATCGCCTCCTGCCGCTCCTCGCCGGGCGGCTCATCGTGGACCGCATCCGGATCGAGCGGCCGCGCGCCGTGCTGATCGAGGCCGAGCGTGCCACGCCCGCCCCGGCATCGGCGGCCGCCGGCATGGCCGCCGTGGCCGTGCCGATCGCTCTCCATGTCGTGGAGGCGGTGATCGACAACGGAACCGTCGAGCTGCAGGCGCGGGGCCGCGCGCCGATCACGGTCCGCGGCCTCGACGTGCGTCTCCGCGATCTCGCGCTGGGCGCGGGTGACGGAAGCGCGCTCGGCAAGCTCTCCGCGAGCGGCGACTTCAAGGCCCAGGAGATCACGCTGCCGGTCACGCGGGCGCGCGCGGCCGAGGGGACCCTGCGCCTCGCCGCCGGCCATCTCGATGTCGACGGGCTGCGCTTCCGGACCGACGAAGGGCGCTTCCAGACGCGCCTGAGCGCGGACCTGACCCGGCTGCCCTTCTCCTACACGCTGGCCGTCGAGGGACGGCCGCTCGACATCAATGCGCTGGCCGGGGCCACGGGCAAGGGGGGCGGCTTCGGCCCCGCGCACCTGACCCTCGAGGCGGGCGGGGTGGGGCCGGAAGCCGCGGGTCTGACCGGAAAGGGCGTGCTGCGCCTGGAGGCGGGCACGCTGCCCTCCACGCCGTTGCTCACCGCCATCGAGCGCGCCCTCGGACGCACCGGCCTGTCCGGCGTCCGCTACAAGGCCAGCGAAACGCCGTTCCGCATCGAGCACGGGCGCGTCATCGTCGATCGCTTCCGGCTCGACAGCGACGCCGTGGGCCTGGAGGCTTCGGGATGGAGCAGCCTGGAGGGACCGCTCGAGCTGAGCGTGGCCGTCCGCACTCCGCGCCCGGAGGTCCGGATCCCCGAGCTGCCGCCCGCCGTCCTCGACGCCCTCGTCGACCAGGAGGGCTGGGTCCGCATACCGCTGAGGGTCACGGGCACGCGTGTCGCCCCTCGCGTGTCACCCGACGTCGCGGCGCTCCTGGCCGATGCCCGCCGCGAAGGCGGCAAGGCCCTGGCCAACCGGGCGGCGGAGAAGCTCAAGGGACTCCTCCGCTAGGGGGTTACCGGCGCCACATGCCGAGGATCACGGTGATGAGGAGGGTCTTCAAGAGCCAGTCTCCGGTATGGATGGCGGCCAGCTTCACGGGCACGCCCTCCCAGATGATGGCGCCGGCCCACATCACGAGGGAGAACCCGATCCAGAGAAGGACGGCCAGCTCCGCCGCATGCTTCCCGTCGCGGATTCCAAGACGCGCGACGAGCAGCGCGAGCACGTAGGCGACGACGACCGTCCGTCCGACCTCGGCCAGCACCTTCCACGGCGCCGGCTTCATCATGGCCGCCGCGACTTCGGGGTTGGTGGGGTGCAGGTCCACGATCTGCTGCGCGAACAGCCGGTAGTAGAACGAGCTCAGGATGAAGGCCGCAACCGCCGCCACCAGCACGGCCAGATGATTCATTCGCAGCATTTCCGGACTCCTCTTTTCCTTGCCCACGGTCGTGGCCCTTCAGAATGCCGGCGCGAATTTCACGATCAGCCGCGTCCCTTCGCGGCTGTGCGCGACGTCCACCCGCAAGCGTACCTTGGTCAGCGTCTTCAGGCGGAGACCCGCGCCCCAGCTCGTCGCGAGATGATGCAGGTCGAGATCGCCGACGCGGCGGAACACCTTGCCCGCGTCGTAGAAGGCGGCCAGCTCGACCTTGGGCATGAGCTCGAGCCGGTACTCGCCGCTGAGCGCGAGCAGGTCTTCGTCACGGAAGCGGAACGGGTGGAAGCCGCGGAGGACATGCGCGCCGCCGAGGGCGGACTGCAGGTAGAAGGGGACGCGGCCGCCGGTGTCCGGCTTGTCGAAAGAGCCCAGCCCGTGAAGGGCGAGGACGTGACGCCGCCTGGCCCCGATAGCCACGAACCGGCGCCCGTCGACGGTGAGCCGGTTGAAGTGGAACTCACTCCCGGCCGACTCGTCGAAGCGGGTGACCGCGATGCCCAGCGTACCTCCGCGGTGCGGGTTGTCGGGCTGGTCCCGGTTGTCGAGGAGCACGCCCACCGACGCGTGGATGTAGTCGGGCTGGCCCACGAGGCCGGGCGCGCTGCGATCGTCGAACCGCGCGAGGGTGTCGACGACACCACCGTTGTTTCCGTGACCGAGGCTCGTCTTGAGCACCCCGCCCTGGACCGAGATCGTCAGCCAGGAGGCGACGCGGTACTCGCTCACCAGCTCGACCAGGGTGTCGTGCAGGGTGTAGTCGCTTCGGTCGGCCACAGTCGTGGCCGGCCCCAGCCCGTAGAACTCCTCTCGCGGGTACACCCGATGATGGAGGTTGAGGTACAGGTCGAAGCGGCGGAGCCCCGCCGTCTTGTACAGGTCGCTCATCGGATAGACGCTGTCCGTCCCGGTCGTGAGGTTCGGCTTGTGCTGCGCACGATGCGGAATTGCGCCGACCTGCAGGTCGTAGTACTGGGACCGGTGCCACGAATAGGCGGCGGAGGCGTGCACGTCCAGCCGCGACCCCCGGATGGCCGGCGCCCATAGATGGAGTGTCGGGGCGGGCCCGGAGCCGGTGCTGGGGATGGAGACCGCCGGGTACAGGGGTCCCAAGTGGAAGCCCTCGCGGCCGGGCTCGTGATCGGAGAGGGCCGCGCGCACCTGTTTCGAAATCCATCCGCCGTCTTCGGGGAGCTCGTCGCGAGCGGGCGCTGGATTGCCCGCGGGCGACGAGGGAGCGGGGCTAGGCTCCTGCCCACTCGCCGTGCTTGCCGCCGCGAGCGCCGTCGCCAGCACGACGGGGCACGTCAGGCTCACGCACAGGCGTGCCATGACTCGATCCTAGCGCCGAACGGCCGGACCAGTTTCGCGCGCGCGAGCATTGCGGCGTCTCGCGAGCGCCGCCTGGAACAGGAGAGCCGGCTAGGTCCGCGCGGTTGCGGCGGCCACCGCCTGCCGGCTCACGCGCAGGCTGTCGAGGGGCGTGCTCCCGACCGCGTAGTCCTGCTCGACGTAGTAGTACTTGACCCCCGCCTTCTCCGCGGCCGCGAAGAACCGGCGGTAATCGATCTCGCCGGCGCCGACTTCCTTGAACGCCTCGTGCGGGACCTTGCCGTCGTCGTACTGCACGGGCGTGCCGCGCGCCTTGTCCTTCAAGTGCACGAGGGGAACGCGGCCGGCGTGCGTCTCCACCATCTTGACCGGGTCCACGCCGGCGATGCTCGCCCAGAAGGTATCCAGCTCCAGAGAGAGGAGGTCGCGCGGCGTCTCCCCGAGGAGCACGTCGATCGGGCGCACGCCGCCGATGGCCTCGTACTCGAACGCGTGGGCGTGGTAGGCCAGACCGAGGCCCGCCTTGCGGCAGGCCTCCCCCGCCTTGGCCAGCTTCGCCGCGAGGTCACGGTAGACGTCGATACCGCCACGCTCGGCCTTCATCAAGTACACGATCACGAGGTACTCGAGGCCGCGGGCCTTCGCCTCGTCGACTGCGTTCGTCCATCGGTAGTCTTCCGGCACGAGCTCACCGGAGCCCACCCAGGCCTGGCGGTTGCCGGTCACGAGGTAGGTCGGCGCATAGGCGCTCGCCTGCCGCAGTCCGGCCGCCTTGGCGGCGGCATCGAGGGGCGGGCGCAGTCCGCTCTCGATGTAGCGGTAGCCGAGCCCGGCGATGGCCTTGAGGGTACGACTTCAAGAAGAACCGCCGGGCGGGGTCGTGGTCAGACATTCATGCCTCCGATCGGAGTGCGGCACCATGGCATTCTGGAACACTCGCCGCACCAGGGCAACGATCGGGACGGCTGGCGTTCATTTCTTCTCGAGGGAGCCCAGGTAGGCGACCAGCGCGTCGAGGTCCGCGGCCGGAGAAGCATTCCCTTCCGCCTTGCCAATGGGCCGAATGATCCAGATCCGGCCAACGTCACGGCTTCAGCATCACCTTGACCACCGGCTCCGGCCGGTTGCTGAGCAGGTCGAACGCCTTCTCGAACTCCCGCAGGGGAAGAGTGTGGGTGACGAGCGGCCTCACGTCGAGCTTGCCCGACTCGATGATGCGCAGCGCCTGCTCGAAGCTGTCCGTCGTGTAGGCGAACACGCCGTCGACGCGCAGGTGCTTGAGGGCGAAGACGTCGGAGTCGAGAAACGCCCGGCGGCCGCCACCGGCAATGCCCGAGAGGATGACCGCGCCACCGCGCCGCACGAGGTCGAGAGCCAGCGTCACCGCGGTCTCGCTCCCCGCGGCCTCGAAGACCACGTCCGCGCCGGGGCCCCCGGTCATCTCGCGAATCCGCGCCGCGGGGTCGTCCGCCACGGTGAGGTACTCGGTGGCTCCCATCCTGCGGGCCAGCCCTTCGTTCCCGCGGTCGCGGCCGACGGCCACCAGCCGGGCCGGCCGCGCCATCGCGGCCCAGCCCACCGCCAGCAGTCCGATGGTGCCCGGCCCCACCACCGCCACCGTATCCTCCCGCTGAATGCGCGCGCGCCGGGCCCCGTGGACGACGCAGGCGAAGGGCTCGACCATTGCCGCCGCCTCGAACGGCAGGGCCTTGGCGAAGGGATGGGCGAGGTCCGCCCGCACCGCGACGTACTCGGCGAAGGCACCGGGGAGGGTGAAGCCCAGCTCGCTGTAGGACGCGCAGAGGTTGGTCTCCCCGCGGCTGCACCAGGCGCAGGTGCGGCAGAAGTTGTGGCCCTCCACCGCGACCCGGTCGCCCACCGCGATGCGCTTCACCCCCGAGCCGACCTGCACCACCGTCCCGCACCACTCATGGCCGGGGATGATCGGGTACTTGACGTAGGGCTGCGGACGCGTGCCCTTCATCACCTCGACGTCGCTCATGCAGACGCCGGCGAGGGCGACCCTGACCAGGACCTGGCCGTTGCCGACCACCGGGTCGGCTTCGTCACCGAAGAGCGCTCGGTTCGGCCTGCGGATGACGACCGCCTTCATGGCACCTCCCTGACCGGCCGCCACGGCTGAGGGACCGCGCCGAAAGGATGGCGCCGCCGGCGCGCGATGGGACCTGCCTTTCGGCAGGTGACAGCCTTCGGCCTCCCGCTTAGCTTCCCATCACGAAGACAGATCCGAGGCGAGGAGGAAGCATGAGCGCACGCCAGACGTGGTGCCGGTCCTTGAGCGCGGCGGCTTTGGCCGTGGGCCTGGCCCTGCTTGGTGCCCCCGTGGTCGAGGCGCAGCAGACGACCGGCTCCCTCCTGGGCACGGTCTCGGACACGGGCGGAGGCGCCATTGCGGGGGCCACGGTCACCGCGACGCAGCGCGACACGGGTTTCGTCCGCGCCGGCAGGACCGATTCCGCGGGGGCCTTCCGCTTCCCCAACGTGCCCCTGGGCCGCTACGACATCAGGGTCGAGCGCGACGGGTTCAGGACGAAGGTCGTGGGCCCGGTGACGCTGGTGGTGGACCAGAAGGTCCGCACGGACGTCGTGCTCGAGGTGGGTCAGCTCAAGGAGGCGATCGAGGTCTCGGGCGCGGCCACGCTGCTCCAGACCGACCAGCCCGACGTCAACCAGATCGTCCAGGAGAAGGAGATCAAGGCCCTGCCCCTCAACGGCCGCGACTTCTTCTCCCTCCTCCTGCTCAGCAACGGCGTGCAGGACACCTCCAACGACCAGGGCGGCGCCACCACCAACGTCACCTTCTCCGTCAACGGCGCGCGTCCGGAGGCCAATTCGGTGACGCTCGACGGCGTGCAGATGGCTTCCGTCCGCGAGTCGGACGTGGACCTGCGGCCCAACGTGGACGCGATCTCCGAGTTCAAGGTCCTGACCTCGGTCTTCTCCGCCGAGTACGGCCACACCGCGGGCGGCGTCATCTCGATCCAGACCAAGAGCGGGACCAACGCCGTGCACGGCAGCGTCTTCGAGTTCCATCGCAACGACGCCCTCAACGCCGCCAATTACTTCCGCAATCCCGTCGACCCCAGGAAGGCGCCCCTGAAGCAGAACCAGTTCGGGTTCACGCTGGGCGGCCCCTTGCGCAAGGACAAGACCTTCTTCTTCGTCGACTACCAGGGCGAGACCGTGCGCAAGGTGACGGAGGCCTTCGCGCGCGTGCCCGAGGAGCCTTTCCGGCGCGGCGACTTCTCCTCGCTCCTGCCCGGCACCGTGATCTACGACCCGGCCACCGGCGGCACGCAGCCCTTCCCCAACAACGTCATCCCGCGCGAGCGCTGGGACCGCTTCGGCTGGACGCTCCTCAACATGCTGGACCTGCCCAACCTCCCGAACGACTATCCGCTGGGCAACTACTTCGTGCGACAGCAGCACCGCATCGACGGCCACGAGGGCGGCTTCCGCATCGATCACACCATCTCCAACGCCGACCGCATGTTCCTGCGCTTCCGGATGAACAACAGCCACCTCTTCACCAGCGATGCCATGTCACGGCCGGACGGCCCCCTGCCCGGGCTGGCCCTCGGCGTGAACGACGACAGCCGCGGGATCGTCCAGGGCGGCACCCACGCCGACCGCAACTACAACGGCGTCCTCTCCCACATCCACCTCTTCGGCGCCCGGGTGGTCAACGAGGCGCGCGTCGGCTTCCACCGCTACGAGCTGGACGTCGAGTCCAACGCCCAGGGCCGGAACCTGGCCGAAGCCAACGGCCTGCGCGGCGTGAACCGCGACGCCCTGTCCTCGGGGCTGCCGATGCTCTACCTCGACGGGTACTACACCAACTTCGGAGGGGACGACTGGAAGCCGCTGTACTTCCGCAACACCTTCTGGCAGCTCAACGACACGCTCACCTACAGCACCGGAGGGCACACGCTGAAGTTCGGAGCGGAGTACCGGCGCCGGCGGGAAGACGACTATTTCGCCGTGTTCCCGGCGGGGGCGTTCTACGTGGGCACCTACGCCACCTCCAGGCAGCTCTCCTGGTCACAGGGCAACGAGCTGGCCTCGCTGCTGCTGGGCTATCCCAGCTTCGGCTACCTCGGCCGCCGCTTCGGCTCCCCCGTGCTCGACGACCGCCAGTACGCCGCGTTCGTGCAGGACGATTGGAAGGTCAACAGCCGGCTCACCTTGAACCTGGGCCTGCGCTACGACTACGCCACGCCCTTCTTCAGCCCCACCAACGAGCTGTCGATGTTCGACCTGGACCAGGGCCAGATCGTGGTCGCGGGACAAAACGGGGTCTCGCGCTACATCGTCAACCCGGACCGCAACGACTTCGCCCCTCGCATCGGCCTCGCCTATCAGCTCAACCCGAAGACGACGCTGCGCACCGGCTTCGGCGTCTTCTATTCACCGGAGACGGCCAAGCGCGACGACGTGCGCCACAACCCGCCCTTCTACCGTCAGGCCACGTTCTACGACCAGTGGCGGTGCTCTTCGAGGCGGCCTACGTCGGCTCCCAGGGACATCGCCTGCCCTTCGTGGTCAACGTCAACCAGGCGCGACCGGACGGCACACCCGCCCCCTTCCCCGGCGTTGGCAAGGTGCAGGCCATCCAGGCCATCGGGGACTCGGACTATCACTCGGGCCAGTTCAAGCTCGAGAAGCGCTTCAGCCAGGGCCTGTTCCTCCTCGCCTCCTACACGTGGTCCCGATCGCTCGACACGGTGAGCTCGGCCCTGTTCGACTCACAATTCACGGGAGGGGTCCAGAACATCTTCGACGTGAAGCTCAACCGCGGCCCGTCCGACTGGGACGTGCCGCATCGCTTCTCGCTCAGCTACGTCTACGACCTGCCCTACGGCAAGCGCGGCCGCTCCGGCTCCGGTGGCGGCGGGGGCCTGCTCGAGACCCTCTTCGGCAACTGGCAGGTGAGCGGCCTGTTCGTCGCGCGTTCCGGCACGCCGGGTACGGTGACGGTCGGAAGCTCCATCCCCGGCGGCGATGCGCGACCCGACCTGCTCCACGACCCCAACCTCCCCGGCTCCGAGCGGAGCGTCGATCACTGGTTCGACACCACCGCCTTCGCGGCCGACCGCGGGCCCGACGGCAAGCTCCGGCCCGGGGACGCCGGCCGCAACATCATCCGTGGGCCCGGCTACGTGAACCTGGACATGGGGCTCATCAAGTTCATCCCGATCAAGAACGACCTGCGCGTGCAGCTCCGCGTGGAGGCCTTCAACCTCACCAACACCCCGCACTTCGCGTTGCCCGTGCTCAGGATGAGTGACCCGGCCTTCGGCAAGATCACGCACACCCGGAACTCCACGAACTTCGGGTCCACGGCCACCTCGTTCGCGAACCGGATGATCCAGCTCGCGGTGAAGCTGGAGTTCTGATCACCCCGGGGCTTCCAGCACGACCTCGATGCCGTCCCCGGGACGGCTCGTGAAGGTGACGCGGCCGCCGATCTGCTCCGCCCGCTCGCGCATGCTGGTCAGCCCGAAGCCGTCGTGGGCGCGGCCGGCCTGCGCCTGCGGGTCGAACCCGCGGCCGTGGTCGCGCACCCGCAGCTCGATCCGGTCGGGGGCGAAGGAGAGGACCATCTCCACACGGCCGCTCCCTGCGTGCTTGAGGGCGTTGGTCAAGGCCTCCTGGCCGATGCGGAACACGTTGCGCTCCGCTTGCCGCCCGAGGCGGCGCGGTGTCCCCCTCACCTCGAAGGCCGCCTGGACCGGCGTGTCGCGGGTCAGCTCCTGCACCATCGACTGCAGAGCCGCGGGCAGGTCGCGGTCTCGAAGCGACTCCGGCTGCAGGTCCCACACCGACACGCGTGCCTCGGCCAGGCTGCTCGCGACCAGTCGCCCGATCGCGTCGAGATGCCGCCGCGCCATCTCCCCCAGCGGGGGCGCCTCCCGGCCCACGGCCCCCGCGTGCAGGGCGATCCCGGCCAGTCCCTGGGCCAGGCTGTCGTGGAGCTCGCGGGCCATTCGGCTCCGCTCGGCCATGACCGTCGCGAACCGGACCTCCATCCGGGCCACGCGCAGCCGATGCAGGCTCCAGGCGGTCAGGAGCAGCGCGGCCAGGACGAGGGCCTGGAACGAGCGCGTCTGATGGAAGCGGGGCAGGAGCTGGAACTCGAAGGACGCCCCGTCCTCGTTCCACACCCCGTCGTTGTTGGCGGCGGTGACCCGAAAGCGATAGTGGCCGGGAGGAAGGTTCGTGTAGTAGGCCGCGCGCCGGTCGTGGGCGGCCGTCCAGGCCTGGTCGAAGCCCTCCAGGATGTACCGGAAGAGCACCTTCTCCGGGGAGAGGAAGCTCAGCGCCGTGTAGTGGAACTCGAACTTCTCGTGGCCGGGAGCGACGCGGGCGCCGTTTTCGAGGGGAGCCGGATCGTCGTCGCTCAGCACGCGCTCGATGACGACCGGCGGCGGCAGGGCGTTGGTCTCCAGCCGATGGGGATCGATGACGGCGACGCCCTTGGTGGTCGCGAACCACAGCCGGCCGTCGGCGGTCCGGGCCGCCGCGGGCTGGATGTAGGCCGGGTTGTAGTCGGAGCTCTCCATCCCGTCCGCGACGCCGTAGACCGTGAACGGGACCGGAGAGAGCGTTGCCCCGGAGTGGGACTCGAGGTCCTGCTTGCGGACCCGGACGATGCCGCGTCGGCCGTTCATCCACAGGAACCCGGCGTCGTCTTCGAGGACCTGCGAGACGACGCCGCCCCCCAGGAGGCCCGGCCCCGCGAAGCTCGTGAGCCGGCCGTCCCGGAGCCGGCACAAGCCACCGATGGTCGCGATCCACAGCGCGCCCTGGGCGTCTTCGTACACCGAGTGGACGGTGTCGTCGGGCAGCCCGTCCTTCTCGGTGTACAGCGTGTAATGGCCGTCCTGGAAACGGCCCAGGCCCTCGACGGTCCCGAACCAGAGCGCGCCTTTCCGGTCGCGCGTCACCGAGAACCGGTACTGGCCGCGGTCGGCGGCCGCTTCGTAGGGGAGGAACCGGCCGTTGTCGAACCACAGCAGCGGGCGATCGCCGATGCCCGCCAGCAGGCGCCCCCGCGAGTCCTCACCCAGCAACGACACGAAGCGGCCCTCCCCTTCCACGTCGGTGCGGTAGGTGGTGATCCGCTCCTTCTCGATGCGGCTCACGTACCCGTCGCCACCCGCCCACAGGCGACCCTCGCCGTCCTCGAACAGCGGACCGATGTAGTCGCTGCCGAGGCCGTCGCGCGCGGTGAAGACGCGGATCCGGCCCTGCTTGATCCGATCGAGGCCGCCGCCGTCGGTGCCCACCCAGACGCTGTCGTCTCGCGTTCGAAGCAGGGAATTGACGGCGTCGTGGGAGAGGCCGTCGCGCGTCGTGTAGCTGGTGAACGGGACGTCCTTGAGCCGGTTGAGACCCCTTTGCGTGCCCGCCCAGAGGCTGCCCTCCTGGTCTTCGTGGAGGCAGGTCACGTGGTCGTTGGACAGGCCGTCACGGCTGGTGAAAGGCAGGAAGCTCTCGCCGCTCATCCGCAGCAGCCCCTGGCCGAGCGTGCCGATCCAGAGGTTGCCGTGGCGGTCCTCCCGGATGATCCGGGCGGCGTCGGCGGGGAACCCGTTCTTGCGGGTGAAGTTGGTGACCGCGCCGTCCTTGATGCGCGTGAGGCCGCCGCGGGTGCCGACCCATATCGTCCCCGCGTGGTCCTCGAAGATCGAGTAGACGAATGGATGAGGCAGGGCCGCGCCCGCGTCGTAACGCACGAGCTTCGAGCCCTGCAGCATCGCCAGGCCCTCCGTCGTGCCGAACCAGAGGTTGCCTCGGCGGTCCTGAAGGATGGCGGTGACGGTGTGACCGGGCGAGACGGGCTCCTCTTCGGCGACGCGCCGGCCGCCCCGGAACCTCCGGAGGCCACCTCCACTCGTCCCGACCCACAGGCTGCCGTCGGCCGCTTCGTGGAGGGAACGGACGTACCTGAGCGAGCGGTCGCTCGACTGGGATGGCGGCTCGAAGGGGCGGATGACCCCGTGCTCCAGCCGCGCCACCCCTCCGGCCGCGGTGCCGATCCAGAGGGCCCCGTCGCGGCCCTGGCTCAGGGCAAGGATCCTCGCATCCTTGAGGCCGGGGGTATTGCCGGGATCGAAGACGGTGAAGCGCACTCCGTCGAAGCGGACGAGCCCGCCCAGGGTGCCGATCCACAGGTAGCCGTCACGCGTCTGGGTGACGGCCTGGACGAACTCCTGGGGCAGGCCATCGCTCGCGAGCCAGACGTCGTGTCCGTAGCGGTTGGGCGGCCGCGACGGGTCGAGCGCGAGGAGGGACGACGCGCCGAGCCAAACCAGCACGGCGGCGCCGGCTCCCGTCCGGAGGGGAGAAGCGGGCCCTCCCATGCGCGGGATGATAACCCTTGCCCCGCGGAATAGAATCGGGCTGCGCCGTGGCACACG
>WNFI01678246.1_pt1 | contig 21241 bp, 17 predicted proteins | sample 5400471 | NCBI WGS metagenome assembly WNFI01 (sample SAMN13153348, study PRJNA577476) | soil metagenome | isolation source: 100 cm saprolite on Douglas fir-dominated hillslope | place: USA:California | collected 2013-09-17
GTTGGTAACAGCATCATTCAGCTCACACTGCACAAGCAATTTTCAGTTTCTCTGTCTCAATGTAGGCAGACCCATTTGCTTGAGTGATAAGCCCAACCTTGAGGACTTGAAAAAAAAAAGACGATGGGACACCCATAAGTACCCATGGAGATGGAGCAGTAGATTTTACACACAGATGGGCCGTACATTATGCGGCCTTCTTCCCTTTCTCTGAGTGGAGGGAGCGACTTCTACAGAGGGCTCGTAAACGGGTGGATGACTGCTTCCAGGTCCATTAACGCGTCTGCGGTCGAATGAATACATTTTCAAACAGGAGGCATCTGCCGATTGCCCGCCGCTAACAGTAATGCCAAACTCCGGGAACCTTCTGCATTTATTTCTATTTGTGGCTCCGGAGCTATGTTCCCCAGAATGCAGTTTGCCGTGATGATTGCATACCATGCACTTGCAAGGTGACAGTCCGAGGATCTGTGTAAGCCTGGGCACCGACTGTATCAAACACACGAAACAGATCAGTGTAGGCTGATATTCGTAACAATATGCCGGATGTTGTGCATGTGTTGAGCAGAGGGAGTGGACGATACATTGTAAAGGAGAGAAAAGAAAAAAGGTGGCCTTCGGAATCTCCATGCAGTCCTCACCCTACGGGTAGCACTTGACTAGGCGGGCAATGCATGACTTCACAGATTAGACGGGATGGAGTACATATAGCCAATTATCGCTATAAATGCCCGAGTTTAACCCCCCATCAGGATTCACCAAGTCCATGAGTACCGAAATCGTCACCGGAGCTCGAACCGATGAGCACAGCACATCTTAACCCCAAAAATTAACCTGACAGAGTGCTACGTATCCCACATGTAGCCGTTCCGAGACCACCACTTAGAGTCTGGCCTACAGGATCAGGATTTCATGCTAAGCAATGAGACAGGAATACATCCGTGGATCTGAAGGAAACGTCAACTGCGTAACTGCATATTAGGGACATGAATATTACCGAGTACCATGTTGCCAAATTCTATTAACCGCATACAGATATAACCTGATATAAGATAGTGCTACTTTGATCCGCTAGAGCGAAAGATGGATGAGAAAGGATTTCCCGCTTCACGGAGTTGTACAACTTACCACGCCCAGTAAAACGGCTGGTGTACGATGTGAACAGCCGAATGTCACGCGAATATGCGGGAAGAATGAATTCGCCTCTACTGAACCCTCGAATAAAACACTTTGGAGCATCCTCCGGCGACCTCCCACAATGGACTTCGCTGTTGATATCATGGTCGAAATCCGACGTCGTGCCAACAGGGTTCCCATTCGCGACTAGCGTGTACTGCTCTGATCTATATGGACTGAAGTATAAATGGCAAATCACTTGGTTCACCAGAATGACGACTTACCTATACCCAGCATCAATGATAAACAACTTAATCTGGTGCGGATACCACAGATCAAAGTCGCGAGGCTTGCTGAAATCTGCAAGGACGCTTGCAGCCGTCCAGGGCTCCAGTACTCTTACCACGCAATCCGCCCGGTCTCCCGAAGGTTTTGGCACAACGGAATGCTGTCTATCATGTTCTATCTGGGAATCCAAGAGGTGAGAATAGGCGACCCATTCCAATCAACGATGCGCATGATTTTGGAACTTACAATTTCAGAGGCCGCTGCCCCCAGAGCTGGCGTAAAAGTCGTCGAGATCATAGTGTTCAACTCGGTCCCCTTCTGTGCATCCACAGTCTGCTTGAACGAAAATTTACCGCGTGCGGCGTTGAAGATGGTATAGAGATATCTGGGTAGGCAACGCACATGGAAGGCTTCGAGGAACTGCATTGTAATGTCTGTCATGGTGAAGGGGATGGAAGTTGTGGCCATGATTGGATGCTCCTTTTCGGTCATGAATTCGGAAGCCATAGAGGCTTCAGTAGAGAAAAAAATGACACTGGTGGGTGTTGGAACGAAGACGGTCATCGTTGAAGTTCGCTCATCGATGACTGTGGATGTCTGGAGGTGCAATGTGCCATTGGCAAATACTGTGGACGTTCGCTCTTTTGAGGCACTTACCAACCACAGGGTCTGGAAAGACACAGATGTCGTGTGCAGAGTTGTAGTGAAAGTAGGAGTCGCCCATAATGTTACTGGATCGAGAGTTGAGGTCTATGTCAAAGTTGTCAGGATGGAATTGGGTTCCAGATGACCCTACTACTCACCCTTGTTACATATTCAGTCCGAAGGTCCGTAGTGACCAACTGAACCCGTCATCATTAGCTCTACAATATGAAGGCGATCCCAATACGTGCCGCGTACATCACTTATGGTTTCGGTTATTGTCTATGGACGGTCTGGTTAGCAACAAGAATGGAGAAAAAAAAAAGAATTAATTGATGCACCTCAGAATGGGTTCTGTATTCAGTCATTATTGAGATGACAGGAGAGGGTGTTGCAACAGTTTTAGTCCAGGTCATTGTCATTGTGGATGTTTGTGTCTGGGAGGGGTGGGTCGAACAGTGCGCAAAGTGATATCTGCGTAAGCACACGTTAATACAACAGTGAGCAATGCGTACCACAGTCGCCGTAACGATTGAGGCAGGCTCTGTGACGGTCTTCTCATCGCGTCAGTTGACTATCGAGTAGTTCGGAAACTCGTGGACTCACAGTTGTAGGTACAAATAACCCTTTGAAGCCCGGAGTTTGCGGGATCGAAACAGAGGGTGTTGGCACTGAGGTGGAAGGTACAGCACTTGAATCTCGAAAACGAGGAACTCCGACGCCCAGCGTCAAGATTGGTTGTTTGTAGATGACGACGCCCTGAGGGCCAGCCATCTGGGTATAGACCGGGGTAGTTAATAGCCATGACTCATGATCATGCAGAGGAGGCGTGCCAGTCGGCACCATGAAGGTTGTCGTCTCAACTGTCGTATAGAATGCCGTGGTAGTCGCATCGACGGTATGCACAGCGCTCAGCTCCAGACCAAGGAAAAGCGTAGGGAACAACCGAATGTCTTCTCCCTTGGTCAATCGTTTTTCGATTATTGTGGTGCCGCACACCTCCGCAATCGCGAACCCACTTTCTTCTGCGGTCAAGAGCCTAGCGTCCTCCCAAGCATCATCCGTCAATGAGCTTGCCGAGTGGCTCAAGAGGAGCAAGAAAATTCCAACTATTGAAGAGCGAGTCTTACGCATCCACTATTAAGTCCCAGGACGAGTGTTGGACAGGCGGAAGAAACCATCCGACCAATGTATTTGTGGCTGTCATGGCCATGCACCAAGAAGCTGGTTTTTCGTAGTTCTCATGATGGCGAGTTTATACCAAGAAACAACGGGAAAGATCACCTTGCAGACAACGCGTGCTTTCGTCGGTGAAGTACAAGCATGGATGGTGCATCGCATTTGTCACTCCGCGGCCTCGTTGTGGCGTGGCAGTGCGGCTATCCCGTTGCGAGTACATGGGATCATCAATATATGTAAGCTAACGGGAGAATGTCCGGTGTGGAGTCCTTTGAGCACGGATTGGGAGCGCCCAATGCCGCATATGGGATCTCATTGAAATATGTTGGCCAACCAGCAGCTGCACATTAAGAATCAACGCACTGCGTACAACGTAAACGTGACAAGAGTAACAAGGCCACTTTAACCGAAGGGAAAGAAAAGGGGGACAAGTAGATCAAACCTGGCACCAGGCACACCCGCTCATCGATTGCAACCAGTACTCCGAGCACGGAAGATCCCCCATTCTCCAGCAGAATGCATCCTGTGGTCTCTCATCATGGAATACACCACATTGCACAGCGACCCACCCTACATCAAGCAAAGCGCCCTTCTCGCGTGAAGGGAACAAGTTCATACCCATACCCCCAGAGGAGGGGCTTCAAATTCTCGATGATCGCTTCAAAATCTGGATGAGCTGATGCAACCTGAGGTTGATAGGGATGTGTGGGTATGAGTGATCTTGAAGGATCACGAACTGCTCCAAGTCCAGACAAAATGGTGTTCATGGATACGGGAGATTGGAGAGGATATACGACCTGATCTGGAGCATCATCTGCAGGGCCATCTGGATTGCTCAAGGGAGGTGTGAGAGGGAGATGCGATTCGGAAGGGGGATTGGAGCTATAGGGGACAAGCGGCGCCGAATGGTTGCGCCCGGCCAGGGGGAACGATTCCATTGTTCCAGAGCTGTTGAGGGGGGAAGTAAGATGATCCGACTCATCATGAGACACAGCATGGCACTGAGGTAGGACTAATCGGTGTTGCTTTGACTCGGGAGTTGGAATGCTGCCGCGGTTCAACGGGGGCTTTTTTATGAGCTCTGCAAACGCCCCCGTCGCAGGTAAAGGGTCTGTGAATTACGATATTTAAGAATAATTATGAAATGAATACCTAGATTGACACTTACGATCAAAAGAACGAGATCTTGCTGTATCCGTAGCCTCGCGAATCTCCTCGCGAGCTTCTTGGCAGGCTGGGTGGCCCTGCGTGAAGACAGTCAGGATTATCCAGCTACAACGTGCAAGGTGGTGCTTACCCGCATACCCGACGGAATAGAACCTATCTGTTCATGACATACCAGCCGGAAATGGGAACAGTCCGAACAAGTATCGCCACTGCGGAGACGGACACATTTCTGTGCAGATGGACATGATTAGGGAGCTGAGAGTCAAGGCCCTAGATAGGCCCTACCTTGCCCCTCAGGCGGCAGACGAGACAACCGTTCGTGCTTCTTGTTCGAGTAATGGCGCCGGCGCTTGTGCGAGAGGATGGCATCGTCTGATGGGAGGATTGTGGAAAGAGAGAGTTTGGTGAGGGAACGCTTTGGGATGGGATGATTCTTTATACTTACAGAGCTGGCAGGCAACCTGGCGTTTGACATGAGGAAATGGCCGCAGCAGTAATCAGTCCAAGAAGGCCCATCGTACAACCTTTGCGAAAAGAACACGATCCTGCGCTCCGATACTCAAGTGCAACAAGATTTCGCGGTGCAGTGTCCTCTGAACGCGCGCTGAATGGATAGTAATCCGTGGATACGCCTCCGCGCAATTGGCCTGGTTATGCCCACGAAAAGCGTGTGTTGCGGCTGCTCGAAGCATGTGCTCGTAACCTTGGCTGCTCCCCGCACACGATATAGACCTTCGTACTCCTATCCGGCGTAGATAGTGAGCCGACGAAAAAACGAACACGCTGAGGCATGGGCCTATCTGATGGAACCTGGGGGCTGGTGAGTGAAGTTGCTTAGACTCGCAGCGAAGAGTTGCCCTAAGTATGGGGTCTCCCCCAAGCGCAGAACTGATCAGATTCGTTTATAAAGGGTTAGTCCCTATCTTTGTGTGCATCCAGTCCCGACCGATCCGATGGCTGGGAGGGCAATGAAAGAACTCAGTCACCGTTCCCGGGTGCGACAGGCGTGAATGTCACCCACCGACCTTCGCGACGGCTTTCAATTACACGCACCCATACACCTACTAGACGGCACCACTTGAGACTTAGCAACGTTGATATGACGGAGATGAGACTTTTCTATCAGATCCGCATCCTAACCACGAAGCAGGGAGTTAGAGAGAAGCCTGTTCGACCGATAGAGCATCCGGTCATATGGAAGTAAGTTGCGTGTCACAGCAGCTTGGGCTAGTAGTACCAGTAAAAAGCCAGTGCGATGCGGACATTGTCCAGTATCCGTCAGCCGATGGAAAGACAAATTCCTCCGCAGAAAATTCATGAGATGATCCCTTATGAGATATATAAGGGATTCTTCACTTTAGATTGAATGAACGATAGGACAGCTCCACCCCTTACAAACGGAATTGGTCCCAAGGAGCTCTCCAAATTCATTGAGACTTGTGGACTTTAAGCGAGGGGAGAGGAGAGGAGCACGGCCTTCCTCCCTTGTACGCCACCCTATAAACTCCAAGGCAATCTCCTGTGTACTCCAACATGTCGAATACTAATTGTGACATAGTCTGGGGTCCCACTCGCCGATACACACTTCATACCTCAATTAAACCACAAATAAGAATGATGAAGGAAAGCACCGGAAATTTCGCACTCAAATAAGACATGAAAAGAGGTTATTATACTGAGTCGAACGGATAACGGCTCAGCAGGGTCTATGGGTCTATATCTGGAGACAAACGAAGTAACCGAATCGGAAAAGCACGTGGCCTTAAGCTTTGTCGGAGTTGGCCGGATTCATTATTTAAGTAATTGTATTCATTGTATATATCCTCAGAGGTGTGTGGTTGATGATTGCTTGTGCCTTCCATTTCCATTTTGTATGCTTCGTCGAACGAGGATGACTCCTCACGTTGACCGTTCTATTGTATTCGCTGTGTTCGTGTTAGAATCCTCCTTCAGGTGAGTTATGCCTTCGCTAGCTCTACTAGTAGTAACGATTCTCATCTCCTTCGGAGATGAGACGTGTTATCATTCACGTTATATGGTGTACATGGTCACATTCAATAAATCGTATCTGGCTCCTAATGTACATTCGACGGACCGGACGCGGGACAAAATGAGAATCGGAATCGGATCGTGTGTTGCGGTGAATGTGAGGTGATAATTCAACATAACTCGGGTCGACATACGTGTAAGCAATATAGCGGCAAAGCTGTATAGGTCCTGCCTAGTTATAAAAACATTGAGAAACAGAGCACCAGGTATCGGGGGCTCAATAAACCCCTGCTATCTGATCCAATGCTAACTCAAGGGTTCAACGGTACGACATCATATCCGAGCCTTCTCAAATAGGCTCTCATGTTGTCGATGAAAACGAGAGTGTTATTTTGAGGCAGCGTAGGGTAATCGGAAAGTATTGGAGGCGGAGGTGGAGGGATAGGGGTGCTCGATGTTTGATAATCCGCTGCACCAGAGCCATTCGGAGTGCCTATATAAGGGAAAAGTACGACGTCTGGGGACTCCATTGGGTCCCCCTGCGACATCCACGACGCATCAGTAGAAAAGGAGTTACCACCGCCGTAGAGGGCATTATTTGACTGATCAGGGAGTGAATTGAAAGATTGGAAGCCGCTGTTATCGACTGCGGACGGCGTGGAGAAATCTTGCGAGATGCCAGATCCGCTGCTGAAATGTAGGATATAGTTCAAATCATCGTCAGGATTGAAGAGTGTTGAAGGAGTGTGGGGTAGTTCAGAAAGGGGTTCAGAGAGGGAAGACGTGATGCTAGACCTCGTAGATGAATTAATAACCTGAGTTGCGAATGCCCTGGTTATCGGTAAAAGAGCTATGGATCCTCAAATGAGAACACTCTACCGACTTACACTGCCTCCCGAACTTACCGATATCTCTACGATGGCGTCTACTGTTGATAGCGTCCCGTATCTCTCTGCGACAGGCCTGCCCACCGGCCGAATTCTAGGAGAATTGGTGTTAACACCGCTCTCATGGATTGGACTGCAAGACATGGAGCATACCTCCATCCAGGAGGGAATAGAACAATATTTCTTCACGCACTCAATGCGCAAATTGAGGCACGCCAGACAACCATTCTCAGATTCGATACATTTCTACGAAGAGGGACAGCGAAGGTGGGTAAGCAACGGGTTATTTAGCGTAAGCCCTCTTCACCTTGCTCCGAAGCCGACATACTAGACACCCGCCTCGAGAGTAGGAAGGAGTGTGCATGTAGAGCGAGTCTGAGTTGGTGGCCATGTCTGCGTGTGGAGCCTGAGAGAACGACTGGGCAGTGAACCATCTCTGTTATATACCAGTATAAACAGTGGAAAGTAGGGCACGAGCAAAGCACGATGCTGGTGCGACGTCGACTACCGGAAATTGACTGTTTGGAATCCAGGTATTGGAATGGTCCGAGACGACTCGGTAGCGGCATATGTGGGAACCTCGTGCGACTGCCTATCAGAGTATCGATCACCATACAGATGACTTCTTCAATTCAAACTGCTGTGGTCCGCGCGCATCAGTGGTATTAGGAAAGTAGGGCTTTTTAAACAAATCGTAGTAGTACGTTGATTCCTTAGAAGGATCTCAACATGTAGTGCTGCAGCAGGATTTAGAAACACGCGGAGAAGCTTAACGTCGTTAGTGCTGTGCATCTGCGAGTTACCTTGGGATCGTAGTACCGAGTGTAGCCCGAGACGGTGATCTGAAAGAAAAGGGAATCAATAACAAGATGTTCCAGGCCACAATGACTACACACCAGGATAAGACAATGATACAGTAGTCTGTATGGGCGCTCGCCCCGCTGGGAGTTACCGTATTGTCAGACTAGAGTTCTGCTGCCTCGTGGTGTGTAACGTGAGAACTGGCGCGCGCCCACTGAAACCAGGCCACTTCAACTTCGTAATAGCACGAGGGTAAGGACTGAAAAGCTGCATTTGCGCGGAAAGTGAGCTGTGCTACACGGAATTGTCTCTGAGCGCTCAATGAGAGGAAGCGGCTTCGCGCGGTATGACGAAAGCTGGCTTACGTCGGAATTTGATACGAGCTCATATCTCGATATGAGCCCTGACGCAATCGTTCTGTATGTGTATCGGTCTACTTCAATCAATTGGAGAAAGAGCGAGGTCGATGAATCCTCATCACGCATAATAAGAGTGCAACAGTCCGCGACTTCCAACAACGAAACAGCCTAATTTGCTATTCGGGGAAGCAGAACACGCGACGGCCACTCTCTCGGTTCATCTGCTGTTTCTACACCGAGCGACGTTCCGGCTTAGTACATCAGATTAAAACGCCGTGCCATGCACTGCTACGTTTGGACTAGGAGGGTGCACTTCGGGCAGGTTGGCGACGTGAATTCCAGAACTTGTCGGTTCATGAATCAACTAGAAGGTATTCAATTAGGATCACTAGAGACCCTACGATTGCCGTGAAGGTGTTACTAGGGGCTGGAATAAGGAGAACTAAATGGATGATCGGAATCGTCCGTAGAGGAAGTGGAGCTTGCTCTCATAACTACAGAGAGTGGGAGCCTAGTGTCTTCAATTCATGGATACACGGACAATCAGGCCATGAGCTTGCTCTGAGGTTGTTCAAGGCATGCATTGTGAAGGCATCTAGTGACTGACGTGGCACCCACTTGCGCATGTTTGGTTCGGCCGCTTTCTTAGGAGAGGCGGAGCTGAGAGCTGAGAGACTCTTCTCCTCAGAACTTCAAGGATGTATAACGATGAGGACGTTGTCGAAGCCGGAGCGACCCGGGTGGTTCAAAACATACACGACTATAGTAGGAGGCGCTTCACCTCTATAGTTCCGAACCTGTGAGTGAATCGTTCTAGAAGCGTGTCAAATTCGCGCGTGCGAATGTAGCGGCAAGTCATAAGAATCGTTCAAAGAAGTCTAGCTTCCAGGGAAAACAATATGCCTTTCCAGAACGAGAACAGCAGACGATCTTACAAACCTTCGTGCCAGATACCCAAACCTTCATCATCTCAGCACGACAATGGAACAATTTCATAGCCATAGCTTCGCAGAAGAACCCTCATACTTTCGATGAATGCCTGCGAGCCCATCTCCGACGTGGGCGTGCCAGTGCTGTGTGTGTGCGAATCCCTTTCATTTCCCCGCGGTCGCGTGATATCGCAGCAGTGCGGGTGAGAGTAAGGTGAAAAGAAAGGGGTTGCAGGGTTCGGTTGCGAGTCGATCGATGGACTGATACCCTTCGGTGAAGCGGTATAAGGGAAGAGCACGAGGTCAGAGCCTTCCTTCGCTTCCCCTTGAGGGGCCCAGGACGGGGCAGGGAATGACAAACTTTGACTCGAGCCAGGATTGTCGAGGTAGGCAGACCATGAATCCGTACTACTGTGCAGTGTGAAGGGCGGCACGGATGGGTCACACTGAAGGTAGGAGCCTCTCTCGTAGTCGATGACAAACTTCAGGTCTTCCTCCAACATGTTAATGGCAGGGGGAGGGTGTGGTGGAAGGAGAGGATGATGCATCACGAGCCGTGCCGCGAATGCCTTAGTTAAGTGTAAAGGAGCTAAAGAGGCCGCTTTATCAAATGAGCGTAAGCAGGATAAGAAAGCCTTGCGTACCGATATTCCTGCGAGAACGCCTGCTGTTAATCGCGGAATGAATTTCATCTCGACAAGCTTGTCCTTCCGCAGAGTTCTGAACGCGGATCGTTAACATTTAGCAAGATATGATCTAGTGCTAGGCGCACTTACCTCCATCGAGGAGGAGATGGACCCGTGCTTCTCGACGCACTCAATGCGTAGTTTCAAGCACGGCATACAGCTTCGACCGTTCTCAGCCCCAAGGCAACGCTGTTTTCAATATTATTAAGGGTTTTCATCCAATACAGAGAATCGGTCCTACCTTGCTCCGAAGCCGACAGACAAGGCAGCCATTCCCGCCCCTGGCATTCTGCGCATTGGGGATAACTGCGTTCAACGAGTCCAGTGGGGTCGTAGCCATGGTGTTGTCCGTCTGCGGTTGGCATCCGTCGAAGACTCCAGACTGCTGCTATTTATTGTTAGACGTGGCTATTCATGTCGATGGGCGCTTCTAACGTGGAGGCCTGCAGGTAACGTTGCTAAGGGGCTCTGATGAGGTGAGTCGACGGCCATCCGATTGAATCACGGCCTATCTTGGAATTCATATCAGCTGAGACCAGACGGAAGCTCTCATCCTGTACAATCTTGTTACATATACTATGAGGTGGTTATTGCAAGACAAGATTTCAAGTGATGGCGAGGTAGATTATCGTGCAAGAAGCAGCAACAGAATATGAGCATGTAGATGCGCCGGTGTTTTGTCACACAACACGAATCAGTGGAGGAGGTACAGCCCTGTCATGAGACTGCTGAATGTATGACTTAGGGTTTTCAAAAAGCTCGGTTTCTTGGAGCGTGATGAGAAGCAATGACGTAGATTCTTGCAATAGTACATATACTTTCGAGGAGATAATTGACGGCCGTTGTCTAGTGACCTCTTTGAGATAGGACATCTCTCGGCGACCGTCGCCACAGAGATGCAATCATATAGGAACCAACAAGCTAGTGATCCAGAAGGCATTCTCGTCGAGGTTGACTCTATCAGATTTGGGTGAGCGAGAAACCCTGGTATAGACATGACACTCCATCAGCTCAGCAGCTACTCTGCAAGCTTATCTCCAGCACATCTTAACTTCACGAGACATAGATCGGTTGAACATCAGACAATCGTATCAGCACCATGCTGCTCCCACCGGCATTACACCGGAATGGTCCCCCACGCACCAAGCATAGGTGAATTTAAAATAGTCGTGCGTCGGATGGATCGATATATATGAGGGCCGCACCATCAGTACTCCGCGCGCACATGCACAAGTTTTGTGCGCATTAGCAGATCACACGCTATCGCGCTCTGATTGAGGGCTGAGTTTGAGGCAAGACAGCGACTAAGCGTGCGCGTGGTGACAGGATCGCTTGGTGAGACAACATCTAAATAGAAACCAGTAAATCGAAAAAAAGGACAGAAAGAAAGAAAGCAGCGTCAACGAGGAACGATCTTACGCGCAAGGGCGTGCACGGGTCGAGATCACTGAGGAATACAACCGCTAGATAGCCAGCCAAGCAGCCCACTAAGAGCAAATTTTGACCTTAAGCTTGCAAGTAGATTCGCGCGCCCCTGAGGCAGTGAGTTCCACCAAAAAAAAAAAAAAAGAATTAGGCTCTGAGCATCGCCACCAAAATTATTAAATAATAACACTGTTCCATAAGCGGAAAATCTCTCATACCACCAATCAACCTTTTCACCGCAGGCGAGGAATCTAAGTATTTATCATCTACGATGACGCGAGAGACCACAACATAAAGATAGTTCAGTCTGTGAGATCAATTAGCGTCAATCAATAACTTAGTAGCACCACTAGTACTCGCATCAAAGCTCCGACTCAGCAAGACGACGTCGTGGTACCCAGAAACAAGTTGGAAAACTAAAATTTTGTATATGTTGCGCCAAGATCTAGACCGATCAGAGCTTTTGTCACAAGTCACAGGTTAGACTCGCATAATTGATGGTGAATTGCTGATGATACATAAAGTTACCCTCCACATCCGGGTATGGTTGTATCACCAGCAGGGAGCATGAGGAGATCGCTAATACAAACCTGTACTCTGAGAGGTGGTGTTTATGCAATGTTATTATCCTCTGGAGCACGTCGTCGAGTTTGGGTTGTCATTAATGAGAATCGCATGATAAATTGCAAAGCTTCGATGAACGTTTCAGTCCTCTCGAAAATTTCCTGAGTTCCGAAATAGGGGGCGCCTGGTGGAGGCTGCATTACTTGAACCATATGATTGGGTCTAGGTGGGTCCAGAGAATGTCTAAGACCTTGAGAATCTGTGGTTGAGGGCGTCACGGGGGAATCGGTGATGTGCAGGGAGCGGAAGGGGGTGTGTCTATCGCACTGGGGAATGAGCTAGATAACCGAACAGGCTCAATATGGGCCACCCGCTTCCTGGAGAGCTTGAGTCCCAGCCATCAAAGAATCGACTGTCCTCGTGTAGAGAAGGAAATGAATGAGTATGTCTGCGAGTTAGCCTTGCGAAATTTGAAAGTCATCCACAGAATCAATCGTAGCCTCCTGGAATTGTGCGTCGTGAAGGGTGCGATTATTCCTGCCAAACTGAGGGGGAGGGGTTTCTCGGCGTTGTAGCATACACCACCAGCCTCCATCCAGACCCTCGAGTCTTCTGCAATACGGTTACAGGACTGAATATGGTCTTTGTAATACTAAGAGGCGAAGAAAAGTACGTCACTTGCCAACGTGTTGACGCGAACGGGTGTTCGTCACTGCTTCACTAATTTCCTCGTAGTACTCCGACCCATTGTGAGATCTCATTAGTGAGAATAAATGCGCTATCGACCTGATGACCATATAAACATACCTCCAGTCTAAAGAGAACATCTCTATCGTTCCGTACTCATTGAATTCGCAGAGGCTCAGAAGGCTGAACAACCTCCGTTCAACCCAGACATGAAGCGCCTCTGGGTTCGAGGGGGGAGAGCATGATAGGAGTAAGCCCCCATTCTTAAGAAACAAACATGAGTTTGACCACTGGACGCACCTTGCTGCAAAACTGGCATACAAAGCAGGGACCCACCCGCATAGCGGTGTATGAGCGAGGGTCTGGCGTAGACCCTGGAGTCAGGAGGAGCTTGAGATGTGTCACAACCATTTTTCCACCCCTTCATTCTGCTTCCGAGAAGATGAGGTGGCGTGATGGCAGTTCTAACCGTAAAGGAGAGAAGCGAGCAGAAACAATTCTCCATTCTGAATAGATCTATCCCGTAGATACAGTTCGTGCACCAACAAAGATCTTGAGTCATCGATTTCTGTAAATTAATATGAGTGTTCGTACCCACATGTTCTTAAGATACCGTGTGTATAGTGCATGAAGTATCCAGACTGTGAAGTGACGTGGCGTAGCGAAAATTCGATGAACTAACTGATTCCAATCAGAATGAACGATGCTGGGGTATCATATTCCGAAAGGATAAACCTGCCATAGACCGATTCATGATACGATGTACAGACTAATTTCAGAGAAGGCCCTTGAAAGGACCCGAATGAATTGAGTAAACGTCCGACTTCCATCGTGATCAGTTTTCACGCGGCGGAGTCCATTGCCTCAATATGGAAACCCAGTAAAACTGGTTTGATGTGCCGGAACCTGGCATCCTACTAGTTCCATTTCTGGAAGACTTGCGTGTGCGAACAGAAACATTGGGAAGAGTTCGCCTTAGACTTTATAGTCTCACCCCTGTTAGAGAAAAGAGGAAACCAATTCCAGTCAACTTGTACGAGATGGAGTCGAGAGCCGCCTGAATGGGTCAAGTGGACCAGAACGTGTTTAGGGATAGGGATAAAGGATATTGTGTGGAACTTCCAGGAAACAAAAGAATTCACCTGGAGGATGAGCGGGAGGTTCCGTCAGGGTGCGTGCGTGAGAAATATGACCCCGGCCCTTGATGATCGATCCCGCAACAACTTAAAAGGTCAGGGTCGTGTCAAGTGGACGACGCCTTGATGGCTGGGCTTTCTTGGCGTAAGGGGAACCATCAATATCCAAGTTCGTAATAGTGATTGTTATACGTAGCTAAAGTATCCTAATTTCGCAACACTCTCAGTTACACATGATCAATGGCAACATGTTCCCTGCCATGTAGATTATCCCCAACGTCTGGTAGATAGCATTCATCTCCTCGCTTACTTTATTGCCCTCGCCGCGCCGTCCGTCCGTGGCAAGGTCTACATGATTGACCGCAGAACCTCATAGGTGGATCCAGTATTTTGCAAGGCTGGCGATAATTTTGTTCAAGTTTATGCACCAGAGAAATAGGTTTCAATGTTTCACCACGATGTATTGGTAGTATCACCCAACTATGTACAAATCCGAGAACAATGCATATCAGAAAATTCTACTCATGAGATTTCCAACGGGAGGAATGGGTGGAAAATCGTGGGACATTTATGGTACATTAGTATGGCGCTTGGGGTCGGAATAGTGGCTACATTAATGACCCGCGTCAGGTAGTGCTGAAGGATTATGATAGCCCTCCGGGACTCGCAATCCAACCGCATGAGCTGCAGCTTCCAATGCACGTATGAGGCGTTGGATCACGTCTGCAGGCTGAACTCCGTAATGGTGGTATAGATCGGGGTTCGCAGAAGAGGGGTGGGCAGGAGTCGTCTGCAAAGTACCAGCCGGCTCGAGACGGACTGCCAGAATCTGGGCATAGAATGGAAGAACATGATTTGTGATGTCTTCTATCATTTGATTCATTGCGAAGAGGTTCGGCGCTTGAGCGTCGTAGGTGTCATATGGATCACTCGATCCAGACCCCGCATTGGATTCTCCGGCGTGATTCGCTTGGTTAGCGATGACTACCTGGCTCTCCAAAGATTGTCCAAAGTGCTGCGGGTAGCTAGCGCCCCCTTCAGCCGCTTGAACAGAGGGATGGGCCTGAGGGGGATTAAGGGGTACTGGGGCGATGGGCGGCGTGCCATGCTGGGGTTCTTGAGGCTGCAGATTGTTAAAGCTGGTCAGCCAGCCGGCGAGTCTCCGAATATGAGGCAGTTCTTGTAAAGTGGAAACGTACGAGTCGACGATGAGCTTGGGTAGGATAAGGCCGTAGAAAGTACTACATACCGATAAGTGTACGATCCGAGTCATTGTCTTTCCTCCTGGCCCTGGTTGCCACCGCCGTCCTTGCCTCGCACACGCAAGCCCGCCCATACTCCGAGTTCTGAAACGAAAAATTTACTGTGAATTAGGTTGGGCGGTATAGATTATAGAGCAGACCTTGACTTCGGTCGACAACGAGAGCGGTCCCATGGTCTTTACACATTCAATCATGAATCTCTTGCATTCTTCGCAACTCTCATTCTGTCCAGGTTCGTCGCATTTCTACAGAAGGTTAAGCTTCGAGCTGTAAAACACGGGCATGCAACTCGGGAACATTCACCTTGTTTCGGACTCGACACGTTAAGCAACCAGTCTTGCTTCGCGTGTGATACGAATCCTGAGCAATAGATGGAGTCGTCTGAGAAGAGGTCGCCATGTTCTGAGGGCCCCATAGATGTTCGAGGTCGATGGGGTTTTATCCTCACAGACCATTGAACTGTGGGCATCATTTCAAACTGAGTACATAGAAAAGCACAATGGCCGCTAGAAGGCGAGTGGCTTTGAAACGGTCAAGTGAAGCACAAATCTTAGCCCTGAGTAACAGTTCATGATCCAGCGCAAGGTGGTTCGAAATCAACTATTCCATAGATTCAAACGTATTGGGCTCCTTCGAGATACTTACCCGTTATGTGGGGAAGGCCAATTACTTAACCACCGGAGGTACGAATTAGCCGGCCACATCCCAAGCGCCCATTTCCACTACCTGTGGACTCTAAGCAATGATGGTACGTAGTCTCAAGGGTGTCAGAAAGCCTGGTCGTTATCTGTAATTGAGTCCTCGTGGCTCCTATTCACTGGTCGGAACACACCACTCAAACTATCGGGTGGAGTCGTGCTCACACACCTCGAACCTACCATGAATTCGTTGTCGAGCGGCCAGGGTGGAACCATACTGGCCTCATGTTCACAATGGACGCGCTTGCGCCTCATGGAAGCTACGGATTGGCTTATATGGCCTAGATCTACATGCCTCGAATCCTAAAGGAGCTATTAAGTCGCCGCACCGACCATCCGGAACTTCGTCAGTTAACCCAAAAGGGGACTGAAATGGGCAACTCGCGCAATGAAATCATGATAAGTCGTCAGGGAAGAGTCTGCACTGAGGCATGCCACCCCAGGTGGAGCAATATAGACCGGATATCGAACAAAAGGCGCGAACAGAATCGTCCTAGTGTGGGAAATGGATCCCGTCACTATTCTGAATCCCAGTGCTATCAGAGAATACCTGCCCAAATGGAGAGTACCATGGGACATTGACGCAGATACGCATCGCCGAATCCTCGCTAAGGGTCACGAAGGACCAGTCGGGACCAGGATTAAGACTATGCCAGAAGGAATAGATACGTGAAAAGGATTCTATTCAGTACCTTGTTGAGGCCACCCAAATTGCATAGATATGCAATGTGTTGAAAGAGGTGACTCTCGGAATCTGAAGGGAGCCCGGGCTCGCCTCGCCATTTCTCAATGCTCAAGTAGAAATCTGTCTCAGGACGAGATGCGGCGCTCAGCAATTCAACTGGGGTCGACTAGGCAACTATATTGATGACACATAAGGCCACAAAGTAGGGGGGTGGAAGAAGACCATCAAAACGCGTTGATAAGCGCCTACAGAGTTACAAAATGCGTACCTTACATAAGGCCTCGCCCCCTAACGTATCAAGGCGACCGACTACAGTCAGAAGTGATTGGTTTTGCCAGTACCCATTCGGACGAAGAACGAAAAACCAAAGGAGGGAATATGATGATGCAGTGCTCGAATACAATCAGACACGTCTGAGTCCACGATGCAAGACGAGCGCCTGTCTCAGGTGACCACGTCCTTGGCGACATAGCGTGCGCGATTGCGTTCAGAATCGTCAAATGTAAGAATGATATTAGATTCGAAGATCCGCCGACAAAGAGCTTTGAATCGGACATTGATTAGGGCGAGGGGAAGAAAGAGCAGTGGAGCCAAACACAACAGTATCACTCAGAGAATATTTTCAGCATAAAGTAATTTTTCAATGCGCGAGCCGGAGGACTCGCTAGCAGGCGAACATGAGACAAACGAGGGCTGCCATCGGAGCTATTACGTCTAGTGTTGGCCAATGGCTGCAAGTAATATTGAATAGCATCGTGGATCGCAGAATCCAGACATGGTAACAGTAATTGCATGCCAGTTCGCGCCAACGTGCCCGGTAGATCACGGTAGTTTGCCGTTCATGTTGCCCTAACTCGTCGCCATTTGACGTGCTCGTATATGGCCGCGTTGACTGTGTAATCGAAAATCAGACCCCATAGGGAATACGCATTACGCATTTCAATGGATCCACACGACTTGCACCAATCGGTGAAGTATACGTACGTATGAGAATCAGGAATGATGGGTGACCACCGCCTTTATCAGTGTCGAGGTGATGGTGAGGCATTTGACTATCCCAAAAATGGTCCAACAGTCGCTTACCAAAGCAGGAGCGAAACAAACGGCGTCAGAAAGACTCTCTCGTGGTCGCGTGATTACGTAATTACGTAACGGATGGCTAACCTAATAGTTGATCGGACCTCATGCTGTCGAGTAGGGTTTGCGTCTCTATGTAAATAGGCGTAAACAGACCTCTCTAGCCGCGTGAGAAGTATCTTACAGTGGAGCAGGTGATACTGTCACGAAAACCCAGATGGCTCCTGAGTGCTCCCGGGCCTGGGTGCTCTCAAGTGCTCCCCGAGTGCTCAGGAACGGTTCTGTGTTTTCGTGATTAGTAGAGAAGGCCGTAGGGGCCCGATTTTTGGACCCTGTCTTACATGTCAGCGCTCGTAAATCGGATATCATTTTATGGGGTCACGTCAGCGGAGTAGTATGGTAAGATGCATAAAAATATGATAATCTGAGCTCTTATAATTGTCCTCACCCAATCGTGCGGCCGTTGAGCTGCCTAGCGACCCGTCAGCTAGTCCACCCTGTCGGCGAATGGGAAGAAAAGCGAAGGCATTTATCTACGGTCGATGTTGAGTACATAGACGAAGTCCTTGATGGTGAGCTGCTGGTGGAAGACACGTGGAGTCACTGATCAGAGACTAATATGGGATCTCAAACAAATCCGGTCACAAGATTTATGAACAAGCGAATCGCATTTGTTGCGAACAAACTGAAGCCGGAATGTACAAAACCAAGGTCAAGGCCAACTACACTTTTCCGGCGTTTATGGGGTAAAAATGGGAGCCAGTCATCGAGCGGTATCAAAATCTAAGCCTTCGGGTTTTAAGGGCTTGGTGCGAGGAATTTGCAACCTCATAGCTCATACAGTACCCATGGGATCGGTGGCGGAACCCCAAATTACACGCGATCCAAGGCTATGAGTCATGATACTGAGCCCCAGGACCACACCTTCAATTACGAGTGCAAGTTGGATGTCATCCTCTCGGGACTCCAAGGGCGAAGACTGGACGTCAAGGCCAAAGTTTCCGGAAGCGTCGGGGGCGTCGGTCTCTGGCTGAATGCGACATCCTATGGTGTCAGCAATGACCGGGAAGACTCGTTTCTTACAATCAAGGAGTCTGTTTCGGATGTCTGGAAGCCGAAGGAAATGAGAAGAGGGTGCTTCCCCTGAGGCCTCGGGTGGGATGGGAAGCGAAAAGGGGTCAAAGGTGTTCGCAGGGACATGGGTCACTGGAGTGATATAAGGATATTGGGACTGCTCAGGCTGGATTCCAGACTCAGATGCTGAAAACCGGTCAGGAATGATTGGCAACACATCTGCGATGTCGACATTGCATTGAGAAGCGGGGACACCCTGTGCGAGCAGGTATTCAGCCAATGCACGCACTGACGGAAGGAGTACTAAAAGTCATCGCAGAGTAACGCTCAGATATACATGCAGACATTACAAAGCCGCACCTGAACCCACCGATTACGTTCTCTTTAGGACTATGTTTGGCATACTTCACTGCCCCAGTAATCTCCTGGGCACAGTTCCTCATTTGTTGCGATACCTATAACTCAGGCACCGGGTTCAGTCTCGTTTGAACCATTGATAGATTTCTAGAAACTAGCTCACCCTCACGGAAGTGGATAACTTCCGAGGAATTGGGATTCGAACACACTCGATACGCAGCTTTCTGCACTCCCCACAGTCCGAGTCACCCTTGATCCAAGACTCGTCGCATTTCTGTTCGCCCGGCCCAGGAATGAACGAGCGATGAATAGGTTAAAAAAATAATTATCAGCACCTTCGCTCGTACACCACAGGTCAAACACCCAGTGGTGCTTCGTTTCGATTTCGCGTCTTGGTGGAGTGCGCTACTGGAGTTGGAAGTATTCATTTCCTGGAGGTCTTGCAAGTCAAGGCACTAGAGTTATTTTATGCTAGATGATGGGTGCAACGACGTGAATGTAGCGCAAGTCCATTTCACTTCGCATTTCAATCTTCAAGTGCTTACGAGATGGCTTCATGAATCACAAGCGATAGGCCACATGTCAGTGAAATTGTTAGGGTCGCATTTGAATCGGACATCACTGCGGAACATATTCCCAACTTCGAGTTTACCCCAATGAAATGTGTGTACGGAGGGCGCCGCCGGCATCTTAGTTAAGCGAGACAGGACGGCCCTCGGAAACTACGCAATTTCAGAAAGGAGAGGAATGCGCTTCCTGTACTATGATGAGCGCTTATTTTGGAGCACCACAGCTGTGATTCAACCGCATCAGTTCTCGAATGTACCGATGTGTGCGTGCGGAATTTTTCGGAGCGACTTCTGTGATCTATGCGCTAACGGCAAGGTCAGGGTACGCCTGGACTTGTACGATACAGACACACACGAGCGCTTCCAAATAAATCACTGGCCCTACAACGCATCAGATGATCGATGAGACTGGACGCAAACATGCGTCGTAATAATAGTGAGGCGTCCCTGAACGATGACTGTTGCAATTGACCGGAGGTTTGAGTAAGATAGAAGCGGACCACAAAGTGAGACGGTCCAGATGCCTCATCTCATACATATCCAGATGCTCGAAACAACCCATCAAAACGTTCCAGCGTATTGAAACTGAAGAAATGATCGGGGGTGCAGGTCCGTGTCTCGCCATAAAATTACGCCCGGGTATTTCGGACCCGTGTTTTTCTGGGTGGATGTGAGTAGAAAGTCGAGGAACGGGGGGAGGAGGAAATTTCGTGCAGGCTGTGGTTCTTGTGTTGCATCCTCAAGTTTTGATGATCTGCCAGTTGAATGCGTCCTCCGAAGGAAGAGACGCTCCAAGAGGAAACTCGACATATGAAATTCACAATCGACCCTGATGGAGGAGAATCAAACTCTGATGCAACGCGAGTGCCATCCGGTAGTTGCATATAAAATCCTAAAGTATGCGTGTACCGAGGATAGCCTGCGGCCGAATACCGCAGCGCTCCACCATGGTTGCATCCGGAAGCATGCACAAAGACACGAGGCCCTTACTGATCAAGTATATTTCAGGCCGTGAGCCAAATGGACTGGAAAGCACATTCGTCCGTCGAAGAGGATGCAATGAGACGTGAAATGTCTAGCAGGCTACGAAAACAAAAACGAAGATGATTCTGCCTTTGTGGTAAGGAATAAACCCATTCTATGATTCATCAAGCTACAATACACACGTACTGCATGCTTGTTCGAAGGCAATATGAATGTCCCTTTAATCCTCATGGATCCAGCGCAATGAACGTTACGTACTGCCTTGAGGCATATGAGTACAAAGGAGGCCAAAGGTGGCATTCGCGTCGAATGTACCTAGTGCTCCATCGTCTTCGAGTCCTGAGCATTGTAATTATGCACAGCGCTACCTTCGTCGTGGCGGAATCCAGGCGTTCTAGTGCCTCCCACAACGAATGGCATGCTGAGTTGATCCCAAGTTAGAAAGTCTCTTGACGCAAACAAACTACAGGTTGCGATAAGTGAATTTCCGCATCCATGCTCTGGACGTCAGGACAGCCCGGACAGCTAGATGTTAGATAGTGCATTCTAGGACAGGAATCTCTGATGGGCATGGAGTGGTGGCTGGCATCTCACGAAGAAATTGACTTTCAAGCAAGAAGCTCTGTTGAAGCTATGCATCGGGGAGACGCACATGAGCGCCTTTGTGTTCGATGTCGGCA
>WNFI01284658.1_pt1 | contig 21233 bp, 1 predicted proteins | sample 5400471 | NCBI WGS metagenome assembly WNFI01 (sample SAMN13153348, study PRJNA577476) | soil metagenome | isolation source: 100 cm saprolite on Douglas fir-dominated hillslope | place: USA:California | collected 2013-09-17
GTCGCGCTCGCCTACAACGAGATCTCCAGCGAGGTCGCGGCTTTCGTCGCGCACGCCGACGACCTGCACAGCACGCTCGGCGACGTCGCGCTTTCCGCCTCCGAGTCGGCGAGTATCACGGCGCTGACCGGCGCGGCCTCGCTCGCCGCCGGCATCGCGGGCACCGCGGGAATCGCGGTGAGCGGCGCGGGCGCGGACGCCACCAATGTCATCCTGAACAAAGCCAATGCGTACGTGCTCGACAGCACCATCGTCAGCGCGCGCGACGTCCTCATCGGGGCAAGCGACAACTCGACTATCAGCGCCACGGTGGCGACCGCCTCGCTCGCCATCGGCGCCGGCGGCGCCGGCGGGGTCGGCGCCTCGATCGGCGCTTCGCTCGCCGAGAACCTGATCGGCTGGACGCGCAACGGCACGGCGTCACCGGCCGAGGTGCAGGCCTACGTGCGCGATTCGAGCATCCAGGCGACCCGCGACCTCGCGCTGACCGCGACCGCGCACGAGACCATCGGCGCCACCGTGTTCGCCGGCTCGGCCGCGATCGGCGGTGGCGGCGGAGTCGGTGTAGGCGCGAGCGGCTCTGGCGTCGACACGACAAACCGCATCAGCACGCACGTTTATGCGTTCATCGACGGCGACGGCGCCGACGGCATCGACGCCAGGACCATCAGCCTGACGGCGGCCGATACCTCCACGATTACTGCCGACGCGGGCGCGGCCTCGGTCGCCGCATCCTTCGCTGGTGGTGCCGGCGTGTCGATCTCGGTCGGCGTTGCGCTGGCGTACAACGAGATCTCGAACCAGGTCACGGCATCGATCACCGACGCGGACGACCTGGAGAGCACGCTCGGGGATATCGCGCTCAGCGCGAGCGAGGCGGCGAACATCAGCGCGCGCACTGGTGCGGCGTCGCTGTCGGCGGGCTTCGGTGGTAGCGCGACCGTGGCGACCGCTTCGCTCGCCGTCGGCGCGGCCGGCGGCGTGGGCGTCGGCGCCTCGATCGGCGCGTCGCTGGCGCAGAACCTGATCGGCTGGACGCGCGACGGCACCAGCGCGCCGGCCGAGATCCAGGCTTACGTGCGCGGTTCCAGCATCCAGGCCGATGCGCTCACGCTCAGCGCTACGGCGCACGAAACCATCAATGCCACGGTCCTCGCGGGCTCGGTGGCGATCGGCGGCGGTGGCGGCGTCGGCATCGGCGCGAGCGGCTCCGGCGTCGAGACCACCAACCGCATCGCGAGCCACGTCAAGGCGTTCATCGACGGCGCCGGCGCGAACGGCATCCACGCGGGGCAGATCAGCGTCACGGCGCTCGACAGCTCGAGCATCAGCGCGGATGCCGGCGCGGCATCGGTGGCGGCTTCCTTCGGCGGCGGAGCCGGCGTCTCGATCTCGGTCGGCGTCGCGCTGGCGTACAACGAGATCGCGAACCAGGTCGAGGCCTACGTGCTCGACGCTGATCAGGTCGAGGCCACGGCGGGCGCAGTCACTGTCAGCGCGCACGACACGGGCAGCATCACGGCGCGCACCGGTGCGGCGTCGCTCTCCGCCGCGGTCGGCGGCGGTGGCGGCATCGCGGTGAGCGGCGCCGGCGCGGAAGCGACCAACGTCATTCTCACGACGACCAACGCCTTCCTCCAGGGCAGCCACGTCGCGAGCACGGGAGATGTGCAGCTCGACGCCTCCGATACCTCGGTGATCGGCGCCATCGTCGCCACGGCCTCGGCCGCGGTCGGCGCCGCCGGCGGCGTCGGCGTCGGCGCCTCGATCGGCGCCTCGCTGGCGCAGAACCTGATCGGCTTTACGCGCAGCGGCACCCGCACGCCGGCGCAGGTGCGTGCTTACGTGAAGAATTCGAGCATCGATGCCGGCGGCGATCTGGTGCTCACCGCTACGGCAAACGAGAGCATCGCGGCCAACGTGTTCGCCGGCTCCGCCGCGATTGGCGGCGGGGGCGGCGTCGGCATCGCCGCGAGCGGCTCGGGCGTCGATGTGAAGAACAAGATCGCCAGCGAGGTGAAGGCCTTCATCGACGGCGACGGCGCGACCGGCATCGAGGCCGATCGCGTCACACTGAGCGCGGCCGATCGCTCGACCATTACCGCCGATGCGGCCGCCGTCTCGGTCGCCGCGTCGTTCGGCGGCGCTGGCGCGGTCTCCGTGTCGATCGGCGTCGCGCTTGCCTACAACGAGATTTCCAACGAGGTCGAGGCCTCGATCGCCAACGCCGACGACCTGCACAGCACGGTCGGTGACATCAGCGTCAAGGCCACGGAAGCGGCGACGATCACTGCACGCACGGCAGCGGCATCGGTCGCGGCGAGCTTCGCCGGCGGCGTCGGCGCCGGGGTGAGCGGCGCGGGCGCGGAGGCGACCAACGTCATCCTGACGAAGACCAATGCCTTCGTGCGCTCGAGCTCGCTCGAGAGCGCGCACGACGTGATCGTCGACGCGCACAACACCGCCACCGTCGCCGCCACCATCATCAGCGCCTCGGCCTCGATCAGCGTCGGCGGCGTCGCCGGCATCGGCGCCTCGATCGGCGCCTCGCTAGCGCGCAACCTGATCGGGTGGACCACCGCCGGCGCAAGGCTGGGCGCGGACGTGCAGGCCTACATCCAGAACTCCAGCATCGTCGACGCGACAGCGGTGAGCGTAACGGCGGTGAGCGAGCAGACGATCGACGCCAAGGTCCTCGCCGGCTCAGCCGCCATCGCCGGCGGCACCGTCGGCGTCGCCGCCAGCGGCGCCGGCTCGAGCGCGCAGAACAAGACCGGCGCTAACGTGCGCGCCTATATCGACGGCGACGGCGCTTCCGGCATCACGGCCGACAGCGTGAGCGTGAGCGCACGCGACACTTCCAGCATCCACGCCGACGTCGCCGCGGTGTCGATCGCGGCTTCGTTCGGCATCGCGGGTGCTTCGGTTTCGGTCGCCGCGGCCGCCGCGACCAACGCCATCGATAACCGCGTCGAGGCTTACCTCAAGGGCGCGCACGACCTCAAGACGACGCTCGGTGCGGTGTCCGTCGGCGCCAGCGAAACGTCGACGATCAACTCGCGAACGGCCGCCGCCAGCACGGCGCTCAGCGCCTCGGCGCTCGGTGGCGCGGCCTCCGCGGCGACCACCACGGCGAGCAACACGCTGACGAGCACCGTGGCGGCGTCGATCCAGAGCTCTGCCGGCGTGAGCTCGGCGGCCGGTGTCTCGGTGACAGCGAGCGATACCTCGACTATCTCGGCCGAGATCGCCGCCGCGTCGCTGGCCGCAGGAGTCAACAGCCTCGCGGTCGGCGTCGCGCTGGTCGACAACAGCATCGGCAACACCGTATCCGCGTTCACTTCGGGCTCCACGATCACCGCCGGCGGCAGCGGCGACATCCGCGTAACGGCGTCCTCGACTCCTACCATCACCTCCACCAGCACGGTCGGCGCGGTGTCGTTCGGCTTCGGCGGCGCGGGCGCCGGCGGCAGCTCGAAGACCACGATTACCGGCACGACGCAGGCTTATGTCGACGGCGGTGCGCTCACCGCACTCGGCAACGACGTCGTGGTGAGCGCCGATGCGACTTCGCTCGCCGCGCCGGTGATCCAAGGGCTTTCCGCCGGCCTCTCCGCAGTGACCGTGATGAGCTCGGAGGCGAGCGTCGGCGGGCAGACGCTGGCCTGGGCAGGCGGAACGACCACCGTCGCTGCAGGCAGCTTCGACGTCCTGGCGACGGACCATTCGACCGCGTCGCCGTCAACGGTCGTGGCGGGCGGCGGTGTGTTCACGATCAGCGACACCCGCTCGACCATCAATATCACGCGCACGACTTCGGCGAAGGTCGCAACGGGCGCCGATCTCAGCATCGGCGCCGGTCAGCTTGCGCTGACCGCGCATTCGACGACGCTCGGCACCAGTATCGCGTCGAGCGCGGCGATTGCCGCCGTTCAGCTGACCACGCTGTCGGTCACCACCGACCTCGCGAACACCACGCTGGCGGCGATCGAATCGGGCGCCACGGTGCGCGCCGCCGACGGCACGGTTGCCGTGTCCGCGATCGCGGATAACCAGGCCGAGTCCAAGGTGAGGAGCGTCGGCGTCGGCATCGGTTTGTCCGCGGGATCGAGCCTGCCGACGGCCAGGATCACCTCGACGACGCAAGCCGCCTCGCTGGGCAACATCATCGGCACCAGTGCCGCCACCATGGCGAGCGACGTCAACGTGTCGGCCATAGCATCCGATCGCGCCACTGCCGGCTCGGAGAGCGCCGGCGGCGGCCTGGTGTCGATCGGTTCATCGCATGTGCTCGCGTCGACGGCGCCGACGGTGCGCGCCGACGCTGGCGGCACGATCCGCGCGGCGCACGACGTCACCATCGAGGCGATCTCCACCAGCGACGCCGATTCGAGCTCGAAGAGCGCTTCCGGCGGCCTGGTCGACGTTTCCAACCTCGACGCGCGTGTTGCCACCAACCCGAGCGTCACGACGACCGTCGCGGCCGACACGCTGATTGAAGCCGGCAATTTGCTTACGGTGAGCGCCACGCACGGCGCGCCGGCGCCGACCTTTGCCGATGGTAGCTTCGGAGCCGGCGCCGTCAATACAGGCACGGAAACCATCGACCTGGGCAACAAGCACGGCCTGTCGACCGGCGACACGGTGATCTACCACGCCAGCGGCAATCCGCTGATCGACAACCTGCACGACGGCCGGCGCTACGGCGTGATCTACGTTTCCGACCACGTGCTGCAGCTCGGCGCGACCTTCGATTCCGCCACCGTGGCGACGTCCACGACACCGAGCCAGCCGCTGGTCGACGTGGCGCGCGACACCATCAACTTCGCCCATCCGCACAACCTGCAGACCGGCGACTACGTCTACTACAACTCGCTCGACAGCGGCACGGTCGGCGGGCTCACCAACGGCGGCCGCTACCTCGTGCGGCGTGTCGACGACCTGACGATCAAGCTGGTCGATCCGAGCCGCGGGCTCGAGACGCCCACCTCGTTCGCCAGCTCGGCGGTCTCGGGCAACGCCATCAACATCACCGGTAACGGATTCCAGAATGGCCAGGCGCTCACCTACCACGCCACGCCGCAGCTGAGGACCTTCGGCAGCAGCGCGGTCGACATCGCCGGCGGCACCACCAGCACGCCGGATCTCACGACCGTGGGCGCGAACAACAACATCTGGCTGGGCGCGGGCCACGGCCTGCAGTCGGGCGACGAGCTGATCTACAGCGCGAGCGATTCGACCAAGCTGATCGGCGGCCTGGTGAACGGCGGCCACTACTTCGTCATCTTCAATGCGCTGAAGCCGAACGAGATCCAGCTCGCCGCCGATCACGACCATGCCGTGGGGATCGCGGCGGGTCCGAATGGCAGCCCGCCGGCGATTCCGATCGCCGCGCTGTCGCTTACACCGTCGAAGACCGACGCCGACCGGCCGGTGCAGCACCGGCTGCAGAAGGCCACCGACAGCCCGATCACCGGGCTCGCCGACGGCACGACGTACTACGTCGTCAACCGCACCGCGAACAGCTTCCAGCTCGCCGCCACCATGGGCGGCCCCGCGCTCACGATCTCGGGCAGCGGCCACACGGGAACGCACACCATCGGCGTCGAGGGCATCGACTTCACCTCGGCGGGCAGCGGCCGGCACCAGCTCACGCTCGATCTCATCTCGGCGGCCGCCGGATTCCTCGACGGCGTCGGCGGCGCGCGCGCGCTCGCCGGCGCGCCCTCGGGCGACGGCATCGTCACGGCGAGTGCCGCCGGCGTGAGCGGCGGTCTGGTGCGCGTGAGCAGCTCGGCGACGAACGCCACGTCGACGCCGACGGTGGGCACGACGATCGGCAGCGGCGCCTCGCTCAGCGCAAAAGACATCGACGTCGGCGCCACCTCGATCGGGCTGGCCACCGCGTCCTCGGCGAATGCCGGAGGCGGCCTGGTGTCGGTGGGCAGCGCGAGCGCCGCGGTGACGGTCTCGACGACCGGCAGCGTCACCATCGGCAGCAACGCGCTGTTGACCGCATCGCACGATGTGCACCTCACCTCGACGACCAACCCGCAGGCGATCGCCAAGACCGAAACCAACGGCGGCGGGCTGGTCGGGTTTGCGGACTCCAATGCCTCCGCGACCGTTGATTACAACTCCCAGGTCTCCATCGGCAGCGGCGCGCAGATCAGCGCGGGCAACAACCTGACCGCGGATGCGCGCTCCGACCTGAAGGTCGACGCGAATGCCGATGCGAACGCCGCCGGCCTCGTGGGCATCGCCGGCGCGAGCGCGATCGTCAACGTGAATACCGCGCAAGCCAACACGCTCGTCGGCGACGGTGCGCGCCTCGTGGGCCACACGGTCAACCTGAGCGCCACGGTGGGCGCCAACGGCTTTCATGCGCACGCCGACGCCGAATCCGATTCCTACGGCGCCGGCGCCGACAGCGATGCCACCGCGAAGGTCCTGATGCACGACGACACCCTGGTGAAGCTGAACGCCGGGGTGTTGATCCACGGCAACACCGTCAACCTGACGGCGAGCCGCGCCAACGTCGACCTCGACTCGCACTCCAGCGCCGAGGTGCATGGCCTCGGTTACGCGAACGCGACCTCGGTCACCGACGACCAGAGCACCGACACGGTCAGCGGCCACGTCGGCGCCACGGTGGAGGCGGCGAGCCTGGTGGTGCAGGCGACACAGCTGATCGTCCACAGCGGCCGCAGCGCGCACGCCAACGTGCCCACCATCTCGATCCCGCTGATCGGCGACATCGACCTCTTCGGCGAAAGCGAGAGCGAAAGCGGTACCGTCAAGCCCGGCCGAGAGATCGATTGGAACGCCGACGTCGTGTTCCTCCCGGGCGACAAGCCCGAGCTCGTCGTCGGCGCCGACGGCACCATCACCAAGGCCGTCAACCTGGACGCGACCAGCTCCGCCACGGCGATTACGGTCGGCCTCGCCAACACCGACACCGGCGCGGCGCGCTTCGAAACCAACACGATCGCCGGCACCGCCGGCGTCGTCGACGGCGCGCTCGGCACGTTCACGGTGCGCGATACCTACGACGCGGTCGCGATCACCAACCTGTCGAACAAGAACCTCGTCGTCAACGACATCGAGGTGGCGAACGCCGCCGCCTCGCCGGGCGTGACCATCAACTCCCAGACGGCGACGCTGCAGTTCAACATCGTGCACCTCGCGGTGCCTACCGACATCCGGATCCGCAACCAGGGCAGCGGCAACGTCGTGGTCAACGGGCTGGTCGACGACGCGCTCGGCACGATCGGCATCGTGAACACCGGTGGCGACATCCTCGAGGGCGCCGCGGGCGTGCTGCGCGCGAACGGCGTCGCGCTCACCACGCCCGGCGACATCGGCTCGAGCGCGAGCCGGCTGAACGTCGACCTGGTGAGCAGCCAGGACCTGAACAGCCTGAGCTACGCCGGTCTCGTCACGGCGCTCAGCGCGACGGCGGGCGACAGCGTGTTCCTCGACCTGCAGGGTCGCAGCCGCAATGGTGGCGGGACGACGTTCAACGTCGACGGCATCCACGCCGGCAACGATGTGAACCTGCTGCTCACCGCGGCCGCCGCCGAGACGAGCGCGCGCAGCGGGTCACAGGAAGGCATCGTCGTCACGACGGGCACGTCGCACGAATACTTCCAACACTATGGGCCCGACCCGAGCCCGTTCGTGCCGATCGGGTTGGACCCGAGGGTGTTCCCCAATCTCGCGCAGTCGGCGCCGGTCGCGAGCAGCTTCACCTTCGCCTCGCTCACCGCCGGCGGCAGCATCATCATCCAGGCGGCGCAGCCTTTGGCATCCGCCACCGGCATCGCTGTGACCGCCACCACCGACATCCTCGGCAGCGGCCACATCGACGTCCTCACGAACGGCGAGATCCGCGTCACCGAGGCCGCCGGCGACCTGCGGGTCGGCGCGATCGCCAGCACGGGCGGCGACGTCAGGCTCACCGCGCCGGCCTCGATCATCGATGCCGTGGAGCGCGATGCGGCCTTCGTGGGCGGCGTGGACGTGGCGGCCGATGCCATCGGGGTACCGGCTCACCCGTTCGCCGACGGCCAGCTCGTCCGCTACGCAGTGGCGCCGGGAGGAGCGGCGATCGGCGGCCTCGCGCCGGGCGGCCTGTACTACGTGCACGCGCTCGACGCCGATCACATCCAATTGCGCGCGAGCGCCGGCGGCAGCGCGATCGACCTCCTGGACGGCGGCAGCGGCGGCCAGCGCCTCGTCGCGGTCTACGGCCCGACCGGGACGCTCGCCGAGGGCGTGACCGGCAGCAACCTGAAACTGACCGCCGTCAGCGGCTCGATCGGCACGATGGCGGACGAACTGCTCGTCTACGACTCGTTCGCGACCCCGGCGTCGGTGTACGCGGTCGCGCAACAGGACATCAACCTCGTCCAGCCGGGAGGTACGTTCCGGCTGGCGCGCGTCGACAGCGCCTCGGGCGACGTGCGCCTGGTGGTGGAGAAGGCGGACGGCGCGAGCGACTTCGGCACCGCACAGTTCGAGCTCCTGGACCCGCTGATCCGGGCGGCCTCGGGCGGCGTGCTGATCCAGTCGGCGCACGACGTTACGACCTTCACCAAGACGCTTATCACCGCCGGCAACGGGCCGGTGCTGATCGGGGCCGACGGTCTGATCACGTTCCTGCCCGACAGCCACATCGAGGCGCCGCAGCTCGTCTCGATCGCCGGCAACGCGGTCAACCAGAGCCCGGGCACCATCGAGACGCTCGCGGCGGGCGGCCTGGTCTCGATCTCCTCGGTGGCCGAGACCGAGATCTCCGGCCTGATCCAGGGACACGGCGCGAACTCGCAGATCGAGATCCAGGCGGGCAGCGATTTCCGGCTGCGCCTCGGCGGCATCGTCAGGGCCGAGGATGCCGGCAGCACGGTCGACATCACCGGCAACGATTTCGTAGCCATCGAGAGCGGCAGCGCGGTGCTGGCCGGGGCGCGCTTCGACGATACGCCGCACGGTCCGGTGGCCGTGAAGACCGGCGAGAACGGCGTCGCGAACCTGGCCGCGCAGCACGAGCTGCTCATCTCCGGCACGGTAACGACGAGCGGTGCGATGAACCTCAGCGCCGGCACCCCGCTCTTCGACCACACCGCGTACTTCACCGCCGAGAGCGTCCACGAGCCTTACCTCGGCGGCGTGAGCCAGTACAGCATCCTGATGACGGGCACGCTGACCACGCTCGCCGACAACAGCGAGCTCGACCTCGAGGCGCCCGGCGCGGTGATCGTGCGCGGCAACATCGACGCGCTCGGCGCCGGCTCGAGCATCCGCGTGCGCTCCGACGACTGGGTGTTCGTCGACGGCTTCTGGTCGGCGAAGGACAAGATCGAGGTGTTCGGCGGCTACGACGCGAACCTTGATCCAACCAGCGGCGGCGCCGACGATCACGGCACCAGCGTCTACGCCGCCCGCAGCGCGCACCTCGCAACTGCGGACGACCACAGCGACATCGCGATCCACGGCGCCAAGGACGTCGCGCTCTACGCCAACGCCATAATCGCCGGCGGCGAGACCGGCACTCACGGCGTCACCTTCGACGGCACTGACTCGACGATTACCGTCAGCGCGGGCGGCACGCTTGGCGTGTACACGGGCCTCCAGGCCTCGAAGGCGGTTACGGCGAGCGGCGGCAAGGTGGTGGTCGGGACGCAGGGCGGCCTCTCGGGGGGAACCCACGTCGAAGTCACGGCGAGCGGCGATCTGGAGATCATGGGCCACGTGGTCGCGGGCGCCAACTCGGTCGACAGCGTGCTGGTCTGGTCGGGCGCGTACTCCGACGTAGAGATCAGCGCGCAGGGGCAGGCCTTCATCGGCGGCCACACGGTTGACGCCGCGACCCAGCTGCCGATCCAGACCGGCGGCTACGTTTACGCCGGCGACCTGATCACGATCCACGGCGGCAACCGAACCGATCACGTGAGCGTGCTGGTGCACGCGGCGAGCGAGGTCGTGACGCACCGGGCCGACAGCTCGATCGCGATCACGGCGACGCAGGACGCCGACATCCAGGGCGCGGTGCTGCCGGGCGGCGAAGTGCAGGTGCAGCGCGACGCGAACGGCGTCATGCTGGGCCGGCTCCTCATCGACGGCATGCCGCTCCCCGGCGGCGGGCGCAAGCTCGGCGACTCGACGATCAGTGTCACGGCCGGCGGCCAGATCCGCGTCGGCACCACGCTGCGCGCCGGCAAGACGATCGACCTCGACGGCGGCGTCGCGACGAGCGGCCTCGGCGCCCAGCAGTTCCCCGGCCGGGGGATCGTGGTGTACGGCTCGGCGCAGATCGGCACCTGGCAGAACGACAGCGAGATCAACCTGAACGCGCCGGGCCGCGTCGACGTCCTCGCGCCCGACCATGCGCAGGAGATCGTCGCGGCGGGCTGGATCGGAAGCGCGAATGCCCAGCTCGCCCAGGGCCAGGACGTCACGCTGCACGTACGCCTCGACAAGGTGAGCTTCCAGGCTGAAGCCACGGTCACGCTGCTCGCGCAGGAGACGGCCAACAACCATGGCATCGCCGACCTCGTCGCGGACCTGCAGTCGGCGCTCGAGAGCGCGACCTGGAATGTCGTCGGTTCGACCGACACCTACACGCACTTTGCCGACGAGTTCGGCGCCGGACACCCGGCGATCAGCGTCGGCCTGCGCGACGGCAAGCTGGTCTTCGAGAGCGCCTACCACTTTAGCGCGCTCGGCGGCGCGGCCAATGCCGGCGCGCTCGGCTTCAGCCAGCTCGGCGCGGCGGTGACGCCGTCGCAGGCGACGCCGCCGACGCTCGCGGCGACGGGCACCGGCTCGCAGATCTCGATCGGCGCACCGGCCGGGCCGAACGGCAAGCTCTACATCGCCGGCCAGGTGCTCGCCGACCAGGCGATCAACCTCTACAGCGGCACGTCGCCCGACGGCATCGACATCGAGCTCGACTTCACGGGCGTGCTGCAGACCCTGCACGGTTCGATCTCGTTCAATGCCGGCGAGTTCGGCGACGTCAAGGGCAAGGTCATCGCCGGCGGCGCGGGCTCGAGCGTGAACCTGTCGGCCGGAAGCGCGCTGGTGATCCGCCAGGCGATCGTGGCCGACAAGGACATCATCCTCGGCACCAGCGGCAGCGGCCTCTCGGACACCGACTTCTCGCTGCGCATGCAGCAGAGCGTAGGCACGGCGATCGCGGATCTCAATCCCTACTATCTCAACAACCTTAGCAACGGGATGATCCAGGCCGGCGACCACGTGAGCGTGTTCGTCGCCAACACCGCGAGCTTCCATGTCACCGGCACGAGCGCGGGCGTCACGCGCGAGCTGACGATCGGCGGCCACGACGACATCGTGGTCAATGCCCACATCGATCCGGCGATCGGCGCGGTGTCCAGCGTCGACGTCAACTCCGACAGCGGCGACGTCTTCGTCACCAAGCAGTCGGGCTGGCTCGAGACGGTCGCGCCGCTGACTCTCGAGGGGCGCGATGTGGTCGTCGCCGGCGTGATCGGCAGCACGCGGGCGGTGGCGCCTGCCCAATTTGCGGTCGACATCCAGGCCGAGCGCGCGGCGGTGATCGCAGGGGCGGTCTCGAGCACTGGCTCGGTGCGCGTGCACGCCGGCGAGCAGGTCGCGATCTACAACGCCACGGTCAAGGTCACCGGCACCGACGGCGTGCTCAGCATCCTCTCCGACGACAGCGTGATCCTCGGTGGCGTCGGCCTGAGCGAGGACGGCACGCACCTGCAGATGCTCGCCACGCTGCTGATGGCGCCCGGCAAGGTCGCGATCGACGCCGCCGGCGCCGTGCAGATCAACGCCGCCGTGATCATCGGCACGTCGCAGGACGGTTCCGAGGTGCAAATCGACGCCGGCTCGCTCACCCTCGGCGGCTCACTCCTCGGCGGCGCCACCACCGGCGGCACGACGAGGACCTGGAGCGGCAAGTCGGCCGACGTGGAGATCACGGTGCACGGCCCGATGTTCGCCGGCGGCAATTCCTACGACAAGGACGGCAACCCGGCGCCGGCCGCCGGCTCGATCCAGGCGACCGGCGAGGTTCGCATTACGACCACCGACGCGAGCGGTGGCGCGTACCTGCAGACCAGCACGGAAGGCTCGTTCATCAGCGATCCGACCGGCGACGGCACCTTCACCAACGTCGCCGATAGCGGCCATGTGGTGCTCGACGTCGCCGGCGACGCGAATCTCTACGGCCTGATCGAAGCGCGCAATGGCACCGCCACTGCCGACATCACCGCGTCGGGCCAACTGCTGCTCGACGGCACGATCCAGGCGGTGCAGGCCGTGAACCTCACCGGCGGGACGAACGCGGCGGGCACCGGCGTCTATCTGACGCAGCTCGTGGTGAAGACCGACGCGCAGCGGCCAGGACGTGCCGATCGACCGCGACGGCTTCCTGCTCGACGCGAACGGCCAGCAGATCCTGCAGAACGGCGCGCCGGTCTACGGCGGCGAAGCGATCAGGCTCTCCGGCGGCAGCGTGCGCACCGGCGAGAACGGCACGATCAACATCCATTCGACCGGCGACATCGTGCTGCTCGGCATGGTCGGCAACGTCTTCAAGCTGAACGACCAGCCCGAGGTCGACGTCTCGCAGGTGCACATCGCCTCGAGCGCGGGCGACGTGCTGGTGTACGAGCTGGTCAACGCACGCGACCACATCGATATCGCGGGCGCCGACATCCGCGTCATCGACCAGGCGCTGGTGAAGACGCGGCACGCGAACTCGGACATTTATTTCCACGCCACCGGCCAGATCGTGGTCGAGCTGAGCCCGACCACCGCCGAGCGCGCCAAGGTCGAGGCGGGCAGCCTGATCCACCTGTACGCCGGCGACATCCAGATCGACGGCTTCCTGAAGACACGCGACGCGAACGGCCAGATCCTGCTCAACGCCGCGGACAACGTCACGGTCTACGGTGAAGTCGACTCGAGCGGCGACGTGCAGATCAACGCCGGCGTGCCCGACGAGCTCACGCAGTCCGAGTCCGCAACCACGCTCTTCTCCCGCACCGCGCAGGCCGGCCACACGACGCTGGTTGGCGGTACGGTCGACGTGTTCGGTACCGCGCTCATCGAGGCCGCCGACACGGTGAGCGTGCTCGCCGGCGGCGACGTGCAGGTCGAGGCCTACGTCTCGGATGCAGGCTCGACCACACCGGCGAGCCCGCACATCATCTCGACGCCGCACGTAGTGAAGGTGGTGACCGGATACGTCCAGGTGCCGAATGGCACCATCCAGGTGCCGCAGACCAACTGGGTGGACACGACCGTCACGCGCCAGACCGGCACCGACACGGTGGTCGTCGGCTCGCAGTTCGACACCGTGCAGATCAAGCTCGTGCAGGCAGGCTACTGGAACGCCACGACCAAGACCGAGCGCGAGTGGTTCGTCGCCGGCGTCGACTACAACCTCGGCAACATACCCGACAGCAAATGGGGCAGCGTGCCGCGTCCCGGTTTCATCGACCCGGCGGACAACGTGCGGAAGTACATCAACACGACGGACAATTCGCTGCTCACCTTCAAGGACCTCACGCCCGACCAGCGCACCGTCGTCCTGAACTTCCTCGGCTACAAGCCGCTGTACGACTTGCAGGCGAGCGATCTCATCACCTGGAAGACCCAGGACGGCGTCAGCTCGCAAACCACTCCGGTCAACCCCGGCTGGACCGGCCCGACCGAGGTGGTGTCGATCGACGCCGATGGCTGGCGCGAGCGCTACATCCGCATGCCGGTGTCGGCGGAGGCGGAGCTCAAGAACCAGGTCCTCAAGGTGGTGTCGCAGGGCGACCCGACGGACCACCCCGAGATCGTCGGCCAGTATCGCGACACCGCGAACGTCGCGTACACGCAGATCGCCTCATCGCTCGAATCGCACTGGGAGTCGAAGACCGTCTCCGAGCCGAACGCGAATCCGTGGGAGTCGACCAGCAAGACGATCTATTACTACGTCACCGACAAGGACGGCCAGCCGGGTCGCTGGAACGTGACGTACTCGGACACCGGGCTGCGCGAGACGCAGGTCTACGACGAGGCGGCGACGCGCGATGTGAGTTACGGCCATGTGCCGGTGTGGTTTGGCGACCCGACCAACGGACAGGTCTCGGGCGACCTGCTTAGCCAGGCGAAAAGCGGCTACTACACGACGACCGCGTCCGTCACCAACATCAACACGCGCGCCGTGCACCCCGGCGTCTTCGTCGGCACCGACAACGGCAGCGTCTACCACCAGCGGTCCTACAAGCTGCAGACCGACGGGACGGATTTCTTCACCGCGGTGCACCGTGCGTACAACCGCAGCGATGCCCCTGGCGGCTCGTTCCTCGCCGAGCCGCTCACTGCCCAGCAGAACACAAGCATTTGGTACAAGATTCCCGATGGCTGGTCGGCCTGGATAGGCGGCGTGCGCGACGGCAACGGGACCTATTACTGGCTGAGGAACTGGAGCGGCGGCACCTTCGACGACACGTACCACGGCGTCTCTTTCAACGACTACAACTACATGTCCTCGTTGTCCTCGTACCGCAACTGGGCCGGCGGCGAGCCGAACAACTACGGCGGCCACGAAGTCTCGGTGATGATGTTCGGCGACTACCGCAAGGGATCCAACGGGAATTACGGCGCGTGGAATGACATCCGGTACTACAACCAGTTCGCGTACGTGGTCCAGTACGAGCCCTACCAGACCGGCGCGAACGCCTACGAGACCGAGTACGACTACAACAAGTACTGGACCTCGAACTGGACCCAGGTCACCGACCAGCGGCTGACCAGCAATTACCAGTGGGTCGGCCAGTCGCAGGACATCATCGGCCAGCGGCCGCATTTCGAGACCGTGCACGTACAGGTCCCGGTCGTCACGAACCAGACCGTAACGGTATGGAAGACGCAGCCGGTGACCGAGAACCGCGTGGTCTACACCACCGAACGCGTCTACGAGGACGGCAGCGCGCACCGCACCGGCGCGTTCGACTCGGATTCGATCAGCGCCGCCAACAAGATCCATATCGAAGGCCAGAACGTCAGCCTGAGCGGCAAGCTCGCCGCTTCCGGCGCCGCCGGCGCGGTGGAAATCGTCGCCGGAGCCGATGCCACGGTGCAGGGCAACGCACCGGCGGGCACGACGGGCGCCATCGCGGCGACGGCGCAGATCACCTCGTCGGGCAATATCGACATCACGGCGCACGGCACCGCGACGGTGGGCGACGCCGGCCGCCTGCAGGTCGGGGCCGGCGGCACCGGCATTTCGGTGCATGGCGACGTCGATGCGCTCGTCCAGGGCGCGATCTCGGCGCCGGGCGCGGTCACCGTCACCGCCGGGCGCGACGTCGAGCTGCAGGGCACGGTGACGACCGCCGACGCGACGATCGGCGTCACCGCGGGCCGGGACGTGACCGGCGACATCAACGCGGTGCTTGCGTCCGGCAGCGGCGACATCAATCTGACTGCGCAGTCCGGCAACATCGAGCTGACCGACTCGTCGCTGACGAGCACGGGCACGATCCGTCTCAAGGCCGAGGCGGGCAGCGTGTCAGCGGCACTCTCGCCGAACGTCACCATCGGCAACGCCAACTACAGCGCGGCCGTGATCAACGCGAACCTGGTCTACGCACGGGCGCAGTCCGGGATTACCGCCGACACGATGGTGGCGCATGCCGACGCCGAGACGACCGGCGCGGGCGGCATCGCCCTCAACAACGGCGCGGCGATCGCGCTGGACCGCGTCGTCGCCGACAACGGCGGCGTCAGCGTGACGGCGCTCGGCGACATTACGGCGACGAATGTTCAGACACTCGGCACCTCGGCCGCCAATTCGATCAGCTTGAGCGCGCTGCATAGCCCGGCGGGCGTCGCGGGGAACCTGCAGGTCGTCTCGGTGACTGCGGCCAGCAACGTCACGCTGCTTGCGCGCGGCCTCGTGACCGAAACCCCGGCGGGCGTGCTAAGCGGCGACCTGCTGTCGGTCACCACCGGCGGCGCCCTGAACCTGCGCACGAACGTCAACGCGCTGAGCGTGCAGACCACCGCCGACGGCAGCGTCACGATAGACCAGTCAGCCGACGCGCGCGACCTGGTGCTGTCCAACGTCAGCACGTTCAACGGTGCCATCACGGTGAGCTCGGGCGGCAAGCTGATCGCCGACAACGTGCGCTCCGCGCGCAATGCCGCGACCAACAATATCCGGCTGACAAGCACCGGCGATCTGAACGTCGGCTTCGTCGACGCCGGGGTCTACGCGGCGAGCGCCGCGGAGGCGACGGCGCTGCTCGCCGGCTCCTCGGCGACCACGCTCACCTCGATCGGCGATGTCACGCTGATCGCCGGCGGCAGCATCGGCAGATCGGCGTCGGCCGACCCGAGCGCGGTCAATCTCGTCGCCGATCAGCTCACCGCGCAGGCGCACGGCAGCATCGGCAGCCTGAACACCGCGATCAACACGCTGACGGACGCGACCAGCGCCACCGGCTCGATCGACCTCGCGGACCGAGACGGCTACGCCGAGCAGACCCCGGGCCTGGCGGTAATGCTGGCGCGCAGCCAGGTCAGCAGCACGGGCGGCCCGGTGCACGTGAACGTGGCGGCACAGGGCGATCTTTCCATCGGCCGCCTGGACCCGGACCCGGCACACCCGGGCGTTCCTGTGGTGACCCCAGGCTCGGTAGCCGCTCCCGGACCCGGGTCCACCGTGCGGCTCGCGTCCGCCTCCGGCAACCTCGTGGTCCAGTCCGGCAGCACGCTGACCGTGGCGGGCGGCATCACGCTGCTCGCCGGCGGGCAGGTGAAGGCGCCGAGCCTGCCGGCGGTGAGCGACCGGATCGAAATCCGCGCCGGCACCACGATCGAGATCCCGTCGCCGAATCCGTTCAGCCTCACGGCCAACACCATCATCCTCGAGACCGGTCCGACGCTGGTGGTGAACGGCACGCTCAGCGCGCGCGACCTGGTGGAGCTGACGAGCGACCACGGCGACGTCGTCATCAACAGCACCGTCAAGGGCATCGGCAGCGGCAGCCTCACGCAGCTCAACGTCTTCGCGCTCGGTACCGCGATCACCGATCAGGTGGTGATCGATCCGTTCACCGGGCGGCCGCATTACGAGAACCCGAGCACCCACCTGGTTTACACCGCCGATCCGGGAACCAACGTGGCCTACGCGTGGCAGGAAGCGACCCACCTGCGCTTCGCCTTTACTGCATTCAACTCGGTGACGGGTGTTGTCGAAACTTTCTACAGCTCCCTCGGCACCTCGAACAACCCGGCCGACGGCCAGCTCTACTACGCCGACAACACGACGGCGGTCGTCGCGGGTGACCGCGCGAAGATCGGCACGCTCACGCCCAAGTACACCGCGCTCGCGACATCGCTCAGCGATCTCGTCGCGGCGGGCACGCTGAAACCCGTCACGGTCCAGGTGCAGTCCGGCAACGTCTATTACCGCGGCGACACGGCCCTCGCCAACGTCAAGGCCGGCCAGATCAGCCTCACCGCGGCCGGCGGCGTCATCCAGCAGGATACGAACCGCCGCCTGGATGCCGACACGCTGACGGCGCGCGCGGTCTCGGGCATCGATCTCAACACTGCGGTGGGGCATGCCAACCTGCGCACCACCGGCAGCGGCAACATCACGCTGAACGAGACCGACGGCGTGACGCTCGATAACGTCACCGCGCTGAACGGCAAGGTGAACGTGGTCGCGGGCGGAGCGATCACCGCGACGCAGGTCGAGTCGTCTACCGATGTCACCGGCAACGACATCGCGCTGACGGCGAACGGCGGCGACATCAACGTCGGCGTCGCCGCCGCCGGCATCCTGCACGGCAAGATCACGCTCAAAGCGAGCGGCGACATCAAAGAGCAGCAGCCGCCCGACTCGGACATCGATATCGCGGCGCACACAGTCGATCTGAACGCAGGGCCGGGGCACAAGGCGTACATCGCCGGGCAGACCACGCCGGCGACGACGTACGACCTCGAGGTCAGCACGACGCAGCAGATCCTGACCGACCTGGTGGTCAGCGTGATCGGCGACTATGTCCTCAACCAGGACGTGCGCGGGTTCGTCGACGTCACGGCAACGGGCACGATCTTCGTGCAGCACGTCACCTCGGGAAGCCATTCGATCAAGCTGCACGCAGGCAATAACGTCGCGGTCAGCGACCTGGTCGGCGCCGGCGGCACGGTCGAAGTCACCGCGGGCGGCACGATCTATGAGGGCGACCAGAACCACGACGATATCGACCTGACCGCGGACAGCGCGGTGCTCACGGCCGGCGCGAACATCGGCGCGGGTGTGCTGCAGTCGTCGCCCGACCTCGATATCTCGGTCGGCACGCTCACGGCGACGGCGACCGCCGGCGCCATCGGCCTGAATCAGAGCGGCTCGGTCAGCGTCGCCGGACTGACCGCAGGTACTGCGATCGTGCTGCACGCGAACGCCGGCGGCGGCAGCATCGGCGCGATCAACCTCACGGGCAACGTGCACGCGGGTACCAGCGTCACGTTGGATGCCGACGCCGGCATCGGCACCACCGCGAATGCGGTTGTCTCCGGGACCGCGCTCACCGCGACCGCGAGCTCGTCGCCGCGAAGGTCGAATCGCTCGCCAACGGCGACAACGCCGACATCACGCTCACCGCCGCCGGCGCGCTGCAACTTGGCGCAGTGACGACGCATTCGCTCGGCGACGTGGTGCTCACCTCGAACGCCGGGACCGTGACCATGCGCCCCGGCGGCCTGGTCGCGGCGGACGCGCTTACCGTCATCGGCGCTGGCGCGGTCACGCTGAACACGGCGGTCAATCAGCTGACCGTCAGCGCCGCCGGCAACGTCGGCGTGACCGAAGCCGGCGACGTCGAGCTCGCCTCGGTGGTCACGACGAGCGGATCGATCACCGTATCGGCGGGGAATATCGACGTCGGCCGGGTGAGTGCGGGCGCAGCGGGGAACGTCAGCCTCACCGCGAGCGGCGCCATCGGCATGCGCGCCGCGACGCTGCCGACCGACGGCGTCACGGCCAACACGCTGACCGCCAACGCGGGTGGCACGATATCGCTCACGACGACGGTGAGCGCGCTTGATGCGGACGCCGGGTCGGACATTACGGTCGACGAGACGAACGCCTTGGTGCTGCAATCGGTCGTCTCGAGCACTGGCGCAATCACCATCACGAGCGGCGGCGACCTGACGGCGCAGGACGTCGAGGCGCCGACGGTGGCGCTCACGTCGAGCGGAAGCATCACGGTACAAAGCATCGACGCCGGCCCAGAAGGCAACGTCACCCTGACTGCGAACGGCGGCGCCGTAATCGCGTCGGCTGGCCCGGGAGCGGTTTCCTTGACAAGCGATCTGCTGGAGGTCACGGCCACCGGTAACGTTTCGCTCGCGAGCACGTCGGTCGACAACGTCACCGCCCATGCGGGCGGCAGCATCACGCTGACGCAGTCCGGTGCCATCCGGCTCGAGGAGCTCGTCACCACCAACGGCGGCTCGATCACGGCGACGGCAGGGGACATCAGCTTGGGCACCGTGGACGCCGGCAGCGGAAACGTCACCCTGAGTGCCGCTACCGGCGACGTGGTCGGCGGCACGGTCGTCGGCCACGCCCTGACGCTGCAAGCGCTCGGCGGTAGCGTGGCGACCGGCGTGACGGCCGATCAAGTCAGCGCGCATGCCGCCCTCAACGTCAGCACGACGGCGACCGGCGACGTCACGTTCACCAGCCTGGTGGCGGATACCGGCTCGATCAGCGCCGGGGGCAGCAACGTGACCTTGAACCAGTTGAGCGCCGCGGCAGGTCAGGTTTACGTCTCGGCGACCGGCCTGATCACCGATGTCGCATCCGCTTCGGGCGCCGCGATCGTGGCGCAAGAGGCGACGGTCTACGGCGCAGGCGGGGTCGGCACTGCGCTGAACGCGCTCAATACGCAGGTCAGCCGGATGGCGGCCACAAGCGCGAACGGCGCGTTGTGGATTGAAAACCAGGGCTCGCTCGAGGTCACGACGCTCGCGCCCTGGTTCAACCCCGGCGGCACCCCCACGGCGGGCCTGGGTGCCAACGGCTCTGTGAACCTGATCGTGCACGGCGACCTTACCGTCGAGCGCGCCGTTCCCCCGCCGCCGCCCGATCCGAACGAAGCGCCCAACCCGGATGCAGACCCGAACGCCGTTTCGGGCGTCATGGTCTTCAGCAGGTCCGGTGCGGTGGCGCTGTCCGCGAGCGGCGGCGTCGAGATCGAGTCCGGCGCGCCGATCCAGGCGCAAACGAGCATTTCGGTGACCGGCGGCACGGGGGCGAGCGCCACGATCGACGTGAGCGGCATGCTGACCGCGCCGCTGATCACCATCGCGGGCGGCGCGTACGGCGACACCATCAATCTCCACGACCTCGAGCACCTCAATGCAACGCAGCTCACGGTCGCCGGCGGCGCGGGCGCGAACCACGTCCTGCTCGACGATCATTTCGCGACCGCCAGCCGCAACGTCTCGCTGACCTCGTCCAGCATCACCGGTCTGGGCGCGACGCCGAACATCACGTACATCGATGCCGGCGACCTGACGATCGAGCTCGGCTCCGGCGACGACGTGTTCACGATCGCCGGCACGCACGCGGGCACCACCACGCTGAACACCAACGCGGGCGCCGACACCGTGAACGTGCAGACGATCGCCGGCGCCACGACGGTCAATGCCGGTACCGAGGCTGACACCATCAACGTCGGCAGCCTCGCCCACAGGCTGAACCAGATCGGCGCAGTCCTCACCGTGCAGGGCGGCACCGCGAGCGACACGCTGTACGTGGACGACACGGGCGAGCACACCGCGCCCGGAACCCTGACCGGCACCACGCTCACCGGCCTGGGAATGAGCGGCTCCATCGCCTACGGCACGGTCGAAACGCTGACCATCGACCTCGGCCCGGGCGACGACGACTTCACGATCGCGAGTACCGCGACCGGCACGATTACCACGCTGAACACGAACGACGGCGCGGACAAAGTGCACGTGCTCTCGACCGCGAGCACCACCACTGTGAATACCGGCATCGGCACCGACACGATCAACCTCCGTTCGATCGGCGCCGGCCTCACGGTCAACGCGGGAGCGGACGCGGACACCATCAACGTCGGTAGCCTGGCACCGGCGACCGGCGGCAACGTAAACGCCATCAACGCGCTGCTGACGATCAACGGCAACGACGG
>WNFI01096646.1_pt1 | contig 21229 bp, 8 predicted proteins | sample 5400471 | NCBI WGS metagenome assembly WNFI01 (sample SAMN13153348, study PRJNA577476) | soil metagenome | isolation source: 100 cm saprolite on Douglas fir-dominated hillslope | place: USA:California | collected 2013-09-17
GCCGGCGTGAGCTTCTCCGCCAGCCGATCCGCATGCTTCGCGACGAGGACCTTCGCGAAGGTCCTCACGGTGGGATGTTCGAAGAAGATGGTCGGCATCAATTCCAGGCCGAACGCCTGGTTCACATGGTTGGCGAAGCCGGTCAGGCTGATCGAGTCGAAGCCGAATTCACTCAGCTCCGCATCGACGTCGACGTTTTCCTTCTTCACCTTCAACAGCACGCTGACCGCGTCGACGAGCCACGCTTCGATCGTCTCCGGCAATGCCGAATCGGCGGCCGCTTCGCTCACTGGAGAGACGACGGCCTCTGACGCACGTCGTCGCGGCGTTGCTTCCGCCGCGCGGGCCTGCCGGATGACGCCGTCGCTTTCGGCGACCAGAATCTGCTGTCCGAATTTATGCGCGTCGTGCGCCGGGTACCGGACGCTCCGGAACCCTTCCTCTTCGAGAACGCGCCGCCACGCCAAGGAGGTCAGGCCGGGGTTGCCGCCCATCCGCAGCGTTTCGTCTTCATAGGACCACCATCCCGCCAGGAGGCCGAACGTCAGATGCATGAAGACGCTCTTAGTGGCGAGCTCGTTCAGCACCAGCAGGCCGTTCTGCTTCAGCGCGGCTTTCGCATTCCGTACCGTGTCGCGAACGCGTCGCGTGGCATGCAGCACGTTGGCCGCAAGCACGACGTCGTACGCGCCGCGCTCGATGCCCTGTTCCTCCAGCGCCTTCTCGATATCGACGACCGCGTACCGCAGATAGTCCCGCCCCGGCCCGTATGTCTGCTCGCCGTGCAGCAGGAACCACTTCGAGACATCGCTGTAGCAGTACTCCTGCACGTCGGCGCGGTACGCGTCCAGCGTCCGAAGGATGACCTCGCTGCTTCCGCCGGTGCCGGCTCCGAGCTCCAGGAGCCGCAGTTTTGCGGCGGCCGTTCCGCTCTTCCGCCGCTCTTCCATGTACCGGCGCACGACGCCCGCCATGGCGCGGTTGAAGTATTCGGAGACGACGTTGTGCTTGTAGACGCCTTCGACCAACGCCAGCGACGAGCTCGGGAACAGGACATCGGTCGCACGCTTTTGGCCTCGCAGGATCTCGCCGAGGCTTTGCAGCGTCGTCTCGACGAGCGTCGCGTGCGCTGCCATGTCGGTCCAGCGCTGCTTTTGAAGATTCCACTCCCTCCAAAGCTGCTCCTCGTTCGCCGCCGCTTTCGGGAAACCATGTGCGACGAGGACGCGCCGGCTCTCCTCGAGCCAGCGATCGTAGTCGGCCGTGATCCCATCCGTCACGCTCGGGTCCTGCAGGCGCGCCCAAAGGAGCTTCACCAGAAGCTCGTCCATCGCGCGGCGCTGCTCGTCCCAGGTCTGCAGGTCGCCGATGGACTCTTCGGCGACCGCGGATACGGCCCGTAGCGAGACCGGGGGCGCCGCTACGCTCGCAACCGACAGGCGCTGGCCGGCGCTGACGCCCAGCCCGAGGACGGCATCGCCGCCGTTGGCGCGCATCATGCCGATCCGATCGAGCGGACCGGTGAGCAGTCGCTCGACGCCCGCCATTCCTTCTTCCGGCTCGAGCGAGTCCCATCCAAGCCGTCCCATCCGCTCCTGATGCTCTGTCGCCTTGACGATGCCGACGTTCGCCCAGTAGCCCCAGTTCATCACCTTGACGGCGTACCCGGCATCATGCACGGACTGCCATTCCGCGAAAGCGTCGGAGAACGTGCAGCCGGCCGCGTAGTTGCTCTGTCCGGGCGCCTTCAGGAAGCTCTGCAGCGACGAGAAGTAGAGGATGAAATCGAGCGGCTCTCGGCCGAACACCTCGCCGATCCGCACGGAGGTGTCGACTTTCGCCGACAGAGCCGCACGGAACTGCTCTTCGGTCATGTTGGCCACGCTCTTGTCCGCAAGCACGATCGCCGAATGGACGACGCCGTCGATCCGTCCGTAGCATTCCTTGATCAGCGCGCAGGCACGTTCCAACGCCTCGCCCGTCCGCGCGTCGGCAGCGATGTAGAATGGCCGCTCGCCTCCGCCGGCCGCGACGCGCTCCTGCTTCCCTGCGATGTCGTCGTTCATCTCGCGCCGGCCGATCCACACGACGCGCGCGTCGTAGTTGCGGATCAGGTACTCACTCAGCACCTCGCCCACTCCGCCGGCGCCGCCGATCACGACATAGACGCCTCGGCGCTTGAAGCCGCCCTGGCCGCTCTCGTTCGCCTGCACTTCGCATTCGACCAGGAGCTGCCGATACCATTGACCGTCGCGGTACGCCCATCCATCTCCGCGATCGTCCGCCTCCAGCCGAAGGATCTCGGGCCACGGCCACTCGCCGCTCCCGACGTCGACCAGCCGCATTTTCCAGTTGCGGTACTCCTTCGCCGTCGATCCGACGAGACCGTGCACGCTGGCGTGCGCGGCATCGAGGTGGTCCGCGGAACACCCCGCCACCCTCTGCGTCTCGTTCGTGACGACGGTCCATCCGAGCTCACCAGCACCATATCCATCTCGCAGCAGTGCCTTGACGAGGCGGAACCCGAGCAGCACGCCCTCTTCCTGCGCCGCGATGAGCTCTTTGGCGTTTCGCTGTCTCGCTCGCGGGAGGATCCAGACGAGGTGAGAGATCCTCCGCGTGCCGCGCAGCGTCTCTAGAATCTCCTCGACCGTCGCGCCGGCATCGATCGACAGCACTTCCGCCTTCGGGCACTCCTGCAGCAGCGCGCGGTGTTGCTCGTCGTCGCCGCCGATGACGACGACTCGCTGCGAGGCCGGCATCGCTCCGAGATTCACTGGCACGGCGTCCCAAATGGGTGCCAGCGTGAGCGATCCCGTCGGCAAACCGGCCGTCGCCTTCTTCCCAGGCGTCGGCGGACGCAGCGCGCGCGTCGCAAAGCCTCGGATGCGGACGCAGACGCGGCCCTTGTCGTCGCAGAGATCGACGTCGAGCTTCACGACCTCGTCGTTCGCCTGAGTGCCCGGCGCGTAACGCATCCAGGCGACCATCTCGCGAGTACACGGCCGTACCACGCGCAGCGATTCCATTGCGAAAGGCATCCGCGTCGGGTGAGAGCCTTCAATGCCGCCCATGAGGCCGATGTAGCACTGCAGCGCGCTGTCCATGAGGCTCGGATGGAGGCCGTACTCGGAAAGCGTCTCCTCGACGCAGGCCGGCAAGCGCAAGCGGGCCAGCAGCTGTTCGTTGCCTTGATGCAGCGCGACGATACCCTGCGGCAGTGCCGAGCCGCGTCTGCCGCTCCAGCCGCTCGATGTCGAGCTGCGCCGGCTCCGGTTCCCGACTCCAGACCGCGTGACCTTGACAGTGCACGATCTCCCGGCGGCCGTCCTCGCTGTAGATCCTGTACTCGACGCGCTCGTTCCCGTTCGACGACAGGGCGACGTGGAGTTGCTTGCTCTCATCGACGACGATCGGCTGGGACCAGACGGTGTTGCGCAGCTCGAGCACGGCTCTGTCGGGACGCTCCGGCACTGCATCGTCGATCGCTGCACGCGCCATCTCCAGGCAGACCACGCCGGGGAGGACTTTGTAGAGCGTCCGTCCGTCCATCCTTACCTGGTGGTCCCTGGAGACGAATTCGTCGCCGGTGAAGGTCGAGCTGTAGCGCTGCTCGTTCAGATGCGACGTATTCCTATGTAGCAGCGGATGCAGCACCGGCGCCGCGACGCGGGGCTCGCTCGGCGGAATGTCGATCCAATACCGCTCTCTTGCGAACGGATACGTGGGCAGCGGGAGGAATCGATAGTTCCGGCCGCCATAGAACGGCGTCCAATCGACCTCGACGCCCTGCACCCACGCTTCGCCGAGGCGCAGGAGGTCGTCGCGGTCGTGCCGTGGCTCGGAGCCGTTCGCGCATGGCTTCGCGGCCGAGCTGGAGGGTGTACGCGAGATCGTGAAGGTTCTCGAGCGGGGTCTGGCTGAGGGACTCGTCGAATCTCGCGATGAGCTCGAGCAACCGGTCCTCGGTTCGTGCGGAGAACACGAACACTGCCGGGCCGCTCGGCCGGTCGCTGCCCGGCAACGGAGCCGGCGGTCCATCGTACTGCTCCAGGATCACGTGGGCATTCGAGCCGCCCGCCCCGAACGAGCTGATGCCCGCGCACCGGCTGGCCGGCTGGCGCGTGCCGTCTTTGACGATCTCGGGACGCGTCCACGGCGCCAGCACGCGTTGAACGCGGAACGACCCTTTGTCGAAGTCGATGTTCGGATTCAGTTGCTCGGCGTGCAGCGACGGCGCCAAGTGGCCGTTCTGCATCTGCAGGATCACCTTGATCGTCGACGCGACACCGGCGGCTGCTTCCAGGTGGCCGATGTTCGATTTGACCGAGCCGATCGCACAATGACGCCCGCCGTCTCTCGCCAGGCCCAGCGCTTTCTCCAACCCGTCGATCTCGATCGGATCGCCGAGCGACGTGCCGGTGCCATGACCTTCGATGTACGTGATCGAGCGAGGATCGACTCGCGCCCGCTCCAGGGCACGAGCGATGACGTTTCCTTGCGCGCGCGGGTTCGGCACGGTGTACCCATTGGTCCGGCCGCCGTGATTCACAGCCGATCCCTTAATCACGGCCAGGATCGTATCGGCGTCGGCGATCGCATTCGCAAGCGGCTTCAGGAGCAATGCGCAGATACCCTCGCCCGGGACATAGCCGTCGCCGCCGGCGCCGTACGCGCGGCACCGCCCGTCGGTGGAGAGGAACCGGTTCCGCGACAGGAAGAGATACTTGCTCGCCGTCAGCGACAGATTGACGCCGCCGACGATCGCGAACTGGCTCTCGCCGTCGCGAATGCTCTGACAGGCCAGGTGCAGCGCCGTCAAGGACGAGGAGCAGGCCGTGTCGATGGCCATGCTCGGTCCGACCAGGTCGAAGAAGTACGAGATCCGGTTCGCGACGCTATAAAGCAAGCTGCTCGGGCCGACGACGTTGCCGGCCAACGTGGCCTCGATGCCGGTGCCCTCGTACGGCTGCCATAGAGCGCCGACGAACACGCCCACTCGCCGCTCGGAGAGCTTCAGCAGCCGCTGCCTAGCGTAGCCGGCGCGCTCCAGCATCTCCCAGACCACTTCGAGGAGCAGCCTTTCCTGAGGATCGATCAGTTCCGCCTCGCGAGGCGAGATGTTGAAGAAGGCGGGATCGAAGCAATCGACGTCGTCGATGAAGCCGCCCCATTTGCCGTAGATCCCGTTCCGCTCCGGATCCGCATCGAAGTACTTCCGGTAGTTGAAGCGTCCCGGCGGGATCTCGGTGATGCAGTCCCGCCCGTCGCGGAGCAACTGCCAGAACTCCTCGAGGTTCCGCGCCCCCGGAAACCGCCCGGCCGCGCCGACGATGGCGATGTCCTGGCGCTCGTCGATCGTGGCGAAGAACAGCGTCTTCGAGAGCGGCCCGAAGATCTTCTCGAAGATCTCGTTGAGCTCGACCACCATCACGGAGTTGACGCCGTACTGATCGAATCCGGTGCGCACGTCGATCTCGTCCGCCGCCAGCCCGATCGGCCGCGCGATCAACGACCGCAGAACCAGATGGACGTCCTCGGTGCGGTCCGCATCCTCGGCGTGCGAGGCAACGGTCTCGGCCGGCGCCGCTTTCGACGCTCGCGCAACGAGCCGCGCCAGAGCTTCGCCATGCTGCTCGACGAAGTACTCGGCCAGCTCAGCGACATTCCGATACTCGAAGAAGAGCGTCTTCGGAATCGGCCCGAGAATCGCCTCGAAGGCCTGATTGAGCTCCACGACCATGATCGAGGTGACGCCGTATTGATCGAACGGCATGGAGACGTCGATCTCGTCGACGTTCAACCCGACCGGACCGGCCAGTTTCGACTTGATGAGCTCGTGCACCGCGCCCCACATCGCGTCATCTCGCTGCGGACGAGACGTCGCTTCGGCGGCGTCGGCTCGGGAGCTCAACGGTCCGGCGATCTCCTTGAGCGCGCGGATCGCAAAGCCCTTCAATCTCACGACAACGCCGCCGTCGGGGCGGCAGATGTCGACGTCGAACTTCTTCATCTCCTCATTCCGCGCATTGCCTCCCCTAGGGCGGCTGTAGACATAACATTCGGCCGGAATGGGCGCGAATAGCTCCATCTCGTCCATTCCGATCGGGATGTATTGGCGCCCGGGGCCGACGCTCCTGCGATTGCCGATCAGCGCCGCCTGGAACGCGCCTGTGAGGAGCGCGGGATTCAGAACGTAATCGCCGATCGTCGACTCGATCTCCGCCGGCAACTGGAGGACCGCGAGCGCTTCGTCGTCGTTGACGGAGATCTGTGTCATCGGCTGGAACGTCGGTCCGACGATCAACCCCTCGCCGTGGATCTGCTCGTAAATGCGCGACGGGGATTGCGTCTCCGCGCAGCGCGCGGTCACGGCGGCGAGGTCGATCTTGATCTCCGCCGCGGAGGCGCTCTCGCGCTGGGTCATCTCTCCCATTGCGTGCAGGCGCTTTTCACCGCTCGCGCCGACGCTGAAGATCTCGTACGCGAGCCGATCCTGTTTCGGCGCGATCTGCACGTGCGCGGTGAAATCCTCGCTCAGCGACGAGAGGGGGCTGGCCCAATAGTTGTTCAGCAGCGATCCGATCGTCTTGTTGCCCGGCAATAGCTCGCCGGCCTGTCGCGCCATCTCCACATAACAGGCGCCCGGCACGTTGTATTGGCCGTCAACGACGTGATCGCGGAGGTAGAACTCGGAGGTGCGGAAGGTCTTGCGAAACGTCCGGCGAGCCGGGTCGGATCGATCCACGTCGATGAGCGAGCGGTTCCAGCGCGGCGGCACATCCTCCGCACGGACGGCAATGCGATCCTTGCCGATCTCGGTCAGGTGTGCAGCCAGCTTGTCGACGGTGTTGAGGTCGAAGAGCAGCGTCGGGTTGAGGTCGGGCGTTTCTTCGTCAGTACTCGCCGAGACGCCGAGAGCGCGCTCGATCTTCTCTCGGTCACCATCGATGGCGATGATCTGCTGGCCTTCGGGGAAGTTCTTCGCCGCGTGGGCCAGAGATGCTTCGAAGATCGCCAGTCCGTGGGCCGTAAGCAACGGGCTCATTCCGAACGCCTTCTCGAGGTGCCGCTCCTCTTCCGCGCTCACCCGGATGCCGCCGTCGGCCCAGAGTGGCCAGTCGATCGCGAGGCTCACGCCGGACCGCCGCTTCTCCGCAACCAGACGGTTCCGTCTCTCGACGAACGCATCGAGAAAGCTGTTCGCGGCCGCGTAATCGCATTGTCCTTGATTCGGCATCAGCGCTGCGATCGAGGAAAAGACCACGAAGAAACCCAGCGGGTCGTCTTCCGTCAGCGCATCCAGATTGACGGCGCCGAGAACCTTCGGTTCCACGACACGGGCGAACGAGTCGGCTTGTTTCCGGAGGATGAACGCATCCTCGATCGAGCCGGCGGCGTGAATCACGCCGTTGATCCCGCCGTGCGCTGCTCTGATCTCCGAAACCACCCGCGCCAGAGCTTCGCGATCGGTGACGTCGACGCTGACGTATTCACAGCGTCCACCCGCCTCCGCGATCGCGGCGATCTTCTTCTCGATCGCGGGGCTCAGCGGCGATCTGCCGAGCCATACGAGCGTCGCGCCGTATTTCGCGGCGAGATGGCGCGAGAAGACGAAGCCGAGTCCGCCGGCGCCTCCCGAGATTACGTAGACGCCGCCGCGCGTGATGGGCGAAACGAGGTCGTCCACTTCTGCGCGGACGATCGTTCGCTCGTATCTGTGCCCTTCGCGGCAGACGACCTCTCGCAGGGTACAGGCAGTGCCGGCCGAGGCCAGCTCGGCACAGACGATCGAGCCGGTCGCGTCGACACCGGCGTCGTCGACGCCGACCGTCACATAGTCAAATTTCGGGTTTTCGTATTTGAGCGTTCTGGCGAATCCCGCCGGCATCGAATGGATCGAAGCCGTGAGGCCCTGGTCCAGCCGATACGTGTAGACCAAGTTCACACCGTCACGCAGCTTCGCTTTCAACGCTGCTTGCGTGAAATGGAGCAGCGGGTAGACCGCACGATCCAGGCCGCCCCGCAAGTCGCCGTCGGTCTCGTCCAGACCCCATAGATAGGCGACGTGCGTCGGCGCGACTTCTTCGGACTTCAGCTCCTTCAGCAATCGCTCGTAATCCGCAGCGTCTCGCCGATCGATCTCGTAACTGTTCTCGTCGGTGCGCGAGTACGCCGCTCCCGGCCTGACGAGCACGATCCTTCCCGATGTGCCGATCGCGCTTTGGAAGCTCGAGATCGCGGCGCTGTCGCGTGCGAAGAGGATCAGCGTTTTCGGAAGGCCGATGGCATTCCGATTGAGCTCTCTTCGGCACCACGTCGGCCGGTAGTAGATGTCGCGCGACGCTGCCGGCAACGCCGTCTCCCACAGCTCGCCGATCGGCCGCTTCTGAAGGTTTTTGATATTGACGAGGACGTTGCCGTTCTCGTCCGTCAACGTCGCATGGAAGGCCAGCGACCTGCCGTCCTGCGCACAACTCTCACTGACGGTTGCATGGACGAAGCAGTGCTCCGCCGTCGGATTCACGATTTCCGCAGCTTGCAAGTGGAATGGGACGAATTGACGGTCTCGCCGGCCGAGTCCGAGCACGCTCAACGCCGTCGCCGCCTGGAACACACCATCCATGACGCTGGGCTGCAGGACGTACGCTTCCCGGCCGTCGCGGACCTCGGCGGGAAGCCGAAGCTCGGCAAGAATCTCGCGCTCGTTGTGGGCGCACCTCTCGATCGCTTGAAAGCTGCTGCCGTACGCGAGACCGTGCTCCTTCAGAAGCCGATAAATCTCCGGCTGGCTCGCTTCCCGGCTACACCTGGAGCGGATTGCGCCGAGATCGACCGTCTGGGCGCCACGCGCATCGCGCGCACGATCCGCGACGCTGCCTCTGCTGTGAACCGTGCCGTTCTGCACGATCTCGAAGGTCGTTCGGTCGCTCTGCGGAATGAGCCGCAACTCGACATCGACGTCCTGCCCGTCGACCACGACCGGCGTCATCCAATAGACGTCGGTCAGAACGCGGGCCCGTTCCGGATCGGCGCTTCGCGCGGATACGGCTGCCCGGGCCAGCTCCAGGTGAACGACCGCGGGCAGCATCGGTTTCCCCTGGACGACGTGGTCGCGGATGAAGAAGTCGGTCGCGCGCAACGTTCGGACACAGTCGTTGATCTCGACCGCAGCTCTGGGCGCTTCGGCTTCGCCGGCTGCCTTCACTTTCTTGGCCACGTCGGTGAACCAGCATCGCTTCCGTGCGAATGGATACCCGGGAAGGGACACCCGCCGAGGCGGCCGCCCGCCGTAGAGTCCATTCCAATCGACCTTTGCCCCCTGCGTCCAGCAGGCGGCCAGACCGGCGGCATCCATCGTTGCAGCATCGGCGGCGGAGATCGACGGAGCCGATCCATTGTTGCCGCGCGACTCACCGGCGAAGACGTTCGGTGCTTCCGCCGCCCCGCTGGCGACGTAGCGGCCAAGGCGAGCGACGAGCTCGTCGAGCGAGCCCGCCACCACGGCCAAGCGCTCGTCGAACGCGTCTCTTCCGCTCTGCAACGTGAACGCGACGCCGCGCAGTTCGAGCCGGGCCGCGCCGGTGTCGCTCTCGTGGCGGGACAGCTCGGCGAGCAACGACTCCGCGTACGCCTTCAGACGGCCTTTCCTGGCGGAGAGCGGGATGACATACTCGCCGGCCTCGATGTGCCCGGCGTGCGCCTCCGGCGCTTCCTCCAGCACCACATGCGCGTTGACGCCACCCATGCCGAACGAGCTCACGCCTGCGCGTCTCGGCCCGCGGTCGTCGCCCCACGGGACCGTCTGCGTGGCGATGTAGAACGGGCTGCCGTCGAGCTCGATGTAGGGATTGAGCCGGGTGAAGTTGCGGATCGCAGGGATGCGGCGATGTTTCATCGCCATGATCGCCTTGATCATGCCGGCCATCCCCGCTGCGCTCTCGAGGTGTCCGACGTTCGTCTTCGCCGAGCCGAGCGCGCAGTGCGGCTCGAGCATTTCGCCGCCGGCGGGAAATTCACGCGCCAATTGCGCGAATGCCTTCTTCAGGCCGTTGATCTCGATCGGATCTCCCAGTGGCGTACCGGTGCCATGGGCCTCGATGTAGCTCACCGATCGCGGATCGATGTTGCCGCGCCGGAGTGCAGCCACGACCACCGCGGCCTGAGCCTCGGTCGTGGGCGAGGTGAGGAAATTCGCTCGTCCGCCGTGGTTGATCGCCGAGCTCTTGATCACCGCGTGCACGTGATCGCCGTCGCTCAGGGCTCGATCGAGGGGCTTGATGAACAACACACCGACGCCCTCGCTCCGCACGTAGCCGTTGGCGTCGGCGCTGAACGTCTTGCACTGGCCGTCCGGCGACAGCATGCCGGACTTCGTATGGGAGATGAACATCGTCGGCGCGATCAGCGCATTGACGCCGCCGACAATGGCCGCTTCGCACTCGCCGCCGGCGATGTCGCGGATAGCGTTGTGCAGCGCGACCAGGCTGCTCGAGCACGCCGTATCCACGGCTTCGCTCTTCCCGTGCAGGTTGAACAGGAACGAGACCCGGTTGACCAGGATAGAATGGACCGTGCCCGTGGAGATGTACGGGGCGATCTCGTACCGTCCCTCGCGCATCGACTCGCTGTAGTCGTTCTTCGACACGCCCGCATAGACGCCGATCCTCCTGCCCGACAGGCTGCCGACGCCGTACCCCGCATCTTCGACGGCGTGCCACGCCGCCTCGAGGAACAGGCGATGCTGCGGGTCGATGAACGCCGCCTCGTTCGGGGCGATGCCGAAGAACAGCGGATCGAACTTGTCGATGTCATCGATGAATCCGCCCCACTTCACCGTGGTCTTGTTCGGCTCGACCCGGGGATCGCCGAAATACTGGCGCCAATCCCAACGGTCCGGTGGAATCTCGCGGATGCAGTTCCGCCCGGCGACGATGTTCTGCCAGTACTCGTGGTAATTGCGGGCGGCGGGAAACCTGCACGCTATTCCGACGATGGCGATGTCGATCGGCGGAGTCTGCCGAGGCGAATCGTCGTCTTGAAAGTACTCGTTTGCCTGCATAAGGGTTCAACCTCGAGGATCGAGCGGCAACGTCAGATGGAAAGACAGCGACAGCGGCGGCGGCGTCTTCAGCGCGACGTGGAGACACATCGCAGGAAGACGCCGCACTCGCGCTTCGCACCAACGTCATGAGGAGAATTGGAGACGGTGTAGGAGCTACCGAACGGCAGCAGATGCCGGCTGGACGGCTGCCGGAGGATTAGCCTGGCCGATCGCGCCGGTCGGAGTCGGCTCCTGGACGAACGCGAACTTCACGTCCCGGTACTTGTCCTTGTTTAGATAGCCTTCGAGCTTCTCGAGATTGCGAGCCATGTACTTCGGCCGCGCCACGTTCGACAGCAGATCGGGGATGAAGCCGCCCCAATCCATGTTCATCGTGTACTCGATCTCGATCGCGCTGTCGCCGACGGGAGTGAGGCGCCACGTATTCGCCATGTTCGTGACGCGAAAGCAGCAGTCGTTGGGCGGAAGCTTTTCCGGAGCCGCGGCATACTCCACCCAAATCTCCTTCGTCTGCGGGACCTGATGGAAGAGCGACCGCATCACAAACTCGCGCCTCCGGAAGTAGCGCGACATGTTGAACTTCATCGACACATACTGAAGCTGCTCGTCGACTTTCTCGATCGTCGTCGGATCGACGCAGCCGGCGTCTCTGCACGTGTCCGGGTCCTGCAGCCAGGCCACGGCGCGGTTCATCGTCGAGTGAACTTGGACGCTGCCCTTGTAGAGCGTGAGATCGGTGCCGGGCTCCTTCAGCGCATACACCTTCACGCCCTTCCTGTCGTGGACCAGCTCCCACTGGTTCGAGCCCGAATATCTCCAGACCCCGCGCGCGACGAAATACACCGCCGCAACCGTTGCTAACACGACCACCAGACCATTGAGCAGTCTTCTGGCCCACGTCTTCCGCTTCGCTACTGAGCTCTGCTGTTCCATACTCTCTTCTCCCAGGTTGAATTGTGACAAGGACTTCGGGGTCACAAACGCTGCGCCAGATAATTAGCGAGATACTTCCCTAAGCACACTAATGTCAGAGTCGGCGCGACGTGAACGTCGTCCGGAATGACCGAGCCGTCGCAGACATGAAGGTTGCGGTATTCCGTTTCCAAGTTCTCGTCGATGGTCTCTTTGATGCGTACGCTGCCGCCGATGTGCGCCGCCGAGAGCGCCGATTTGAAGATGTTCTTGCCGCCGGCGCGCCGGATGATGTCCCGCGCCACTTCTTCGCCTTTGTCGAGCTTTTTCAGATCCTCTTGCTTGAACTGCTTGTAGTAGCGGCCGTCGTCGCGCAGTTCGCCGCCCAGCGGTTCCTTGACCATGACGCCGACGCCGATGCTCTTCGAGTGCAAGAACGCCCGGAACCACCGCCGGTGGTTGAGCATGAACAGGCGGTAGAAGACGCGGGCGGGGTTGCCGTCCCCCACTTCCGTCGCTCCGCCGGCGGCGAGGACGATCTTCGCGCCGTAGGCCCGGCGCATCTCGAAATTCTTCTCCTTCGTCCCGGACTGGTACTCGACGCCGATGGCACGGTTTCCGTCCGCAAGCACCTTCATGGCTCTTGCATGCGGCAGCAGCGTGGCGCCGTCGGCCACGGCCGCGCGCAGCAGGATCCTGGCATTCCACTTCGCGTCGTACGCATAGCCGCCGGCGCATTTGGACGTGTCGACGAGCATCGTGGATTTCTTCCAGACGTGACCCAGGGCGATCGTTGCCTCACGGACTCTGAGGGCCTGCTCCCCGAGCATTTCGTCCGGCAGGACGGTCAGCGGCAACTCCCGTTGTGCTTCCTCGAGCGCCCGGCGGAGATCGATGCCGAGCGCCTGAAACGCGTCCAGCGGAGGAGTCTCCGCGACTCCGAAATAGAGCGCCGTCGTGCCGCCGGTGGTGATCGCCCTGACGGCCTTGAGGTCGTCGTTCACGGCCACGTTGCGGGCGATCGACGCCATTCCCAATCCTTCGCTCAGGGGCCCGTCGCCGCCGCGCTCGAGGATGAGCACCTTCTTACGCTGCCGGCTCAATTCTCTCGCCACCGTCGCGCCGGCCGGGCCCGAGCCGACGACGATGACGTCGAAGTCGTTCGTCTTCTGCTGAGTGTGCAAAGTGGACCTCCCCGTCACGACTGGACTTCGCCGAGCACCGCCGACTGCTGCCGGTACTGATATTTCTCGTACAGAGCGAGCGTGCGCCGATACGTCGGGTTCTCCCACTGGAACCCATTCAGCTCCTCGTCGAGCTTCGCCGAGTTCCTGAGCTCATCAGGCAGGCCTTTGAAGATGTTCTTGTACCGCTCCGGCTGGCCGGGTTGGTCCACTTTGATTCCAAAGCCGTACGGCTCGATCGGTCCATAGTGATGCGTGGCGTGTTGCGACACTTCCAGGAGCTTGCGCGGGAGGCGCGGGAAGACTCCGGGGATGTACTGGTGCGCCTCCATGTCCTTCTGGACCTCGACGGTATGCACCAGAAACGACATGAGCGGGTTGTAAAACGGCACCGGCGATCCGACGGTGAGCCGCAGGAATCCCTCCAGGAAGCCGTTCTCCGCGACAGCGATCAAACCGGAGGGAATGGCATCGTGGTGCGTCCCGTGCAGGTAGAGGAACTCGAGCTCCGAATTGTGACCCAGCCAGTGATCGCGATAGAACCACCTGTTGATCGCCTTCAGCCATTTCATATGGACGACGACGTTCGCCGCGCAAACGACGGGTAGGAAGATCACCGAGAACCTGGCATGCGTGATCACGAGGTACCACGGCGCCACCAGGATGACGTGCGTCAGCAGGCCGGTCGCATACGCATGAACGATCTCCAGGGTCACACCGGTTCTGCCGCCGACCACCCGCTTCCATTGCGTCTGCATCAGCACCTCGCGAACCAGGTCCTTCTTCGCGAGATGGTCGGCCAGAATCGCCGTGCGGTACCCGCTGATGACGATCAGGTGCACATACAGCATGTAGACCGCCGCGGTCCGGACCAAATCCGTATGGTGCGGCAGATTCGGCGTCGCGGCGATGAGCACGTTCTCCAGCAAGAGGACGCCGAAAGCGACGAGATACACCGGCGTCACGTTCCGCAGCTTGTACACGACCATGTACAGCACGTCCTGCGGCCGTCGCAGCAGCAGCGGCACCCGCAGCCCGACGCCATGCCGCGTCACGAACGTCGCCATCGCGAGCGCGCAGAGCACGATCGAAACGCTCGACAACGGGTGCCGCGGACCGTACGAGGCAACCGCGACGAGCGCGGTGATCCCGGCCATCAGGACATAGTCCAGGAAGTCGTGTTTGGTGTAGGCAATCTTCGGTGCCCTGATGCCGTAGAGCTTGTGAAAGATCGCCGGATCGTTCTTCTTCATGACAGTTCTCCGTCTCGGAGGATTTGGGTGGATCGAATCGGGAGCGGCGCCGGCGTCACGGCCGCGGCTGGAGCGGTCCGACGCACCTGGTATTTGTCGTAGAGGGCCAGCGTCCGCCGGTAGGTCGGGTTGTTCCACTTGAAGCCGTTCAGCTCCTCGTCGAGCTTGGCCGAGTTCATGATCCCGTCGGGCACGCGCCGGAAGCGCTTCTTGAAAGCCTCCGGGATCGTCGGCTGATCGAGCTTCGCGCCGACACTGTACGGCTCGATCGAGCCGTAGTGATGCGTGGAATGCTGAAACACTTCCATTACCCGCCGCGACAACCGCGGATAGACGCCCGGAATGTACTGATGAAGCTCCATATCGTTCTTCACGTCATACATGCAGATGGCGAAGCAGACCACCGGGGTGTAGAACGGAACGGGCCACCCGATGACGAAGCGCAGGAAGCCTTCCAGCAGGCCGTTCTCCGCGACGGCAATCAATGCCGACGGAATGGCGTCATGATGCGTTCCGTGGAGGTAGATGAACTCGAGCTCGGAGTTGTGGCCCAGCCAATGGTCCCGGTAGAACCAGGTGTTGTAGCTCTTCATCCACTTCATGTGGGTGGCGATGTTGAGGACGGCCACCAGCGGCAGGAATAGCAGCGAGAATGTGGAGTAGACGATAACGAGATACCAGGGCGCCATCTGGATGATGTGAGTCAGCAGCCCGGTGGCGTAGGCGTGAAGGATCTCGAGAGTGATGCTCTTCTCGTGGACGACTCGCCGCCAGGCGGTCTGCATCAGCACTTCGCGGACGTGCTCTCGTTTCGCCAAGTGGTCGGCCAAAATGACGGTCCGGTAGACGGTGATGGCGATCAGATGCGTGAAGAAGAGGACTAGCGCGGCGGTCCGCATCCCGTCGACGTGATGGGGGAGCTTAGGCGTCGCGGCGATAGCGACGTTCTCCAACAACAGCACACCGAGGGCGAGGAAATACGCCGGCCGCAGGTTCTGGATCTTGTATGCCAGCATGTACAGGATGTCCTGCGGCTTCCGCAGGATCAGCGGGAGGCGCAGCTCGATGCCGTGCCGCGCGACGAACGTCGCCAGCGCGAGCGCGCACAGCGCGAGCCCGACGATCGACAGCACGTGCCGAGGACCGTACGACAGAGCGATCGCCGATCCGCTCAGCGCGATCATCAGGAGGTAGTCGAGGAAATCGCGCTTGTAGTACGTGACCCTAGGCTGCTTGCTGCCATACAGGTGGTGGAACGTCGCCGCGTCGTTTGTCATGGTGCGCAACCCGATCAGATCTTGATCTTCTGCCATCTGCCGTCGGCCCAGATCATGGTGATCAGCGCCGTCGCGACGGCGCCGTAGACCGCCTGGACCAGAGAGATGTGCAAGAGGCCGTAGTGCAGGTGAGGGCCGACGAACCAGACGGCGGGCAGGAAGATGATCCACTGCGTCGACAACGAGATCATCATGACCCGGTTGCCGTCGCCGACGCTGTACAGCGTATAAGCAAAGACGTAAATCAGACTTCCCAATCCCGCAGTGGCCGCGGCGATCTGCAATGGGATGACTGCGATCGAGATCGTGTGGGGATCAGTGATAAAGATGTGCAGAAACATGCGGGGGAAGAAAAGCAGCGGAGCGCCCAGCAGCGTGATCGCAATGATCGACAGCTTCCCTGCGTCCCACCCCCATTGCGAGGCGCCTTTATGGTCGCCCTCCCCCAGCGTTCTGGAGACGAGCGTCGCCGAGGCGATGCCCAGCGCCGTCGCGAGGATCAGCAGCACCAGCGAGATCCTGACCAGCACGTTCGCCGCCGCCAACTCCGCCGTGCCGATCTGCCCGACCAGTCGCAGGTAGACCACATAACCGGCGGAGAAGAAGAACTGCTGCAGAGTGGGCGGCACCCCCACCTTGACGATGCGTCTCAGCACAGACGCGTCCGGCTTCGCTGTGAGGAAGCCTTCGTGCCGATACCATAGGATCATCAGCACGAAGTTGACGATGACGCCCACAATGAGCGACGCCAGCGTCCCGATGGCGGCGCCCCGCGCGCCAAGTGCGGGAGCGCCGAAATGGCCGAAGATCAGCACGTAATTGACGATGACGTTCAGACCGACCATAAACAGGACGATCGACATGTAGACCTTCGGCCTCTCCATGCCGTGCCAGAAGCCCTGGAAGGCGCGGTGCATCCCCGACACGACGATCGACAGATACAGGATGCGGAGAAACGGCACGCCGATCTTCGTCACCTCGGCGTCAGAGGAGATCAAAGAGAAGAACTGCGGCGTCAGCCAGAGGCAGAGAAACGTCATCGGGATCCCCGCCGCGACCGCGAGCAAGATGCCGCCGTTGAGCGGCAGGCACTTCGGATCCTTCGACCCTTCACCTCTCCGGCGCGCCACCAGCCCCTGCACGGCCGGCGCGATGCCGCCCACGAGCGACAGCACGAGCGCGTAACTGAACGACGCCAGGCCCGCCGCGGCGATGGCGTGGTTGCCGAGCTTCCCAACCATGGCGAGGTCGATCAACGACATCACCAGGTTCGTGCTCAAGGCCATGGCTACGGGAACTGCCAACTTCGAGATTGCTTTGACTCGCACCGTTGTGAGCATCGAATTCAAGTCTCCTTTGATGGATGGATGTCGTTACATCGCGGCTCCGAAGCGGCCGCGATTCAATCTGTGATTGACTCGTTTGGAGGTGTCGTCCTTCGACAAACGCTCCGGGAACGCGGCGATGTATTTCGTCAGCGCATTGCTCGGATCGTCGGCCACGCGGGAGCGCCATTCTTCATACGCCACCTTCGTCAGCGACGGATCGAACTTCAGCAGATGATCCAGGAGATCGCGCCTGTAGGTGGGCACCGGGTTCGTCAGATTGAAGACACTGCCGAACAGCGCCGGCTTCTGCGACATCGCCACGATGGCACGGCTCACATAATCGACCGGCACGAGATGGTGGCGGTTGTCGTGGATCTCGAGCTCGGGAACGCCGCCCGTCTCCATACAGCCGCGGATGAACGCCGGGACGAAATCGTCCAGACCGGCGACGCCGGTCGCGGAGTGTCCAATGATCTGCGCCGGACGGTACGTCACGACCGGGATGCCTCGAGATGCGGCGATGGCGACGATCTTTTCGGCGACCCACTTCGTCTGCGCGTAGCCGTCCGGGAGCGTATGCGCGCCGGGCAGCGGGTCGCTGTCGCGGATGATCTGACCCGAACCGTTCCGCTCCCGTCCGGTGAGCACGTGCAAGGTCGAAACGAAGTGGAACGACTTGCTCCGCCCGTAACTCGCCATCCGCAGCAACTGCTCGGTGCTGAGCACGTTCGCCGCTTTCAGCACGCTGTACGGGTAGTAGAAGTTGACGGACGCGCCATTGTGATAGATCGCGTCGACGGTATCGGCCAGCTCGTCGAATTTCGCCCGCGTCATGCCGAGCAACGGACTGGCCAAATCGCCCGGGATCGGGACGATCCGACCGGCCACGGCCGGGTTCCACAGTCCGAACGCCTTCAGGCGTCCCGCGATCTTCCGATATCCGCCTTCGGCATCCGCGGCTCGCACCAGGCAGTGAACCGTGGCCTGCGTCTCGGTCAGCAGATCCGACAGGAGGAAGGCACCGAGGAAACCGGTGGCGCCGGTAAGGAACGCGTTCCGTAGCTCGCCGGGATTGCCCTCGGTCCGGAGCACGATCCCCGGGTCCAACGTCGCTTCACGCTCGAGGTCCGGCAGCTCTTCCGACACGACGATGGCGGACGTCTGCTCCTCCTCGACCGCCGCCGCCAGCTTGGCGAGCGTGGGCGCGGTGAACAACGCCTGCAGATCCACCTGCATCCCTTGCTTCCGCATCCGCTCGATGAGCCGGACGGCGAGCAGCGAGTGTCCGCCCGATTCGAAGAAGTTGTCGTTGACGCCGATCGTCTCCGGGTCGCGGTTCAACACCTGCGCCCAGATCTCGACGAGCTGCCGCTCGCTTTCCGTACGCGGGGCCATGTACTCCTGCGCCGACGTGATCGTCACCTGCAGGCGAGCCAGCGCGCCGCGATCCGCTTTGCCGTTCGAGCTCAACGGAATGGACGCCAAACTTACGAACGCGGCCGGAACCATGTACTCCGGCAGCGCCTTCCGCAAGTGCGCGCTGAGCTCGTCGTCCGGCACCTGAATGACGCCGTCGGTCCTGCTCTCCGTCGCCCTGTAGAAGGCGACGAGGTGCTTCTCGTCACCTTCGCCTTTCGCGACGACAACGCTCTCGGCGATCCGCGGGTGTCGATCGAGCTGCGCTTCGATCTCGCCGGTCTCGATACGAAATCCGCGGACCTTCACCTGGGTATCGATCCTGCCGAGGTACTGGATGTTGCCGTCGTCCAGCCAACGCGCCAGGTCGCCGGTCTTGTACATCCGGGTTCCGGGCGTAAAGGGGTTCGGAACGAACTTCTCCTGCGTCAGCTCGGGACGGTTCAAATAGCCGCGTGCGAGACCGTCGCCGGCGATGTGCAGCTCGCCCGGAACCCCGATCGTTCGGGAAGCGCGTCTTGTATCCGTCCACCGACTTCTTGTCCAACGCCTCGCCGCTGCAGAAGATCTGACGAACACCCGGGCAGGTGCCCTCGGCGTTCTCCAGGAAGCTGTGCAGCATCGAGGGGACGAAGTGCAACGTCGTCACGCTCGCCTTATTGATGAGGCGCTCGAGATAGTGAACGTCCTTGTGACCCTCCGGCGCGGCGAACACCACCGACGCCCCGGCCATCATCGGCCAGAAGAACTCCCATACGGAGACGTCGAAGCTATAGGGCGTCTTCTGCAGGACGACGTCGTTGCCGGTGAGCCGATACTGCTTTTGCATCCAGACGATGCGATTCACCAGCGCGCCATGCTCCACCAGCACGCCTTTCGGCTTGCCGGTCGAGCCCGAGGTGTAAATCACGTAGCTCGCGTCATCTGGACGAACGTCGCGCCGCAGTTGCACGCCCTGCGCTTTCAGTGCGGCCACAGCTCGGCCGATCTCCGGCCACTGTACGTCAAATGCAATGACCGTGGCGTCCTGCATCAACAGGGACTCGATCTTCCCCACGAACTTCCGCTGCGTGAGAACGATCCGGGCGCAGCTGTTTTGCAGCATGTATGCGAGCCGGTCGTCGGGATACGCAGGATCGAGCGGCAAGTACGCTCCGCCCGCTTCGGCGGTTCCGATGACGCCGATCATCATCTCGAGCGAGCGCTCGAGACAGAGACCGACCACGGCATCCGGCCCGACGCCAAGGGACTGCAGGTAGAGCGCCAGATCGCAGCTCCTGTCGTACAGCTCGCGGTACGTCAGTCGCTGTTCGCCGTAGACGACGGCGGTTCTGTCGGGCTCGACCCGCACCTGCTCGTCGAACAGGTGTTGGATGCACTTGTCCTGCGGATAGTCGGCGCGCGTGTCGTTGAACTCGGCCAGCAGCCGCTGGTTTTCCGGCTGGTCGACGTACTCGAGATCGCCGATCCTCGCCATCGGCGCTGCCGTGATTGCGCGGCACAAAGCGACGAAATGCTGGGCCATGCGCTCGATCGTCTGCTGTTTGAACAACGCCGTGGCGTAGATGAGGTAGCCGGCCAGCCCTTCCGGCACTTCGCGGAATGCGCCGGTGAGATCGAACTGACTGATGCCGCTCCCCAACGGGAACTGCTTGAACCGCTTTTCCAGCACACCCATCTCCAGGTTCTGCAGGATCACCATGACCTGGAAGATCGGACTGATGGCCATGTTGCGCTGCGGCCGCAGCATGTCGACGACGCGCTCGAACGGCGTGTCCTGGTGCTCGTACGCCTCGAGACAGGTGGCCTTCACCTGCGCCAGCAGAGCGGAGAACGTGTCGTCTCCCTCCACATGACTGCGCAACGCCAGCGTATTGAAGAAGATCCCGATGAGGCCGTCCGTCTCGGCGTACTGCCGATTGGCGATGAGGCTGCCGACGCAGATGTCGTTCTGGCTGGTGTAGCGATAGAGCAGCACCTTGAACGCGGCTAACAGCACCATGTAGAGCGTGGCGCCGCGCTGCTCGGCCAGGCGCTTCAATTGCGCCGTCAGTTGCGGATCGAGCACGAACGAGTGGACGCCGCCGGCGATGCTCTGAATGCTCGGCCGCGGATAGTCGGTCGCGAGGGCCAGGCTCTCCGGCATGCCGGTTAGCTTCCCCTGCCAGTAGACAAGCTGCTTCTTAAGTACTCCGCCCTCTTCCAGCCACGTTCGTTGCCAGACGCTGTAGTCGACATACTGAATCGGCAGCGGCGGCAACTCGGGACGGCAGCCTTGGCGCAGGGCCTTCATGATCACGCCGAGCTCTTTGACCAGGATGCCGGTCGACCAACCGTCGCTGATGATGTGATGGACGTTGAGCATGAGGATGTGCTCGTCCTCGGCCAGCTTGATCACCTTCCCGCGAATCAGCGGCCCTTCGGCGAGATCGAACGGCGTCCTCGCCTCCGTTTCACAGATTTCCCTCGCCCTGCGGTCCCTCGCTTCCTTCTCTTCTTTGCCGCTCAAGTCGATCCGCTCGAGCTTGAAATCCAGCCGGTCGAGGATCAGCTGCTGCGCTTGACCGTCCTGGCTGGGGAAGAGCGTCCGCAAATTCTCGTGACGGGCGATGATGAGATTGAACGCCTCCTCCATCTGATCGACGTTGAGCTCACCGCTCACCGTCACTGCTTTCGGCACGTTGTAGCGGACGCTCTCCGGCTCGAGTTGGTCGAAAAACCAGACCCTCTCCTGTGCGAACGACAACGTGCCGAAAGCAGTGACGGTGAGCGGTGAGCTCAACGTCGATCAGAT
>WNFI01682577.1_pt1 | contig 21229 bp, 17 predicted proteins | sample 5400471 | NCBI WGS metagenome assembly WNFI01 (sample SAMN13153348, study PRJNA577476) | soil metagenome | isolation source: 100 cm saprolite on Douglas fir-dominated hillslope | place: USA:California | collected 2013-09-17
AGTGGACCCACAGGGCCGCGTCAATCTCTCGCGGCGCGCTGCCTTGAGCGGTGAATTGCCGAGCGCGGCTGAGTTGGAGAGCGAGCGCGGCGGTCGTGGCGGTCGCCCAGGTATGGGCGGCGGACGCCCCGGCGGTGGCTACGGCGATCGCGGCCCACGTCCGCGTGAAGGCTCAATGCCCGGCGGTGGCTATGGTGATCGTGGCCCGCGCACAGGCGGTGGTGGTTACGGCGATCGTGGCCCGCGTCCCGGTGGCGGCTACGGTGATCGTGGCCAATCTGGCGGCGGCTATGGCGATCGCGGCCAATCAGGTGGCGGTTATGGGGGCGGTTAGCGCCGTCCCATGGGTGGCCCTGGCGACCAGAACCGTGGTCCACGGCGTGATAGCGGTTTCGGGCGTCCACCTGATCGCCGCTGGTAACAACTGGTTCGTTTACCGCAACCACCGTTTTGCGCGTTAGCGCAGAGAATACGACATGCAGGGGCACTCTTCTCCGAGTGTCCCTGCCTGGTTCATGGCTCAGTGGCGTCCCTGCCGCGCCTGGGACCCGCTGCTGATCGGCCCATGGTTATTTTGCTTGTGTATGAGGTAGCTCGCCTGAGATACCGCATTGAAGAGAGGGAACCGATGTCGTCCGAGGAGATTCTAAAGGAGATAGCAAGCGAAGTCTCCGTTTGTGAAAAGTGCCGCCTGTGCAAGGGACGCAATCGCGCAGTGCCCGGTGAGGGTAATCCACAGGCTAGAATTCTGTTTATCGGTGAGGGGCCTGGCTTTCACGAAGACCAGCAAGGGCGACCTTTTGTGGGGAAAGCTGGACATCTGCTGGAAGAGGCCCTGGCCAGTATCCAGCTCACGCGCGCTGATGTCTTTATCACCAACGTCGTCAAGTGCCGTCCACCCGAAAATCGCGATCCTAACCCCGACGAAATTGCTGCCTGCAACGAATACCTCGATCGCCAGATTGAAGCCCTGGACCCGCAGGTTATCGTGACTCTAGGACGTTTCTCCATGGCCAAGTTTTTCCCAAACCAGAAGATTAGCCTCATTCATGGCAGAGCCAAAGTTGGCCGCAAACGCCTATATATCGCGATGTACCATCCAGCAGCAGCCTTGCGCAACGACAAAACCCTGGCAGAATTTCGCGCTGACTTCAGCAAAATCCCGCTGATTATCGCCGAGGCCGAGCGCCGGGCCGCCGCTGGCGTTCCCATCGCCACTCCCGCCAAACCAAAAGAAGAACCGCCTGAGCAACTGTCGCTCTTTTAATGGTTTCCATACATATGCCCGAATAAAAGTGTAAAAACTTTTATTCGGGCATATGTATGAAAATTTAGAATCTATTCCCCAGCAGCCGCCCCAAACACAAAGGCGTCCACTTCGCCAATTTTGCCACGCCAGTAAGGCAGTTTGATTTTATGGCCGCCGGTCATAATCGTGACGTCGCGCATATGCACCGCACGGAAAACCATCGGCAAACCCTCAGGGCCAATAGCTGGCTGATCGGGCGGCACCAGGGCGGTGTAATACTCTTTCAGCGCGTCCGCAGTCTCAGGATCACTCTCGCGATGCAGTTCCTCGTTCAGATCGATATAAAACTGTGAGTAGTGCTGCGTGCTGACCATCACACCGAAGACCAGCAGGCCGTGCATCTGGAGCATCATCTCAATCTCTAGATCCTGCTTCTCGACCAGATTCACCCACATTTGCAGGGCGAAATCCTGCTCGCCATACTCTTTTAGCCACAAATTGCGCCGCTCCATCCGCGTAATCGGGCGAAACGGCGTCTCCTCACCAGGGTTCTGGGTCGAAAGCTGCTCATCGTCTCCATGCTCCTGCCCTAACTGCTTTTCTGGCATGTTCTTCTCATTCTCAGTTTGTTTAGCCATTAGAAAATACTCCCTCTACCGGGCGACCTCAGAAAGTGCCCATCCTTATACGCTAGTTTGTATGCTTTTATAGTGTATATTACCACGAAAAGCTAGCCAGCTATCCTGGTTGAACTTACTCTTGACAACCTGCTGACTTTGTGGTAATTTTATGACTATGAAGTCACAAAAAAATTGTGGCAGTCATATTATTAAAGGGTCCGTCATTGTTCTCTTCTGAGGAAATGAAGATGCAAGAGCCAGGTATAGTACGAAGTTCATGGAAAGAACGGCAACGCCAGGAACGGGAAACGCTGATATTGCAAACTGCCGAAGAGATCCTGCTGGAAAAAGGTCTGCACAACGCGTCGATGGATGAGATCGCGGCGCGTGTAGGAATTTCCAAAGGTACGCTCTATCTACACTTTGCGAAAAAGGAGGACCTTGTTCTTGCGCTGCTGGAACGGGAGTTGCACGCCTGCTTTGAAGTACTTCAGGAGATCACTACGTTCGATGATTCAGATGTGTCGGCCCAACTTGAAACCATCATCCAGCGGATCTACCAGGAACTTCTTGGCAAGCATTTTCAGTTGTTTTACGCGCTCTATGATGGCCTGGATCTTCAACATCTACTCGCCAAAAAGCGCGAGCAAGCGATGGAGACCTTTGTAGAGATCGGAAACCGTATCCAGGCTTTGCTGGAGGTGGGAAAGGCTAACGGCGTGTTTGAGGCCACCCTGCCTACAGAGGTTATGCTAACTACCTTTTTCAATATGATCTCGCCTCGGGCTTATAAGCGCCTGGTCGTTGATGGGGGAATGGCTGCCGATGTTATGGCCAGATATATTGCCAGTATCTATCTCAAAGGTATAGCTGCCAGATAATGAACCGGCGGGAAAAGGTGATCCGTCAGATGCACATCACGTCAGGAGGCATGAAAAAATTAAAGATAGAAGACCACACAACAGTATGAGAAGACATCAGTAATGCGCAATTGCGCTAAAAAGGATGCATGTTTATGAGTGTTTCCGCAGTTGCACAGAGGCGGGGAGGAGGGCTCTCCTATAAATGGATTGTCACAATTGTTATTATCTTCGGTATGTTTATGACCATACTGGACTCGACCATTGTGAACATCGCCATTCCACGATTGCAGACCGCCTTTGGTGCTAGTTTAAATGACGTTCAATGGGTCGTCACCGGTTATACCCTCGCTCAAGGAGTGGTAACGCCGCTGACCGCTTACTTTGCCAACCGCTTCGGTATCAAACGTACCTATCTCGTTGCACTCGCGGTCTTTACCATTGGCTCAGCGCTGTGCGGCGTAGCCTGGTCGCTGCCGATGTTGATCTTCTTCCGCCTTTTGCAGGGTATGGGAGGCGCTCTGATCTCTCCCCTGGCGATTACCCTACTCTATAGCGTCTTTCCGCCAAAAGAGCGTGGAATGGCAATGGGTATCCTGGGTGTTCCTCTCCTGCTGGCTCCCGCGATTGGCCCAACGCTGGGCGGCTATCTCGTGACGTACGTTAGTTGGCAATTGATCTTCTTTATTAACGTGCCGATTGGCATTGTTGGGGTCATTGCCGCCATCGTTTTCCTGCGCGAATCGACCAGCGAGAGGCGCACCAACTTTGATCTCTTTGGCTTTCTCTTTTCTGCCGCTGGTCTGGGCTTACTGCTCTATGGACTCTCTTCGGCCAGCGCGGATGGGTGGGGATCTGGCACAGTGCTCGGCTGCCTGGGCATCGGCACGGTGCTACTCATCGCGTTTGTGTTCGTTGAACTGGGGATGGTTCGCCGCGAGAAGCAGCCCTTGTTAGATCTGCGCGTCTTTAGCGATGCTGCCTTTGTTACCAGCATTATCGCGATTAGTCTGGTAACTTTTGCGATGTACGCTGGTCTCTTTGTCGTCCCGCTGTACCTGCAAGCCATTCGCCAGTTGAGCGCGTACCAGGCTGGACTGATTATGCTCCCGCAGGCGTTCGCCTCGATGGTTGCCATGGTGGTCAGTGGCCGTATCGTGGACCGCTTTGGCGTGAAAGTGGTCACCATTCCGGGTCTGCTTATTATGGCCTGGGCCAACTGGGCGCTGACCCGCCTGACGCTCTACGAACCGTATTCGTCCTTCCAGGTCGTGCTCATTCTGCGCGGCTTCGGATTAGGCCTGTGTATGCAACCGTTTATGGTCTCCGCGTTGGCAAAGATCAAGCCACGTATGATGGCCCAGGCGTCGTCTACCATCACCGTTGCGCGCTTCGTCTTTGGTTCGGTCACCGTTGCCATCATTGCAACGCTGATGCAATCGCAGACAAAAGTACACTACGCGCACCTGGCAGAACGAGTGACACCCCAATCCCAGTTGGGACACTACCTGCTTGGTCTCCAAGCGCACTATGTCTCGTTGGGAGCCAGTCTCCAGCAAGCAATGAGCTACGCAGCACAAACCATTTCCGGGATCTTGCAGGGCCAATCGTACCTGCTGGCGATGCAAGATGTCTTCTGGTTAGGTCTGGTTCTCAGCGTCGCCGCTCTTCTTGTGGCATTTTTTGTGCGCGAGTCCTCCAATGCTGCTCCGATAAACGAGGGCACGCTCTCCGAAGAGGAGAAAGCCGAGGCCATGAAGGCTCGCGAAGAAGCCATGATAGGTGGGTAAAACCACGTTGTATGCATTTTTTGTGAAGGAGTTTCGAACATGTTTCGTCGTATACTAATCCCAGTTCTTGTTTTTATCGCTCTGCTAGCTATCGCAGGTGGCGCTGGCTATTGGGTCTACAATGGATATACCTACTATAGCACCGATGATGCTCAGGTTAGTGGCCAGGTTCTCAATGTGAGCGCTCCAGCGGCTGGTACCTTGACGACCCTGACAGCTACGGTTGGCCAGCAGGTGAAAGCAGGCGATGTGCTTGGCACGATTACCCTGCCATCCACTGCTGCTTCGAAGAGCGCTCTGGCAAGTACAAGTATGAATATCACCAGCCCGACGGATGGTACCATTGTGCAGGTCCCTGCTGTACAGGGGCAGAGCGTCGCACCAGGTTTGCAACTGGTGACGCTGACCAATCTGAATACGCTGTACGTGACGGCCTACATAGATGAGGGTTCGATCAACAATGTGAACGTGAACCAGACCGTGGATATTCATATCGATGCCTATAGCAATACAAGCTTTACTGGACATATCAGTCAAATCGTGCAGAGCACAGCTGGTCAGTTCTCGCTGCTGCCCAACCAGGACCCCAGCAGCGGGAACTTCACCAAAGTCAGCCAACGCATTCCTGTCTTGATTACCCTGGATAGCAGAAATGGGAAAGACGTGGTTCCAGGAATGAGCACCGAAGTGACGATCCATCTGCACTAAGGCATTGTCAGGGAATAACCGTGTCAATTGATACTCTGCGGAGTGTCGTACAGAGCCGGTTTCATCTTCCAAATCTGTAAGCAAGGTTATTTCCTGACGACTCCTCAACATCGAAAGCAGCACCATCTGCAGTACAAAAAGGAGTTTTATTGTGAACATGTTGATTATTGGCGGCCTCCTGGCTCTCGCTATAGTGGCGATTCTCGGCGCGGTCCTGCTAGGAATTGGCGAGGAACGTGCCAAGAAGAAACCGGGTGATGAGCCTGCCGCGTTGCCTACGCAGGCACTTCCGGCTCCGCAAACCCCTCGGGCGTCAAACACGGTGCCTCCCCCCACTCCTCCTGTGGAGTCCCAGATGAGCAGACCATTGGCGCCTTCACAGCATCTACAGGCACAGGCATCGTCTATCCCGCAGATACCAGGGGTTGCGCAGGCGCCAGAGATAACTCTTCCATCTATGATGCCTGAGGAACGCCAGATGACCGGACCATCGGCGCCTCCTCTCCATGAGAACGGACTCCTCTCGGCGTATAGGAACAGCCACATGCCAGGACACAGGGAGGAAGAATATACCATGATCCTGAATGGCCAGATAAATAAGCTCGCCGATGAGCTGCGTTTCCTGGCACAGCACGCGAGTGAATTGGAACAGCGCCTGACTTCTCTCAGAACAGCACTTGAAGGTCTCCAGGACCAGCAGAGCGAGGTGACGACCAAACATCACGCGGTCAAGCTCGATAACCCATCCTTCTAAAACATCTTTGGTGGCGGCTACCCTCTTCTTCCTACGCGAGGTAGCCTCTCGTCAGGACCTGATGCGTAACGTCCGATGTCGGCGCTACGCATCGGATGCGGGAAAGTGGTCTTCAAAGGAGATATACAAATGAATATAGTGCTATGGATCATCCAGGGTTTCCTGGCGATAGCGTTCCTCTCAGCTGGTTTTATGAAAAGCACGCATGGCGATGATCATGGTCGATGCAGCTATCTTCCATCGATCCAGGCATGAATATGCCTTTATTCTGGTAAATATCGTGCTTTTTGTTCTGGCAGTCCTGGTCGTCGTTGGGCGCTGGATACTGGTGCCACCTGGTTGAAAGTTCCCTTTCGTTTCTTGACGAGCCGCAGCCATTTTTCTTCCCATTCATCAATCTGCTACATTGCCAGCGAAGAGGCACTATGGCTTGTAAATGAAGTGGGCATTTCTCCACTCCAGTGCAAGAAATGCCCACTTCATTTACAAGCCCATACCTATAATAGCACCTCTTTAGATGAAATGGATGCGTATAGCACGTTTACGAGAAATACCACCTACTCATCACTGCCATGGCCAGAGCCAGTTATTATTCCCATTGAGAAGCCCACCTCCATTATCGTTCCCGTTGTTCTTTCCATTATCGTGCGTGTTGACCTTGCCATTTTTATCTGGCGGACAAACGGAACGGCGGCAGCGCGCTGGCTCGGTCGGGGGAACATACTGGCCGCGAATAGTCGGCATGGTGCCGTCAATAAACCAGTCGCTCACGGTTGGTTCGCCGGGATTGGGTAGCATGCCGGTGAGCGCCGAAACGGTTCCCTGGTGAACATCGTCAGGCCTGACAAAATCGTCGGCGGGATAGTGATAATAATCATCGACATATTCCATAACATCGTGCCAGATCGGACCAGCACCGGTAATACCGATGACGCCATTATCCATAGCCGAGTTGTCACTATTGCCCACCCAGACACCCGTCACGACATGCGGCGTATAGCCCACGGTCCAGTTATCAATAAAGCTATTGGACGTGCCGGTTTTGGCGGCTGCCGGACGGTCTAGCTCCAGCGGGTTGCCGGGACCAAACTCGTGGTAGCGCGCCGGGTTGTCGGAAAGTATACTGCTCATCATGAACGCGGTCTCAGGACTCACCGCGCGCACCTCATGGGGATGATTCGCGTCATACTTATAGAGTGGATGGCCCTGATTATCGGTGATCTCCAGGATTGAGACCGGCGGAACACGCTCGCCCTGATTGGCAAAGGTGGCGTAAGCATCGGTCAACGAGAGCAACGAAGCCTCTTTTGCTCCCAGAGCGAGGGATGGGCCCAGCTTCGCGGCTGGCTGGTCGGCAATCGTATTCAGGCCGAGCCGCCCTGCCATATTCAAGACATTTGGGATGCCCGTGAACTCGATGGTATCGACCGCTGGAATGTTGTACGAGTTCGCGATGGCTGTGCGCACCGTCATAGGAAAGCTCGAATGGAACTGCTGATCGTAGTTCTGCGGCGTATAGTAGCCGTTGGGACTGGTTGAATCCCCGGTTGGGTAGACCGTCTGGTGGTCGGGAATAACCATCGCGGGATACCAACCCATCTCAAAGGCGGTCGAGTAAATCACCGGTTTGATTGACGAGCCAGGCTGGCGTCGTGCATCGACGGCAGAATTAAATTCCCCGCGCACCTTCGGATCGTTATCGTGGTAGTCCACGCTCCCATCCATACCCAGGATCTCCCCATTGATGGGGTCCATCACCACCACAGCGGCGTTATTCACATTATGTGACTGGGAGAGCGGCCCCTCGCAACCCAAATATTGCGAGCAAGAGTCCTGGTAGAGACGATAATACGCGATTTGCTCGATCTTCTTCTCAACATTGAGGTCGAGTGTGGTGTAGATATTATAACCGCCAGTGTAGAGATTCTGCGCGCCCAATAGGGGCACCAGAATGTGATCAACCACATAATGTACAAAGTGCGGAGCCTGAATCATTGCAGAATCAACATATGGTTTGAAATCAAATTTCGCCGTCTCCTGCTCGGCCTGCTGCTCCTGCTGCGGATTGATCATATGGAGTTGAACCATCGCGTCCAACACGGTTTTCTGTCTGGCCATAGCTGATGTCTTATTCACAATTGGATCGTAATACGACGGCAACTGTGGCAGACCGGCCAGCATCGAGGATTGCGCGAGATCCAATTGGGCTACCGCAGGAATGCAATGGGTAATATGGGTGCATTTTGGTTGCAAGCCGAAGAAATCTTGCGCCGCAGCTTCCGCGCCGTAGTTTAGTTCGCCATAGTAAATGGCGTTCAGATACATTTCCATGACCTTCCACTTAGGAAGCTGCTGGGCAAGGCCATAGGCCAGGACCGCTTCCTGAGCCTTGATCTGGATGGTACGCGGATCATGCAGGAAGAATTGTCGTTTAATCAACTGCTGGGTAATTGTGCTCGCGCCCTCGACAACGTGCTGGCGCTGCTGGTTAGCCAGGGCCGCGCGTAGAATGCTCTGAAAATCGACCCCACTATTGGTCCAGAAGGTATGATCTTCAGCCGCGATCGTGGCGTTGACGAGATTCTGAGAAATGTCGTTATAGTTGACGTACGTGCGCCGCCCATAGTGGGGATCGTTGATCCGGTAAAGTAACTGACCATTGCGATCATAAATGCGCGTGGTCTGGAAGGTGGTATGGTTGGCAATATTATTCAGCAATGGGAGCTGAGACTGGTAATAAATATAAGACGCGCCGAATGCGCCTGAAAACACGATGAATAGCACGGCGAAGACGATGGCCATCGTCGTTAACAAGCGCGAAAGAACTGTCCGCTGGCGTCGGTTGCGCTTGTTGATGCGTTCGTGGACGAGGTGACGGTTGCCATGCATACGTTGCCCTCGCGCGCGCCTGCGCGCTGCGGGCGTATTCGTGGACGCGGCGACAGCAGATGCGGATAGAGGCAGAGAAGAATCCACAGGTTCCTCAAGTACATCGCCGAAGGTCTGTTCTTCTTCAGAGCTGCTTTGCTCGTCACTGCTCAACCCCTGCTCGTCATCGGAACCGGACAATTCTTTTTCTTCTTGATCGTCTTGCTTTTTATTGTTATGCCTATCCATATATACCCATACCTTATCAGGTGCTTTTCACGCTCGATTGGGAAAGAGTAATCTACTTTAATCGCGCTCATAATTTCCTTGTTGCCTTCTCATTATAATCCGGCACCATAGGAATAGAATAAGTTTTATCGATAAATGTGCATTAGCACATACACACGTTTAAGCTTATACAATCAGCAAAACTCAGCTTCCCATCTGACCTCTCGCCTCTCTTGCTGGCCATTTGTAACTCTCTGCGGTGCAAGACGTAATAATAAAAGAGAGGCCACTAGACCGGACAAGGAGCAGGGAGTTAGAGTATGAGCCAGCAAGAATTTGAGCCACAGCAGCAGCCGGACAAGGAAATTTATCAGCCGCAGTATCCCTATAGCTGGTCGGATCAGGCGCAGCGGGAAGGGCTGCCCAGGGATGAGCCGCATATCAGCTACGGGATGCCTTCGGGCCAGGTCGTCGATCAAGATTACGAGCCGGGGCAGGCGCGGGGAACACAGGTGCCCTGGTGGGCACGTCCTCAGCCACGGCAGAAAAGCCAGTCTACGTTCGTGACCATTGTGGTTATTGCCATTCTGCTCACCCTGCTAATGGGCGGGCTGGGCATTGCCGGCGTTGTGCTTGGGGCTCTCGCGCATATTCTGGGCGTGATCATAGGCGCGATTTTTATCCTCTTCCTCTTTGTTTGCCTGCTGGTCTTTCTCATCCTGGGCTTGATCGCACGCGCCATCAGTAGAGCCTTTGGCCCGCCCAGGACGCGACGAGGTCGCTGGTAAGCGAGGACAATTGGCCATGGAGGGTCTTTTACGCTATAATAGCGGTACAGTATTTTAGAGATGATGGTAGAGACAAACGTTGACAGAAGAAAATGAGGGCACGTTGCCCATACACCAATATATCGATTTGACAGACATTCAAGTATTACGTCATTTACTTTATGCGCATAATATGCGGCCAAATAAGGCATTTGGACAGAATTTCCTGGTCGATCGCGCGGTGCTGCAGCAGATTATCGAGGCGGCGGATCTGGAGCAAAGCGACCAGGTGTTGGAGGTGGGCGCGGGTACAGGTGTGCTGACACGCGAACTAGCTACGCGGGTTCGACGCGTCGGCGCGGTTGAGTTGGAGCAGAATATGCTCACACTCCTACAGAAAATGACGGATGGCTATCCCAATATAGAGTTGATCGCGCGCAACCTGCTATATCTGGACCCACAGGAGGTTTTTGGGCAGGAGCCGTATCGGGCGATCTGAGCTTACTGGGGGTGAGCATCCAGTTTTATGGCCAGCCGCGCATCATCGCACGCGTGCCCGCGCGCTCGTTTTTTCCGGCACCGAAGGTTGACTCGGCCATTGTGCGGGTCGATGTCCACGCGCAGGCACCCCTGGCTCCAGAGGAGCGCGATGGTTTTTTCCGCGTGGTGCAAGCTGGTTTTTCCGCGCGGCGCAAGCAAGTGCACAATTCTCTCACCCACGGTTTGCATCGCAAGAACGAAGAGATACGCGCATGGTTAGAGGTAGCGGGCATCGAGGCTAGTCGGCGTGCTGAAACCTTGAGTATCGAAGAATGGCTACGTTTGTGGCATGAGGCAAAATTATGACGACGCAGGAACCGGACAAAGATACGCAGCAGGACGAGGGTCAGAATCAGAACCAGGCTCAGAACTCTCAACAAGATGCAGATCAGGCTCAGAGCCAGGGTCAGGGTGTGCAGCAGAATATGACCCTGGACCCGAATCAGGACCGCATCCATTTTTGTGATGACTGCGGGGCGGCCAACCCTCTCACTTCGCGCTTTTGCCAGAATTGCGGTGCGCTGCTGCCCTTTACCCATACAACCGGCTCGCTCCCCGAACAAACCCTGCTGGCGAACCGCTATCAATTGGTGAGCAGAATTGGTCAGGGCGGCATGGGAGCCGTTTACAAAGCTGCTGATACCAGCTTCAATGATCGCCCGGTGGCGATTAAGGAAATGAGCAGCGCGGGTCTATCGCCCACCTCGGTCCAGGAAGCCGAGGATGCTTTTACGCATGAAGCGAACCTGCTGGCGAGTTTACTTCATCCCAATCTGCCGCGCATCTATGACCATTTCACGGAAAACGATCGCTCCTATCTGGTGATGGATTTTATTGAGGGCCAGACGCTGGAAGAGTATCTGGAAGAGAGCAGCGGGCCACAGCCTTTGTCGAAGGTGTTGAGCTGGGCTGAGCAGATCTGCGATGTCCTGAGCTATCTGCACACCCAGCAACCGCCGGTGATTTTCCGCGACCTCAAACCCTCGAACGTGATGATCAGCAAGAACGGGCATGTCTACCTGATCGACTTTGGCATCGCGCGCATTTTTAAGCCGGGCAAGCAGCATGATACAGTCGCGCTTGGATCTCCTGGCTACGCGGCCCCGGAGCAGTACGGCAAAGCGCAGAGCACGCCGCGTTCCGATGTCTACAGCCTGGGAGCACTGCTGCACTATTTGCTCACTGGCGTAGACCCCAGCGACCAACCTTTCTTCTTCCAATCGGCCTCATTGCTCAACCCATCTGTGAGTCGCGACCTGGAGCATCTCCTGCAACAGATGCTAGAGATGGATGCTCAGAAGCGGCCTGAGAGCGCGCAACTGGTGCTGGACGAATTACATCGCTGTGCCTCTGGCGGACCCGCGACCTATACCCTGCCGGTCGCCGATCCGCTGCTTGATCAGGCGCAGAAGCTCTATACGCAGAAGCGCCTGGACGAAGCTCTGACCGCGTACAATAAGATCTTGCAGCGCGATACGACCAGTTCGCTCGGCTGGCAGGGCTACGCGCTAACCCAGGGACTACGTTCACGCCACAAGGATGCTCTGGATGCCTTTGAGCGCGCCTTGAAACTTAATCCCACCCTGGTGACTTCCTGGAACGGTAAGGGTACGGCTTTGAGCGTGCTCAGGCGACCCAAAGAGGCTCTGCAAGCGTTTGAACGCGCCCTGGAACTGGATCAGCAAAACGCGGCGGCCTGGAATGGCAAGGGCGCGGCCCTCAATGCGCTGGGACGTTCCGATCAGGCCTTGAATGCCTTCGATATGGCACTGCGCTACGATCCCCAGATGGCCCAGGCTTGGAATAACAAAGGGCTGATTCTCAGTCAGAAGAAACGCTACTCTGAGTCTTTGAACGCCTTTGAGCAAGCACTCAAGCAGAATCCGCAACTGGCGACCTCTTTAAGCGGCAAGGGCACTGCACTGCTGGAGTTGGGACGCCAGCAGGCCGCGCTGCAAGCCTTCGAGCGCGCCTGCCAGCTCAGTCCAGCTCTGGTACACGCCTGGAGTGGGCGCGGTATGGCGCTCTACGAACTGGGGCGTTTAAAAGATGCGCGGCGCATGTTTGATACAGCGCTCAGCCTCGACGATAAATACGCACCCGCGTACTTTGGCAAGGGCCAGGTACTTTACGCTGAGCGCAAGCTCAAAGAGGCACTCAACATGTTTGACCGGGCTGTACATTATAACCCTGACTATGCGGAAGCCTGGAGCCGCCGTGGCAACGTAGTAGATGAACTCGGCGACTATATCAATGCGCTGCAATCCTACGAGCAGGCCCTACGCTTGAATGCCCGTTACGCGCCAGCCTGGAGCGGTAAGGCTGGCGTGCTACGTCAGCTTGGTCGCCACTACGAGGCGCTCCGAGCGTATGATTCTGCCCTCGCGATCGACTCACGCTTCGCTCTGGCCTGGAATGGCAAAGGTAACACGCTCTACAACCTGAACAACTATCCTGAGTCGCTCAAGGCATACGAGCACGCCCTACAACTGAATCCGCGCCTGACGACCGCCTGGCACAACAAGGCTCTGGTGCTTAACCGCATGCGCCGCTATAACGAGGCGCTTCAGGCCTCGGAGGAAGCAATTCGCCAGCGTGCTGATGATCCCGATCACTGGTTGCGTAAGGCCGAGTCGCTCAAGGGGCTGAAGCGCAAACAGGAAGCACGCCAGGCTGAAGAGCAGGCAAAATATTTACGTGGTGCTGTTGTGAATTAAACAGCCTGGAATGCAAAAAGCTCAGAACGGTTTTTCCGTTCTGAGCTTTTTGCATTCCAGGCTGTTATCTGCCAGAGCCTTTTTGGTAGCGGCTGGCGACCACGTCCCAGTTGACCACGTTCCACCACGCGGCCAGGTAATCGGGGCGCTTGTTCTGATATTTCAGATAGTAAGCGTGCTCCCAGACATCATTGCCCATCACCGGGTAGAGGCCATCCATCAGAGGACTGTCCTGGTTGGCAGTGGATGTCACCTGCAACTTGCCACTCTGGTCGAGAACCAGCCAGGCCCAACCGGAGCCGAAGCGCTTGACACCGGCATCATTAAAGGCCGTCTTGAACTGCTCGAACGAGCCGAAGGCCTGGTCGATCGCGGATGCCAGTGCGCCGCTGGGCGCGCCGCCAGCGTTGGGACCCATGATCTGCCAGAACATGCTGTGATTGATGTGGCCGCCGCCATTGTTGCGCACCGCCGTGCGGATATTATCCGGCACTTCGTTGATATTCCTGATCAGCTTTTCCAGATCCCAGCTCGCGACCGGGCTATCCTTGACCGCGTTATTCAGATTGGTTACGTACGTACCGTGGTGGCGATCGTGGTGGATCTGCATAGTCTGAGTGTCAATGTATGGCTCAAGCGCGTTGTAGTCATACGGCAGTGGCGGAAGTTCAAAAGCCATGTGTAAATTTCTCCTTTGAAAAGTAGGATTGTTTTGTGTGGGATCGTCCTGGTACCCTGCTCGCACAGCTTTGCATCCGCGAACAGGGTCCTGAAATATCTCTGTGTCCCAGTTGGAACAGAGGCGATCCATAAAGAGTCTTACGTACTTATTTGTATTAGATGGGCAGGAAAAAGTCAAGCTGAAGTATGATGCTTTTGCTCTTTTCATGATCAGAAATCGAGAAAAATCTATCCAAGACCATACAACAGGTAGCCAGCCGCCGCGGCCAACAGCAGAACTATCAGAAGATTGACGCGGTTCGTCAGCGTCAGCCCGCATGCCCCTGCGGCCAGGACGATGCTGCGCCAATCCAGGTTTGAGCGGCTGAGAATGGTCCAGCTCACCGAGAGCAGGATGCCGATTACGGCCAGCGAAACTCCGCGCATCAGGTCATTGACCCAACTCAGCTTCTCGATGCGATCATAAATGGCGGCGACGAGCAAAACCAGGAAAGGTGGGATGGTGATGGCGAGCAATGCCAGGGCCGCGCCCAGGTAGCCATAGGTCAGATAGCCCAGGCAGATCACCCAGAGGCCGTTGGGGCCGGGACTGACCTGCCCAATGGCCAGCGATTGGCCAAAATTAGCCTCGATCGCCCAGCCCTCGGCTAGCAAATCCTGGTGCAGGCTGGGCAGGTTGGTGAGGCCGCCACTGGAGAAAAGCGAGGCTTTGAGGAAGAGAAAGAAGTAGAGCAGCGGATTAATCATGAGCTTCCTCCGTCACACGCTCTTTCTCCACGCTAGCAGGAGCGATCACAGGTCGAGGTAGAAGCCGACCAAAGAGCAGAATACTCAACACGACCGCGCCAATCAGGACGAACGGAATGGCAATTTGCCAGAGAATAATCGCCAGAGCCACGAGCAAGACCATGACCAGCCCCGTACCCACGTGCAGCGACCCCTCGGCTTTGAGTTCTTTCAAAAGTGGTTGCGCGTATTTAATGCCCACCACCAGCATAATGCCAGCTGTGGCCGGCACCACACCGCTCAGCATTGCCTGCACCGCCCGAATATGCTGGATACGCAAGAAACCAGCGGTCAGCAAACAGGTAATTATCGCGCTCGGCAAGAGCAAGCCCGCCAGCGAAACGACAACCCCGCGTGCTCCGCCCAGCTTGCGCCCGATGAGAATTGTCAGCGCGATTAAATTTATCCCCGGTGCCATAATACATAAATTCCAGTTCCGGTTATACTCTTCAGGCAAAAGCCAGCCGTATTTATCAACAAACGTGTGGTAAATCAAATAGGTAGTCGAGGCGCCGCCACCAAAGGATTGCAGGCCGATGCCCGCCCAGATACGAAAAAGCTGCCATATGCCCGGCGCGGCTTTCTGTTGTTCCACAAACTCACTCCTGAGGATGAAAGGAATATGCTAACTGCTAAGATCACTCTCTCATTGTAGACTGTAGAGGTTCAGAGTGCAAAGTTTCTGTTATGAGAGCAGTAGTGAGGCTGTAAGCGGACATCACCCGCTTTACAGCCTCACTACTGCTCTCATAACAGGCGATTTACCGCTGATCCAATGGGACAAACGGCAGCGAGGCTGGCCCGGTGTATGCAGCTAGCGGGCGAATCAAGCGGTTATTGGCGGCCTGCTCCAGAATGTGGGCGGTCCAGCCAGCGATGCGGGCGACGGCAAAGGTCGGGGTGAAGAGATCGACAGGGATGCCCACGGAATTCAGCAGGACAGCGGAATAGAAATCGACGTTGGTGTAGAGGCGGCGGCCCGGCTTGGTCTCTTCCAGAACGGCAATGGCCAGTTCTTCGACGCGACGGGCGAAAGTGAAACCGACTGGATCAGCAAGCCGGGCCATCTCGCGCAGTTCCTCGGCTCGCGGATCGGTGGTTTTGTAGGCCCGGTGCCCGAAGCCCATCAGACGTCCACCACTGGCCAGGGTGGCACGTATCCAGGGTTCCGCGTTCCCCGCCGTACCGATGGCCGCAAGCATCTCCTGCGACTTATCAGCCGCGCCTCCATGCAGCGGCCCCTTGAGCGCGCAGATGGCTGCGACTACGGCCGAGGCCAGGTCCGAAGCGGTGCTGGCCACGACGCGCGCAGTGAAGGTTGAAGCGTTCATGCTATGGTCGGCCAGCATGACCAGGTAGGCATCCAGGCCCTTGACATGCTCGGCTTTTGGCTCCTGCCCGGTCAGCAAGTAGAGATAGTTGGCTGTATGCCCCAGATCGGCACGCGACTCCAGTGGCACCGAACCCTGGCGTAGGCGCTGGAAAGTGGCCAGGATTAGCGGGAAGCAGGCGGTCAACGCAATGGCCTGCTCGATGGTCGGGGTGCCCTGCACGTTGCGATACATACCCCAGGCCGAGACAGCCGTGCGCAACGCGTCCATCGGCGCGGTCTCCGGCGGCAGTGCGCGCAGGATGGCTAACACGCCCGCTGGCAGTTGACGCTGCTCTCGCAGGCTGACCTGCAACTCACCTAATTCGCTGCGCGTGGGCAAGCGACCAAACCAGAGCAAGAAGGCAATTTCCTCAAAGGTGGTGGCGTGCGCCAGTTCGTGAATATCATAGCCGCGATAGACCAGGCGGCCAGCCTGACCATCCACATTACTGATCGCAGTAGTAGCCGCAACTATCCCTTCCAGACCTGCTTTGTTCTGCCCTTTGCCTGCCGCCTCGTTGCCAGCGGTCATCGTCTGTTCTGCCATCAATTTGCTCCTTTGCGATACATGGGAAGAATATTTCTCTCTACTGAAAGTTTTACCATGATTATCGATCAAAGTCAATGGAGTTTTATATTGATTGATTAAATCTCTTTTTTAGTTGATTTTAGTTGATTATGTACTGACGATCATCTCTACCTGTTGACAAAAGTGCCGAGAGTTTCTATCATTGGAAGAAATAGGCAGAGAGCGCAGAAGGATAGCTGGCGAAAAAATCGCCAACGATTGGGAGAGGCAGCATGATCGAGCTAAACGGTGAAAACTATCTGGATGGCGAGGAAGCCAGTCGCCTGCTGGGAGTGAAAACCGCTACCTTGTATGCCTATGTGAGCAGGGGCATACTGAAAAGCTATAAACAAGGAATTAAACGCCAGCGTCTGTATAAACAGGCGGAGTTGGAAGCATTGTTGCGCCTGCGTCCCAGCGATACGCCAATCTCCGTGGCCTCTGATGAAGAGGAAAAAGCTACGACACAAAAAAAGCTCACGGAGATCCCGCTGGCGGAAGATTGGGTACCGTATAGTTAAACATGCTTGAGCCAGGGAAGTCAAAGCTGGCCTTTGGCTTCCCGGCGTGTAAAGATGAAGCTCGCCTTCATCTCGTTTCTCCACGCTCGCGCGTCGGAATCCTTAGCCAGGTGTAATATCACCAATCACATTGGTGAAGCGCTCGCGTCATCAATGAGAAACGACCGGAGAACCGCAACATTGGTTGCCACAGCGCTCCAGGCAGGCCCAGATCTCTTGTGCGGCTGAAAGCCAGGTCAGCCTCTACTCTGCGCCCCAGCGCGGCCAGCGCCATACCCTGCCAGAAATACACATTTTCGTTCTCAGGTCCAGCAGTCTCGGCCAACGCCAGTTTAGTGAGCGCCTCGTCATATGCTTCTCGCAAATAGAGTGCGATACCCCGGCAAACGCAGGCTTCGGCATGCCTGGGATCAAGCATAGCGATTTTCTCCAACTCAGCGGCGATTTCGTCGCTTGCCTGACTGTTCTGCATCACCAATCGGAGCCAGTTCAAGAGCAGGCCAGTGGAAACATCTGGCTTGAGATTCCAGCTGCTCTGCAAGTCAGCTCTAGCCTGCTCCAACTCCTGGGTGCGCAAAAAGCAACAGCCGCGATAATAGCTGGCTGTTGGGGAGTGGGGATCAAGTTGGAGTGCGTGGGTGTAATCGTCAAAGGCCAGGGCGAGCTGTCCACTGTACGCGTAGATCGTTCCGCGATAGACATAGGCGTCGCTGTTCGTGGGATTAAGCGTAATCGCCTGATTAAAATCCTCCAGGGCCTGGTCGTATTCCCGGCGATACCAGTAAACCTGGCCTCTGATCAGATACGAGGAGGCAGTCTCAGGGTCGATCTCAACCACCTGCATAGCATCGTCTAATGCTTGCTTATCCTGTTTGAGATAAGCGTAGCAGAGGGCGCGAGTGATAAAGGCTTTTGCAGAACGTGGCCGGCTAGCCAGGGCCTGAGTAAAATCCTTCACAGCAGGCAAAAATTCTTCGAGATGATAATAGAGCATGCCCCGCTGATAATGAACCTCAAAAGAGTGGGGATCCACCTGCAGCGCCTGCTGATAGTCTTGAAAAGCCCGCTCATACTGTCGTCGCTCCTGGTAGAGCAAGGCGCGGTTATGATAGGCCCAGACGTAACGAGGATTGATCAGGATGGGCGTAGCGAGGACTGAGGAGAATCGCCTGGCTGTGCTCCTCGATAGCCTTTCCATAGGCTTGCAAGCGGTAATAAGCCAGGCCGCGATAAAAATGGGCAACCGCCGAATCCGGTTTTAATGCAAGCGCGTAATCACTATCCAGCAGCGTCTCGCTATATTTTTTCAGCTTATAATATGCCTGGCCGCGGTTGATGTAGTTTTGCGCGTTCTCAGGACTTAACTCGATGCTTCTGGTGTAATCGTGTACCGCCTGTTCATACGCGCCCGATTCAAAGTACGCCTGCCCGCGCGCACTGTATGCTGGGATGTAGCGAGCGTTGATATCGAGCGCGCGCGTGCAGTCCCAGATGGCTTCATCATACTTGCGCAGCTTGTAGTACGAACGGCCCCGCCGTACCAGAATGCCCTCATCTTTCTGGTGCAGAGACAGCGCGCGCGTATAATCGCGAATTGCCTGCTGGTGGTCTCCCAAAAAGGCAAACGCTTCACCGCGCCTGATGCATGTTTCCCAATCACGCGGCTCGCGTTCCAGGCGTTTACTTAAGTAATCAATGGCGCGTTCGCATTCTGCCAGATTGCGATAGGCACCATGAAGGATCTGGCGACGTCCTCGTAGACCTTTGACCTCTTCGACGCCAAGCCATACAAACGCCAGCATCAGGAGAAAACCGATAGGATAGATCAGGCGCCCGTCCATAGGTGCGTCTCCTTGCAGCTATTTCGGTCACAGAATATTTGTGTCTCTTTTCTGCTTTTCGCAGAAAGCGAGCAGGAGAACCAGAGCACACAGGCAGTTGACGACCTGGTCTGATTCTCCAAAATACTAATTACCTGTTATACACTTGCTCCAATGTGGGGGGGAACTTCTTATTGGTCATGTTTGAATAATAGCTAGCTCAACAGTAAATATAGACGAAAATCAATAAAAAGTCAACTATCCTTTGTAACGATTAACTATCGAAAAAAAATTCCGCTTATTGATTATTTTAGATTTATTGTCTGGGGAAAACAGTATAGTTTGGACGCTGAGTAAGCGCCCGGAGTGGTAACAGATACTGCTCCAGGCGCTTACTCAAGTTGTGGAGGACTTGCTCACTTAGTGTTTTTGAGAGCGGCCCATCGTCACAAGTACAACTCCGCTCAGAATAATCAACATGGCAATCACGCCGGTCAGGCTGATCTTTTCGCCTGCCAGCCAGATGCCCAGGCAGACAGCCACAACTGGATTGACGTACGCGTAACTGGTGGCCAGCGAAGCGCGCACATGACTCAGCAGATACCCATAAGCAGTGTAGGCGACCAGCGAGCCACCAACGATCAGAAAGAGCATAGACCAGATAGCAGTGGCTGTTGGCGGTGCTGTGATGCGTTCGCCAACACTCAGACCAAGGACGAGTAGCAGCACCCCTCCGCTGACGAGTTGGGCTGCGGGAGCCATAAGGCCCTTTGGCTGAGAGACGCGCTGGCTTAAAACCGAGCCAAGCGCCCAGAAGATGGGAGCCATAAGCAGCACAATTATGCCCAGCGGATTGCTTGAGGCAATGCCATGGCCCACATTGAGCAGGATGAGGCCGGCAAAGCCCAGCACCAGCCCGTACCACTCAAAACGCGTGGGCCAGCGACCAAAGAAACCGGAGAAGAGTGCCGCCCAGAGTGGCACAGCCCCAATAGCTACCGCAGCCAGCCCACTCGTGACCCACTGTTCCGCGAAATTCACCTCGGCGTTGCCGCCAATTAGCAACAAGGCTCCAACAATTGTAGCACCCAGCCATTCTTTGCGCGTCGGCATGGGCGCTCCACGCGCGCGCAAAAAGGTAAACATCAAAATACCAGCGATCAGGGCGCGAACACCCGCTAACAAAAACGGTGGGAAACTTTGCAAGGCCACACGCATGCCCAAATACGTCGCGCCCCAGAGGATGTAGAGTGAGACTAATGCGATGATGATAGCAAGGTGATTCTTCTTTGCGTCAGTGGGTGTGATATTCGTTCGCGCTACGTTTTCTTCTTCTTCTTCTCGTATACCCTTTCCTTCAGTAGTATCGATGCGCCGAGTGCTCATTGAGGGAATCCTGTCCTATTCTGTGCGAAATATGCTTTACCATAAGATAGACCGGGCATGCTCTCTAGAGAGCATCCATTGTAGTCGTCTTTCCCATTCGGGAGCGTTTAGGTCGTCTCTACTATCGACTCCCCACTTTAAGGCCACAATACTAAGAACAATTAGCACGAAGAACGTAACGAGGAGATCCATCTCTACTCCTTCCTCCCGCGCGTCAAAAGAATCTGCTTAGGGAATATGCCCCTCAATGGGAAAGGTGCCAGACTACATTATCAACAGTACCATAGGAAAATGTTAGTTACTACAGCCAAGTTAGCCTTTTCTCCCTGGGATTGGCCCGCTTTTATTCGTCCTGTGCCATGCTCCACACGCTTGGGGCCGCCTCATTCTCCTGCGCAAGCAGTCGCTGCTTGCGCTCAACGCCCCAGCGATAACCGCCCAGGCTACCGTCTTCGCGCACGACGCGATGGCACGGGATGACCAGCGGGACCGGATTGTGCTTGCAGGCCTGCGCGACTGCTCGCCGGGCTTGTGGCTGGCCGATTGCGCTGGCAATCGCGCTATACGAGCGTGTCTGCCCGTAGGGAATAGCACGCAGTTCCTCCCAGACGCGCCATTGGAAGGCTGTGGCGCGGATATCCAGCGGCAAATCCAGGTGTGGCTGCTCACCCGCGAGATAGCGTATCACCGCCTCCAGCCAGGGACGCAGATGTTCGCAATCCTGACGAATCTCGGCAGCGGGATATTCGCGGCGCAGCGTACTCTCTAATTCCGCGTCGCTATCGTCCAAACCAACCCGGCAAATGCCCCGCTCAGTGCCCGCGACCAGCAAACGCCCTAACGGCGAGTCTACAATGGCATACTCGATTAGCATGCCCGCGCCCCCGCGCTTGTAGGCTGTGGGCGTCATGCCCAACTGGCCCGGCGCTCGCTCGTAGAGACGGCTGCTAGAGCTATAGCCCACTTCATACAACGTTTGCGTCACAGATGTACC
>WNFI01164781.1_pt1 | contig 21227 bp, 20 predicted proteins | sample 5400471 | NCBI WGS metagenome assembly WNFI01 (sample SAMN13153348, study PRJNA577476) | soil metagenome | isolation source: 100 cm saprolite on Douglas fir-dominated hillslope | place: USA:California | collected 2013-09-17
GTTATCCGGGCATCGTCGAATGCTTCGGCCGCGACGATCGCTGGTTCTGCGGCGTGGTGGTGACGGACGGCGCCGGCTCCGCGCGCGGAGGGCCGTACGAGAAGGTCAGCAACGAGGAGATGGTCGCCATCCGCCGGAAGGAGCAGCACAAGGCGGCCATGGTCGGGGAGTACGGCGCCATGGTGATGCTCGGGGTGACCAGCGCCGCCATCAAGGACCCCGCGCGGCCAGGAGTGGTGGAGTCGCTGGCCGACCTCCTCCGCCGCGCGCGTCCGGAAATGGTCTACACGCACAACCTCGCCGACAAGCACGACACGCACGTGTCGGTATCGCTGGCCACCATCGACGCCTGTCGATCCCTGCCCGCGGAGGCGCGCCCGCGCCGCCTCCTCGGGGGCGAGGGCTGGCGGGACCTGGACTGGCTCACCGGTGACGACAAGGTCGCCCTCGACGTGTCCGCCCGCGAGAGCCTGTCCGCCGCGCTCATCGGCGTGTTCGACTCGCAGATCACGGGGGGCAAGCGCTACGACCTCGCGGTGGCCGGCCTGCGCCGAGCCCATGCGACGCTGGACGAGTCGCATCACCTCGACGCCACGGCCGCGCTCGCCTTCTACATGGACCTCACTCCGCTCCTGACCGACACCGCGCGCGATCCGGGCGCGTTCGCGCAGGAGCGCGTGGAGCGCTTCGCGACAGACGTGGAGTCGCATCACCTCGACGCCGCGGCCGCGCTCGCCTTCTACATGGACCTCACGCCGCTCCTGACCGACACCGCGCGGGATCCGGCCGCGTTTGCCGAGGAGCGTGTCCAGCGTTTCGCCGCGGACGTGAAGGGCCGCATCCAGAGGTTGCGACGCACGGAGACTCGCTCGAGGTAGCCATGCGAATGTGGACTCGTCCGGCGCTCGTTCTCGCGTTGCTCGCCGTCGCGCCCCGCGCGCGGGCGGCGGATCCCGGGCCGCTGCCCGTCGCCGTGGAGACGGGAGTGAAGGTGCCCATGCGCGACGGCGTGACCCTCGTCGCGGACGTGTACCGGCCGCGCACGGAGGGAAAGTTCCCCGTCCTCCTCCAGCGCACGCCCTACGATCGGCGGGATCCGCAGACCGGACTGCGGCTCGCCTCGCACGGGTACGTCGTCGTGCTGCAGGACACGCGGGGCCGCTTCGACTCCGGCGGCGAGTTCTATCCCTTCCGCAACGAGGCGGCGGACGGCTACGACACCGTCGAGTGGGCGGCGGCCCTGCCCTACGCCGACGGCAAGGTGGGGATGTTCGGCGGCTCGTACGTGGGCGCGACCCAGATGCTGGCGGCCATGGCGAAGCCGCCGCACCTCGTGGCCATCCAGCCCGACGTCACGGCCTCCGAGTACTACGAGGGCTGGACGTACCAGGGCGGCGCCCTCATGGAGTGGTTCGTCACCTCGTGGTCGAGCGGGCTGGCCGTGGACACGCTGCGCCGCAAGGCGGGGGAGCTCTCGCGCCCGCGCGACTGGGTGGAAGCCACCCCGATGGAAAGCTATCGCCTGCTCGACTTGCCCTCGGTGCCCGATCTGGCGCCCTACCTGCGCGACTGGATGCGTCACGAGACGCGCGACGCGTACTGGAACGCGACACGCGTGTCCGACCACTACGGCGAGATGACGGTGAAAGGCCTGCACCAGGCGGGCTGGCACGACATCTTCAGCCGCGGCTCGATCGAGAACTACATGGGCCTGCGCGACAAGGCGGCCACGCCCGAGGCGCGTGCGGGCCAGCGCCTGCTGGTGGGACCGTGGGCGCACTGGTCCACGTCGCCGGAAGGGAAGGTGGGCGACGTCGTCTTCGGCAAGAGCGCGGTCGTGGACGGCAACGACCTGCTCCTCGAGTGGGCGGCCTTCGCGCTGAAGGGCGAGGCCAACGCCTACGCGACGGGCGCGCCCGTGCGCCTGTTCGTCATGGGCGACAACGTGTGGCGGGACGAGCAGGAGTTCCCGCTGGCGCGCGCCCGCGCCACCCGCTACTACCTGCATGCGGCGAAGGGCGCGAACTCGGTCGCCGGCGATGGGCTCCTCAGCACGACTCCTCCGCGAAAGGAGCCGCCCGATCGCTTCGACTACGACCCCGCGGATCCGGTGCGGACGCTGGGGGGAAGGCTCTGCTGCGGGGCGGCCTACCAACCTGGTCCCGCCGACCAGAGGCCGAACGAATCGCGCCCGGACGTGCTGGTGTACTCGACGCCGCCCCTCGAGAAGGACCTGGAGGTCACGGGCTTCATCACCGCCCAGATCCAGGCCGCGAGCTCCGCCGCCGATACCGACTTCACGGCGATGCTGGTGGACGTCGATCCCTCCGGCTATGCGCGCTACCTCGCGGACGGGATCGTCCGCGCGCGCTACCGCCATTCGCGGGAAAGAGCGGAGCCGATCGAGCCCGGACGCGTCGAGACCTACGCCATCGACCTCTGGGCCACGAGCAACGTCTTCAAGGCGGGGCACCGCCTGCGCCTCTACGTGTCGAGCAGCAACTTCCCGCGCTTCGACCGCAATCCGAACACGGGCGAGTCCACCGCCGCGTCCGCGCGCATGGTCAAGGCCGAGCAGGCCGTGTATCACGACGCCGCGCATCCCTCCGCGCTCATCCTGCCCGTGGTGCCGCGATGACGGGACGTCGCGAGTTCATCAAGGCCGGAGCCGCCCTCTCGCTCCTGTCTCGCGTCGGCGACGTCGGCGCGGCGCCGCCGCCTCCGCCGCTCGCGCCGATCCCCACGGACCGGCTCGATCAAGGCCCATTCGGCACCGAGCAGGACGAGGGCTGGTACACCGTCGCCACCACCACGCCCTCTTCCGCCCCCATCCGCAATTTCGGCACGGGACTCGTCGGTTACACGTGGGAGGAGAACGGGCCGGCGTTGGCCGTGCGCCGCGGCGAGACGCGTCTGGAATCGGCGGTGGAGGCACTCTCCCGTCGCCTTCCGCATCCAGCTTTCGAACCCCGAGATCCAGCCGGACACTCTCGCCCTCCCCGACTTCCTGCAGGCGAAGGTACCCCTCGTTCCGCTGCGCCGGCGCGGCGGGCGTCCCGGCCCGAAGCGCGTCGAGCCGCGCTACGACGACCCGGAGTTCCAGCGCGCGTTCGGCGAGCTCGTGGACCTCCTGGCCGCGGAGACGGACGGCAAGGAGATCTTCGAGTTCGCCGACCTCATGATGTACGGCTTCTGGGGCGAGGGACACACGAGCGATTGGGCGAGCCCGTTCCCCGATCGCGCGAGCGCGGAGCGCACGTTCGTCGACATGACGCGGTGGCAGATGGCGGCCTGGAAGCGCCTGCCCCTGGCCGTCAACACGCAGCCGGACGTCAGCGACACCGGCAACGCGGCCGTGCTGGAGGAGGCCATCCGCGGCGGCTGCTGGCTGCGATCGGACAGCGTCATCCTGGACGAGCCGATCCAGATCGAGCAGCTCTGCGGCCGGCCGCCGTGGCTGGCGGTGGTGATGGAGGACGGCTACCACCGGCACTACCGCACGGACGAGCCCAAGTTCACGGTCGACGCGGCGGGCGTCAATGTGATCGAGCACGCGATCCGGCACTGCCTCGACCTCGGCGCGAACTACTGGTCGCTGTGGACGGAGGCGGAGAGCCTGGCCCGCTATCACGAGCGCCATCCCGCCGGCTTCACCGCGCTGCAGCAGCGCATGGGCTATCGCGTCCGGCCGTCGTGGGTGTGGCAGCGCAAGCGCGAGGGGGGGACCGAGCTCGTGGTGGCCTTCGCGAACGACGGCGTGGCCGGAGTGCCGGGCACGCTGCGCGTGGTGGCGGAGACTCCGGACGGGATCGCGCGGGCGGGGGGCTCGCTCGATCAAGGGCACCCGTACGGGGGCAAGCTGCGGCAGGCGTCCTTTCGCGTGCCGCGCGCGCTCGAGGGCGGCACCGTGCGCCTGCGGGCGGAGATCGTGACCAAGGGCATGCGGCGCCCGGTACGCTGGGCCTGCGCCCAGCCGGTCGAGGCGGACGGCTCGCTGGCGATCCGCCTGCTCGCCGCAGACGACCCGAGGTGGAGGAAGGGAATCTGATGGCGCACCCACGACGGGAGATGCTCGCCGCGCTTCTGGCCACCACCGCCTTCGCGGCCGGTGCGGGTGGGGCGGCCGCTCAGGACGCGCCGTCGGCCGGGATGTTCACCGTGCTCGACGACCCCGCCGAGCCGGGGCCGCGCATCACTCCCTACCTGCTCGACCAGCTCGACCGGGCCTGGCGACAGGACGACGCGCGACGCGCGGTTTTCGAGAAGGTGCGCACCGAAGCCGACCTGCTCGCCCTGCGCAAGGAGATGCGGGCGCGCGTGCTCGACGTCATCGGGGGGCTGCCGGAGACGAAGACGCCCTTGAATGCGCGCGTCACCGGCACCATTGCCATGGACGGGTACCGGATCGAGAAGGTGGTCTTCGAGAGCCTGCCCGGCCTGCACGTGACCGCCCTCGTCTACGTCCCCGATGCGCCGAGCGGGCCCAAGCCCGCCGTGCTCGTCCCCTGCGGCCACGCGCCCGACGGCAAGTCCTTCCGCAACTACCAGGAGATCAGCGGGCAGCTCGCGCGTCGCGGGTACGTGGTCATCAGCTGGGATCCCGTCGGGCAGGGAGAGCGCAGCCAGTTCTGGGACGCGGCGCGTGCCCGCAGCCGCTACAACCTCGTGTGCGGCGAGCACGCGGTGCTCGGGAACCTGGCCTGCGTGGCCGGCACGACCCTCGACCGCTACATGGTCTGGGACGGTATGCGCGCGCTGGATTACCTGCTCACGCGTCCCGACGTCGACGCCGCGCGCATCGCGGTCACGGGAACGAGCGGGGGCGGTTTCCAGTCGCTGTATCTGGGCGCCCTCGACGAGCGTATCGCGGTGGTGGCGCCCTCCTGCTTCGTCACGTCTCTGCCCATGCGCATGGCGAACCGGATCTTCGAGGACCCGGACAGCGATCCCGAGCAGGACCCGTATCGCCTCGTCTCCGCCGGCATCGACCATCCCGGCCTGCTCCTCCTGGTCTATCCGCGCCCGGTCATCCTGCTGGCGGCGGTCAAGGACTTCTTTCCCATCGAGGGGACGCGCAAGACCTTCCGCGAAGCGGCCGCGCTCTACCGCGCGTTCGGCCACGGCGATCGGATCGCGATGGCGGAAGGCGTCCACGGCCACATGTACTCGCCGGAGAACCGCCGCGCCGCCTTCGCGTTCATCGACCGGTTCCTGGGCATGCCCGCGCGCTCCACGCTCGATACGATCCAGATCCTCGACGCGGCCGCCCTGCGCGCCACGCCCACCGGTCAGGTCCGCGTGGATCTCGCGGGCCGCTCGCTGTCCGAGGTCATCCGCGAGGAGCGCCGTGCCCACCCGCCCGCGGCGAAGACGCTCGCGGACCTCTATCGCGGCGAAGGGGCCCACGCCGTCGCGGGATGGAAGCTCGTCCCCAAGGGACCGGGACCGCCCGCGTCCGGCGTGATCGCGTGGGAAGCCGCGGGCACGTCGAAGGTCGGCGGCGTGCGCATCGACCGCTACCGCCTCCATCACGGCGAGCGGCTGGTCATCCCGCTCCTCCACATCCATCGCGAGGCGGGGCCGCGCGGCCGCGCCATCCTCACGCTCGCGCTCGAAGGCAAGGTTGGAGTCGCCGATTGGCCGGCGCTCGTGCGCCGGCTGGACGCGGGGGAGGAGGTGGTATCCTTCGACCTGCGCGGCGTCGGCGAGAACCGGATGCGTTACCGGGCGGCCTCCGGCGACGACCCGACCCTCGCGGAAGCGGACGAGGCGAAGGCCTACTTCAATCCGCTCTCCGGCGTGCTCGCGAACCACGTCTACAACTCGCTCCTGACCGGCCGTCCCTACTTCCTGGAGGCCATCGAGGACGTCGAGATCGTGGCGCGCTTCGCGCGGGAGAAGCTCGGGATGCCGCGACTCGCCCTGGCCCCTTCCGGCGAAGCGGGCGCGCTCGCGTACGCGGCGGCGAAGGTACTGCCCGGCCTCGAAGTCCAGGCCGCGACGGACGTCCCTCGCTTCCGGTGGTCGGACGTCGTCGAGCAGATGCGCGAGATCTGGCCGATCCAGTACCTGCTGCCGGGGGGGGCGGCGCTGGACCGCTGAGCCGGTTCAGGGAGCCAGCGCGCGTTGGGCGGCGCCCAGGGCGCCCGCCATCTCGGCCAGGGCGGCCAGCTCGACGCGCACACCGCCCAGGGGCCGCCATTCCACGTCGGCCAGGAACTTCACCAGCGGATCCAGCAGGGCATCGCCCGCGCGCGCGATGCCGCCGCCGAGGATGCTCCCCGGCATGCCGGCGATGCTGGGGGGACCGTCGGGATCGAGGGTCATGTGGCCGAAGTGCCCGGCCTTGCCGCTCGCGCCCGTCAGCAGGCGGCCGTCGCTGACGATGGCCCCGCCCACGCCGGTGCCCAGCGTCAGCAGGACCACGTCGCGGCGCCCGGCGGCGGCCCCGCGCCAGCATTCGCCGAGCAGCGCGGCGTGGCCGTCGTTGAGGACGCGGACGGGCACGGCCGCGCCGAGGGCGCTGGCCCAATCGAGCCCCTGCAGGCCCGCCAGGCGCCCGGGGATGGACGCGATGGAGCGGCCGTCGGCCGCGGCGAGACCGGGGGCGGCCACGCCGATCCCCGCGGTGGGCTCGCCCCGGCGGGATTCGATCTGGGCGCGCAGCCCGCGGATGGTCTCGACCCAGGTGCCGGGCGCCGCGCGGTCGCGCGTCTCGCCGGTGACACGGTCGAGGATCTCTCCCGACTCGGACACGCTCGCCGCATTGATGTGGGTGCCCCCGAGGTCGATTCCGATCGCGTAGCGCACGCGGTGCCCGCCCTTCAGGCCCCGGCCACGGCGACGTCGCCTTTTTGCGCCCCGACCTCACCCTTGGGCGCCCGCAGTTCCAGGAGCGACTGCGTCACCGTCGAGGCCAGGGCGCCCGCCACGATGGCCAGCCCCGCATGCCCGAAGTAGGTGTACCGGATGAAGAGCCGGTGGGCGAGGACCGCGAAAGGCGAGGTGCCGGCCAGGAACCACGCGAGCCCGAATGCGGCCACACGCCCGGACGGGCCCACGCGAGCCGGGCGCCAGCGCGGCGCGACCATCAGCGCGGCCGCGGCGGCCACGAGGCAGGCCATGACCACCCGCATCGGAACGGTCGCCGCGAGCGCGCTCACGTGCGGGGGAATCGCCCAGCCCGCCTTCTCGGGGTCGACGTCGGGCACGAGGACGTTCAGGAACGACAGCAGGTAGGCCGCGTATCGGGTGAGGAGCCCCTTCGGCGTGAGGTCGAACACGAACCCCGGCGTCCCGCTCGGATACAGCAGGTGGATCATCTCCCGATAGCCGACGAGCCACAGCGCGGCCACCACCCAGGCCGCCACGTACTTGCGCCACACGCTGGAGCGGTCGAACAGCCATCCGTAGGCGGTCAGGATCGCGGGCCAGACCACCGCGGCCTCTTTGCACAGCAGCGCGAGCCCGAAGGCGCCCACGGCGAGCGCCTCCGGAAGACGCCGCTCACGGCGGCGCGCGCTCACGAACAGGAGCAGGCCCAGGAGTGAGAACGCGGCATAGGACAGCGTGTCGAAGTTGGACGTGTACTCGAAGTCCTGCCCGTGCGCCAGTCGCGACACGAACAGGACGGGCGGGATCAGCGAGAAGGGGCCGGGCAGGAGCTGGCGGCAGAGGAGGAACAGCAGGACTCCGTTGGCGATGTGGGTCAGGGCGTCGATCGTGTGATAGACCTCGATGTCGTTGCCGAACACCGATCGGCCCGCGAAGTAGTACAGGTTGGCGGAGAGCGGACGGTACGTCGCTTCCGCGCCGCCCTCCCAGGCGCTGGGCTCGAAGAAGCAGTCGGCGATCGAATGGATCTGCTGGCGGTTGTGGTGGAAGTGGCGCCCGTCCTCCCAGTGCCATTTCGGCAGGTTGTGGACCACGCGCGGGCCGTGAGCGAGGGCGAACGCCGCCAGCACCAGCACGACCCCCAACCACGAGGGAGGTGTGGCACTGAGCGGCTTCCAGACGGCGGCCCGGGCGAGAAGAGCGCGAAGCGACATGTCTTTCCCTTGACTCAGCGGCCCTCAAATGAGAGAGTCTAACGTTTTGCGCAGGAGGAAATCGTCCCGATGACACGGATCTCCATGGCGCAGGCCGCCCTGGGTGCCCTTTGCCTGCTGACGTCCTGTGGTGGCGGCTCGCCGAGCGCGCCCGCCGCCGTCGCCGGCACTCCGGCCACTCCGGCGACCACGCCTTCCTCCAGCCCCACCCCCGTGCCCGAGTCGACGCCCACTCCCAATCCCGCGGCTTCTCCCGAGATCAACGACAATGATGCGCCCGTGTTCCGGGTGTCCGCGAACGTGTACTACGTCGACTGTGACGGTCAGATCCTGGAGCACAGCAAGGGCGCGTCGGAGATCCCACCCGGTTGTCGGGCGCACCTCGACGCCACCGCGAAGGACGAGGACGGCGTGCCGACCAACCCGCGCTACCCGGTGCAGTGGCGTTTCGGCAACCCGAACGCTCTCGACGTCCGTGGGTCGAACCCCATGGGACCGATCGTCACCGCCCGCTTCCCGCACGAGCAGGAGATCTACGTCCACGTGGACGGGATCGACTCCAACCGGTTCGTCGTCCGCTTCAACTAGCTCGAAACAGACGATCGACGTCGAGCTCTTGCGTCCGCGGGGTGTCGAACCTCGCGATGGTATCCTCTGCCTCCGCGGAGGTGGCATGCGCCCGGTTCCCCTGGTCCTCGCCCTGTCGCTCGTGGCGCTCCCCGCGCCGGCGGTCGACCCGCCCGCCTCCTACGAGCAGATGGCCGTCGATCTCCTGCGCCAGTACCTCCAGGTCGACACCACCAACCCTCCCGGCAATGAGCTGAAGGCGGCGCGCTTCTACAAGGAGATCCTGGACCGTGAGGGCATTCCCTCCGAGATCGACGAGTTCGCGCCCGGCCGCGCGAACCTCCTCGCGACGCTGAAGGGCTCGGGCACCCGCCGCGCCCTGATCCTCGCCAACCACATGGACGTGGTCCCCGCGGACGCGAGTCACTGGACGATGCCCCCGTTCTCGGGCGCGGTGAAGGAGGGGCTCATCTACGGCCGCGGGGCGCAGGACATGAAGTCGGAAGGCATCCTTCAGCTCGTGACGATCATCCGCGCCCAGCGTGAGGGCCTGGCCCTCGACCGCGACATCCACTTCCTGGCCACTTCCGACGAGGAGGTGGACTTCGCGGGTGCCTTGCGCGCGCTCAGCCCCGCGGGCTGGCGCGACCGCCTGGGAAGGGCGGAGTACTTCGTCACCGAAGGCGGCGAGAACGTGATCGGGGACGACGGAAAGCCGCAGTACTTCGGCATCGACACCGCCGAGAAGGGTCCCTTCTGGCTCCGGCTCACCACGAGCGGCACTCCGGGCCACGGATCGCGCCCGCTGGCCGATTCCGCGCTCAACCGGCTGGTCCGCGCCCTCGAGCGCGTGCGGCAGCACAAGACGGAGATGAAGGTGCTGCCGGTGGTCGAGCGCTTCTTCCGCGACCAGGCGGCCACCATGGATGGCCCGCGTGCGGAGTGGTATCGCGACTTGCGCAAGGCCCTGCTCGATCCGGAAGCGGCCCAGGCCCTGTACGAGGATCGCGAGGCCTCGGCGCTGCTGCGAAACACGATCTCCATCACCGTCGTCCGGGCGGGGTACAAGACCAACGTGATCCCGGGCAGCGCGGAAGCGGAGCTCGACGTCCGGCTGCTGCCGGGTGAGGATCCGCAGGCGTTCCTGTCCGAGCTGCGCGGCGTGATCGACGATCCCCAGGTCCAGATCGTCCCCATCGGGACCTTCCGCAACCCCAACGAGAGCCCGACCGACACGGAGCTGTTCAGGATCATCGAACGGACGATCCGGCGGCACTATCCCGGGGTGCCGGTCACGACCAAGATGTTGTCCGGAGCCACGGAGAGCGTGCTCGTTCGCCCTTTCGGCATCGTGGCTTACGGGTTTACGCCTCTCCTGGCGACGTCGGAAGAGGTCGCCACGGCCCACGGGGACGACGAACGGGTGCGCGAGGACACGATGCGACGGTCCGTAGCCGTCTTCTACGACGTCGTGACCGAGCTTTGCCGGCACAGGAATTGACTGGCGCCGGAGGGGGATCCCTGATATACGATGTCGGCGGAGGGCATATAACGTGAAGAGAAGGGTCGATCTCATCGATCAATTCGCCGACCTCGTGGTCGGCGCCGATGATCCCCGGCGTCTCGCGGAGCGGACGCTCGAGGTGGTCATGTCGCTCACAAACGGCCGCAGCGGCGCGGTGTTCGGGCACGAGCAGGGACGCATCGCCCTGTTCGCCTCCCGCGGCATCGACCAGCATGTCCTGGATGCGGCCAACACCGTCTGGGCCACCCAGCAAGAGACGCTCCGGTCCGGGCAGCCGTTCTACGTTCCCGACGTAAACACCGAGCGCCGGCTGCCCAAGAGCGACGGCACCGGCCCCGTCAGCTTCGTGATGGTGCCGGTGATGGGCGCGGAAGGCCTGTCTGCGGTCCTTTACGTGGACAGCTTCGATCCCCACTTCTGCACGTCCCAGGATCTCGAGCGCCTGAGCAAGTTCTCCCGCATCATCGCCAAGGCCGTCGGCGAGAACGTGGGCGGCGTGGGCGTCGAGCGCGCGCCGAGCCGGGCGGAAGCGTGGGAGAGCTACCTCGAGCGGACGCCGGTCGAGGACATGGAGCGCGAGAAGCTGCTCCTGCTCCTCAACCGCAACGAGTGGAACATCGCGCGCGTGGCGCGGCTGATGGGCGTGACGCGCCGGACCATCTACCTGCGCCTGCAGCGGTACAACATCCCGCGCGAGCGCGTACCCAAGACGCGTCCGCGCCGCGCGACGGCGTAGGTTGGAACGATCCAGTGAGTCCGGGCGCCGCGCGGCGGCGTCCCGGACCTCCCGTCTCCGTCTCCGTTTCCGTTCGTTCCGCCGATCTAGCCCTTCGCCTGGAGCTTCGCCCAGGTGTCCCGCAGTGTCACCGTGCGGTTGAAGACCGGCCGCTCGGCCGTGCTGTCCCGGTCCACGCAGAAGTAGCCCAGCCGCTCGAACTGCACGCGCGTGCCGGCGGGGAGTCCAACGAGGCTCGGCTCGACCCAGGCACCAGTGACGACCTCCTCCGACTTCGGGCTGAGGTCGGCCAGCAGGTCGCCGCCCTCCGCCCCGGGATCGGCCTTTGCAAACAGGTGGTCGTAAAGGCGTACCTCCGCCGCCTGCGCATGGCGCGCGGAAAGCCAATGCAGGGTCGCCTTGGGTGAGCGTCCATCGGGCGCGCTGCCCCCGCGCGTCGCCGGGTCGTACGTGCAGCGCAGCTCGACCACCTGGCCCGCGGCGTCCTTGATCACCTCCTGGCAGGTGATGAAGTACGCCGCGCGCAGGCGCACCTCGCGGCCGGGGGCGAGCCGGAAGAACTTCTTCGGCGGGTCCTCCAGGAAGTCGTCCCCCTCGATCCACAGCTCGCGCGCGAACGGGACCTTGCGTGTGCCCGCGGACGGGTCCTCGGGGTTGTTGCCGACCTCGATCTCCTCGACCTGGCCTTCCGGGTAGTTCGTGAGGACCACGCGCAGCGGCCGCAGCACCGCCATCCGCCGCGGTGACGTGCGGTTGAGGACGTCGCGCACCTCGTGCTCGAGGGCGGCGTACTCGTTCACGCTCTCACGCTTGGCCACGCCGATCCGCTCCGCGAACTGCCGCAGCGCTTCCGCAGGGAAGCCGCGGCGGCGCAGGCCGGAGATGGTGGGCATGCGCGGGTCGTCCCAGCCGCGCACGCGGCCCTCGTTGACCAGCCGCAGCAGGAAGCGCTTGGACAGCACGGTGTAGGTGAGGTTGAGGCGCGCGAACTCGTACTGGCGGGGACGCGACGGCACGGGCAGGTGCTCGATGAACCAGTCGTACAGCGGACGATGGTCCTCGAACTCGAGCGTGCAGAGCGAGTGGGTGATGCCCTCGATCGCATCGGACTGCCCGTGCGCGTAGTCGTAGCTCGGATACACGCGCCACTTGTCGCCGGTCATGGGATGGGAGGCGTGGAGGATGCGGTACATCACGGGATCGCGCAGGTTGATGTTGGGCGAAGCCATGTCGATCTTCGCGCGCAACACGCGCGCGCCGTCCGGGAACTCGCCCTTGCGCATCCGCCGGAAGAGGTCGAGGTTCTCCTCGACCGTGCGCTTGCGAAACGGGCTTTCCTTCCCCGGCTCGGTCAAGGTGCCGCGGTACTCGCGGATCTGATCCGCGGTGAGATCGTCGACGTAGGCGAGCCCCTTCTGCACGAGCAGCTCCGCCCATTCGTAGAGCTGGTCGAAATAGTCGGACGCGTGGTAGAGGTGCTTCCCCCAGTCGAACCCCAGCCAGCGCACGTCTTCCTTGATGGAGTCGATGTACTCCTGCTCCTCCTTGGTGGGGTTCGTGTCGTCGAAGCGCAGGTGGGTGCGCCCGCCGAACTCCTGGGCCACCCCGAAGTTCAGGCAGATCGACTTGGCGTGCCCCACGTGCAGGTAGCCGTTCGGCTCCGGCGGGAAGCGGGTCACGGGCGCAGGGTGCCTCCCGCTGCGGACGTCCTCGGCGACGATCTCGCGGATGAAGTCGAGGGGCTCTTCGGCCATCTTGTCCTTTTTCGCTCTCAGGCGGCGGGGCCGGCCGCCTTGAGGGCCTGGATCGCCTGCCGCAAGCGGCGGCGCACGACCTCCTTGCCCAGGACGGCCAGCGTATCAAACAGGGGCGGCGTGGCCGCGCGTCCGGTGGCGCCCACGCGCACGGTCATGAAGACGTCCTTGGCCTCCCAGCCCGCGCCCCCGGCAAAGGCGCGCAGCGCGGCCTCGATGGCCGCGGCCTCCCACTCCAGCAGCGGGTCGATCCGCTCCTCCAGCAGGAGCTGCAGCGCCTTCGCCGTCTCCGCGGGCGTGCGTCCTTTGGGCACGAGCTGCTTCATCGCGTCCGCGTCGTAGGGGACCTCGCCCGCGAAGAAGAAGTGGCCGTACTCGAAGAAGCCTTCCAGGGTGTCGATGCGCTCCTGCACCAGGGGCAGGACGCGCAGCATGTAGTCGTCGGACAGGAGGTAGGAGCGCAACCGGCCGAGGAGCGCGGGCGGCTCCATCTTCCGCAGGTACTTCCCGTTGAGCCAGGTGAGCTTCTGCGGGTCGAAGACGGGACCCCCGAGGGAGATCCGCTCCAGCGAGAAGCCGGCCACGAACTCCTCGAGCGTGAACTGCTCCTGGTCGTTGGCCATGACCCCGCCCATGAGGGCGAGATAGTTGACGAGCGCCTCCGGGAAGAACCCGGCGCGCCGGTAGTGGTTCAGGCTTACGGGGTTCTTGCGCTTCGAGATCTTCGACTTGTCCGCGTTGCGCAGCAGGGGAAGATGGCAGAAGACGGGCATCTCCCAGTCGAAAGCGCGATAGAGCTGGACGTGCTTGGGCAGCGAGGAGAGCCATTCCTCCGCGCGGATCACGTGGGTGATGCGCATGAGGTGGTCGTCGACGACGTTGGCCAGGTGATAGGTCGGGAAGCCGTCGCTCTTGAGCAGGATCTGGTCGTCCATCTGCGAGCGCTCGAAGCGGATGTCGCCGCGCAGCAGGTCCGGGACCACCATCGCCTCGTCGGCGGGCATGGCCAGACGCACGACGTGGGCCTCGCCGGCGGCGGCCCGCCGCTGCGCGTCCGCGGGAGCCAGCGTCCGGCAGCGCCCGTCGTAGCCCAGGGTCAGCTTCTTCTCGCGCTGCTCGGCCCGCAGCGCTTCCAGCCGCTCGGGTGTGCAGAAGCACGGATACGCGGCCCCGCGGCGAACGAGCTCGTCCGCGTGCTGGCGGTAGATCTCGAACCGCTCGCTCTGGCGGTAGGGGCCGTACGGCCCGCCCACGTCCGGTCCTTCGTCCCAGGTGAGGCCCAGCCAGCGCAGGGCCTCGAAGATCATCCGCTCGCTGGCGGGGTGGCTGCGCTGGCGGTCGGTGTCCTCGATGCGCAACAGGAACTGCCCGCCCTGCTTCCGGGCGAGGGCGTAGGTGAAGAGGGCCACGTACGCGGTGCCGACGTGAGGGTCGCCGGTGGGCGACGGGGCGATGCGAGTGCGAACCGACATTCTCTCGGGGCCGTCTCCTTGCACGCGGGGGGAGGTCGGACGAAAACGTGAACTATCCCACCCGCCAAGGGTCAGACCGGCTCAACGGACGGAGACGGAGATGGGAACGGGGGGCTCTTACCGGCGGGGCACGCTCGTCGCGCGTTCGAGTTGGAGCGCGAAGACGGTGCCTTCCGGAAGCTCCACGTCGTCCCCGCTGGAGCTGATCGCTCCTCCCGCGCCGCCGAGCAGGACGCCCACGATCGCGCCCTTCGTACCGCCGAGCACCTTGCCGAGGATGCCGCCGATGGCGGCGCCGATGGCCCCCTGCTTCAAGGTCCCGCCGCTGCCGATGTCCTCCTTCACCTGGACGATGCGGGCGCTGAGGTCGACCGTGGTGCCGTCGTCGAGGAGCAGGCGATCGAACGAGAGGTTGAGCCTCCCGCCGCGGGCCGGCCGCTGTGCGCGCTCGACCACCGTCACCGTGCCCTGCACACGGCTGCCGTCGGGGACGACGATCCGGCCGTCCAAGTAGACGGGACGCGCCACCGTGGCGTCGAAGCGATCTTCCACGCGGGCCGTGCGGGAGGACAGGGCCTGCTCGAGGCGCACGGTCATCTCCGTGCCTTCGGGCAGGGCGAGGCTGCGGCCGCTGCGGCCGCTGTAGCCGCGGTTCAGGGCGTTGTCGATGTCACCGTGGAGAACATGGATCCGGTCGCGCAGCCCGTCGACCGCGTCGCGCGTGACGCTCACGTCACGGCTGGTGCGACCGCCGCGATCCATGTCGTCCCTCAACCGGTCGAGCTCCTCGCGGAGGGCGTTCGCGCGGTCCTCGAACTCCCGATAACGCGGATGGCTGGTCGGGAGAGCGGCCAGGCTGTCGTCCAGGACGGCGAGGTCGTCCTGAAGCCGTTGGAGATCGTAATAACGCGCGGTCTGGGCCTGGAAGGCCGGCGCCGGCGGCGCGGCCACGGCGAGGGCCACGAACAGAAAAAGGACGACGGAGAGCGCTCTCTTCATTGACGTTGCTCCTGCTCTTTCATGGTTCGGCCAGGCCCCCGCCTGACGGGCAGGCGGGGGCCAATGGTCGAAGAGCAAGAAACGCGCCAGCGACCCGTCAGTTCTGCTGGACCTTGACCTCGCTCGCGGAGACGTTGCACACGTTGCCGGACAGGCTGGTTGCCGTCCCCGAGACGTGCACGCGCCAGCCCGTCTGGAGCTGAGCCAGGGTGTACGTCGTATTCCCCTTGCGGATGCTCGCGCTCCCCACCTCGCAGGCGAACAGTCCTTTGCCCTGCTGGTTGACGGTGATGATGGAGCCGGACTTCTCGCTGATCGGCCCCTCGACCTCCATCTTCTGGCCGGCGGCGCAATTGGTCTTGCCCGGTCCCTGCGTATCGTCGTCACCCTGGAGGATGATCTCCTGGGCGAGGACGGGCTGGACCGAACCCTCCATGGGGAGCCAGGTGCCCTTGACATGAACGTGGCGGCCCTGGGTGACGTCTTCGATGTTGCGCGAGCGGTTGCCCTCGCGCACGGCCGTCGCGCCCGGCCGCGCGACGACGGTGTGGCCGTTGATCAGGAACCGGCTGTCGCCGGTCGGGTTGAGGGCGACGACCTGCGTGACGTCGCCCTCGATCTCGATGTCGCCGTGCCCGATGCCGTTGCGCTGCTCCTCGAGCAGCACGACGCCGGAAGTGGAGACCTGCACGGTCAGCGTGATCTCCTGGTTCGCTTTCACCTCCGAGAACGACAGGCGGCCGATCTCGGATCCGCCCGTCGTGAAGATGAGCGTGAACCCGCCTTCGGGCAGGCCGCGCAGCGTGAAGGACCCGTCACCGGCGACGGTCGTCGTGATGGAGGGGTTCTCCAGCACGGTCACGGTCACGGTTGCGGCGCTGGTGGCGCCGACGCTGGCCGCGCGCAGCGTGCCCGCGCCTTGGACGGTGCCACGGACCACGACACCCTGGCTGTCGGAACCCGCCGGATTGCCGCCGCAGGCGGTGAGGGCGGCGGCGGCGAAGGCGAGGAGTAGGACTACGGAACGAATTCGAGCACCATGCATGGGCACACCTCCCGAGATGAACCCTTCGACCGTAGGTCACTACCCCCGGGAGGATTAGGAGCCAGATCACAGGCCGCGCCCGATGGGGCGACCCCCACCGCTGAGACGGTGACGAGGCTCACCCGGACCTCTATAATCGCGCCCACGATGAGCACGAGAGGCGCGGGCGGGACCACCGGCGGCGTCGGTCAGTTCTTCCTGGGCCTGGCCATGGCGGTGGCGGGCGCGTACCTCATCACGAATCAGGTGACCGTCTCTTCCGGCTTCTGGGGCTACTTCGGACCCCACACGTTCGGCCTCACGCTGCTGCCCCTCGCGTTCGGCATCGGGATGCTCTTCTTCGACGGCAAGAGCGTGATCGGTTGGGTGCTCACGGTGGGGGGCGCGATGATCATTTTCGCCGGGGTCCTGGTGAACCTCCAGATCTATTTCCAGCCCACCTCGCTCTACAACACGGTCATCATGCTGGTGCTCCTGGCGGGCGGGATCGGCCTCGTCGCCCGCTCGCTACGGCCGTACGCCTGAGCGAAGCCCCTCCACGAGGAACGTGCCGCCGAGCGAGCCGATCAGCGAACGGGAAGGATCCGCGAGCTGGCCGCAAGTCCGATCGTGCGGCACTCCGCCTCGGCCCAGACCACGCTGGCCACACCGGAGGGAGTCACGGCCGGAAGCGGCGCGAAGTTGAAGTCTGGATTCACGGCCTTCTGTCCGGCACAGTCGGCGGTGGTCGTCGGGGTGAGTCGCATTCGCTCCGGGGGGCTCCACGCACCGGACGGCGCGGCCAGCGCCGTCCACAGCTCGGCGAAGTCGCCGTTGGACTCCAACCAGGTGGCGACGTCGCCCCTTCCACCGCTGAGGGCCAGCCTAGGGTGAGGGCCCACATACTGGATCCGGCCCGGCGGACGGACGGTCTGAGCCGCTCCGAAGCCGTGGCCGTCGAAGCGCCTGACCGTCACCTGCCCGGAGCCAAAGACGTCATCGCCGATGATCAGGGCCACGTCGCCCTTGGATGAGCGGCTCAGTGACGGCTGCGTGCCGGGCACGTCGAGCACGCCGACCCAGGTCCGTCCGTCGGACACGCTCGCGCGGACGTGATAACTGCCGCGCGTCACCTGCTCGACCCACGCCACGATCGCCGATCCACTCCCGTCGAAGGTCACCGAGGCGTTGGACAGGGAGGCCTTGGCCACGAGCTCGGGAGGGAGCCAGGCGCCGTCCTGCCGGGGGATCGCCACCAGGGAAGCGAGAGTGCTCCCCGTCGGCCCCGGCTCTGCGGAATCGAGCGTCCATAGGGTCAACGCCTCGGAGTCGCGCATGACCGCCGAGCGCGCGACGACGTACGCGCCCGGCATGGCTCGGGCGGCCAGGACGGGCTCGGCCCACCCCTGTCCCGGCGCACAGGCCACGGTCCGCATGTCCGTTCCCTCCGCCCAGGCCACGATCGCATCTCCGCGACTACCCATCGCCGTGGCCTCTCCCGTGTCGTCGCCCGACAGCCTCGCGATGCGGGCTGGGGCGGAGACCGACCTCCCATCGTGGCGCGAGGACCAGGAGGCCCGTGATCCGTCCGACGCCTTCTCCTTCCAAACGATCAGCGCGCCGCCACCGGGATCGATTCCCACGATCTTCGGCGCGCCCGGCTGGGTCTGGTCGGCGGGCGACGAATGGTCCAGGTGCTGGGCGGGCGACCAGCCTCCCCCCGGCTCGCGGACGGCCACGAAGACGGCCTCGTCCGTCTCGTTGACATAGGACCAGGTGGCGAACGCGCGGTCGTCCGCCGACACCGCGAGGTCGAGGTCGTACATGCCGAAGTAGGCGCCGGGATGGAAGGACCAGATCGAGAGTGGCTCGGTCCAGCCCTCCGGCGGGATCGTGCTCGGACCGTTGCAGGCGGAAGCGCCGGCCATGGCCATGGCCAGGCCGGCGCGCAGCAGTCCCCAGGCATCCGAGAGGGCGCCAAGACGCTTGCTCACTCCGCCTCCGCCCTCTTATACTGGTCGACGGCGCTATCGTCTAGGGGTTAGGACGGATGGTTCTCAGCCATCAGACCCGGGTTCGATTCCCGGTAGCGCTACCAGCTTAAGAATCAATCATTTATGACGAGTAGGCGAGGCGGTCACGACGCCCTCATCGAGGCCAGGGGCTGCGCCGGGGCTACGAGGATGTGCAGGGCATGAGGAAGGGAAGGCCCGGTGTCATGACATGGAAGCAATTGGTCACCCTTGAGCCTCGCTTGGAGGTCGTTCGCAGAAAGGCCGAGCGCCACGCCGAGAGGATTCCCAGGCTCAGACCATCGGCGCGCATCTGCGCTAACGACCTTTGGTATGGCACGCCGCGCTCGGACGGCCTAAAGGCAGAGGTTGAGCGACTCGTGGGATACGCGAGAAAGGACGACGACCGTCTCTCGACGCCAGCAGCGTATGACCTCGCGGTGAGAACCATCTATAACGCTCTCCCTGCCTGCCGCAACTGCGACTGTGTCTGAGAGGCCCCGAGTGTGGACCACGGCTCCGGCGCGCGCCTGCGCGGGGCGCACGAGGAAGTGAAAGCATGACCATTCGATGAAGGAGGATGGACATGCCGAAGGACAAGACGAAGCGCACCACGCCCACGATAGTCTGGGACCCACGGTCGCAGCCCGTTGATTTCGACCTGGCCGCGCTGCGCGGCGGCGTAGAGGATGCCCTCGACCATCGTCCACCCGGTGAGGTCTGGCACTTGAAGCACCTGCCGAAGGATGGCGACGCGAGCGTGGCGCTCGTGCGCTTCCGGCTCGGCGGTGTGGACGCGCCACGCATCAGACCCGACCTTGAAATTGACTCGGACAAGGTCCGCCGCTTCGTGGAGAGTGACGCAACGACGCAGGCACCGACCGTGCGCGAAGTCGTCTGCGACGAAGCGCGCGACTACCTCAGAGAACGCGGCTACTGAAACGTCGCCCGCCGCCGGCTCCGAGGGGTCGCGGCTCCGACGCGAGGAAGCCCACGCGTCGGCGTGGCCGCGACCCGTGACCGCGGGGACGAGCCGCGCAACGGAGCCGGCGACGAGCAGGCCCGCGCGCGTGCCTCGCGCGCACAGGCTTTCAAACGGAGGACCGCAGCGGGGCCGGGCGCGGCGGTTCATCAGGCCACCGCTCGGACGCGCGCCCGCAAGGGCGCGACGGCCCGGCCACTCGCAACGGCGGACGCGGGCGCTCTGACACGCCACAACGCCCCCCACGACGGCATCCGAGTACCAGCTCATCCCGCAGGGCGCGCGGCGCGGCTGCCTGTACGAGCACTCGTGCGGACCGGCGTGGCGTGGCGACAATGCGCAGACGTGTTGATGGTGGTCGCCGGGAAGGGCCAGCATCACGCGGCAGCGCTCCGAGGTCATGCCCAGTGCCACGAACCGGGGCCGCCCTCCGCGTCGTGCGTGCCCTGCACGAGGCCGGAGCCGCACGAGAGCACGAGCACGCCGTCAGGCCGGACCTCAGCGACCACGGCGCCCAGGCACAGCCCTCCACCGGGGGCCACCAGGTGAACGCGCTCACCGATGCGCGGCATATCACGCTCGCCGTGCCGGGACGCTTTTCCGCAGGAAAACCACCTCGCGCCGCTCATGCTGCGTCATCGTCCGGGGCGCCCGCGTAGCTCGCGGAGCGGTACGCTTCGTAGGCGGCGCGGTCGCCCCTGAAAACCCGCGAGACAGCGTCGTGGTCCTCGCGCTTCGCCACGGGCGCCCGTGGCAGGCGCCGCGCAGCGTCGATGACGGCATCCGCCACGGCGCCCGACTTCCCGGCGCGCGAGCCCGTTGTGGACTCGGCACGATATCGCTCGTACAACGCGCGGTCGCCGTTGAGGAGGTCGCGCAGGTCCTCCTCGTTGGGCTCGCGGCCCGATGACTTCGCCACGCCGTCGAGCCGGTCCATGATTTCCGCCAGCGCGGAGCGCTTGGGCGCGCCGCTGCCGGACTTCTCGATGAGAGCGCGCGTCTCCGCGTTCAGCTTCTCGATGCGGTCGAAAATGCTCGTCGATTTCGTCTCCACGTCATCCTCCTCGTCGCGGCCTTCCAATCGGACGCCGCATGAACTGCAAAAGATGTCGGTATGCCGTACCGTCGCCTTCGCGCACGATGGGCACTTGAGCATGTCGGTGCCGGTCATGGGCGGCGGCGTCGTCTTCATCGCGCCGAAGTTCGGGAGGTCCTTCGGACTCTCACGAACGCTGACGCCGCATTTCGGGCAGGTCCGGACACCCGCCGCGATGCGCGACCGGCAAGCACTGTTCCGGCAAACTCCATGCTGCGCGGTGGGGTCGGCGGACTTGAACAAAACCACTTTTGCGGCTTCGTTCGCGGGGCTGCCCACCAGGGACACGCGCTTGAGCCGGAGGCTGCACAGCCGGTGCGTCTTCTGGACGCGCTCCTTCGTGTACGGGGTCATGCCGCTTCTCCGCCGCCGGTGAGGGGCGCCGCATGCTCGTTGCCGCACGCGCAGCGATGCGTGGCCGGCTGGAAGTGCTCCCGGTCGGCCGGCAGCTCCGGCAGCGCGGCCCGCGCCTTCGCGGCCTCCGAGTGCATGTCCACGAAATGCGTCTTGAGATACGCCTCGGACGCGAACTCGCGCTTGCACTCGTCGCACTTCACGCCCTTGCCGCCGGACCATGGCGCGATGTAGAGAGGGCTTTTCAGCATCAAAATGTCGTTGACCTGCCCCTCCATCTCGAACAGCTCGCCCGGCTTCAGATTGCGCGAGCCGTACTGCATCCGCCGCTTCGACATCGCCCTCATGCGTCCCTCCAACATATTAGAGAAACTGCTACTCCCTTGGCGTACCGCACCGGGTCCGGTCACTGCCGCCACCGCCGCCGCACGGTGAAGGTCAGGTCGTCGCGGAAGTGCGAGGCGTCCGGGTCCTGCTCGTTCACGACGACGCCATCGGGGAGCACCAGCTCCTCCCCGCCCATCGCGGGCGCTCCCACGGCCGACGTCGGGCCGTAGGTCAACGGCCTGCCGCCCACGCGCGGCAGGAGCGCGACTTGCAGACCTTCGAGGTTCGGCACGCGGTCGGCAGCGAGCAGCGACACGAGGCCGATAACGGC
>WNFI01052380.1_pt1 | contig 21219 bp, 20 predicted proteins | sample 5400471 | NCBI WGS metagenome assembly WNFI01 (sample SAMN13153348, study PRJNA577476) | soil metagenome | isolation source: 100 cm saprolite on Douglas fir-dominated hillslope | place: USA:California | collected 2013-09-17
GCCTCTCGCGGGGCTGGGCGTCGTTCGTGCAAAGCCATCGCTGGCACCGGTCGCAGGAGTCGTTCGAGCGCGCCGGCCGGGTTCATGTTCGCCTCCGGGGAGCGATGATTCTCCGCGCCAGAGGGCTCGCACCGGCCCGCTTCACTCGCGTCGGCAAGGTCCGCCTGTGCTTCTTCACGGCACGTAGACAAGGATGCCTTGGTGGTCGCGCCAATCCCGATCAGCAGAAATTGTTCGCACTTTGGACTGGGGTCCGCCCGGAAGGCCAAGCTGCGACCTTGCAGCAGCGGCGCAGGGCTCGTTCGGCCAAGTCTTGCGTTGGAGGGATCGCCCCACAACCGTCGTCTCTTTGGATCCATGAACATGCGCCAGACCTGATTGCGAGCGAAGGGCCCGTTCTGCTCGTCGAAGCGAAAGAGCTCGTTCGCTAGATCGTTAAAGGAGCTGATCTTCCAGATCTGGCCTGCCACCCTCTACGCGACCGCCGTTTCCCTGAACCAGGCCCGACACGAGCGCGTGGAGCGCCCGGCGGATGACGAGAACGAGCCGGTCGCGCTGGCTCCCTTTCGCGTCCCGCGCAAATCGTGAGATCCTCGGCGGCGGAGGCACCGATGCGCCTGAGCCGATGGGCAGTCCTGACGCTGGTCGTCGTTCCCGCCTGCAAGCGTGCGCCGGCTCCGGCGCCCGGGGAGGTCGTGGCCGTCGCGCCTGAGCCGCGGCTGGACCCCGCGCTGGAGCCTTATGCGTGGACGTCCTACGCTCAGGACGGCGCGACGCTGCTCTCGCTCTCGCAAACCGCCACCGCCCCCGCGCGATGCACTCTCGTCGCGAAGCGTGGCGCCGAGCCGATCTGGATCGCCGAGGCCTGCGTCGCGACGCGGGCAAACATCCGCTACCTCTCGCCCGATGGCGATTCCCTCCTCGTCCTCGACAGCGAGCCCGAGGTCGACGGCGCCGTCTCCGAGGCGAAGCTCGGCGCGCTCTACCGGCGCAACCGCCTCCTGCGCCGCTACATCGCGGCAGAGGTGCTGGGCTCGAGCACCGGTTTCCAGGTGGAGGCGGGAAAGCTGCGCTGGCTGGGGGAGGGCGACGCGGTGGTGGACGCGCGGGGCGTCCAACTCCACCTGGCCGACAAGCGAGGCGAGCTCTTCGGCTGGGACGGCAGCGGGATCCCCAAGCTCGCCGCGGGCCCGCGACATCCCCGACAAGTATCGCCGGCGCGCGAGCCAGCTGCGCGGCGCAAACCTCAACCTGGCGCACGTCGCTCCGCTCGAGGCGGCGGCGCCGCGCGCGAGTCTGCAAGTCCTCGCCCCGGAGCCTCCCTCGCCGGGGGACCTCCGGCGCGCCGCGGAAGAAGCCACCCAGCAGCTCCGCGCGCAGCCGCGGTTGGTCGAGCCGGAGACGGTGCAGGAGCGCGCGCTCCGGTACGGCGGAGCGGCCTCCGTCGGAGCCGGCCTCTCGGCCCAAGGCCTCCGCCTGCACACGTACACGAACTCGGCGAGCAATCCTACCGACGTGCGCGACGTCGCCAAGAGCGCGACCGAACTCTCCACGCCCCCGCCCACCCAGAGTCCCTGAAGCAGCGAGCTTCGCGGAGTCGGCTGGCCGGACGACGCCGTGCAGGAGGCGCTCTTTCGCGCCTGCGCTTCCGACACGAAACTGAAATTCTCACCCGCAGCTCCGTGCCGCAAGCGTCAGCAGTCCAGGTTCAAGCGGGCGGGCAGAAAACCAGAAGGTGGAAGTCCTTGGCCTGCCTGGCGCCGGTAGGGGTGGCGGTACGCAACGGCTACACCGTTGGTACCGTTGTTGAAGGCCCATATCTCGCCCGTGTCGTCGGCTCCCGGGTAGTTGGTGGCGGCGCTGGCCAGACTGACCGAGTACGTGCAGGCAGTGACATCTCGGTTGAACAGCACCGTGCAGAAGTTGAAGAAACCCGTACCCGTTGCGCCGACCCCACGGACAAGGGTGAGCTTGAAGCCGCCGATGTCGACGCCGGCCTTGTTCTCAGCCAGCTTGTCGCTGAGGCCGGTGTCCCAGAGCAGCGTGCCCTTCGGGTGGCGGATCAGGTAGCACGACACGGTCAGCCACTTGGTCGTGCGCAGGAACTGCTCCCAACTGACACTGCTCGGGTTCACTTGCCGGCTCCACAGCAGATCGCGGTCTTTGCGGTAGTAACCGTATTCCACCGCGTACTCGTTCTGCCCCAAAAGCTCGCGCACGAACAGCTCGTTGGCGCCAAACGCGGGGAAGTGGTGGAGCAGCCCTTCGCGCGTGAACGCCGAGCGATACGCCGCCTTTTTGCCGGTGACACGCCTAAACGTCTCGACCATCTCGTGGGGCGAGATGATGTCGCCGATCACTGGCAAAGACTTGCCGGCGTACTTGTCGAAATTGGCGAAGATCTCCAAAACCGCGGGGCCCGTCGCGGTCAGCGGATCGACAAACGGCGCGCGGAAGTCTTCAGGAAAATAAATGGGGAACACCAGAGTGTCGCCATCCATGCTCGGTGGGTAATATTCGAGTAGATTGGTGTAAAAAAACGCCAAGTAGACAAACGAGCTGGCGACGGGCAGCGTGCGAATGTACTCCTCACCTTTGGCTTTGTCGGTGAAGTGCGGTGCGAACTTCTTGCCTCCGGTAATTGTCTCCACGTTTTCCAGGCCGCTGAAAATGATGTGTTGCACACCTGCTTCAACGGCGGCATCCGCTAGCTGCCTGCCGAGCTCCGCCTCGTGCGTCGCCGGGGGCGCGATGGGCGGCGTCATCAGAAACACACCCTGCGAGCCCCGGAAGGCGTCCACCAGCTCTGCTTTGTGTCCCACCTCGAGCGGCACGGCCACGAGCTCCGCGCCTTGCTGCGCCAGTCTTTGCGCTTCAGGGGCGTCGACCCGGCGGGTGAGTGCGCGGACACGATAGCGCCCGCTTTGGAGCAGGGTGTGCGCGGCGCTGCGGCCTTGCTTGCTCAGCGCGCCTACGATGGTGATCAGGGGTTTGCTCTTTTGTGAGATCATTTCCTCCTCCGGTGCTCGGTTTGACCTTCGACCGACGCGAGGTCTAGATGGCAGCGGCCCGGTGCGCAAGTACGCACAAGTTTGTATAGTAGTATCGAAAAGGGTACCAAGGAGGCTCCAACCGATGCGCAGCCGCAGCGACGACACGAGGACACGGTGCCCGGTGGAGGCCACGCTGGGAGTGATCGGCGGGCGGTGGAAGGGAGTCGTCCTCTTCCACCTTGCGTCGGGAACCAAGCGGTTCGGCGAGCTCCGGCGGCTGCTCCCCAACGTCACCCAGCGGATGCTCACGCTCCAGCTGCGCGAGCTGGAGGAAGACGGCTTGGTCCGCCGCACGGTGTACGCGGTGGTCCCGCCTCGCGTGGAATACGATCTCACCGTGTGGGGACGCAGCCTCGAACCGATCCTGCGGGAGATGCGCGACTGGGGCGATCGCTACAAGCGACGGCTCGTCGAGCTGCGCCCGGGGGAGTCCCGCTCTGTGCCACAGCGCTTCCCCCCCCGCTAAGCTGCTTGCCATGCTCAGACGCGTGTTCTGCCTACTGATGATCCTGTTGGGGCGGGGCCCAGCCTTCGCGGGGACGCCTCCGGAATGGTCGAAGCCTTTCCCGGCCCATCGCATTGCAGGGCCCAACCAGGCCCACTCCGACCATGTCGGAGGCTTCGCGGAGATGCAGAAGCTCACGGGCGCCAAGGTCTACGCCACCGCCGCCGACGCACGCTTGATCGAGGACGGCGGCGCCTCGGACCCGGGCGGCCTACCCGGCTTCACGCGCGTCAAGGTGGACCGCGTGCTGCAGGATGGCGAGGTGATCCGCCTGGGCGATCTGGCCCTCACGGTGATCGCCACGCCTGGCCACACGCCCGGCAGCGTGAGCTACGAGATGACGGTGCGGGAGGGCGGGAAGGATCGCACGATGCTCTTCGCGAACCTGCCCACCGTGGTGATGCCTCTGAAGAATCCCAAGTATCCCGGCATCGCGGCGGATCTGCGGCGCAGCTTCGCGCGGCTGAAGGCGCTCAAGCCCGACCTCTGGGTGGCGGCCCATGTCTCCCAGTGCGGCCTGGCGGCCAAGCATGCCTCCGGAAATTACGAGGATCCCGGCGGGTACGCCGCGGCCGTCACTGCCTGCGAAGCGGACTTCGAAAACAAGGTGAAGGCGGAACTCGGTCCTGATGCGGTCAAGGGAAGAAGTACCCGCTGACCAGACCGGGTATGCAGGCCCGGAGGGTGGCCGGCAGCGTCATCGCTTTTCGCAGCGAGCCAGCGCCGCCGTCATCAACTCGGGCTCGTCTTCCTTCTGCGCCTGCTCCCGCACCAGGCCGCAGCCGCCGTGCCGCGCGAGCGCATCGGCCGCTGCGCGACGCAGGTGCGGGCTGCTCGCGGATTGCAGTACCGGTCGAAGCGCCGGCACGAGGTTGTCCTTGCGCAGCGCTCGCTCCGCACCGTGCAGCGCCGACAGCCGTACGACGAGTGGCTCGCTCTCCGACTGCGCGAGCTGCACGAAGAGCTGCGGCGCTCCTGGCGACCCGACCCTGGCGAGGCCGTCGAGAGCGCGCGCCCGGCGCGTTGGCAGATTCCGGAGGTCCGTGGCCATCTGCTCGAGCATGGGCCCCGCCTTTGGCCCGAGCGCGCGCCACTGCGCGGCGGGGATTGGCGTGTCGATGCTGCCGAGGAAGGCTTCGATCCGGGCACGGATCTCTTCATCGGAAAGCTGCATGGCGGGACCATCCTGGGCAGCGTTCGGGGGGGCACCGGCGGGCGGCGAGCCCGGTCCCAGGGCCAGCAGCGCGGCGAGAACGAGCGGCATCATGGGCGCCTCCTATTGTTGCACGAGCGGGTTTGCCCGAATGACTTGCCCCTGCTGCGGACTCAGCGTACCGCGCGACACCCTTTGATCCAGGAGCCAGAACATTAAGTTCTCCCCGCCGCCACAGGTGGGCGGCGAAGTGGTCTTGTTGCAATCGGTCGCCTTCATTTGGTACGGCGTCGTTGAAGGCGTCTTGCCGGGCGTCGCGCACTGGGACTGCGATGCTGCGGGAGCGCAGGTCTCGCAGGCGCAGGTCGGCGTATCGGCCAGCGGATCGAAGAGCTCTCCGTTGGATTCGGTCGTGTGGTACAGGCCGAGGAAGTGGCCGGCCTCATGGGCCGCGATGTACGCGACGACATCGGCGCCGCAGAGGCGGAGATCGATGCTGGTGCCGCAGCCGGTCGCGCCGACTAGATCCGCAACGGTCACCGCGGCTCCGCTGTGGACCGTGCCATCGATGCTCGACGGCCCCGGGATCGTCCCGTCGATACCGACGATGGTCTGCGGAGCGCCCTGGAGCGGCGTCGACTGGATTGCGTCCACCAGGAACAAGTTCATGCGGCGCCCCGGCGGCGCGTACTGCGTGAGTGTGAACATCTGGTCCAGATTGCTGCACGGCAGCGCGCCTGTGGATGGATCCCTCGTCTCGTCGATGTTCAGGATGCCGTATTTCATCTTCGCCCAACCTGGGACGTCGAAGAAAGAGACGTTGCCGAGGCAGAAACCGCCGTTGGCGAGGAAGGTCGACAGCGCCTGCACCATCCGCCGGACGCGGGGATCGCCGGCAGCCGTGCTCGCATCGAAGGAACCGGTCACGAGATAGAAGCCGACGTCGATCGTCCCAGTCGTCGGCACCGGCCCGGGCTTGAGCAGCACTTTCACGTCATACGTGCTCGTGCTCGATCCGCCGGCGCAGGTCGCAGTGCTGACGCATTCGAGAGCGAAGTCGTTGACCGTGAACTGCCACGTCCCCGCTGCAAGTCCGCTCGCGGCGCTGCTTTGGAGCAGCGGCGTCGCGTTTGGGAGCGTGAACGCGCCCGTCGAGGGCGACGAGCCTCCGTAAAAAGCCTGCTGGCCGCTCGGGTCCTGGGGCGGGTTCACGTTATCGTCATAGATGGTCGAGCCGTCGGGCGCCTTCACGAGCGTGGGGACGACGGTGTTCGGAATCTGGTTCGACTGAAACGTGATCGCATCGGGCGCGCTGACGGCTTGGGAGACGATGCTCAAGCTACCGGTTCCCTGCGGGACTCTGAACGACACGATTGTGCCGACCCGGTAAGGAGCCTGGCTGGGGCTCAGTGCGGCGATCTGCGCCGGCGGGAACTGGCTGGTGCGCACGGTCTTGTTGCACGTCCCCGCGGGCGGCGCGGCCGGCGGCGGATTGACCAGCGCCGAGGCGGCGACCGTGGGGTTGCCAGGAGGCGTACAGCTCGTGTTGAAGGTGAAGCTCGCGGTGCAGCTCTTGCTAGCGCTCGTCGTGACCGACGCGGTGGTCGCGATGCCCGTGCACTCGCCTGACCAACCGGCGAAGATCGAACCCGCAGCCGGGGCGGCGGTCAATCTAACCACGGTGCCCGACGCGTAGCTTGCCGAGCAAGTCGTCCCGCAGTCGATGCCGGCTGGGTTGGAAGTGACCGTTCCCGAGCCGCTCCCCTCTTTCGCGACCGTCAAGTTGAAGGTTTGCGTGAAGCCCGCGGTGCAGCTCTTGCTAGCGCTCGTCGTGACCGACGCGGTGGTCGCGGTGCCCGTGCAGTCGCCTGACCAACCAGCGAAGATCGAACCTGCAGCCGGGGCAGCGGTCAATCTAACCACGGCGCCCGACGCGTAGCTTGCCGAGCAAGTCGTCCCGCAGTCGATGCCGGCCGGGCTCGAAGTCACGGTTCCCGAGCCACTGCCGGTCTTGCTCGCCGTCAGCTTGAAACCGATTTGGCAGAGCCCCTGCGAACATAGGCCATCAGCGGGGCAGTCGGAGCTCTTGGTGCACTGGTCGCGCCCCGGCGATCCGCCGCACGCGAGGCACAAGACCGTGAGGACACTTGCGCAGACTGCGATCGGGAGCTTCATGGGGCTTCCCCCCTGCGAAACCAATCTTGCCCTGAAGGTGGGCCATTCCAACACACTCAGGCGGCCGCACGGCAGGAAGCGCCCCGTACAACCGATCGCGGCAACCAGGGCGTCCCGTCTCATCTGCTTCTCGTCGACAGTCGCCTGCCGGCTGTTGACGCGGACGGGCCAACTGCTGATGCTGGGCGGATGCGACTCGCGGCGGCCCTGGCGGCGGTAGTGCTGTGCGGGTGCACCGGCTTCGAGGGCTGCCCCAATCTGTGCGCCGGAGGCGCGTTCGGTACCACCGAGTGGCTTTGCGACGGCGGCCCCTGCCCTGTCGACGGCGGCGTGGGGGCCGCGCTGTACGATCAATGCCTCTGTACTGACCGCGCCGGAGTGGTGCATTCCTTCAGGCCCCTCGCGCCGGTGGATTCCGCGTCCTGCGCAACGTCTAGCGCCAGCTGGGCCGCGTTCAGAGCGGCTACGTGCGGCTAGTGGAAGGTGTCGAACGATCCCTTTTCGGACGTCGGAGAGAGGATTGAACGAACCGGTTCCAGTCAGGGTCCATTCCGTCCCGTCGAAACAGGAAGGGCCGAGCCAGAGTGGCAGCTACGGCGAGCGCGTGAGTTCACTAGCCAGGATACGCACGAAATGCTGAGTACGATTTGGGCAGACCCAGAACAGCTTCAGTGAAGATTTTGCTCTCAGGCAACAGGGACCTTAGCTGGTGGCGCGTCAAGACTTGTGTGGTCGACATCTGTTCAGAAAGAAAAGAGTGCCCTAGGCGTTCCCAGCGCCGGAGGCACCGCTCTCTCACAGCGACAGGATAGAACCACCAAAACGGCAAGTTGCAGTGGGCTTCAATTGGAAAGTAGGGGGAAGGCGTCTGCACCCACCATGCTGGGGCCAAGCGGCGCACCGTGTGAGCAAACTCGACCAGGTGCGCCGGCGGAAGATGCTCGATGAGACTGTTCGAGAAAACCACGTCGAAGGAGCCATCGGCGAACATCTTCGCAGCACGAGCATCCCCTGCGACCACCGTAAAACGATTCTGTACCGCCTTCGGCCACCGGTTTATCTCCTCGGGGATGTTGAGCAGAGTGATCCTCAAGGGGATGTCGATCAAGTCCCAGATCTCAGGAGTACCTCCCAAATCGATCACACTCCCGCCTGACGGCAGATGCATGAGGAGGCGGAATGCCTTCATCCGGCGTCGTCGCCACGCTGTTCGCATCACGTCTTTGACCGTCTTCATTGGGCCCCATGATCTTGCGTCGCGCCTGACGGAATCGGAGGGCGGAGCGCCTCGAAAAGTAACGTCACAGGGCCATTTGCCGCACCAACAGCAACGCACGCTTCATCTCTTGAGTAATCGTGCGATGCGACAGGCACGAAGTCGCGCACCGGATCGTACCGAACCTGGTGCATGCCACGGTCTGAGCGCGAATCTCTTGGGCCCGCGCCCCTTTCCAGATTTCGCGGGCGCTCTGGAGTCGCACGTTTCCGATGGGCGGGTACTCCCAGCAGACGTGCACGTCTCCATTCGCGTGGATGTGGAAGTCACGCATCCCAACTCGACACGGTGCAAGACCCGGTTCCAGCCGACGTCGCAGGAAATGCTCAGGAAACGAGCGCAACTTTTCTGAAGGTGTCTCGATCGGAGCACCCGCCTTCTTCATTTCGATGAGAGTTTCAATGACTGCTCTCAGATCATTGATCTCTGGCTCGCGTATCCACAATTCGGCGTCGATCGCCTCGGTCCAGTACAACTCGTAGATCGGTCGCACCGGAGCGAAATCAATCGTATCAGCGCCGTGTTCAACGGCCCAAGTCACTAATTCCGGCAGACCGCGATAGGTCAATCGACTGATCGTCGGCTTGAGCCGGATCGGAAATCGGTACGCGGTCGCAGCGCGCTCCGCAAGCAAGCACTTCATCCCTCTCGAAATCGCCTCAAGCGAACCGGGCGCGCCCCGCACCGAGTCGTTCACAGCGGCATCCGCCGAATCCAGCGAAATGTCGATATTGCAGGGTTTTGCCGCGACTATCGCTGCCACGTTCTTGGAATTGAGCGCGGAGCCATTCGTAATCACGCCCCAAGCGATATCTTGATCATGACAGACCTGAAGGAGATCGACAAAACCCTTCTTGATAAACGGTTCGCCGCCGGAGAATTGAATTAGATAAGTTCCGATGAACTGTTTCAGGCTTACGAGGGCTTGTTTCCACTCTGCGATCGACATTTCCTCGACATATTCGTTCTGCTGCCAGCACGAGCAGTAGCGACACCGATAGTTGCATCGCTCATTCACCATCCCGCGAATGCTCTCCGGTGCCGTGATGTCGATGCCGGAGTTCATGTATAGGCCTTCGCGAGCAATCCCTCGGACGCGGTTAATCCCCGACCCCAGCAGAACTAGTTTGTCCATTCCATCGCCCTGGTCGATGCCACCCCAGCCGTACCAGGTGGGACCTCAACCCCTCTTCAATAGGCCTTAGTACACTTGCCCGCGACGTTACAAGGCATGAAGCCGTTCGCGGAGCAACGCGCTGCGTTGCAATGCCGACCTCTCGATCCGCCGGGGCCGCTGGATCGCATGGCCCAAGCGGGGCTTCCGGAGTAGCGACCGACCTCGACAGTCAGGTGCTTGGCTCATCGGAGGCATGGGAACCAAGTGCTTCCGAGAGTCGACGAGTGATCTTCTCCAACGTCGCTTCCGAGCGCTCGAATCCGTAAACAGTGAGCGGGAAGTTCAAGAGCTTCTGAATCTCCCAGATTCGCTCGTGTTCGCTTGGTGGCAGCACCTGCGCAGGATTGCCTACGGCTACCCAGCCAATGGGCACCGTGTCTCCCGCAGCCAAGTGGCTCTTGAGATGCACAACTCCGTTGATCCGCACTTCGCTCCCCTGGCCGAGGCGAGCTGAATGAAAGATGGCCGCCCCGGTGGCGATGAAGACCTCGTCTTCCACGGTACAACCCACTACATGCGCATTCGGACCAATGAGGCAGTTGTTGCCAATGCTCAGCGGGTGGCGCGCAGAGCTCCGTAGAACGGCGTTCTCCATCACGATGCACTCTCTACCGATCGAGATCGACCCGCTCTCGGCGATGACCTGAGCCCCGTACATGACTCGACAGCCCGCGCCGATGGTCACATTTCCGCAAACAACGGCATTCGGTGCAACGAAGGCGGTGGGATCGACCTTGGGCCCGGTGCCGGCATGCTTGATGAACACGTGATTCTCCCTGGTATGGTTTCAAGGAACCTGACTTGATTCAGAGCGGATCATGGCGAACAACTCACCGGCCTGCAAACCACGGAAGCGCAAAGACTCTCGTCTCCGTGAACTGAGCAATGATGGCCCCAGCCACCGCCGCCGGCGGCAAAGGACGCGAGGCCGAACAGGCCGCTTTCGCCGACGTGCTCGATCACCGACACCTCGCCATCGGCGGTGCCGAAGCGGAGCTCGATCTCTCCGGCGATGACACCATAGAGCGCCGCAGCCGTTCGAGATCTTTCTTCAAGCCCGCGCTCCGGTCGGCAATTGTCGGGTACACGACAGTCTGCGTCAAGGCGTCGACATACACTCGCACGTGCGAATCAGCGAACGGAGCCGTCCATGAGGAACCCCGCGCCCGACGTCGCGCCCTACGAAGCAGCGACCGCACCGCAGCCGCTGCCAGTACTGGCAGCGCTGTTTCGTCAATTTGCCGCGGCCGAGTGCGGGCAAGAGCCGCTCTACGCAGCGCTCTGCGGCGCCGCAGCGGCCGATGACGAAACGCTCTGCCTGTTGTGGGCCGCCCCGCGCGAGCAGCAGCGTCCAAATCTGCTGCTCGCTGCGGTGCACGACACGCTGCTTGCCGGCGCCGACCATCCGCTACGCGACTATTTCCCGAGCCTCGAGGGAACGAGAAACGCCGATGCCGAGCTGCCTCGTCACTTCGCAGATTTTCGCAGCGTCCATCGTGACGCGCTGCTGGAGCGCATCCGCCAGCGCACGACCCAAACCAACGAAATCGGACGTTGCGCGGTGCTCTGGCCAGCCCTCAAATCGATCGCCGGGCGCTTTGGCCGCGCCCGGCTCGCCCTCATCGATATTGGCTGCAGCGCGGGCCTCAACCTCGGCGTCGATCGCTATCAGTACGACTACGGGGATCCCGCCCCGGCGCCGCGGACCGGGTCTGTCACGATCCAGTGTCGCATGGTCGGCGCAGCTCGCCCCAGGCTAGATGCGCCGCTCGAAATCGTGGAGCGGATCGGAATCGACCCAGCTCCACTCGATGTGAATGACCAAGCGGCCGTGCGCTGGCTCCGAGCCTGCATTTGGCCTCACGACCACGCGCGCGCGGCGCGCTTCGAGCGGGCGGTCGCCCTGGCGCAGAAGGAGCGATGGCCGGTGCGCCGCGAAGAGGACTGTACCCAGGCAGCGGCGGCAATCGTCGCCGCGCTTCCGGCGGAGGTGTTGCCGGTCCTGTTCAACAGCTGGGTACTCACCTACTTCGAGCCTGCGGCGCTCGAACGGCATCAACGCGCGATGGAGCTGCTCGCCAGGCGCGGCGCCGCGTGGCTCTCTGCCGAAGGACCCAGTCTGCGCCTTGGCGGCGCCGAATGGCCAACGCCCGTGGAAGACACGCTCGAGCAGCGCGAAGGCACCCGGTGGACGCTGTGCGCCCTCGATGACGGGCGTCTGCGCTACACACCTGTGGCGTGCTCGCATCCTCATGGCAAATGGATGCAGTGGCTTGACGCTGCGAGCTCGACGCCATGACCCAGGCCAGGCGGCGGCAATCCCAGGCTCTCGCACGAAGATGCTGGCCGCTCCAGAATCACAACCTTTCTCCGGCGACACTCGGTCCCGTGGTTGACGGGTTCTTCCGGGGCAACTAGAACCCGAACGGATCCGCAGTCTAGCGTGGACTGATCGAATGAAGACCATCGGCCTGATCCGCAAGGCGCGGCGTTTGCGCTGCGCGCGCCGCCCGCGTAGGGTACCTTGCACCGATGCGCGCAAGCCTCCGCATCGCCGCCGAGGTCCTGGGAAGCCAGACCCTGCGCGCCGTCCGGCGCAACAAGCTGCGAAGCTCGCTGACCGCTCTCGGGATCACCATCGGCATCGCCGCGGTGGTCTGTGTGATGGCGATCGGCACCGCTGGATCGGTTCGCGCCGAGGAGCAGCTGCAGAGCCTGGGCGACAATCTGATCTGGATCGAAGCGGGCTCGCGCGCGCCCAACGGGGTGCGAAGCGGGAGCCACGGCACCACCACGCTCACGCTCGAGGACGCGGACGCCATCGGCCGCGAAGTGAAGCTGATCAAGAGCGTCGCGCCCAACGTCGACGGCGCGCTGCAGGTCGTCGCGGGCGACCGCAACTGGCGCACGCATTACCGCGGCGTCAGCCCGGAGTACTTCGACGTCAAGCATTGGCAGTTCGCGGCCGGCGGTCCCTTCACCGAGGCGGACGTCGAGCGCTTCGCCAACGTCTGCGTCATCGGTCAGACGGTGCGGGAGAAGCTCTTCGGCGCGGCCGATCCCCTGGGCCGCGTCCTGCGCATCGACAGCCAGCTCTGCGCCGTGACCGGGCTGCTCGCGCCCAAGGGTCAGTCCGCGACCGGCCAGGATCAGGACGACACCGTGGTGATGCCGTGGTCGACCGCGCAGAGGAAGATCCGCGGCAGGGGCTTCACCTGGCTCGACGATATCCTCTGCTCGGCGGTGTCGCGGCAGGCGGTCTTGCCCGCCATCGCCGAGGTGAGCGCGTTGCTCCGGCAGCGGCATCACATCCGACCCGGCGAGGACGACGACTTCAACATCCGCCGCCCGGACGAGGTGATCAAGGCGCAGGAGCAGACCAGCAACGCGCTCGCGCTGCTGCTCACCAGCATCGCCGCCATCTCGCTCGTCGTCGGCGGAATCGGCGTGATGAACGTGATGCTGGTCTCGGTGACCGAGCGCACGCGCGAGATCGGTCTGCGGCTCGCCGTCGGAGCGACGGGGCGGTGGGTGCAGGTGCAGTTCCTCGGTGAGGCGGTGCTGCTCAGCCTGCTCGGCGGCATCGCGGGCATCGCGCTCGGCATCGTGGCCTCGCTGGTACTCGGGCGCGTGCTCGACTGGCGGATGTCGATTCCGCCGCAGGCGCTGCTGCTTGCGCCCTTGTGCGCGACAGCGGTGGGCGTCTTTTTCGGCTTTTATCCGGCGCGCAGGGCCGCGCGGCTCGATCCCATCGTGGCGCTACGGCACGAGTGAGCCGCCCGGGCGGGCGGCGTGCGGCGGCCCGAAGAGCTACTCGAAGCGCAGCGCGTCGATCGGGTCGAGGCGCGAGGCTCGAAGCGCCGGATAGAAGCCTGCGGCCGTGCCGGCGGCGCCCGCGAGCAGCACGGTGAGGCCCATCACCGGCACCGAGAGCACGGTGGGCCAGCTCCCGCGCGCCGCCATCACCCGAGCAGCGGCGCTGCCCAGCGCGATGCCGATGAGGCCACCCAGCACGGCGAGCAGCACGGCCTCGACCAGGAACTGGAACAGCACGTCGCGCCCGCGCGCGCCCACGGCGAGGCGGATGCCGATCTCGCGGGTCCGCTCGGTCACCGACACCAGCATCACGTTGGCGATGCCGATGGCGCCGACGAGCAGCGAGATCAGCGCCACGCTGCCGAGCAGCAGCGAGAGCGTCCGGCTCTGCTGCTGCGCAGACTCCTGCAACTCGGCCAGGTTGCGCAGTTGGAAGTCGTCGCCCGCCGCCTCGGCGATGCGGTGGCGCTGGCGCAGGAGCGCTGTGATCTCCGCCTGCGCCGCGCCGATCAGCTCTGGCGCTCGCGCCGAGACGACCAGCTGGCCCACCGCATCGGACTGCGAGCCCTGGAGCCGGTGCGCGACGGTGGACCAGGGCAGGATCACCACGTCGTCTTGGTCCTGGCCAAAGCTGCTCTGGCCCTTGGCGGCGAGCACTCCGATCACTTTGCAGGGCAGGCGATTGACACGGATCTGCTGGCCCACCGCGGGGGCTTCGCCGAAGAGCTTCTCCTTCACCGTGTGGCCGAGCAGGCACACCTTGGCGGCGATGTTCTCCTCCGTACGCCCGAAGGGCTCGCCCTGCGCGAGCGGCCAGCCGCGCACAGCGAGGTAGCCTGCCGAGGTCCCCAGTACCTGGGTGAACCAGTTGGCGTCGCCGTTGATGATCTGCCCGCTCGTGCGGCTGATCGGGGCCACCGCAGCGACCGTGCGTCCCAGCTCACGCTCGATGGCCGCGGCGTCCTCGCGCGTGAGCGTCTGGGTGGCTCCGCTGCCGCTCGCGGCGCCCCGGGTCATCACCGAGCCCGGCAAGACCATGATGAGGTTCGAGCCCAGAGAGGCCATCTGCTCGGCCACCCGCACCTGTGCTCCCTGTCCGATGGCCACGGTCGCGACGACCGCGCCCACCGCGATGACGATGCCCAGCATCGCGAGCAGCGAGCGCAGCTTGTTCCTGGTCAGCGCGCGCAGCGCGGTCCGCAGCGAGGCGAGCAGGCTCACCCCGCCGCCGCATCAAGACGCTCCAGCGCCGAAAGCTCGTCGACGGCGAGCCGCCGCCGCGGCACCGGCCCGTCGGAGACCACGTGGCCGTCCTTGAAGACGACTAGCCTTCGCGCGTGCTCCGCGATCTCCGGCTCGTGCGTGACGAGCAGCACCGTGAGGCCCTGCTGGTTCAACTGCTGGAAGATCGCCATCACCTCGATCGACGTGCGCGAATCGAGGTTGCCGGTCGGCTCATCGGCCAGCAGCAAAGCGGGGCGGTTGACCAGCGCGCGCGCCACTGCTACGCGCTGCTGCTGCCCGCCGGAAAGCTGGGCGGGGGTGTGGTCGAGGCGCGCGCCGAGCCCGACGCGCTCGAGCGACTCGGCCGCGCGCGCGTGGCGTTCCTTGGCGGGGATCCCCTGGTAGAGCATCGGCAGTTCGACGTTCTCGAGCGCGCTGGTGCGCGGCAAGAGGTTGAAGCCCTGGAAGACGAAGCCGATCTTGCGCCCGCGCACGCGGGCCAGCTCGTCGCGAGAGAAGCGGCTCACGTCGTCGGCGTCGAACAGGTAGTCGCCGGAGGTCGGCTGGTCGAGGCAGCCGAGAAGGTTCATGAAGGTGCTCTTGCCCGAGCCCGAGGCGCCCATGACGGCGAGGAACTCGCCGGGCAGGATGCGCAACGAGACGCCGCGCAGCGCGTGCACCTCGACGTTGCCCATGCGGTACGTCTTGCGCAGAGAGCGCACCTCGACCACTGGCCGCGCCGCGCCGCCCGCCTCAGATTGGCCCACGGCGCCTCTCGGCGGCGCGGGACGCGCTGGCTTCCCCGACGACCAACTCGTCGCCGTCCTGCAGGTCCCCGGACACCTCGCTGCGCTGGCCGTCGGAGATGCCGGTGCGCACGTCGACGGGCACGAGCTTTCCCTGGGCGACCTTCCAGACCCGCCCAGCCCGGCCGTGGCCCTTCTGCTCTCCCGGACCGGCCGGAGCGGCGCCGGGCGTAGAGGGGGGCGGAGCGGCGCGCGCCTGCCAAGGCTCTGGCGGCGGGGCCGCGTCGGGTGGCTTGAAGCGCAACGCCGCGTTGGAGACACGCAGGGCGTCGGCGTGGCGACTCGTCGTCACCTGCACCGCGGCGGTCATGCCCTGGCGGAGCTTGCGCTCTGGGTTCGGCGCGTCGATCACCGCCGCGTAGGTGACGACGTTCTGGAGGGTGGTGGGCGCCTGCCGGACCTCGCGGATGGTGCCGTGGAACTCCTCGCCCGGGTATGCGTCGACGGTGAACCTCGTCGGCTCGCCCTCGTGCACCTTGCCCACGTCCGCCTCGTCGATGTTGGCGAGGATCTGCATTTTGGTCAGGTCGTTCGCGATGGTGAAAAGCGTCGGCGCCTGGAACGCGGCCGCCACCGTCTGCCCTTCGTCGACGGAGCGGGCGACGATGATGCCATCGATGGGGCTCTCGATCCGGGCGTACGCCAGGTTGGCCAGCGCCGTGTCGCGGTCGGCGCGCGCCTGCAGCACCGCCGCCCGCGCCGCCGAGAGCGCGGCTGCGTTCTGCTCGCGGGTGGAGATCGTGGTCTCCACCTCCGCTTGCGAGACGAGCTTCTGCGCCTGCAGCCCGCCGACGCGGTTCTCCTGCCGTTCGCTGTCGTGGAGCGCCGCCTGCGCCTTCTCCACGTTGGCCTCCGCCGCGGCGAGCGCCGCCGTCGCACGCGCCACGGCCGCGCGGAAGAGGCGCGGGTCGAGCTCGGCCAGGAGCTGCCCTTTTTTGACGATCGAGTTGAAGTCGACGTAGCGCCGGAGGACCGTGCCCGAGACCTGGCTGCCCACGTTGACGATGACGATCGCCTCGACGTTGCCAGTGGCGTTGACCACCTCCGTGATCGGTCCGCGCGTCACCTTCTCAGTCGTCCAGGCGTGCGGCGCCGAGCCCGCGCAGCCGGCTGGCGAGGAGAGCGCCAGGCAAAGCGGGAGAAGGAGCAGGACCCTTTGCGACGGCTGGTTCATCGCAGTTCTCCTGCCGTTGCCGGGCGCGAACGTCAAGGCCGGACAAGGTCCGCAATCATTGGAACCTACCGATCATGGTGAATCGAGGACCCGTTTGGCGCGCGTGGCGCGGCCGGACGGTCTTCCTCGGCCCGACCTTTTTCGCGAACGACTTGAGGTCCTCGACGTACTGGCCGTTGTCATTCTTCTTCGCGAGGTGCAGGTACACGCGCTGCGCCACGCTGGAGTCGATGCAGCAACCACGCGACGCCCGGCGAGCGCGCGATGATCTCGTGCAGGCGCTTGCTGACCGCTGAATTTGCCCTCAAGTTTGGCTGGGTTGGGCCGATTCCGGATCGTGACGCCTACATTCTCAAGCCCTTCACCCCGACACGTCTGCACGCCGGCCACTAGCCCCCTCCCGTCAGGCTGGCGCGTGGAGAAAATATGATGCTTCAGCGTCGTCTCCAACTCCGCCCTCTCGCCCTGATCGCCCTCATCGCCGTCATCGACCTATTCGGGGCCGCTGCTTGCGGAGCCGACCATTCCACGGTGCCCGGCTCCACGCCTCCGCCTCCTTCGCCCATCAGCATTACCGTCTCGCCTGCCACCGCCACGCTCCAGGCCGGTTACACCCAGGCGCTGACTGCCACTGTCTCGGGCACGGCAGAGACTGGCGTCACCTGGGCCGTCACCGAGGGCCCCGTCGGTGGCTCGGTCAGCAGCAGCGGCCTGTACACAGCGCCGGCGCAGGCCGGCACCTTCCACGTCGTCGCGACGAGCGTCGCCGATTCGACGACATCGGCCACCGCGACGCTCACGGTGCAGGCACTGCCCCCGCCGCCTCCGGCGCCCCCTCCGTCGGACGCCGTTGCCCTGGGAGCGGGCCTCGAGCCGATCGTCGACTGGGGGCGGACCAATGCGTTCGTCGACCTGGTAAAGCAGTCGCGCGGCTTCGGCACTCCGGATACGGCCGACCCGTCGGACCCCGTTCCTGTGGATGCGAACGGCTGGCCGACCACCGACTTCGGCGTGATCCTCTGGACCAGCTTGTCCGGCGTCAGTGGGCTCGGCGGCACCTACAAGCTCTCCTGCCTCGGCCGCGCCGACATCGCTCCCCTGGCCAGCGATGCGGTCGTCAGCAACGTCGTCTACACCGCTGCCACCAACGCCACCACGGCCGACGTGGCTGTCACCGAGGGCTCCGAAAACTTCCAGCTCTCGTTCACCGGCACCACCGGCGGCGTGCAGAACCTCAAGATCCTGCGCCCCGGCTACACCGCCGCGGACACGTTCACGACCCCGCTCAAGAACCAGCTCTCGCGCTTTGGCGTCATCCGCTTCATGGACTGGGAGAACACCAACAATAACCCGGTCCAACACTGGAGCGAGCGCTCCAAGGCGACCGACGCGCTCTACTCGAAGGCGATCGGCGTTCCATGGGAGATCGTGATCCAGCTCGCCAACGAGCTGCAGAAGGATCCGTGGATCAACATCCCGGTGGCCGCCGATGACGACTATCTCCACCAGCTCGCCATGCTCGTGAAGGCGCAGCTCGATCCCGCGCTGCACGTTTATCTCGAGTACAGCAACGAGGTATGGAACGGGCAGTTCATTCAGTTCCAGACCAACCTCGATCTGGCGACGGCCGAGGTGGCGCGCGGCGGCTCGCCGCTCAACGACGACGGCGAGACCGATCCGTACGTCTGGTCCTGGCGCCGGGTGGGGCTGCGCCTCAAGCAGATCAGCGACGCGTTCCGTGAGGTGTACGGCGACGCCGCCATCACCACCACCGTGCGTCCGGTCCTCGCGGGCCAGGTGGTCGGTCCATACATCGCCAAGCAGGGCCTCGACCTCATCCAGCGGACCTACGGGCCGCCCAAGAATTACTTCTATGCCGTCGCCGGGGCGCCGTACTTCGACATGGGCCCCGACAATGACATCACCTCGACGCTGAGCGTGGATGAGGTCATCGCGTCCCTCTCCCGCGGCGTCGACGACTGCCCCCGGATCAACGCGTTCGAGGAGAACGCCGCGCTGGCCCGCTGGTTCGGCATGCCCTTCGTCGCCTACGAAGGCGGTCCGGACACCTTCGGCCACAACAACGTGGCCTCGAAGATGGCCGCGCAGTTCGACCCGCGCATGAGCGGCCTGGTGCAGCGCTACCTGACCACCTGGCAAAACTACGGGTTCGGGCTGTTCAACTGGTTCGTCGCGGGCGCGACGCCGTACAACACGGATTTCGGAACCTGGGGCCTCACCGACGACATGTCGAACATCAACACGCCCAAGGTGGAGGGCATCGACGCCACCCTCGCGGCGGGCCCGCAGCCGGTGACGATCGGCGCCGCCGTCCCGAGCGTGGCGGACGCGCGCGGCTACGCCGGCGCCGCGCGTCCCTTCACCGACCCCTACCTCACGGACTTGGGAACCAATGACTACCGCGACTACCTCGTTCACGTCGCCGCGGACGCCACGTACTACCTCGAGGTGAGCGTCGGCGCGGCAGATCCCGGCAGCCAGCTGGGCATCCTCGTCAACGGGGAGTCCATCCAGAGCGTGGCCATCGCCGCCACCGAGGGCGACGCGACCTTCCGGTTCCTCGCGCCCGTTGCCATCCACCTCACCCCGGGAATGAATGTCATTCGCCTGCTGGTCGTGTCGCCCGGCTTCAACGTCCAGTCGCTGCGTCTGACCAACTAGGTCTTCGCCGCGCATTCGGACGCGGGTGCAATCGCACTTTCTTCAGCGCTCGCGTCCTTTTCGGTCGTGGCGGTGCACAAGCCCGCCTCGATCTTCTTGTGGGCCCTCTTGAATGCCCAGTCTGTCGTCTGGATGTGGGATTCGTTGAGCTTGTTGTAGCGCTCTCCGAGGTCGATTACGCGCCTCTTGAGGGCGGCGTATTCTTCATCGCGAGCATGAATCTCGTGGGCCCGCCGGGCGTCGTTTTCGAGCGATTTGTACTGGGTTGCCGCAGTGAAATGACGCACTCGCGATTCTGCAAGATTCCAGAAGGTGAGTACGCTTCCTACGACTCCGGCCATGAGTGAACAAAGTCCCGCCCACATGACCGCGCTTGGCGTTGCAATTGCTGGATCGGATAGTCCCTTCCAACCTCCGATCGTTCCCAGGATAATCGGTACAGTGCCGAGGGCCAGGTGCGCGCGCCATAACCGACCTGCCGAAGAAAAATGCGCGGTCGCATTGTAGAGAGAGGTCTCTTGGATCCGTTTCGACTCGCGGGCGAGCGCGTCGCGGTTCTCTTGCTCGCTCATGCCAACCTCGCTCATGCCAACCTCCAAGCCGGTAGCCTACCAAGGGGGTCTGACAATACACTCGGGGCCGATGACTCGACTGGTCGGTCGCATCCAGGCATGGCTTCAGCGCGTGCCGATCGCCGATCCGCTCGAGGCGAGGCGCGCCCTCGCCCTGCAGATGTTCGCGCTGGTGTTCTTCTGCAGCGTGCTCTCGTCGAGCTCCTGCGGGCAGTCTCGGCCGGTGCCTTGTTGGTGCACGGCCGGTCGCGGCACCTACTTCTTCGGCTTCGCCCCGAGCTGCTCCATCGCCGACCGGAACACAGGCAGTTCCTGCGCGCCCTGCACGGCGAAGCGGCCGTCGAACACGAAAGTAGGCACGGCGCGGATGCCCAGCTCCTGGCCCTCCTGGACGCCCTGCTCGACGGTGGACCGATAGATCCCGCTTTCCGCCCGCGCGAACTCCACCGCCTCGTGCGCTCGGCGCGTCGAAGGAATGATCTCCCCGCGTACCATCTTCAGCCCCTCGCGTGCGGCGCGGAGCTTCAAGGGCTCATTCGGATCGTTGATCCGTTCGCGGATGTACGCCGGCAGCGGCGTTCCCTCGGGCGGCGTCTCGGGCCGTAGGAAGAACGGCCGCCAGTCGACCTCGAGCTCGTATTCCTTGCGCAGCTTCTCGATCTCCACGAGACCGACGTAGCACCAGGGTCAAACGAAGTCGGACCAGATCTTTACCTGCGCCGGCATGGCAGCGCTCCTAGGGAGGCAGGACAGTCTCGCTATGGGAGAGATAGCGATCGACCTGCGTCGCCGCCATCCGTCCTTACGCTGGCGCCGTGGTCGCGAGGCGGCCTTCACCCGCGGCCGGTTCCCTTCGTCCGCGAACGATCGGCTTCGCGGGCAGTTGCGGCCGGCACGTCGTACGAGGCGAGCTTCCTCTTGATCACCGCCAGCGCCGACTGCAGCTCGTCGAGCCGCGCCTCGACTTCGGCGCGGTGCCGGTCGAGCAGCGCGCGCCGCGCAGGCGCCGCCGCCACGCCGCGCCGCGCGAGCCGCGCATACTCGAGCATCTTCCGAATCGGCATGCCGGTGAGCTGCAGCTTCTTGAGGAACTCGAGCCAGCGCAGGTCGTCCGCGCCGTAGCGCCGGTGGCCGCTCCGCGCGCGCGACCGGCTGCACCAGCCCGATTTGCTCGTAGTAGCGGAGCGTGTAGGCGGTGAGGCCGGTCGTCGCAGCGACCTGGCCGATGGTGAAGCCGGGCGTCAAGCGGCGGAGACCGTCATTTGACGCGCTCCATCACCGCGCGGATCTCCGCCTCGGTCGGCAACTTTCCGCTGCCGCGGGGGTCGCGCGCATTCTGGAACTCGACCATCCAGCCGGGATACTCGGCGGGCAGCGCGCTCGCGTCGTCGAGGGCCTGCACGTGTTCGGGTGCGAGCCGAACCTCGACGGCGGCGAGGTTGTCGGCGAGCTGCTCCGGCTTCTTCGCGCCGATGATGATGCTGGTCACGAACGGCTTCGTGAGCTGCCATGCGAGCGCGATGCGCGCGACCGAAAGCTTGGTCGCCGCCGAGACCTGACCGAGCGTGTCGAGCACCCGCGGCAGGCGCTCCTGATTCACCGGCGG
>WNFI01653583.1_pt1 | contig 21218 bp, 17 predicted proteins | sample 5400471 | NCBI WGS metagenome assembly WNFI01 (sample SAMN13153348, study PRJNA577476) | soil metagenome | isolation source: 100 cm saprolite on Douglas fir-dominated hillslope | place: USA:California | collected 2013-09-17
GCCGCACTTTTCCATGCACCTGATTCGTGCGCTGAGATCGCTGCTAACAGAAGTGGATCAATATTATTCGCGCGACCGGCTTCTATGAAGACCTTGCCATAGCCAGCCGGTACCTTCCTTTCAAGCCTAACCGGGTCAACCGGACGAAAGATGCGAAAGCTCTCTTCCGAGGCGTGCATCGACATCGGCAGGCCAAAAAACAGGAGGTTATAGATGATCCAACTCTTCATGGAACCGCCCCTGTTTCATGACAATCGCGATTACGCAACAAATTTATTTGCTGGTTACAGCTCAAAAACGACAGAAAAGCGACAAAATCAACCGCAGATAAGCCAGATCAAGACAGACTTAAACCGCGAATAGACACGAATAGACGCGAATCAGAAATGGGACCGCGGCGCCGTCGAAAAGAACGGTATTATCCGGGACTTGTGATTCCCGAGTTCCTACCGCGTCCACGCCATTTTGAAACCCTGCTTTGATATTCGCGTCTATTCGCGGTTTGGTATTTCTCATCTGCTTCTATTCGCGTCCATTCGCGGTTGGTATTTTATCTGCGTACAACGCATCGATCTTCGCGGCCATGATGTAGTCATTCCGATGCAGGTTGCGAATTTTGTGGGTCCACAGGGTCACGGTTACGCGTCCCCATTCCGTAAGGATCGCTGGATGATGGCCTTCCTCCTCGGCGAGCGCGCCGACGCGATTGCTGAATTGGAGGGCATCGGCAAAATTTTGGAAATGAAAAATCCGTTCTAATCTCGGGATCCCCTCGAGCTCCAATAAGGTCCAATCTGGAATTTGAGGGGTGAGCTCCGCAATCTCAGCCTCGGTCACCGGAGGAGCATCCCGACGGCAAGCAATACATTTCTCTGTAGTGAGTGTTGCCATATCTCAAGCTTAGAAGAAGCGAGCCAAAAGCAACCACGAATTAAAACCTCCTGGCTCCTGGATTCTGGTTCCTGACTCCTTTTCTAGCTCTTAGCTCCTTTTACCTTCGTACTCTGTCTCCCCGACAGGTAGAGCATGATATCCGTCTTGGAAATACTGCCGATCAAGTGACAGGCATTCAGATCGTCAACCACTGGCAGGCGTTCGGAACGGACCTCAGAGAATTTCTCGAAGGCAGCACCCATTCCCTGGAAACGGGAGATCCGAGGGAAATCTTCGTTCATGAGATCGACCGCAATTAACATGGTGGCGAGTTCGGGACTATCCAGGAACTCTTTGATATCATGTAAAGAGACAGCACCGAGAAATTGGCCTTCTCGTCCCACAATATAGATATGCTGCAATCGCTGTTGTACGAACACCTTGGCAATCTCGGCGAAGGTCGCGTTACTGGGAAGCGTGACCGGATCCGGTTGAATTAGATCGGCGATTTTGGCCTCAGCCAATTGTTGATTGAAAAACGAAGCGCCTTTGCGTTCGAGCGATTCACCATAGATAAATCGTTTTTCAAAGATGCTGCTGCAGTAATAAGCGATAACACAACTCACCATCAGCAACGGCGCCAGGGTGTAGTCGAGAGTGAGCTCGAATCCCATCAGGATCGACATAAGCGGCGCACCGGTAGAGGCAGAAATAAAAGAGCCCATACCGATGATGCCATACATACCTGGATCCAAATTGAAGCCCGGGAAAAGGAGTTGCAGGGAACGTCCGTACAACATTCCTAGACTGGCGCCGATAAAAAGGGTGGGCGTAAACACACCGCCAACTGCACCGGAGCCAAAAGTGGCGGCCGTCGCCACTACTTTCAGCAATAAAATCGCTAGGATTTCATCCGAGAACCAGTTTTGACGGAACAAGGTATTGAGCAGCCCTTGGCCGTTACCGCAAACATCCGGACTGATAATCGCCAAAAAACCAACGATGGCGCCACCCAGGGCCAGCTTGGCGGGTGGCGGCAGCGTGAATTTCGAAAAGAGCGTTTCAGTTATCCGCAAAAAACGAAGATAGACCGGGGCTAACAAGCCGGAGATCAGCCCCATCAAAGAGAGCAAAAGAATTTCCCAATAACTATGCAAGGCGAACCCCGGAGATTTGTAGATGGGTCCGCCACCGTGCAAAAGTTGTCCGGTGAAAGTCGCGACCACAGCCGCTAAAATCAGCGGTCCCAACGATTCGACGGCCACGGTTCCTAAAATGATTTCTGCTACAAAGAACGACCCGGCAATCGGCGCATTATAGGCGCTGGCGATACCGGCAGCCGCGCCACACGCCACTAAATGACGGCGTTGCGCCACCGGAAAGCTTCTTGCTCGCCCGACCAACGAAGCGACCAGGGACGAGATCTGAACCAAAGGGCCTTCCCGTCCAATCGATGCCCCTGAACTTATGGAGAAAAGAGCCGACGTACTTTTGACCAGACTGGCCGCCACCGAAATGTTACCGTTGCCGACTACAATCGCTTCCATGTAATCCGTGGTAGTCTTTTGACGGAGCCGCATGGTGAAACGATTGCCGATCCAAAGAGTCAATCCCGCCAAGAAGCCGCCGGCGGTCGGCACGAGCAACTTTTGCCAAAGCGGCAATCGAGCGAACGAGGCAATGATGTCCATGTCATTTCCGGTGGCTAGGAGATGCACGAGGTCACTTGCACGCCGAAAACATTCAGACGCGACCGCACCGAGAAGGCCAATTAACGCCGCCCAGACTAACATCAGTTGGCGGTCACGAATGTGAAAACGTTCAACGAACCAGACCTTCAATTTCAGCAACTGCTGAACTAAAGGCGACGGGATTCGGGGGTGTTTGTTTTCCCAATCTTGATCCATACCAGGCTCGGTCAGTTATCCGTAGTCCCCAGGTATGAGCGGTCTATAGTGACACAAGATCCGAGAAGTGGCGCTGGTGCAATCGCTATCTTGTCTCGGAACCCGAACAACTCGATCGTAATTCAGCACCTCACCCCTAGAAGTATGATCAGATCGACGCTCGCATTTTGGTTGGCGTTCGCCGCGAGTTGGCTGGTTCCTTTGAGTGGACTAGCTCAAAAGAAGCCGAGAATTTTTTTCATCACCCACGGTCAAGCCGGCGACTCTTTTTGGGCCGTCGTTCGTAAAGGCGCTGAGACCGCCGCCCGAGAAACGGATTGTGATTTGCAGTATCAGGCTCCGGAACAATTCGACTTGGCCGCAATGTCGCGTCTCATTGATTCCGCAGTCGCATTGAAACCAGATGGTTTAATCGTTTCCATTCCGGACGCTGGGATATTGGGTAAATCAATTCAAGCCGCACTCGCGGCCAAGATTCCGGTCGTTTCGGTAAATTCAGGACTAGAAGTATCCCGGCAAATTGGATGCATGATGCACATCGGCCAAGAGGAGGAAACTGCGGGGAGGATGGCTGGGGAAAGGATGAAGGCGATCGGTGTAAAAGACGCTATCGTGCTTAACCAGGAAACTGGCAATGCCGCCCTAGACCAACGAATCAAAGGATTTAAAGACGGTTTTGAGGGTCCGTTCCATAATGTGCAGGTAGTGACCGTCACCATCAAATTCAAGGAATGCCATGACACGGTGACTGCTTATTTGCTTCAACACCCGGACATCGACGGAATTTTGGCTTTGGGTCCGGTAGCAGCTGAGCCGACTTTACAGGCACTGAACGAGATGGGCGAAGTCGGCAAAATCAAGCTGTGCACTTTCGATATCTCGCCGGAAGTGATCCAGGCCTTAACCAAGAGACAAATGAGTTTTGCTGTCGACCAGCAGCAATGGTTACAAGGATATCTGCCGGTAATCTTCTTAGCCAACTATGCGAAACACGGCGATATCCCCGAAAACAGTCTCATATTGACTGGCCCGAGCTTCGTAACCCCCGAGAATGTCGACAGAGTCGCGAATTTGACTAACAAAGATTCACCGTAGAACTACCAAACCAAGAACGAACGAAGACCAACCGCGAATGGACGCAGATTTAACCGCGAATGGACGCGAATAAAAATCAAAATGTGAACCGCCTGCTGCAAACATCTAGATCTGCCACCTGACAAAGCGGCTCCCCTCCAGGCGTGCCGGGACGTTCAATCTCATCTGCTTAAATTCGCGTCTATTCGCGTGCATTCGCGGTTGGTTTTTTGCCTCAGAGCGAGGATGCTGATTGTTGGAATACAGTACGCAGGGCTGCCGCCGGGTCCCCTTTCGGAATAAATTCGTGGGCGATGTAACCGATGTAGCCCGTCTCTTTAATGGCCTTTAGAATCGCTGAATAATTTAGCTCTTGGGTGTCATCCAGATCGTTCCGGCCCGGGTTACCTGCGGTGTGATAAAAACCGATGAGCGGATGAACAGCTCGGATCGTGCGGATCACGTCGCCTTCCATGATCTGCATATGGTAGATGTCGTAAAGCAACTTCACCCGAGGGGAACCAACCGCTTGGCAAACCTGGACACCCCAAGCGGTATGATCTGCCTGATAGTCCGGATGGTCCACTTTGCTGTTCAACAATTCGAGCACCAGAGTCACTCCAGCTTCCTCCGCGAAAGGCGCGAGTTTGCGCAAGCCGGCCGCGGTGATTTCAATTCCTTTGGCGTCATCCAAACCCTCTCGGTTCCCACTGAAACAGATGACATTGGGGATCTTTAGTCTTTGCGCATCGGCGATCGCGCTCCGGACTTCTTGTTCGATCCGGTCGTGCTGATCAATTCGATTAAGGCCGATCTCCAAAGGGTGGTGACCACCGATCGAAGAGATGGCTAGTCCATGATCCGTAACCATCTGCCAATACTCAGATGGTACTAAATCCAGTGCGACAAAACCGGCTTCAGCAGCAGAACGGACAAATTGTTCAGGCGTGAGCTTCTGCGGTACAAAACACCACCAACCTATGGACTGTGAAATCATATAAGAGGAGTACAAGGAGTACGAGGAGTTCAAGGAGTACAAGGAGACGTTTGCGGTGCCAGTCTACTTTAGGTCTGTGGCGGTATATCCACTCGCTGTTGACTTTCTCGTTCACCAACTCCTTGAACTCCTTGTACTCCTTTCCTTGGCGCCAGAAACAAAACCCAGGGCGCTAAAAACGCAGTCGCGATGCTGGCAAACCAGAGCAGGACAACAACAGGCTGAGATATAGATAGTCGCAATCACTCCTGCCAGCACCAGTCGAGACGGCAACGTCAGCTTTGCTTTTCTTTAGACGGACTGGGGGCTAGACATGGTAGCAAGGATCGCGCGGCTCGAATTGCCGGTCATTGGCGTTGCTGATCCAGTTAATCAAGGCGATGATGGAGCATTCTGTCCCCCATCCCCCCCTAACTAGAGCCAAAAGCTCCAAACAAGAAGGAAGCTATGCCAAACCCGTTCGTGCATGTCGAGCTGAATACTACTGATCTGGCCAAGGCCAAATTAGTGGACGATATCAATGCGGCAACTTCCAAAGCAAAGTCGTTAGGCGCGACCATCATCAGAGAGGTCATGGAAGTAGGAGGCGCTGGTTGGCTAAGTATCATCTCTGATCCCACCGGCGCGATGCTCGGTCTTTGGAAACCAAAAAGCAATTGAACCTAAATCTTTGTGCGCAGTCCTAATCTTTAGATCTATTGAGGTATGCTTAGATCTAATCCCTCCGAGCGTGCCTCCTTCGGACTGGTCACTAAAGATTTTTGCGAAACGATCGGACGAACGCCAATAATTCGACTGTCAAAATTGTCCGACGCGACCGGATGCGAAATTTGGGGGAAAGCAGAGTTTTTGAATCCGGGCGGTTCCGTCAAGGACCGGGCAGCCTTGGGTATCGTGCTGGACGGCGAAGCTTCCGGTGCACTGCAACCCGGTGGCACCATTGTTGAAGGCACCGCCGGGAACACGGGCATCGGTTTGGCGTTAGTGGGCAATGCCCGTGGTTATCGAACGCTTATTATTATTCCGGAAACTCAGTCCAAAGAGAAAATCGAAGGATTGCGGGCGATGGGCGCGGAGGTCAGAACCGTGCCGGAAAAACCGTACAAAGATCCGGACAATTATATCCGGGTTTCTCAACGGGTAGCAGAACAGACTCCGAACGGCTTTTGGGCTAATCAATTCGATAACGTAGCGAATCGTCTAGCACATTATCGTTCAACCGGGCCGGAAATCTGGGAGCAAACGGAGCACCGGCTCACCGGGTTCGTGGCATCAGTCGGAACCGGGGGTACGTTGGCCGGCATCGCTCTTTATCTTAAAGAGCAGAACCCGAACGTGCAGATCGTGGCCGCCGACCCTTACGGAGCCGCTATCTGGTCCTGGGTAAAGTTCGGGCATACAGAAATTTGCGATGGCGATTCTGTTGCCGAAGGCATCGGCCAGCGTCGGGTCACGAAAAACCTGGAGGGAGTAAAGATTGATCAAGCTTATCGCATTCCCGACAACGTGGCCGTCGAGATGCTCTATCATTTGCTCTATGCGGAAGGCCTTTTTTTGAGCCTTTCTTCCGCGATCAACGTATGCGGCGCGGTTAAGCTGGCGAAAGAAGGAGGAGCCGGCCAAGTCATCGCCACAATTTTATGCGACGCCGGCTCACGTTACGTTTCGCGATTGTATAATCCGGAGTGGTTGGCACAAAAAGGCCTCACCCCCAAAGCAAAGGGCCTCGAATTCCTGGACCGGATTTAACCGCGAATGGACGCGAATAAAAACCGAAATGTGAGTGTGCCTAGCAACGGGAGGGGAGCCACTTTGCAAGGTGCCAGGTCTATGCGTTTCCAACCGCCGAAAGCCTTCGGGGCAGGCAGGCGGCTCCCTAGGGTCTTGGGCGTGCTCGCTTTTTGATTTTTATTCGCGTCCATTCGCGTGCATTCGCGGTTAAGGTTTGTGTCCATTCGCGGTTGTTTTTAGCAATCTATTAAAGAATTAGTTGACGGGCGAAATCGTTTGGGCAATGAATCTATTAATTCTTTAATAGAAATGGCTCGGAAACCGTCACCTACTCTGACCGATGCTGAACTGCGGCCCATGGAGGTTCTCTGGGAACGTGGCCCGTCTACCGTATCTGATGTTGTCAATGCTTTGCCTCAAGAATTGGGGCTCAGCTATAGCACGGTTTTGACGACGCTTAGAATCCTTGAACAGAAAGGCTACGTCGGACACACCAAAGAGGGTCAAGCCTTCGTCTATCACGCGGTCATCGATCAAAACCAGGCTCAGAAAAAAGTTCTGAAACACATTCTAAGCCGGTTTTTCGATAACTCGCCAGAGCTCCTGGTCCAGAGGGTGCTAGAAACAGAGAAGCTGGATGCAGAAGATCTTCAACGAATTCGTGAACTCATCAAAAAAGGAGACAACTCATGAGAATCCCTCCGCTCATCGACTTGGCCGATCTCGTGGCAACACACCTGTTCAACGGATTAATTCTGTCGGCTGCCATCTTCGTTGGAGCTGTGGTCTTGTTCCCTTCATGTTTTCGCGCTGACCGGTGGAGCGCAGCCACCCGCCATCAAGTTTCCTTATTAACTTTTGTGCTATTGGCCAGCACCCCGCTGCTCGTTGTTCTCAAGCCCGCTCTACCGAGTAACCCTGCGGTCAGCCCACAAGCAGTTACAAATTACGCCGCGGTGAATAACGCTCCGTCCAGTCCGCTTATCGGTCGCCTCATCCATGAGCCATCCGACGTTGAGCGGAAAGCCCAGCCAATGGCGCCGCGTGACTGGCTGGCGCAAGTTGATTGGCCGTTATTTCTGGTGATAGGCTGGGCGTCGCTAGCCCTGGTTTGCCTGTTGCGTTTGCTATTCGCATTCTACCGCCTGCGAGTACTTCACCGCAGCGCTCGGCCCGTCGTGCTAACCGAGCAGTTGTTTTGTTCGCGGCCGATCACTATCGCTGAATCACCGTTGGTTTCATCTCCGGTCGCGGTCGGCCTTTGGCCGGCCAAAGTGTTGCTGCCCTTGGGATTTCAGTCCGAATTTTCCGCAGCGGAGCAAAGGAATGTTCTACTCCACGAAATCGCGCATCTCGAACGGTTCGACGATTGGTCGACTTTCCTACAGCAATTGTTGCTGGCGGTGTTTCCGATTAACCCATTTCTCTGGGCTACGAGCCGGGTATTGCAACTGCACCAGGAAGCAGCCTGTGACGACCGAGTGTTGCTCGAGACGCATCAAGCAAAGAGCTACGCCCACCTTTTGGCTCGGCTAGCAGACGGAAACACGGAACGCTCGATGTTGGCGCCCGGTGTTAGTCGCCAAGGCAAACAATTGTATCAGCGGCTTACGCGAATTCTGGACAGCAATCGGGAACGGAATGCCCAACCTTCAATGCGCCAGGTCATTGCCGCCGGACTCGGACTACTAGGCGCTTGTATCGCGGGCTTGGTTTGGTTACCGGCCGTAATTTGGACGCCAACGGCTCGCGCCAGTGAATCCCAGATTGTGGTGGGGCCTCATGGCCCTGAGCTGATCAGGCCATCCTTAGATCCGGAAATTATCTCGCTCTTAACCAGCTCCGCATTGACTGATCCGGACCCGAGCGTTCGACAAGAAGCAACCTTTGCTTTGAGCGATCATGACGGAAACGATGTCACCACGGCGCTGCTCAAGCTATTCAACGAAAGCAAAGACGAACAAGTGAGGCTGGCCATTCTGCATCGGATGACCCCGAAACGAACAGCGGATCCGCGAGTAAACGAGAAGCTGAACGATCTCGCGCTTCATGAAACGTCGCTGCCAATTCGGACCGCAGCTATTGAGTTGTTAGCCAGACATTTGGACGAGTCGACCATCAACCAGTTAATTACGATTTATCGTACGGCAAACGGGTTGCCCATCCGAGCAGCATGTTTGCACGGGCTGGGCGCAACCGATTCTAAAGTAGCCAGAGAATTCCTGATTTCTGTGGCTAAGGAAGATCCGGATCCGCAACTGCGCTGTGTGGCTCTGCGCTCAATCGCCAATGAACCAGCCGTGGTCGAGGAGTTCGTGGTCAATGGTAAGCACGTACAGCTTGCGCAAGATGAACTACGGCAGCGGATGGATGCCTATCGCAAGAGTCTCGACACGATGAGCCGCTTAAATGAGGAGGGCGGTATTATCACCATGCGGCGCGGATCTGTACCGGAAGGAGCCGGGGAGAACCAATTCTTTGTGGCTCCGGGTCCGGAAGAACCAATCGGTCCTCGTGAACAAGGTTTATTTTACCAAAGACATTTCCCTGACGAACCCAAAGTAGACCCATCGCCTAAGCCTTCGCCGAGCGCGAGTGAGTGAGGCGCGCCCGGCGATTCCGACGATGCAGCTGAGAGCAGCACCAACCTCTGGAGGGGGGTTGGTGCTGTACTTTTTTTGGCCGATGACGGCCATAAAAAATCGTCCTCGTCCTCGTGCTCGTGCTCGTCCTCGATTTGAAGCGGTGCGGCTCCATCACGCATTCCACGCCTGGTTCAGGATACGTCCCCCCGCTGGAGGGGAGCCGCTTCGTAAGGTTGCAGTTCTATAAGTTGATAGCAGGCGGCTCCCGGAAATTGCGCAGGACGTGTTCGTACTACGGTGTTCAGATCGCGATTGTCGCCTTATCACAGCGTCATACGTAAATTCCGGCTCTTGGGTAGCCTTCGGGAACCGCCTGCAGCCACCCCATAGAGCTGCCATCTGGTAAAGCGGCTCCCCTCCAGACGGTGGGTGCGGCAACGTTTTGGACGACATGAGGTGCGGCAACGCTTTGGACGACAGAGACCATCACCCTCCCCGAAACGAATCGCCTTGACGACGTCTTGCCGCGTCCGACCGTCTTCAACGTGGCCACCGCTGAAATCCCCAGCAGCATGTTGGCGATGGTGTTAACCAAACCTTTAACACCTTTACAACCCCGACAGGTTCCAGTACCTCGACCAAAACCCGGAGAACTGCTCGTCAAAGTTGAGGCGTGCGCGGTATGCAGGACCGATCTACACGTGGTTGACGGGGAGCTGCCTAACCCGAAATTGCCTCTAATACCAGGACACGAAATCGTCGGGACGGTCTGCCAGTGTGACTCCGATCGCTTTAAGATAGGAGAACGCGTGGGCATCCCGTGGCTCGGCTGGACCTGTGGTCACTGCCGGTTTTGCCTGGCAGATAAAGAAAACCTTTGTGAGAACGCTTTGTTCACCGGCTACACGCGGGACGGCGGCTACGCTGAATTTGTCGCTGCCGATGAACAATTCTGTTTCCTAATTCCGGATTATTATGGGGACGCGGCGACGGCTGCTCCTCTGCTCTGTGCCGGGCTGATTGGATACCGCTCGCTAATGACCGCCGGAACAGCGGACCGGATCAGGAAACTTGGGCTTTATGGATTCGGAGCGGCAGCCCATTTGGTGGCACAGGCGGCGATTTATCAGGGACGAACTATTTTTGCGTTTACCCGTCCCGGAGACAATCGCGGGCAGGAGTTCGCGAAACAATTAGGTGCAATCTGGGCCGGCGGATCCGATCAATTACCGCCGGAGCCGCTGGATGCCGCCATCATCTTCGCTCCGGCTGGGCCTTTGGTTCCGCAAGCGCTCCAGGCCGTCGACAAAGGTGGCCGAGTAGTATGCGGCGGTATTCACATGAGCGATATCCCATCATTCCCCTATGCTTGGTTATGGGGCGAACGGACGGTGTGTTCGGTAGCAAATCTAACTCGCCGGGATGCCGTAGAATTTCTGCAGCTAGCCCCGGCTGCCGGCATTCGACCCACTGTTACGCGGTTCGCTCTAGCGGACGCTAACGAGGCCTTGGATGCGGTTCGAAAAGGGAAATTGGAAGGCGCCGCAGTATTAACCCAGTTAAACATCGGCGCAGGTTGATTTAATTTCGACAACTCAGTCTGCAGGTGTTAAACGCTGTTGCACCCCGCATCACTATGATGAAAATACCTATCTTTGATAAGCGATCGGGCCATTCCTTGACTGTGGCTGGGCTTGCCCTGGCGACAGTGGCGATTCAACAAACCAAAGCCCAAGATGAGGAATTCGTTGACCCCAGCAACCCAGCGATCGCTGCCGAAGTTTTACAGGTGCCTGACGTACAGGACCTAGGTAAACGCTCAGCCGGTCTGCCGGTGAAAGTCCTGGTGAATCTCCGCTTCAATCACGCGGCAGAATTGCATCAACTAGTTCGAGAACAGAGCGATCCGGCGTCTTCGAATTATCATCGCTATTTAACTCCCGCCCAGTTTGCGGAGCGATTCGGGCCAACAGTGGACCAGCTAAATCAGGTCGTCGCCGAACTGACTCGGGCTGGCTTTCAGGTAACCGAGACCTCGTCGAATCGGTTGCTCGTTCACGCGACTGCGCCAAGCAGTACGGTTGAGACCTATTTCAAAACCGATATACATACAGTCAACCAACCCGACGAGGGCGAAGCTTACATGAACGTAAAGCCTGTCTTGCTGCCAGACGTCCTGGTATCTTTAGTAAAGGCAGTTCACGCCAATAACCTGGTCGTAGCCAAGCCTGGAGTTCAGCCGGACTCTATCACCGGCTCGATTACAGGTCCGGATGGCGGCTTCACGCCGGTAGCAGTTGCGCAGAGTTTTGACTATCCCGTCCAACATGGAACCGACGGCAAAGGTCATACCGCTGCTGTCATTATCGATTCGGACGTCAGGAACACTGATCTGAGCACCTTTTTCGCCTTCTTTCCGATTACTCGCACCGGCTCGGTTACTCGTGAATCCGTCAATGGCGGCGTGATTGGGAAATACAAATCTGGAGCTTCTGGATGGGAGTGCGCGCTTGACGTAGAGACCATCGCAGGACTCGCACCCGGCGGGAATGTCATCATTTATATTATTCCTAGTCTGACTAATATCTCCATTGATGACGCTGCAAATAAGATTGTTACCGACAACAAAGCTGAGGCGGTAAATATGAGTTTCGGAGGCAACGAATTCAAAGATGCGACATTTGAGTCGGCATTGACTCAAGGAAACGCGCAAGGGATCACCTTTGTCGCTTCCAGTGGGGATTCGGGATCAAATGGTGGCACTGTCAGCACGCCGGCTGCAGAACCCCACGTGTTGGCGTTAGGCGGCACCAAAATCACGCATAGTTCGACAGGCTACCCGCATAAGCAGGCGTGGACTGGCTCAGGCGGTGGTGTTTCTAAGATATTTGGAATTCCAGCTTATCAGAAGGGAGTTTCCGGGTTGGCTTCCACAACAAAGCGCAACGTCCCGGATGTGGCTCTTCCCGCGTTCTTTACCGACACGTTTGTCAGTGGCGGCTGGCTAGGACTGCAAGGGACGTCGTGGAGCTCTCCCGCTTATGTTGCTCTGCAACTCGAGATCAACGAAGCCAAGAGCAGCAGGTTTGGATGGGTAAATAACAATATCTATTCTGTGTTTAAGCTCTCCAAATACGCTGATTTCTACGATGTTACCAGGGGTTCAAACGGTGGGTTCAGCGCAAAGGCCGGCTACGATAACGTGACCGGTATCGGCTCACCTAAGGGTCAGGCTCTAGCCACCGACTCGAACTTCTAAGGCCGATTCATTGCTCAAGAACCGCACGCATGGTTCTGTCAACCAGAACCATGCGTGCGAATCAGACTGGCCTTTGGGTCTCGGAGACCGCAAAGGATCTCGAAATCTATCCAAAAGAACGCCCTTACCTGGTCGGTGTTTCCGGCGGGGTAGATTCCCGGGTTCTCTTACAGATTCTTCTCGACGCCGGTTTCTCCCAGTTGGTGATTTGTCACCTTGATCATCGACTGCGGGGCAGCGAAAGCGAACGCGAGACTGATTTCATTAGCCGCTTAGCTCGACGTCTAAGATTGCCGATTTACCAAGAGCAGGTAAAGGAATGGCCCCAAAAGCTTTCCCTTGAAACTGCTGCTCGCCAGGCCCGACAACATTTTTTTGAGCGCGCAGCCAAGAAATTCGGGACCAATCATGTATTTCTAGGTCATCATGCGGATGACCAGGTAGAAACCTTTATTCTAAATATTCTACGAGGCACCGGATCGATCGGCCACGCTGCCATGAAGCCCGAGACAGGCATCACGGTTGATGCAACCCAGCTAATTTTTATCCGGCCGCTACTCCGGGTTTGGAAGGACCAGATCCGCGATTTTGCGAGAAAACGGCGGCTTCAATTCAGCGAGGATGCGACCAATGCCGAGAACCGGTTTACTCGTAACCGGATTCGAAATCTGTTAGTTCCGGAGATCGAGCGGGTACTGGGCCGCCCATTCAAGTTAAATCTGCTGCGGTTATCGCAGATCGCGACCGAAGAGTCAGAGCTATTGCGCCAGTTAACGCCTGATTGGTGGGAGTTGGATGAATTGCGAGTACGGGATATGAAGACGCTGCCGGTGGCATTGCAACGCCGAGTCATTCACCAATGGCTCAGCCGCCACGAGATCAGTGACGCTGGTTTTGAAGAAGTAGAACGAATCCGTTCTATGCTCGCTCACCGTGAGATCGCTAAGGTCAATCTGCCAAGCAGCAATTGCTGCCGGCGCAGAGAAGGGAAGCTCTTTATCGCGCCGCAAAAGGGACCGCGAATGGACACCAAAGCAAGACAAAGATTAACCGCGAATGAACGCGAATAGACGCGAATACGGACCTTTAAAGGCGGATGGACGAAGCTGGCCGCAAGTACAAATGGATTAACGCGAAACTGAATGGACGCGAAAATCGGAGGGATTATTCGCGTCCATTCGTGGGCATTCGCGGTTAGGAAAGTCTAGCGGTTAGAAACCACCGGTCTCTTCTCGGGCTGCCGGCACGATAAATCCGAAATCCCCGTGTGCCTCATCCACGATCCCGGCTGTGAAATAGAGACGATTGTCTACGAAGAGCAAAGACCATAGACCGTTGAACACCAAGGGCTGTTTCTTACGATGGAAGAGTTGGCCCAGAAACTTCTTGGACTTGATGTCATAAGCGTTGATATGACCGTCACCGAAGTTGCCCACCAGCAGGGTTTCCGAAGCGAGGCTCCCGAACTGGCTCGGTACTTCGGCCAAACCCCAGGGAGAATTGAGTGCGCCTCCAGTAGCCAGACGTTCCATGAAATTTCCTTCGGTATCGAAGACGTCGACAAAACCGGCCCCAGCGGCACCGACGTCATCGTGCTTAACACTATTCTGAGCGGCGAATGTCACAAAAAGCAGGCCATCGATGTTTGCAATACCAAAAGGCGCCCAACCAACCGCACCGGTCGGCAGAGGCGGCTTAGTCATCGGATCCGTGAAAGTGCCGCTAATCGTCGCCTTCTTAAACGTGGTGTCATACACGTCAACGGTTCCGTTATGAAAATTCGTTGCATAAAGGGTTAATCCACCGCTCGAGCGCTTGGCCAACGCCAATCCTTTGTAGACCGAGCTCTTAGTCGGGTCTGGTGAGGAATTATCGACCTTGATAACTGCCTTAGTAATCGGGTTCAAATTTCCATTCCAGGCTGTGATGCTGCCATCCTCCCCGTCGAAAATAAACGCAGCGGCTTTTCCATCCTCGGTAAGGATGAAGTCCGTCGCAGAGCCGTTGAAGACGATCCCGGTCGGTGCCGCGATCCCGCCGGTGTCGGCCGAAGTAGTCGGTATTGTAACTACGAGCGAAACCGGAGATCCGTCCAGGTTGTAGAGCGTGGAAGTGCCACTGTTGTTGTTGGAAATCCAAAAGGGGTTTCCTTTGCCAGGTGCAATTGCTATTCCCCAGGGATTAACCAGGTTTGCGTCCGTGCGGTCGGCGACTCCCGCGACGTCGCTTTGCAGGTTGGTCCAATCGAAATTCCCGGGAATCGGAGGCGGGGTAGGCGTTGTGGTTGCCGATTGCGCCCGTACACTAATGGAAAGAAATGTCATCGACAAAAACTGCAGCCCGCAGACGGAAAGGACTGCAACGTAAGAACCGAACCCAAACCGAGTCGTTTTCATTAGTGGGAGGAAGAAGGAAGGGCACGCACCAACCTCGTTGGACCGGTGCGTACCCCCTCCATCCGATTCGACTCACTGTCCGGTGGTTTATTCCCGATAAAATCGATCCCAGCGCGAAACAAAGACCAAACCGCAGATGAACGCAGATTTGACACAGACCTGCTGAATCCAACGAGAAGCATCAACCGCGAATAGACGCGAATGTGTGTGAACGCACAGCGCCGGGGGGGTAGCCGCTTTATTAAGGTGGCAAGGTCTATCGGTTTGCAGCAGGCCGCTCCCCTCCCGGGCGCTGGGCGCTCGCACACATTTGATTTTTATTCGCGTTAATTCGCGTCCATTCGCGGTTGGTCTTTTTCCTCTCTTCGCCGTCGATTTCACGTTTCGCTGATCGTCACTATCGGTATAGTCCCCGACACCGAAGGAGCCTTATGTTACAGCGCGGAAAAGCCGGTTTGCCATTTATCCTAGTGACCGTCTTTCTTGACATGCTGGGGTTTGGCATTGTCATCCCGGTACTGCCGGCGCTGGTTGGCTCGATCATCGCAGATAAACCGTCCCAAGCGTATTGGTACGGAGCGTTGCTCGCGTCTTACGGTCTGGCGCAATTCCTCTCTGCTCCTTTGCTGGGCGCAGTCAGCGACCGGTTCGGCCGGCGTTCGGTCCTCTTAATTTCGATATTCGGTCTCGGCGTAAATTTCTTAATCACCGCGTTGTCCCCCTGGCTGGTTTTACTTTTAGTATCGCGTCTGATCGGGGGTGCATCCGGCGCAAGTTACACCGTGGCCGGTGCCTATATCGCCGACATCACCACACCAGAGAACCGCAGCCGGAGCTTCGGGCTGTTGGGCGCAGTATTCGGGCTCGGTTTTATCTGCGGACCGATGATCGGTGGTTTATTGGCCGCTAACAACTTGCGGTTGCCTTATTTTGTTGCCGCTGGGCTAGCGCTGCTAAACTGGACTTACGGTTATTTTATTTTGCCGGAGTCCTTGCCGAAGGATCGCCGGACTGCCATCGATTTCAAGAAGGCCAACCCGTTCTCCGCCGTCGTAGCGCTAACCAAAATCCAAGGCATCGGCAGTTTAGTTCTGGTCTATGTCTTCACGGTGTTTGCGCAATTCCTACTCCAGACGACCTGGGTCCTTTACACTTCGTTCCGTTTCGGCTGGGGCCCACAAGAGAACGGCATTTCGCTTTTTGTGGTGGGGATTGTCGGTGCAGTCGCCCAAGCCGGGCTACTCGGCATCCTTTTGAAGAAACTCGGCGATACCCGCACCGCCTTACTAGGGCTGGCTTCTACTTCTATCGCTTACATTCTCTATGGTCTCGCGTTCCAAGGCTGGATGATGTACGCGATCATTCTGGCAAACGTACTCGGGTTTGTTATCAACCCCGCCTTGCAAGGCATCGTTTCTAAGGCCGTGGATCCACGTCATCAAGGGATCACGCTGGGCTCGTTGAACTCGATCAGCAGTATTATGGGAGTGATTGCGCCAATGGTCGGGACACCGCTGCTGGCTCAGGTCTCCGGGCTGCCCCCGACAGATTTGCGGGTAGGCGTTGTATTTTTTGTGGGTGCTCTGGCGCAAGCAATTGCACTCGTGCAGGCGTATTTTCACTTTCGGAAGACACGATTCGGAGTGTCGGTGGCGGAGGCAGCTTAGTGGACGCAGTGGACTGAGTGGAACCAATCGAGGGCGTGGACAAACATCGGGTCTCGTCCAATCTGGCTTCAGGTTTAGTCGGGCCTTAGTACCAGCTTGCCGAAGTGTTTCGCGGCTTTGAGTTCGCTGAAAGCGTCCGCGGTTTTGCTCCAAGGAAATACCTCGTCAACCACCGGACGCAACTGGTGCTCCGCCAAAAAGGCGTTCATTTCTTCAAACGACTGCCTGCTCCCCACCGTTATCGACTGTACCCTGGCGCCTCGCCGAAGGAGGGTTAGGACGTCGAGTTTGCCTTCGGTACCGGTTAATATGCCGACTACCGCGATAAAGCCGCCCGGTTTTAAGGCCTTCAGCGACTGATTCAGCGTATCCGGTCCACCGACATCAATAACGTGATCGACCCCGATACCGTCGGTCGCTGCCTTGACTGGTTCACACCACTCCGGGTTTGTCTTGTAGTTCACAGTAACGTCGGCGCCAAGCTTAGCGGCCCGCCGGAGCTTTTCATCGCTGCTGGAAGTAACAATGACACGCGCTCCGAGCGCTTTAGCGAATTGCAGACCGAAGATGGAAACTCCGCCTGTTCCTTGAACCAGCACGGTTTGTCCCGGTTGCAACCCTCCGAGCCGAAGCGATTGCCAAGCGGTGAGACCCGCGATCGGCAAGGTGGCAGCCTCTTCGTCACTCAAATACGACGGAGTCGCCACCACCCCGCGTTCCGGTAAAACCACATATTCGCTCAAGACCCCAGCTAGAGGTCCGCCAAGCGCCGAAGCGAGATAGCCCGGTGTAACCAGGGTATGGGTGAAAGGACCCTGCTCCCAATCCTGAATGAAGTGAGTGGTGACTCGGTCGCCTGGTTTGAACTTAGTCACTCCCGGACCAACTTGCTCAACTTGGCCGGATGCATCTGAGGTCGGTACAAAAGGAAATTGTAGGTTGGGAAAGAAGGTGCCGTCGACAACCAACAAGTCCCGATAGTTTAAAGACGCGGCGTTCACTTTCAGCAAGATCTTGCCAGGACCGGGTGTTGGCTTGGGCCGATTTGCTAATACCAGTGAATCGATTCCGAATGAATCACGGAGTTCAATTGCGTTCATAACGATAGGCTTCAGATAGATCCGGGCCCTGGCGTTCGCCAATAACCGGGGAGAATGGTTCGATAACGGAATTGAATGGCCGACAAAAATTGGGGGTTGCTGCTAGTTCGAAACTAATCGAACCTAATAGTGCATCAGCTAGGTCTTCTAAAGAGAGTCGAACATGGAATTGAGACAGTTGCGTTCGCTGCTGGTTTTGGCTGAAGAACTCCACTTCGGGCGAGCTGCGGATCGATTGGGCATCGCGCAACCGGCGTTAAGCCGTCAAATACAACAGTTGGAGACAGAACTTCAGTCTCCCCTGTTTATACGTTCTCCGCGAGCAGTGACGCTGACAGAAATGGGGCGTGAGTTTGTGGCCAGCATCGTCCCGGCGATTCAACAATTAGAATCTGCAGTTGCTAACAGTATCGGCTTTGCTCGAGCAACCCGAGGACGACTCCGGATTGGTGTCTGCAGCAGTCTGTCTCACCGGTTCGCACCAACTCTATTGAAGAGGCTTTACCAAACTTCGCCCCAGGTGCGGATTGACGTTCGCGAATTGGCTGCTGCCGAACAGGTACGAACGTTACACTCGTCAGAAATCGACATCGGCTTGGCGGTTCTGCCGGCAACCGATCCGTCGCTGATCGTTCGCCGAATCTATCGCGAGCCACTTGTGGCTATGGTCGATTCAAAAAGCAAATTCAGTGGCCGACCGTTCATCCGTCTCGAAGATTTGGCGGAAGAGGATTTCATCATTTGCCCACGTTACCGCCAGAGCGGATTTCACGAGCTCGTAATGGGCCTGACGGCAAAAGTCGGCTTTCGCCCTCGCGTCGCTCGAGAAGTGGATGCTAAGGACACCGTTACCGCGCTGGTTGCGAGCGGGCTCGGAGTATCCCTGGTAGCGGAATCTGCCTCCGCAGGAGGGGACGACCGGGTGAAGTTCCTTCCGCTTCGTGATCCGGAGATCTTCGTCGAGATCGGACTTATCTGGAGACGGGAAAACATGTCGCCTCCGATGCGGCGGCTTATCCAGTACGCAGTCCTTTTGGGGCAAAAGATCGAGGCCGAGAGGGTGGCGAAGTTGGTGGCGTGATCTAGCTCCCGGCGGTGAGCGTTTAGGACGAGATGTATTCCTGCTGGCTCTGCCCGGAGGAGCAGGACCTCTTCCCTAGCGTTGAGGTTGCAAAAGCCTTCCCCGAAAATCGTCGGAGAACCAGCCATCGGCATAGATCTTCCGGCCACGAACCCAGGTCTGAAGCACAACCGCCTCGAGCGATTTGCCCAGATACGGGCTGACTGGATGTTTATACGAGAGGTCTTGAACTCTCTCGTTCTGACCGAGTCTTATCAGCACAAGGTCGGCATCGTGACCGGGTTCGATTTTTCCTTTGGTCCCACCGATACCAAACCTCGGTGCGACATGGGCAGAGGTCGCACGGACGAACTGCGAAAGTCCTGAATCCTTAGCGCGCTGTTCGGCTTGAGCGATCAGCAGTGGAAAAGCATGCTGGCAGCCGGCAATGCCACCCCAGATTTCAAAGAAATCGGTCGACACCTTCATATCGGGCGGAGCCGGTGAATGATCTGAACCTAATGTATCAATCTGGTCGGCTAACCAAAGTTTCCAAAGCGCCTCTTGAACGCTGGCACCACGCAGCGGTGGGGCACACTTCGCCGGCGCACCAATCGCGCCGAGATCTTCATCCTTTAACAAAAGATAATGAGGACAAGTCTCGGCGGTAACATCAACTCCTTGTCGTTTAGCGTGCGAGATCAACTCAATGCCTTCCGAACAGCTGACATGGACCACGTGCAATGCGCACCCGGTCTCAGCCGCCAAATCGGTCGCGACACGAATGGCGGCGAGTTCAGCCTCAATGGGACGGGAATCGAGATAATCTCGCCAGTGCTTTAGCCCGGCAGCGCGCTTGACTCGAACCAGCGACTCGATCATCGCGTTATCTTCCGCGTGAACGCCGACCGGCAATTTCCACTTCGCCGCCGTTTTCATCCCTTGTTTTAGGGTTGCTGAATCAGCTCGCTGAAAATCACTAGTCCCAGATTCGCTCATGAACGCTTTGAATCCGATCACACCCGCTTCCGCGAGCTCATCCATTCTATCGAGATTCGCCGGCGTTAGCCCTCCCCAAAGCCCGAAGTCCAACACGGATTTCTGTTCCGCACACGCGCGCTTCTGTTCGAAACTCTCCCGGTCGAGCGTGGGAGGAGAAGCGTTGAGCGGCATATCAAAAAAGACGCAGCCACCGCCGGCAGCCAACGCGCGCGAACCCGATGCCAGCCCTTCCCAATGTTCGCGTCCCGGCTCGTTAAAATGAATATGAGCATCGATGATCCCGGGAAGTAGATAAGCGTCTGCCGCATCCACCACTTGTTTCGCTGAACCGCCCAAGTTAACGCCAACCGCCGCGATCTGTTCATCGATCACCGCAACATCCATCGCGCCAACGCCCTCCGGGGAAACGAGTTTCGCACCCCGAAACAAAATATCCCAATCGCTCATATACCGGATAATTTCACCACAAAGACACAAAGAGCGCGAAGGAAAAGCAACCGCGAATGGACACGAATAGACGCGAATAGAACCCGAATGTGTGAACACCCAGCGCCTTTATTTCGCGTTCATTCGTGTCCGTTCGCGGTTAAGTTGCCTTGGACCGCACCATGCCCCTCTTTTATCTGCCGCCAATCTAGGTTCATCATGGTTGAAGGGTATTTATTCGCGTGCATTCGCGTGCATTCGCGGTTTTGTCTGTAATTCGCGGTTTCGTCTGTAACTTGCTATTTGTCCATGGCTGCGATTGAGTGGCGTCCATGATTGTGGTCACCGGAGGCAGTGGAAAAGCGGGTCGAGCCTGCATTAATGAGCTCGTAGCTCATGGCTATCAGCTTTGTAATATCGATCTAGTCAGTGGCGGCAATGAGAGTGTGCCGTTCAGCCAGGTTAATTTAACTGATTTCGGTCAAACCATGGCGGCACTTTCCGGGATCGATGAACGCGTCCATAAAGTAACCGGCATCGTTCATCTGGCGGCTATTCCTGCGCCGGGTCGCGCGCCGAATCATGTTACTTTCGAAACCAACACGATTAGCACTTACAACGTTTTCGAGGCCGCGCGGCAGCTCCAGATCAAGAATATCGTATGGGCATCCAGCGAGACCGTGTTGGGGTTACCGTTTGAGATTCCTCCTCCCTACGTGCCGATAGACGAAGAATATCCCGGTCGACCGGAGACTGCATACTCGCTCTCGAAGCTGGTGGGAGAGGAGATGGCCAAGCAGTTTTGCCGGTGGGATCCAGAGCTAAAGATTATCGGACTTCGACTCTCAAATGTGATGAGCCCGGAAGATTATGCGCGGTTCCCTAGCTTCCAGGACGACGCTTGCAAGCGAAAATGGAATGTCTGGAGTTATATCGATGCACGAGACGCCGCCCAAGCTTTCCGGCTAGCACTAGAAGCCGACGTTAAAGGCGCCGAAGTCTTCATTATCGCGAACGCGGATACCGTAATGCTCAGAGACAACAAGGCGCTACTGGCAGAAGTGTTTCCGAACGTCCCTCAGCGAGGCACTTTCGGCCCTAACGATTCACTGTTCTCCATCGAAAAAGCGAGACGCATCCT
>WNFI01677927.1_pt1 | contig 21217 bp, 18 predicted proteins | sample 5400471 | NCBI WGS metagenome assembly WNFI01 (sample SAMN13153348, study PRJNA577476) | soil metagenome | isolation source: 100 cm saprolite on Douglas fir-dominated hillslope | place: USA:California | collected 2013-09-17
ACGCGATGGGGACGGTCGCGCGCATCGTCAAGCTGCTCAAGATGGGCGAGGACAACTATTCGCTCGTCGTCCAGGGCCTGGCCCGCTTCCGCGTGGTGGAGCTGGTGCAGGAGCACCCCTACCTCAAGGCCCGCATCGAGGCCGTCGAGGACCGCACCCCCTCCGAGGAGGTGGAGGTCGAGGCCCTGGGCATCAACCTCAAGAAGCTGGCGCGCGAAGTGATCGAGATGATGCCGGAGCTGCCTGCCGCGGCCACCGAGCTGGTCGAAAGCATCACCCAGCCCGGCCACCTCGCCGACCTGATCGCCGCCAACGTCGACGTGCCCATCGAGGAGAAGCAGCAGGTCCTCGAGACTGTAGATCTAAAGGAGCGGATGAAGCTCGTCCTCGAGCTCCTCAACCGCAAGCGCGAGATCCTCAAGCTCAGCTCGAAAATCGACAGCCAGGTCAAGGGCGAGATGTCCAAGACCCAGCGCGAGTACTACCTGCGCCAGCAGCTCAAGGCCATCAAGGAGGAGCTGGGCGAGCTGGGCGAGGAGGAGGAGGAGCTCGACGAGCTCGGCGAGCGGATCAAGAAGCTCGGCCTGCCGCCCGACGTGGAGAAAGTCGCCAACAAGGAGCTCAACCGGCTCAAGAGCATCCCCACCGCCTCCAGCGAGTACACGGTCGCGCGCACGTATCTCGAATGGATCGCCGACCTGCCCTGGACGAAGAAGACCGACGACAACCTGGACGTCGAGAACGCGCGCGGCGTGCTCGAGAAGGACCACTACTCGCTGGAGAAGGTGAAGAAGCGCATCCTCGAGTATCTCGCCGTCCGCAAGCTCAAGAACGACATGAAGGGCCCCATCCTCTGCCTGGTAGGCCCCCCCGGCGTGGGCAAGACCTCGCTCGGCCAGAGCGTGGCGCGCGCGACTGGTCGCAAGTTCGTGCGGCTCTCGCTGGGCGGCGTGCGCGACGAGGCCGAGATCCGCGGGCACCGGCGCACTTATGTCGGCGCCCTCCCCGGCCGCGTCATCCAGAGCATGAAGAAGGCGGGGACCATCAACCCGGTGATGATGCTCGACGAGATCGACAAGCTGGGCGCCGACTTCCGCGGCGACCCCAGCGCCGCGCTGCTCGAGGTGCTCGACCCGGAGCAGAACAGCACCTTCTCCGATCACTACCTCGACGTGGCGTACGATCTGTCGAAGATCATGTTCATCGCCACCGCCAACCAGCTCGATCCCGTGCCGCCGCCGCTGCGCGACCGCATGGAGATCATCGAGCTGCCCGGCTACACCTTCGAGGAGAAGAGCCACATCGCGAAGAACCACCTCATCCCCAAGCAGGTGAGGGAGCACGGGCTCTCGCTGGACAACATCGAGATCACCGATGCGGCGCTCGCGAAGGTGATCAGCGGCTACACCCGCGAGGCGGGCGTGCGCAATCTCGAGCGCACCATCGCCGACGTCTGCCGCGCGGTGGCGGTGGACGTGGCCAAGGGCTCGTCGGCCAAGCGCACCATCAACCCGGAGGAGCTGGAGATCATCCTCGGGCCGGAGAAGTTCTACTCTGAGACCGCCGAGCGCACCGAGGTGCCGGGCGTGGCCACCGGGCTCGCCTGGACCGCCGCGGGCGGCGACCTGCTCTTCATCGAGGCGACGAGGATGGCCGGCAAGGGCGGCATCACGCTGACCGGCCAACTCGGCGACGTGATGAAGGAGAGCTGCCAGGCGGCGCTCAGCTACACCCGCAACAAGGCGCAGAAGCTGGGCATCGACCCGCGCTTCCTCGAGAAGCAGGACATCCACATCCACTTCCCTGCGGGGGCGATCCCCAAGGACGGGCCCTCTGCCGGCGTGACCATCTTCACCGCGCTGGTCTCGCTGCTCACCGGCATCCGCGTGCGCGGCGACGTGGCCATGACGGGCGAAGCCACGCTGCGCGGGCTGGTGCTGCCGGTGGGCGGGATCAAGGAGAAGGTGCTGGCGGCGCACCGTGCCGGCACGCGGCGGATCATCCTGCCCGAGCGCAACAAGAAGGACCTCATCGACGTGCCCGAGCAGGCGAAGAAGGAGATGGAGTTCCTCTTTGCCCACAGCATGGACGACGTGCTGGCCTGGGCGCTGGAGGAGAATCCCTTCGAGCGCGCGGCGCGGCTGCCGCCCCCCGAGGGCGAGAAGCCCCCGGGCGAGGGCGAGAAGCAGCCCGAAGTCCGCGCCTGACGCGGGATCCGCTTTCGCGGACCGCGTCAGGCCCTTTCGGAGGGGCTGCGCCCCCTCGGCGAGCAGAGCTCGCCGAGCCTCCCCGCTTACGGCCGGACTCCCGGCCGGGGCGCCTCCGGCGCCTGTATTTTCGAGGCCACCCGTGAGTGCGGGGCTGCAGTGCGGTTACTTGTCGCGGGAGACGCGAGCGCGGCCGGCCTTCTTGGCCCGGTAGAGGGCGCGGTCGGCGCGCGCCAGGAGCTCCTCCAGCGAGTTGCAGCCGTCCGCGCTGGCCACGCCGATCGATACCGTGGCCTGGATGCTCTGGTCTAGCGCGGTGAGCGGCTGGGCCTGGAGCCGCCCGAGCAGCCGCTCGCCTAGCGCGGTAGCGCCGTCGAGGCCGGTCTCTGGCATCAACGCGACGAACTCGTCGCCGCCCAGGCGCGCGGCGAGATCGCTCCCGCGCAGGGTGGCGCGGAGCAGCGCGCCGATGTGCTGCAGCATCGCGTCGCCGGCGGCGTGGCCGAAGCTGTCGTTGACCTTCTTGAACGCGTCCACGTCCAGCATTGCACAGGAGAGCGAGTGCCGGTGGCGGCGGTGACGCACCCACTCGCCGTCGGCAGCGTCGAGGAAGGCCTTGCGGTTGAGCACGCCGGTGAGGGAGTCGATCGTCGCCAACTCGCGCAGCCGGCCGGTGAGCGCGGCGAGCTGGCTCAGCGACTCCTGGTAGCGACGCTTGAAGACCTCGACCTGGTCGGCGAGGTCGGAGCCGTGCGCGGTCTCCCGCCCGACGCCGGCGACCTTCGGTCTATCCAGGGCGTAGAAATGCCAGGTGGTCGCCACCATGCGCTCGCGGCCGCGGTGCACCAGCTCCACGGTGAGGCCGTGCGTCGCATCCCGATCGATCGAGAGCGACTGGCGCAGGCGGGCCTCCGACGCCTCGTCGAGCGAGCGGACGAAGTCCTCGCCAGGCTGCACCAGCGGCACCGCCGAGCGGAGGCCGGCGCTCGCGCGGACCACCCGCAGATCCCCGTCGAGGACGACGACGAAGTCTGGGCAGCGATCGATGACGAGCGATGCGAGGCTGTCTGCCACTTCCCCCCTCCGACTATCAGTGTACCCGCGCCGGGGCCACAGGTTCAAACGCGTCTTGCGCCGGCTGCCGCGCCGGGCTAGCGATGCCCCGTGGATCGCAACCGCATCCTGGTCACCGGCGCCGGCGGGCTCATCGGGTCCCACCTCTGCGAGGCCTTCGCAGCGGCCGGCTGGGAGGTGTGCGCCCTCGACCGCGAGGGCGCGGACTGCGCAGAAGCGCGGGCCGCCGGCGCGGCGGTGGTGCATGCCGACCTCGAGCGGCCTGAGGGCGCGCTCTTCGCCGCCGGGCAGGCCCGCGGCGCGGCGCTGGTCGCGCACGCCGCTTTCCCCGGCAATGGCGAGGTGGAGGCCGCACTGGCGAGCGTCCGCGCGGCCGCGGCGGCGGCGGTCTCCGCCCAGGCGCCGCTGCTTTTGCTCTCGAGCTGCGCCGTCTATGGGCGGCCACGCAACCTGCCCTGCGACGAGGGCGAGCTGAAGGCCCCCGTCGACGCTCACGGCGAGGCGCGCTGGGCGGTGGAGCGCGAAGCGTTCCTGCTGCGGCGCACGCGCGGGCTGCGGCTTGTGGTGCTCCGCGCCGCGCTCACCTACGGGCCACGGCAGCGACGCGGGCTGGCGGCCGCTCTAGTGGTGGCGGCGCTTGCCGCGCGCGCCGGCCGCGGCGTCTGGTTGCCGCGTCGGGGACCGGTCGTCCACCTGGTGCACGCCGCCGACGTGGCGCAAGCGGCGCTGCTCCTCGCCCAGCACGGCGCAAGCGAGCTCGACGGCAAGGCGTTCAACGTCGCCGATGACGTGCCTCTGCCGATGGAAGAGCTCGCCCGCGCCGTGCTGGCCGCGGCCGGGGCGCGCGAGGCGGGGCGGCTGCCCTACTCGCCCGCGCCGGCGCGCCTGCTGCTCTGGCTGCTGCGCCGCTCGCCTTCCTGGATGTTCTGGGCCCCGCTCAACCGGCGCCTCGCAAGGAGCTGGCGCGAGGCGTTCCAGGGCCGGCCGCCCTCGCCGCCGCCCCGGCTGACGCCCGACCTGCTGGAGTCGCTTGCTGCCGACCGCTACTTCGACACCCAGCGGCTGCGCGCGCTGGGCTTTGCGCCGCGCTTCCCCAGCGCGGTGGAGGGCCTTTCGCGGCTTGCGCTGGAGAGCCGGGGCCGGGGCCTCTTGCCCTTGCCACGGCCTCCGGCGGAGGATGTGTCCGCCGCTTAGCGGACACAGGGGTGGGATACAGCATGAGCCGTGTACAGAGCGTGCCCGCGCCCGGGGACGTGAGCCCCGAGGCTCTGGCCCGTCTTCTCGAAGCGTTCGACGAGGCGCCCACCGCCATCGCCGTGTTGCGAGGCCAAGGGTTGACCTACGAGTACGCCAACGAGCCCTGGCGCGCGCTCGCGGGGCGCACCGACCTGATCGGCAGCGCCTTCGGCGCCACCCGCCGGGACCTGGGCGCCACGCAGGAGCTCCTGCGCGAGGTGCTGCGCTCCGGCCAGCCGTTCACCGAGCCGCACCGCATGATGCCGCTGCGCGGGCACGATGGGCGGGACCTCGACGCCTACCTCTCGGTGCGCATCCAGCCGCTCCGCGACGCGAGCGGCGTTCCCACGCGGGTGCTCGTCCTGGCCAACGACGTGACCGCCGAGTTGCGCTCGCGGCAGGAGCTGGAGCAGCAGATCGCGCGCAGCCAGCGCGACCGCGAGGCGCTGGCGCGCAGCGAGGCCCGGCTGCGGCGCATCGTCGATTCCAACATCGCCGGAATCTGCTTCTGGAAGCTGGACGGCCAGATCCTCGAGGCGAACGACGCCTTCCTGCGCATCGTCGGCTACTCCCGCGACGACGTGCGGACCGGCTCCCTGCGCTGGAAGTCCCTGACCACCAACGAGATCACGCCCCAGAGCACGGCGGCGCTGGCCTCGCTCCAGGAGCACGGCGTCTACCCCACCACCGAGCTGTCGCTGTTGCGCAAGGACGGGGAATCGGTGCCGGTGCTGATCGGCGGCGCGTTCCAGGAAGGCGGCGAAACCGGGGTCAGCTTCGTCATCGACCGCAGCGAGAGCACGCGCAAGGAGGCCGCCCTGCGCCGCGCCGAGGAGCGCATGCGGATGTTGCTGGAGGCCGCGCCGGTCTCGCTCTTCGCCTTCGATGGGACGGGCGTGATCACCGCCTCCGAGGGCCGCGCGCTGCGGGAGGCCCGGCCGGAGTCGGTGGGCCGGCCCCCCTTCGAGCCCTGGCTGGGGACAAAGGGCCTCTCGCGACTCGTCGCCCCGGTGCTCGAGGGACGCGAGGTGCGCGAGCGCATTCAGGTGGGCGAGCGCGTCGTGGAGGTGCTGGCTCGCCCCCTGCTGGGCAAGGAAGGAAAGGTGGGGGGCGGAATCGGCGCCGGCGTCGACGTGACCGAGAGCGTGCGCGCCGCCGAGGAGCGGGCGCGTCTTCAAGACAGGCTGCTTCAGGTCGAGAAGCTGGAGGGGCTTGGCGTCCTCGCCGGCGGCATCGCGCACGACTTCAACAATCTGCTCGCGGGCATCCTCGGCAACGCTTCGGTGGCGCTCGGCGACCTCCCCGAGGGCCACCCCGCGCGCGAGCCGCTGCACGACGTGATCGAGGACGCACGGCGGGCCACCTCGCTGACGCGCCAGATGCTCGCCTACGCCGGCCGCACCACCCCCAACCCCGAACCGATCGACCTCTCCGAGCAGGTGCGCTTGTTGGAGCCGGAGCTGTCGCGGGAGGAGCGCTCGCGGCTAGCGCTGCGGCTGGAGGGGGCGCTGCCGCCGGTGCGGGGCGACGCCGACCAGCTCCGGCAGGCGCTCTTGGCCCTGGTCGCCAACGCGCGCGAGGCGCTGCCGGAGCGCAGCGGGTCCCTGAGCATCGCCACCCGGCTGGTCGAGCTGAGCGACCAGGAGGGCAGTGAGCTGGACGCCGGCACCGCGCTGCCCGCGGGCTGGTACGCCCAACTCGAGGTGGCCGACGACGGCGCCGGCATGGACGAGGCCACGCGACAACGCGCTTTCGATCCCTTCTTCAGCACCAAGTTCGCCGGGCGTGGGCTAGGGCTCGCGGCGGTGCTCGGCATCGTGCGCGCCCACCGGGGCGGCGTGCGCCTGCGGAGTGCTCCAGGCAGGGGCACCACGCTGACCTTGTACCTGCCGCTGGCGAGCGAGGGCGGGCGCCCGCGGCCGCAGCCGCCGCGGCTCGAAGGACGCCTCGCGCCCCACGGCGTGCTCATCGTCGACGACGAACCCCAGGTAAGGGCGGCCGCTCGGCGGCTGCTGCAGTCGCACGGGCACCAGGTCAGCGAGGCGAGCGGAGGCGGCGAAGCGGTGCGCCTCCTGCGCAGCAGCGATGGAGGGATCGGCGTGGTGCTGCTCGACCTGAGCATGCCGGGTCCCAGCGGCGCGCAGACCTTCCGCGATTTGCGCGAGGTCGAGCCCCACGTCCGCATCATCCTCTGCAGCGGGTACCCGCGGGAGGTGGCCGCGGCGCAGATGGGTGTGCCGCAGCTCTCCTCCTTCCTCGCCAAGCCCTACACTCCGGAGGAGTTGCTCGAGCAGGTCTCCGCGGAGCTCGCGCGGGCCTGACAGCCCTAGCAGAAAGAATTGACAGGACAGCCAGTCGCGGCATTCCTTGAGGGCCGCATGACCACCTCTCCCAAGGATCTCGAGCAGCGCGCCGAGCGCGCCGTCCGCCGCGGCGAGCTCCTGGTCGCGCTCGAGCTGTTCGAAGCCGTGCTGGCGCAAAAGCCCGATGACGAGCGAGTCCGGCAACGCATGGAGTCGGTGCGCGCGCTGCTCCAGCCCTCCGAGCTCGTGCACCGCCGGCGCGCCGAGCCGGAGGTGGCGGCGCCGAAAGCGAACGAGCCCATCTCCGACGCCGAGCAGGGCGAGTTGCACGCGGCCGGCGGCCGCTTCAACGAGGCGCTGCAGGCCTACCGGCGAGCGGTCGCGCACAGCCCCGGCAACGAGCTGTTCCGCGAGCGCCTGGAGGAGCTGCTGAAATTGGCCCCGCCGGGCTCACGCGCGCTGGACGATGGGCTCGCCTCCGCGCCGCGCCTCGAGGGGGGCGGCCGTGGCGCCGCCGGCCCGGACGAAGGGCACTACCGCTCGGCGCATGCGGCCGAGCTGGTCTTCAATCCCGACGACACCGCGCCCATCATCGCCCGCGCCCGCAGATCGTCCATGCCGCCGCCGCGCAAGCAGCCCCAGGCCCCCGATCCGGATGCGCCGCTGCCCGACGACCCGGTGGAGATGCTCCGGGTGCTCCTCGGCCGGATCCGCGGCGGCCGCCGGCGCAATCCCGCCGGCGCCTGAACGGGCTAGAATGAAACCGTGACGGTCCCCCTCCTCGGCAGATATCGCCTCGAGCAGCAGGTCGGCCAGGGAGGCATGGCCGTGGTCTGGCGGGGCTACGACACGCAGCTTCGCCGCACGGTGGCGGTCAAGGTGCTGCACGCGCACCTGCACCAGCGAGAGGAAGTCCGGCGCCGCTTCGACCGCGAGGCACACGCCGTCGCGCGCCTGCACCATCCGCACATCCTCGACGTGTACGACTTCTCCGGGCCGGAGGCCGAGCCGTCCTACCTGGTCACCGAGTTCATCCGAGGCCACACCCTGCGCGCCTTCGCCGAGGCCCATCCCTTCGAGCCGCCCGAGCTCGCCGCCGCCTGCCTGCTGCCCATCGCCGAGGCGCTGGAGCACGCGCACGCCGCCGGCGTCGTCCACCGCGACCTGAAGCCAGAGAACGTGATGGTGCGCGAGGACGGCGTGGTCAAGCTCACCGACTTCGGCATCGCCGCGCTCCTCGACCCAGACGAGAAGTTCCTTCCGCGCGCCCAGCCCCGCCGCGCTCCTGCGGCAGATCCTCGAGGGCCAGCTGGTCGATCCGCGCCGGGTGCGCAAGAGCCTGAGCGACGCGCAGGCGAACCTGATCCTGCGCTGCCTGCAGCGCGACCCGGCGCAGCGCTATCAGAGCGCGCGTGAGGTCAAGGAGGACCTGCTCAAGCTTCTGCTCGATCATGGCCTCGAGGACCCGCGCGCCGAGGTGGCGGCGTTCATCACTGCAAGCCCGCCGGAGGCGCGCGCCGCCGAGCTGCGTGCGCGGGTGGTGAGCCGGGCGCTGGAGCGGGGCCGCGAGGCGCTAGCCGAGCGGCGCACGGCCGCGGCGCTGGCGGAGTTCGGGCGCGCGTTGGCGCTCGATCCCGCGAACGCTTCCGCGCGCGGCCAGGTAGAGCGGATTCGCCGGCGGGCGCGGCTCGTGCTCTATGGCAAGAGCGCGGCGCTCGCCTCGCTGGGCGCGGCCGCGCTCTGGCTCGGCGCGGTCCACGCCGTGCGCGGTCTGCAGGCCCTGCGCGACGCGCCCAGGGGCCCTTCGGCGGAGGGAACGGTAGCCGCGGCCCCGGCGACGCCTTCGCCGCTCTCCGCGCCCGAGGCGAAGAGCGATCCGGGTGCACCAGCCGGAGGCGAACGGCCCGCTGCCGCCGTCCCTGCGCGCCCGACGCAGCGGGGAGGAACGGGCCGCCCGGCGCGGCCGCAGCGGATCGACTCCCTGGGCCCTCCGCCGCGCGAGCGCGCCGTCGCCCTGGGCAAGCTCCCGGTCACCCTCCGGGTTCACTATGTCTACGCAGATCTGACCCTCGACGGCGTCCACCTCGGCTCCATCGCGAATGCTCCCGCGATGGACCTGCCGGTGCTGGTCGACGGCGGCTTCGTCAGCACCGTCGCCGACCTGGCCGCGCATCCCATCCAACTCGGGGACAAGCCCTTCCGCACCATCCGCATCGCAGTCGGCGACCGGGCCGGCGTGGTCGAGCTGAAAGGCGGCGAGCGCGCCGGCGTCGACTACCTCCAGCTGGCCAAGCCCGAGACCGCGCCTTGATGCTCCGCTCGCCCCGAGCCGCCTGCCTGCTCTGCACAGCGGTCGCGACCGCCGCGGCGTCCGGCGCGTTCGCGCAGCCCGCGCCCGCGCCGCGCCAGGAGAGGAAGGAGGGCGAGGACCAGATCTCGCCGGTCGACGCGATCAACAGGGCGCGCCGCAACTTCGACTACGGGGACTATCCCGCCGTCTCGCGCATCCTCACCCGGCTCGACGTGACCGCCATCGAATCGCTCGAGCTGCGCGTCGACGCCTACCGGCTCCTCGGGCTCTCGCTCTTCTACCAGGGCAAGCGCGGCGAGGCGTACCGCGCCTTCCTCGAGCTGCTCTACCTCGACCCCGATTTCCAGATGGACCCGTTCTACGTGCCGCCCGCCGCCGCCGAGGCGTTCAACGAGGTGCGCCGCGACGCCGAGGCGCAGCTCGCGCCCATCCGCGCGCAAAAGCGCTCCGAGCAGGAGGCGAAGCGGCGCACGCTGGAGGAGGAGGCGGCGCGGCGGAGGCAGCGCGAGCTGGAAGACGAGCAGCGCAAGCTCACCGCGCTCGCTCCGGTGGTCGAGCGGCGAGTGGTGACGCGCGAGTTCTGGGTGACCATGCTGCCCTTCGGCGTGGGCCAACTGCAGAACGGCGACCGCGGGCTGGGCATCGCGCTCGCGACCGGGCAGGTGGTGGCGGGCGCCACCTCGGCGGGAAGCGCGCTGCTCATCGAGGGGCTGCGCGACAGCGGCACCGGCAAGTTCGGCGAGGGCAACTACATGCTGGCGCGGCGGCTGAACGTCGCCAAGTGGGTGGGGGCCGGCATCTTCTTTGCCCTCTGGATGGGCGGAGCGATCCACGCCGCCGTGCACTTCCAACCCGAGTCGACGCCGATCGACCGCTTGGTCACCACCGGCAACGCCGCCAGCGCCCCCACAGCGCCGTTGCCGGAGCCGGCGTTGCCCAACGGCCCCGTGCTGCGCAAGCCTCCCGCTCCTCCCGCCGCCACCCCTGGAACGCAGCCCCCCGCGGCGCCGGCTCCCGAGCCGGAGCCGCGCTAGAGGACCTCCATGGCCACGCTGCTCATCCGCCCGCCCGGCGCCCCTCCGCGTTCCTTCCCTCTGGTCAAGCCGATCACCAGCCTGGGCGGGGGCGCCGACAGCGACCTGCGCATCGAGGACGTGCGCGGCCTGGTCGCGATCCAGTTCGACGGCGCGCACTTCACCGCCAGCGCGCTCGAGGGCGCGCCGCTGATGGTCAACGGCAAGAAGCGCACGCAGCACGTGCTCGAGGACGGCGACACGCTGCTGCTCGGCAAGACGCAGCTCATCTTCCAGAGCGACGACCGCATCCCCACGCCGGTGGAGGTGGCGCAGTACAAGGCGGGCGCGCCCGACGCCGCCGCCACCGTGGTCCGCCGCCTCGCCGACTTCCTCCCCGCGCTCGACCGGGAACGCGACACCGAGCGCGCGCTGGCGCTGCTGCTCGACGCGATCATCGAGGTCACCCGCGCCGACAAGGGCTTCGTCGTCGTCATCAACGCCGGCACCCCGATGATCCAGGTGGCGCGCAACTTCAAGCGCGAGGACATCGCCAACGCGGTCGAGCAGATGTCGGACTCCATCGTCAGCAAGGTGCTCCACACCCGGCAGGCGGAGATCGTGAGCGACGCGCTCAACAACCCCGAGTTCAACGCCAGCGAGAGCGTCATCAACCTCAAGCTCTCCTCGGTGATGTGCGTTCCGCTCCTCCGCCGCGGCGAGATGTTCGGCGCCGTCTACGTCGGCAACGACCGGGTGGCGAACCTGTTCACCGAGCGCGAGCTGCTGCTGATGAAGGCCTTCTGCAGCACCGCCACCCTGATGCTCGAGCACGCGCTGGAGATGAACGAGCTGCGCAGCCGGGTCGAGGAGCAGAAGCTGCAGCTCGAGGAGCAGCGCTACGGCGACATCATCGGGAGCTGCGACGCGCTCCGCGACATCTTCCGCAAGCTGGACAAGGTGGCCGCCACCGACATCAGCGTGTTGGTCACCGGCGAGACCGGGACCGGCAAGGAGCTGATCGCGCGCGAGCTCCACCGGCGCAGCCCGCGCAAGGCGGGACCCTTCATCGCGATCAACTGCGGCGCGATCCCGGAGGCGCTGCTCGAGAGCGAGCTGTTCGGACACGTCAAGGGTGCCTTCACGGGCGCGGTCGCGACGCGGCAGGGGCGCTTCCAGGCGGCGAGCGGGGGGACGCTCTTCCTCGACGAGATCGGGGAGATGCCGCTGCAACTTCAAGTCAAGATCCTGCGCGCGCTGCAGGAACACACGGTCACCAAGGTGGGCGATTCGAAGCCCGAGCCCGTAGATCTGAGAGTGGTGGCCGCCACCAACCGAGATCTGGAGGTAGAGATGAAGGCGGGCCGCTTCCGCGAGGACCTCTACTACCGCATCAACGTGGTCGGCCTCCATCTGCCGGCGCTGCGCGACCGCGGCGAGGACGCGGTCATGCTGGCCAAGTACTTCCTCGCCCGCGCCGTGCGCGAGCTCTCCAGCAAGGTGAAAGGGTTCTCGCCGCAGGCGCTGGTGGCGATCCGGCGGTACCGCTGGCCGGGCAACATCCGCCAGCTCGAGAACCGCATCAAGAAGGCGGTGGTGCTGGCCGATCGGCCGCTGGTGGGCCCCGAGGACCTGGAGCTCGATCCCTCGCAGCTCGATCCCATCCTGCCGCTCGCCCAGGCCCGCGTCGAATGGCAGAAGCGCTACATCAACGAGGTGCTGGAGCGGAACGCGGCCAACCGGACCAAGACGGCGCGCGACCTGGGCGTCGATCCACGCACCATCTTCCGCCACCTGGAGCGGATGGAGGCCGAGAGCCGGGGCGAGCCCGGACCCGAGGTAGACGCGGAAGAGGCTCGCGACCTCGGCGGAGCCGGCGGCGAAGGAGAAGAAGCATGAACGTGAACGGTCTCCACCGGCGCGACCGGTGTGTCCTGGTGCTGGTGCTCGCGCTGGCCCTCGGATCCGCGGGTTGCCTCGTCCCTCAGAGCATCGACAAGGCGTCGAACGCGCCGCACGTGCCGGCGCGGATTCAGGTGCAGAGCATCCCCCTCTTCCTGCTGGTGCCCTACAGCACGCTCCAGCACGGGCAGTTCGACTTCAACGCCAACCCGAAGTGCCGCTGCTACCTCGATCTGGCGGTGCCGGAGGTGGACGACGAAGACCCGCTCGCGCGGCTCGAGGTGCGTTGGTTCATCGACTACGACCCGCAGAAGCCGCCGTCGCAGGCGCCGGTGGTGACCAGCTTCATCGAGGGCACGTTTGACTCCGCCATCGTCAGGCGAATCGGCCCCACGCTTCCCTTCGACATCGTCAACTTCGGCGTGGCCGACGGCTACCACGCCGTCGACGTGGTGATCGCCGAATCAGGCGGTTTCGACGATACCAACACCACGCTGCGCAACCGGGCGATGAGACCCGGCTACGAGTCCACCGAGCACCGCTTCTTCGTGCAGGTGGTGCCCATCACGGACCCCAACACCCCTTGCTCGAGCGTGCCGCCTTCGCGCCGCGTCTGCGCGAACGCCGACGGAGGGTTTCCTTGAGGAGTCGGAGCGCCGCTCGCGCATCCCATTGACCGGCGCCCGGTTCCTGCCTAGGTAACGCCCGTGCCTCGACCACCCGAGCTGCGGCCTTACCGCTACGCCGTCTATGCTGCCTACGGAGCGGTGTGCGCCCTGCTCTTCTTCGCGCTCTTCCGCTCGGTCATCGGCGACCTGTACGGCCGCAACGGGGGCAACCTCGGGCACGCCACGCCGCTCTCCTGCCTGGAGGACCTGGACCGGCTCTATGCGCAGGTCTCGGCGCGGGCGGTGCAGCCGGCGCCGCGGGGCCTCGACACGGGCCTGCTCGCGCGCGAATGGGACCGCTGGTCGATCGGCTGGCAGAACGAGCTGGGTCGGGTCTCCGCCCGCTGCGGCCTCGACGACGCCCGCGACCCGGCGCTGGCCGATCTGGCCGTGGCCCGCGAGGGCCTGGAGGATCTCCGTCGCGAGCTGTCGCGCAGCGGCGACTCGGTCTCGGAAGGAGCGCGGCGGGTCAAGGACGCCCTGGCTGCGGCGCGCGAGAAGCTGATTCCCTGACAGGGCTAACGGGCGTGCGCCGCCGCGGGCTGGTTGGAGGCGCCGCCGGCCGGCGCGCCCTGCGGAGCCGCCTGGCCCTGCGCCGGCTGGCCCTGCGCCGCCGCGGCCGCCGCCTGCAGCCGGCGGATGCGCGAGCGGATCAGCGGCGCCAGGTCGCTGCCCGGGTAGAGCGACTGCGCGCGCTGGTAGGCATCGGTGGCCTTCCCGAAGTTGCCCGCCTCCTCGTACGCCTGGCCCAGGTAGAACCCCGCAGTCTGCGCGGTCTTGGTCGAGCCAGCGCCCTTCAGGAACACCTCCATCGGCGCGATCACGCCCTCGGTACGCGCGCGATCCCCGGTCGAGCGCCGCCTGCGCTACCGCGTTCTTCATCGAGGCGACCCGGTCCTCCATCGCCTTGGCCTCCAGCGGTGAGAGCATCTGCCGGTCCATCCGCACCGCGTTGCTCATCGCCTGGTTCAGGCCGGGGCCTTCCTTCTCGGTGCCCAGCTGCTCGTAGATGCGCGCCGCCTTCTCGCTCACGTCGCGCCGCGCCACTTCCTTGTTCTGGAGCTGCTCGACCTGCGTCGCGAGCTGGCGCGCCCGCGCCTCGTTGGCCGCGGACTTCTCCCGCTCCTGCGCCGAGTCGCTGCGCGCCACCGCGAAGGCGCCGACGATGGCGATCACCGCGAAGCACACGTAGGCCGTGGCGCTGCTGAAGAAGCGGCGCTTGGCGAAGTCCTCCTGCCGCAGGCCCATCTTCTTGATCTCGGCATGCATGTTCTTGAGCAGGTTGTCGGTCTTGATGACGAGGTTGCGTGCCTCGACCACTTCCTTGCGCAGCTCGTGCAGCTCGCGCCCGTCCGCAGCCTGCGGCAAGTCCGACGGGATCGAGGTGACGCGCGGCGGGGTGGTCGTCCCCCTGCTCGATCGCCCGTTCCGCCAGAAGCGCGGAGCTTCGGCGGTCACTCTCCCGGCGCGCGGGGATGGCCCTTGTCCTCGGGCGAGAGGAAGTGGAACAGGAGGCCGACCGAGAGCAGGTTCCCGCCCACGTTGACGCTGGAGCTGAGAAGCGGATAGCCGGCGCTGGCCACCGTGTAGCGATCCTCGATCACCAGGGCGAAGCTCCCAGCGAGCTGCCGGCGGAAGCCCAGCGCGAGATAGCCGGCGGTGGAGTTGCTCTCCGTGTTCGTCCCGTTGCGGCTGAGCGTGTTGAGGGAGTAGCCCAGACCGCCGCCGCCGAAGATCTCCCAGCCCCGGCCTTTGAACAGGGGGGTGTCGGCGCCGAGCAGGATGGTGAAGCTGCTGACCGACAGGTCTCCGTCGCTGATTTGGTACTTGTCGATGCCATAGCCGAACCCGATGGTCACGTGCAGATCGTCGTCGGGCACGAACCCCAGGAAGAGCGAGCCCAGGGGTTGGAACTGCCGCTGCGAGATGGAGCGCCCTCCCTGCTGCACGGTGGAGAGAAAGCCGTGCTGCGGGATCAGCCGGACGCCCCCCAGGAGCGTAACCGTGCCCTCCCCTTTCTCGGGCACGCCGTCGGCGCGCGCCGCTCCAGCAACGGGGAGGAGGAGCAGCAGTGCAGCAAGGGAACGAGTACGCCGCATGGTTCTCCGCTTTCGCCGCGGCGCTTCCCGGCGCGAACGCGATCGCGGGGTGTCCTGCGGCGGGCGCACCATACCGCGGAACCGCTGCTGCTGCGCGGAACCCTCAGCGCTCCTTCTGCTGCTGCCTTCCGGCGTCCGCACCCGCGGGCGAGCGCGCAGGCGTAGTTGTATTGCCCTTCGGCGAGGTCGGGCGCCCGCACCACCAGTTCGGCCAGCGTGTCGGCCGCGTTGCGCACCCGATCCTGCGCGAGCTGCATCACCCCGACCGCGCGCAGCGCGAGCTGCCGCTGCTCGGGCGACAGCTCGCGCTCCGCCTTGAGCGACGCCTCGCCGTGCGGCAGCGCGCGCGCGTAGCTCTGCGGCCCCAGCTCGAAGCCTGCCATCAGCGCGCCGAAGTGGGCCTTGGCGTTCTCGGGCTCGCGCCGCGTCAGCGCCTCGAAGCGCTCCAGCGCGCTGGCCGGGTCGCGCCGCTCGAGGAACCCCATCCCGGCGAACAGATCCACCTCGCGCTGGTGTTCGGGCGAAAGCTGCTGGACCTGGAAGGAGCGGGCCGCCGCCGCGAACACGGTCTCGGCAAACCGGTCGCCGAGCGGACCGGTCACCTCCAGCATCAGGCAGTCGGCGCCGCGCGGATAGAACGCCCACCGGCTGCGCACGGCCGCGCTCGAGCTGCCCCGGGTGAAGCTCCAGGTGGCGGTCGGCGCGTCGCCGATGGTCTGGTCGCGCGGGCCATCGAGAGCGGCGGGCGAACCCGGATCGCGCGGCGGAGTCTGGTCCTGCGGGGCGGGCGGCGGCACACTCTCGCCGTCCGCGCGAACGGGCGGAGGGCTCAGCCGCGCGCGCGCGGTATCGCGGCAACTCGTGGCAGTCGCGGCGCGCGCGAGCGGAAAGCTGGCCACTTCGACTTGCACGGAATCGCCGATGCGCGCGCTGCCATCGCGGGCGTTCTGCCAGCCCCCGGAGGCGGGCGGCACCTCGAAGCGAACGGCGTGAGAGCTGTCGTCGACCGGGATCATCTCGCCGGACGCCGCTCCCGGGAGCGCCGGCCCCGGCTTGCCCGCTCCCGCGCCGGCACCCGCGCAGCCGCAGAGCGCCGCCGCCAGCAGCGCGGTCGCGCGGAGCGCGGTGGCAAGAGCGAGTTCACCGGCCTGCGCCGCCCGCACGTTCACTGTTTCACCACCTTTCCACCGATCGAGTGATAGACGAGGCGCTGCTCGCGAGCGACGCAACGTTCGAGGTCATACGCGATGCACAAGTCGTACGGCCGCGAGTAGACGTGCAGGCTGACGGCGGGTTCGTCGAACGGGTTGGAGACGCGGTGGATGGCGTCATCCCCTTTTTGGAGATCTGGTTGTGGATGGGGCTCGCGCTGCCCGGCGACCAGCAGAGCGCGATCAGCTCGAACAGGTCGTCGCGGTAGACCAGGTTGCGCGTGTAGCGGCCGGGGGCGAAATGCAGGTAGTGCCGCAAGGTCTCGGGCCGCGCCGCCGCCCCGGCGAGCAGCTCACACACATGCCCGGGCTGGAAGCGCGGAGGCGGCACGGCGCGGAGCGTCTCGACGATCGCCTCGACCTCGACCAGCATGTGGACCTCCCGACCGATAGGGGCCTCGCGGGCGAGCCACCCGCCCGAAGAGTAACACCTGGCCGGCCTCGACGCCTGCGGACCGGCGATCGCCCCCTCGTCCGCCGCCCTGCTGCTAGAGCGCGTCGGCGGGCGCGGCGTGCGCATGGGTCTCGTAGTCGCGGCCGAACCGCTTCTCGATCTCGGCGGTGCTCCACTCCGCGACCACCGGCCGCCCGTGCGCGCAGCGGGCGCCGTAGTCGGTGCCGTCGAGCGCGTCGAGCAACGCCTGCGCTTCGCCCGGCGCCAGCGCGTCGTGGGCGCGGACGCTGCCGTGGCACGCCGCGCGGGCGAGGAGCGCGTCGGAGAGCCGCTCCAGCGATTCGCCGCGCCCGTGCGCCGACAGCTCCTCGGCGAGGTCGGAGAGCAGCGCCGCCAAAGCGCGCTCGCTCAACGCCGAGAGGGGCGCGGGCAGCGCCTTGACCGCGGCGGCGCCGCCGCCGAAGGCGTCGACCTCGATGCCCGCCCGCGCCAGGGCTCCGACGGCGCCGCCCAGGAGCGCCAGGGAGGCCGCCGGAAGCTGAACCAGGCGCGGCACCAGGAGCGGCTGCACCGCGGCGGGCGCGTCCGCGGCGGCACGGCGCAGGCGCTGATAGTTCATGCGCTCGTGGGCAGCGTGCTGGTCGATCAGCACCAGCCCGCGTGGCCCCTCGCAGACCAGGTACGTCCGGTGGAGCTGGCCCAGGTAGCGCAGGCCGCCGAAGTAGGCCTGCGGCGCGATCAGCGGCACCTGCGCCGGCTCGGCGGCCGCCCGAGCCTGCCCCTGCCAAGGCGAGGCCTGGCTCGCTCGCGCGGGTCCGTCCGCCGCGCGCGGGGCGTGCTCCCCGGCGCCGCCCCGCGCGAGCGGGTACGCCGCTGCGGCCATCTCGGCGCGCGGGACGGGCACCAGCGCGCCGTCGCCGCGGATCCGCACCAACTCCTCCGGCGCCGGCGCCGGCCCGGGCCCTTCGCCCAGCTGGAGCCAGCTGCCCGGCGCGAGCACCGCGCCGAGGCCGCGCAGGATCGCCTCGTAGGCCGCGCGCCCGTCGGCGAGGCGCACCTCGGCCTTGGCCGGGTGGACGTTGACGTCCACCTCGGCCGGAGGGACCTCCAGGAACACCAGCGCCGCCGGGTATCGGCCGTGTGGCAGCACCTCGCCGTACGCGCGCAGCACCGCGTGCATGAGCTGCCGATCGCGGATGGCGCGGCCGTTGACGAAGAGCCACACCGCGCGCGCGCTGCCGAGCGCGATCTGCGGCGAAGCCGCGAGCCCGTGCGCGCGCACGCCGCGCACCGCGGCGTCGAAGGGCAGGAGGTTCCCGCGCACCTCACCACCCAGCGCCTCCGCCGCGCGCTCCTCCAGCGGCGCTCCCGCGGCGACGTGCAGCAGCGTCCGCTCCCCGTCGCGCAGGACGAGCGCGACCTCCGGACGGGGCAGCGCAAGGCGCAGCACCGCCTCGACCGCGTGCGACTGCTCGGTGCTGGCGCGCTTGAGGAACTTCTTCCGCGCCGGCACGTTGAAGAACAGGTCGCGCACCTCGACGGTGGTGCCGGGCGGCGCCCCCGCCTCCGCCGGCGGAAGCATCCGGCCGCCCTCCACTTCGATGCGCGTACCGGACAGGGCCCTCTGCTCGCAGGTGAGCAGCGCAAACCGCGACACGGCGGCGATCGAAGGGAGCGCCTCGCCGCGGAACCCGTAGGTGGCGATGGCGAACAGGTCTTCCTTGCTGGACAGCTTGGAGGTGGCGTGGCGCGAGAGGCTGAGCAGGGCGTCCTCGCGGCCCATCCCGCACCCGTCGTCGCGCACGCGCACCAGCGTGCGCCCGCCCTCGAGCAGGTCGACCTCGATGCGGCGGGCGCCGGCGTCGAGCGCGTTCTCGACCAGCTCCTTCACCACCGCCGCCGGCCGCTCGATCACCTCGCCCGCGGCGATCTGGTTGGCGAGCGTCTCGGGGAGCAGGCGGATCCGGGGCACGGATCGCAGTATCGCATTGCGTGCCCCCGCCTCAAGGGGCTAGATGCGGGCCCTCGTGAACGCGCGCGTCCGTTTTCTCTACCTCGCCTGCTGCGTCCTCTGGGGCTCGACCTGGCTGGTGATCAAGCTCGGCTTGCGCGACCTGCCGCCGCTGCTCTTCGCGGCGTCGCGCATGTCGCTCGCCGCCGCGCTGCTGTTCCCCTTCGCGCTGCGGGCGGGGCTCCTGCGGCTACGCGGCGTGGACTGGCTCGCGATCGGCGGCATCGGGCTCTTGCAGATCGGCATCCCCTACGCGTTGCTGTTCGCCGCGCAGCAGTGGGTCCCCTCGGGGCTCTCGGCGGTGCTGTTCGCCACCTTCCCTGTCTGGCTGCTGCTGCTCGCGCGCGTGATCCTGTCCAATCACCTGCTGCGGCCGCGCGCAGTCGCCGCCGCGGGCCTCGGCCTCGCCGGCATCGTCGTGCTGGAGCTGCCCGCGCTGCGCGGGCAGAGCCTGGGTCAGGGAGTGGCCACGGGAGGCGCACTGATCGTCGGGGCTGCGATGATGATCGCGCTCGCGAACTTGTTGGTCCGCCGCTCGCTGGCCGATCGCGCCCCGATCCTCATCACCTTCGTGCAGGTGCTCGCCGGCGCGGCCCTGCTGGTCTGCGCGGCCGCCCTCGAACGCGGCCGGCCGCCCGAGTGGACGCCGCGCGCGCTGGCCGCGGTGGCTTACCTGGCGCTGTTCGGCACCGCGCTGACGTACCTCGCGCTGTTCTGGGTGCTGCCGCGGCTGTCGGTCGCAGCGGTGGGCGCGATCCCGCTGCTCGACACCACGGTCGCGGTGAGCCTCGGCGCGCTGGTGCTGCGCGAGCCGGTGGGCTGGCCCCTCGTCGGCGGCGGCGCCTTGGTGTTGACCGGGGCGCTGCTCGCCGGCTTCGTCGAGCCCGCGCCGCCGGGCGCGGGGCTGCCGGAGTCGAGTTGAACCGCTGGGGCCAGGGCGCGCTGAGGAAGTTCCAGGCTCGTGAGGAATGCTTCGCCCCGCGCGGAGATCACCACCGCGCGGCTGATCGAATCCCGCCTCGCGAGGCGGAGCTCAAATAACCGAGCGAGAATGGCGGCGCCCACAGCGCCGGCGAGATGGCTGCGCCGCTCACTCCAGTCGAGGCAGGTGCGGACCAGGGGACGAGTCTGCCGGCGCAATCCCTCCAGGTCGATGCCAAACTCGGCGACCCAGGTCTCGCCGTGTACGGTCAACTCCAGGAATTGACCGTCACCTCGGACCAATCGGCGCTCATGCATGCGCTGGAGCAGTCCAACCCCCGACTCCCCGGCGAGATGGTCGTAGCAGACCCTCGCTCGCCGAAGCCCCTCGTCTCGCGGGCCGGAGCGGATTGTCCCACCTACTGCGACCATCCCCATCATGCTCTCGAGAAGCGCGGCGATCTCGGTCGTTGCAATCCGGAAGTATCGGTGACGACCCTGCACTGCGAGGGAGATCAGCCCCGCCTGCTGCAGCTTTGCCAGGTGGCTGCTCGCCGTCGAGGGAGTCACTCCTGCATCGAGCGCAAGTTCCGTGGCGGTGAGCGCCCGCCCATCCATCAGGACGTTCAGGATCTTTCCTCGCGCCCGTTCACCGATTGCTGATGCAAGTGCAGTGATGTCCGGGCGATGAGCCATGCTTGGATGATAGTCGATGCGCATCGCCGTGGGGCCCTACTCTTGGCGTCGGCGCATCCAGCCCTCTGAAACAACCCGGCCGCGGGCGACATCGTCCACCACCAGAATCAGCTGGTGGTCATGGTCGCTGTACATCACTTCGATGTTGACGCCTGCCTCGGCCATACGCCTGGCAATCTTGCCGAGCTGACCCGGTTCCGTCTGGTGCAGTCGCTGCACCAGCACCTCGCTCTCCGCAAGGACGTGGATCCCCGCTGCCTCGAGGGCCTTACGGGCAGCGGCGCCATCCGAGAAGAGAAAATGAGCAATACCCACCCCGTGGGACACGAAGATTCCACCTCCCTCGACGCTCACCCCCGCCCGGCCCAACGCCTCCCCCATTTCGGCCAGGGCCCCCGGCCGGTTCTCGAGGACGATGCTCAGGTCCTTCATCATCGCTCCTCTCCCTGTTGGACGACCAGCTTTGCCACATGCCGAATGGGCGTTGCGCACGAGTTGGCAATGAAACACAGCGCATGCGCCTCGGCGTGCAAGTCGGCTGCGACCGTCCCCTCTTGATCGCGCGCAAGGGTGACCTTGGGATGCAAGGTGATCTCTTCGAACCTGCCACCGCCGTTGCCCTCGACCCTCATCGTGCCGGCGGCGTTGTCCTCGTAGGCCACGACCTGGATACCCTTGCGGGCACAGAGCGACAGGTAGAACAGCATGTGGCAGGCAGAAATGGACATGAGGAACAGCTCTTCCGGATTGTGCTTGTCCTGTTCGCCGCGAAACGCTGGATCGGCTGTGCCCACCAAATCGGGCTTTCCGGCGATGACCATTCGGTACTTTCGGCTGTAGCTTCCGTAGCCGCAGGTACCTCCACCGAGATTTCCTTCCCAGATCACTCGGGTCGCGTATTGGTGCACTGCCTTCGACATCGGAGTCTCCATTCCTGAGGTGTGTCTGGAGGACCGGTAACAGAGAAAGAAGGTTCACGCTTCGATTGCGGTCGAAGTGGTCCTTCCACGCGAAGGAACCGCCATGACGACGACAACGACCAATCTCGACGGCAGGTGGAGACGGCACGGCCGGCGCGCAAAAAGAGAGAGCCCCGCCGCGGCCCAGTGAAGGGCGGCGGCGAGGCTCTCGGGAAAATATTCCGGCAGCGACCTACTCTCCCACACGGAAA
>WNFI01269894.1_pt1 | contig 21208 bp, 18 predicted proteins | sample 5400471 | NCBI WGS metagenome assembly WNFI01 (sample SAMN13153348, study PRJNA577476) | soil metagenome | isolation source: 100 cm saprolite on Douglas fir-dominated hillslope | place: USA:California | collected 2013-09-17
GGACATCTACGGTACGTCGGACCAATTCCACTACGCGTCCGACGCGCGCAACGGCGACTTGACGATTACGGCGCGTGTCGCGACTCAGACCAACACCAACAGCTGGGCGAAATCGGGCGTCATGATCCGCGAAACGACCGCAGCCAACGCCGCCTACGTCGGCATCTACATCACCCCGGCCAACGGCGTCGACATGCAGTACCGTTCCGCCACTGGTGCGAGCGCGGCAGACCTTGCCCGTGCAAGCGGTGTGACCGTTCCCATCTGGTTAAGACTCGTGCGTTCGGGCAACACCTTCACCGGCTACCGCTCCGCTGATGGCGTCACGTGGACTCAAGTCGGCTCGATCAGCGTCACCATGGCCACCGTTGTTACCACTGGCCTCGCGGATTGTTCCCACAACACCGCCCAACTCAACACCACCACCTTCGACAACCTCGATATCCGGTAGCACGCCGAAGGCGCGCTATGTGACGTGCGGCAACCTATCTTAGCCACGAAAGAACCCAAAGATACGAAAGGAAATAGGACCGATCCATTTAACCACGGATGGACACGGATAGACGGAGATGCAGCAGATCGGTTAGTCACGAAGGAGCACAAAGATCTCAAAGAAAACTCTCTGTGTTTTATGTGATCTCTCGCGGCTAATCTGATGCTTCCGTTCTTGAATCTTCCTTCTTGAATTTTAAATCGCGCCGTAGGCGGCGGCTAATTCCTTCTTCTGTCTTTCCGTGTATTCCGTGGGCTACTCTCCGGTTCGCTTTTTCGCGTTTTTAGTGGTGACCATTTGTCCCGCCGCGAAACTGCGGATGGCTTTCGATCCCGTGCTCAAAACGGATTCTCTCCTCCGCCGAAAGCGTCGCCGGAGATTTCGACGTGCTCCGTTTCCAGCGCGCGAGCCACTCTTCGCCCAAGAGGCGTGGAGACAACGGATGACCATCTGCCCCGCTCGCTCGTGTGAAAGCGACCGTTGTATCCGCCTTGGGTCCGGTCCCAGCGCCCTCGCCGACAAAAAAGCCTGCACTCAACAAAGCCACTCTCACGGCCGTCGAAGCCGAGTAGGTGTAGAGTTCAGCTGATGTAGGGAGACAGTGTTTGAAGATGCGCGAAAAAACCTCGGGAGTCCAAAGGAGGGAATCCGTCTTGAAGGAGAACGGGTCGTAATAAATAAGGTCGGGAATTTTGGCCGCTTCGATAAAACTCAAGAAATCTCCTTTCAGTAATTCCCACTGGAACAGACCTGAGGCATGCGCCCATTTGCCGGTTTCAAGAATCTGGAAGGGCGCTCCATGACGAAGGTGGGGGAAGCGGCCGGCATCCCTGGTCGCGAGCGTGAGGGGATCGAGATCGCATTCGAAACTCACGAGCCGCAATGGACGGAGCGCGACTTGGCCTTTTTCTGCATAACAGCTTTCAAAGCACTGCAGTGCCGCCATCGCGTTGGAGGCGGCGCCCAGGCCCACATCCCAGATCACGAGTTCATCCGTCTGGGATTCGGATTTCAAAAGACGCGAGGCGAGACACGACTGCTCGATATAAAGCTTGTTGGCTTCATCACTCGGTCGATTCACCGAGTGCATCACTTCGCCCGAGCTGATTTGGCGAATGCTGGAAAAACCCTGGGTCGACGTATGAATCTCGTAATCACCCAGGCGACGAGGCTTATGGATTCTCACCTTTTTCGGATGATGACTGGGATTCTCTTCATCGTTTCGTACCAGCTCCAACCGCTTCTTTTCGTAGTACGAGAGGAAGTCATCGCGCAAAATGTGCTCTCTCATTTCGCTCATCAGCCGGTGGTAAAAGGCCAGGTTGTGAATGGTCAGGAGGTGCCAACCCAGGAGCTCGTCGGCTTTGACGAGATGGTGGATGTAGGCGCGCGAGTAGTTTTTGCAAGTCAGGCAATCGCACTGGGCATCGATCGGCTCTTCCAGGAATTTATACACCGAGCGGCGGCAATGAAGTTTCCCATGGGAGGTATAGGCCGTGCCGCGCTGCGCCAACTGGGAGGGGATAATGCAATCGAACATGTCGACCCCGCGGTGCACTGCTTCGAGAATATCTATTGGCGTGCCGACACCCATCAGATAACGCGGTAGATTTTTCGGAAGATGATCGGTGGCGAGTCCGGTAAACTCGTAACGCTCAGCATGAGTTTCGCCCACGGCCAGACCGCCGATAGCCAAACCGTCGAAGGGAAGCTTGCTCAAAAAATCAGCACTCTTTTTTCGGAGATCGTGATGGCAGGCTCCTTGAACAATCCCGAACAAAGCCTGTGGCGAGTCGCCTCGCGCCTGCAGGGACCGCCCGGCCCAGCGGTGGGTGAGCTCCATCGCCGCCTCGGCCTCGGCGTACGACGCAGTGGACGCAATGCACTGATCGAGCACCATCATGATATCGCTGCCGATCGCCTTCTGCATCTCGATACTCGATTCCGGCGAGAGCAAATAAGAATCTCCGTCCACGTAACTTTGGAAACGCGCCCCCTCCTCGTTCATCGCCCGCGAGCTCGGGAGCGAGAAAATTTGAAATCCGCCGGAGTCCGTGAGTACCGGACCATCCCAGTTCATGAAACGATGGATGCCGCCAAATTTTTTGAAGACCTTGGGTCCGGGACGAAGCAGCAGGTGATACGTGTTGGCCAGGAGTACGCGCGAGCCCGCCGCCTTCAGACTCTCGACCGTCTGCCCCTTCACCGTCGCCTGCGTGCCGACCGGCATGAAGATCGGCGTTTTGACCTCGCCATGGAGCGTGTGAAAGGTGGCAGCGCGCGCTTTCGATGCAGTGGACTCGCGTTCCAGGGTGAAATTAAGACGGGACATTGTTGGGTGAAAGGAGCGAGTATCGCGCAGCGAGGAGCAAGTAGACAAGCCTCGGACGCCAGCAAGTAGCGCGGCGCATCAGACAGGATAGAAAATGTGACGTGTGATGTGCGACATGTGACGTGCCACAAACCACGGACGCCAGTCACGCCGTAGTCCCGCATCTGCAGGCCGAAGGCGGAACCACGGATAGATAAGATACGGTAGACCGTTTAGCCACGAAGGAGCACAAAGATCTCAAAGTAAAATTCCCTGCGATCTATGTATTACAGTCGTTTCAAATCCTCGCGGGCTGCGAAAATTTCTCAATCGGACTTTAGCCGCAAAAAATCGCAAATAGGACCGATCGGCGATTGACGCCGATCTCTGAATCAAGCTCCTCGCCTTGCAACCGGGTCAATCCCGGTTGTTCCGTTTTGCGACTCTTTGTGGCTAAAAATTCAGTTCGGTGGCTTTGGTTGCGGCTCAGCCGCTCTAGGATCTTTCGTGGTTAACTTCCGTGTCTTTCCGTGGGCAATGATCTCTGATCTTGGATAGCGGCCGTAGGCCCGCAGAAGTGCGCTTGCAAACAGTATTGCGGTAATGCAGTATTGCGGCATGGCAACCACACTTCCCGTCAGCAAACGCGGGGCGCTTACGCTCCCGCCCGCCCTTCGTCGCAAGCTCGGACTCGATCGCCTGTCCAGTCCCATGGTCATCGTCGAAGAGCGGGAGGGTGGGCTTTTCCTGCAACCCGCCGCGGCTGTTCCCGTGCGCGATATTCCGAAGGAAACGATCGCTCGTTGGATCGCTCGTGATGAAGCTGAAATGACCCAGTTTACCGGCACCGCTAAACGCAAGAAGAAGTGAAGCTTTTTCTCGACACCAGCGTCCTCTTCGCGGCCGCAGGGTCAGCAAAAGGCGCATCGCGGTTCGTTGTGGAACAAGCCGGAAAGCGGGGCTGGAGACTTCTGACCGCCCTCTACTGTATCGAGGAAGCGCAACGCAATGCACGCAAGGTGGGCGTAAAAGCACCTGCGGTCCTTAATCAAGCAATTCTCCCCCTTCTCGAACTAGTTCCGACTGAACTTGCCTTCGACAAAGCACTCATTTTTCCCAAGGCGAAAGATCGTCCAGTGCTCCTTTCGGCGCTAGGTGCTACCGCCGACTGGTTGCTTACGCTAGACGAAGAAGATTTTCAGAAGGTGGTCGGTTCAAGGGTCTACGGTATGGAAGTAAGCACACCCGGCTTATTCTTGATCAAGCAACGTGAAGCCGGCCGGATTTGAAAGACAAGTAGCGCGGCGCTTCAGCCCGCGGCTAGGTGGCACTGAATGTTCGCCACAAAAATTCACAAAGAGATTCAATCCGTCGGACGTTTCTTCTTTGAGATCCTTGTGGTGTTTCGTGGCTAACCGGTCTGCTGAGTTTAGACTTATCCGTGCCGATCCGTGAAAATCCGGGGTTAAAATTTTTCCATTTCCGCTGATTGGTTGGTGGATGTTGGCTTTTGGTGATTAGCGCTTCGCCTTCCGTGTCTTTCCGTGTGTTCCGTGGGCTGTGATCTCTGATCTTGAATTGGCGTCGGCGGCACGCCGCCGACGGCCCTCCTCACGCTTTACTCAGGGCCGCAGACACGAATTCGTTCAAACTTTCGCCGCGGGCCATTGCCTTCAGCGCGGCCTTGCGGTGCAGTTCCGGAGTGACGCGAACCACAAACTTCCCGCTGTAACGCCGTCCCGCAGTGGGCGCGGGAAGTGGATCGCCGTGCTTGAGCAGCGCGGCCACGAGGTCCTCCACAATCACGCCCAGCTGTTGGATCACGGCTTGTTCCGTGGCGCCATGGCAGCAGTGCCCCACCAAAGGTGGCGCGCTGCCGATAAAGCACTTATCCTTTTGGCTCCACTCCACCACCTTCACATAGCGGTGTGCGTATCGAGCGATGTCAGTTTTTTTCACGGCTTTTTGCCTTTTCAATGGCCTCTCTTGTCTGTTTCTCCTGATAGTGCTTCGCGTCATCGCCAGCCTGTCCCGAAATAACGACCCAAACACCCGAGTGATGGCGGTACTTTCGATGACTGCCTTTTCCCGGTTCAAAACGGAATCCTGCCTGTTCCAAATCGGCGACGAGCTGACGAATCTTTCGAGACATAAAGTAGTATCAATATGATACTAAAGTCAAGTTGCCCCCACTCGGCGGATGGCGAAGCAGCGGTTGATCCGACCGGCCAGAGCTTCTGACTCCGTGTTCGCTCTTGAGGGTGGAGAATAGGATCACACAGCTATTCTAGCAGCGGTTTCCGCCCTCCGATTGAAAAAGCATTAAGGAGTTTCTGCACCGAGCCTACGGAAAGATTTCAAAAAAGAAGCGAGTACCGGGTAACGAGGAGCGAGTAGACAAGCCTCGGACGTCGACAAGTAGTGCGGCGCTTCAGCCCCGCGTCCGGGGAAAGCAATGTGACGTGTGATATGTGGAAAATCACATACCCGAGTAGTGTTATCCACGGATGGGCACGGATCAGAAACAGATGAGTTGTCCACGAATTGCACGAATAGACACGAATGGACTGACTTACTTTTTGTGCCTCTTTGTGTGTCTCATGTATTTCGTGGCGCTCACTCCAGTCTAGCCGGATTCGTGGGTATTCGTGTGATTCGTGGATAAGTCAGTGACTCGTGACGAGCGCAGGCCCCAAGCCACACTTAACCACGGATGCACACAGACCTGCACGGATAGACGGACTCTCCTGATCTCGAATTTATCGGTGCCCATCCGTGAAATCCGCGGTCAAAATAGACCGAAGTTCAGCAAACCGGTTAGCCCATCCTACTTCGTTCCGCTGGCCGGAACTACGAAGGACAGGAAAAGATCACAGAGATCTCAAAGGAAAATTCCCTGTGTTCTCTCGTGGCTAATTCCTTCCGTGTATTCCGCGGGCAAGGATCTCCGTTCTTGAATCTTCCTTCTTGAATTTTGAATCGCATCTCGCAACCGCGAGATGCCTAGTACGCTGCGGACGCGTATTCCTCCTGCCTCCCCATCAGCTTGGGCAGTGCAAACCGCACCGTCCTTCCATTTTCTGGATTGGTATAACTCCCTTGGGCAAGGATCTCCGCCCAGCCATCGGGAAGATCACTCAGTTTAAGTTCGCGTCTGTAAATGTAGGAGAAGGTCCAGCGGGCCAATTCCAGCTCACTGGTCAAAGCGGCAGCGGATACGGGGGAGCATCTCCCAGCGCACCGACCAAAGCGGGATTCACAGAAGGCGGCGTAGCCTTCGGGACAGGAGTGTTCGCCAGGTGGCTTGAGGCAGGTACAGCTTGGCATGACGAGTGTTTGGTTCAGCTATCATTGTCTTTGACAAAAAGCATATCCGCATGATCCGGCTTTGTCACCGTGACGGATATCGCTGAACTTCCTTGAGCAAGATGGGTGGTCAGTCTTTTTACGACTTCAACCACCGTCTTTCCACGGACTTCCCCGGCCGCAATCTTCCTCTTTTGAAACCGCTGTTCATCGGGTTGGAACACCACGCCGAACGATTGCGGCTGGCGGCTTTTGCAGAAATTTTTTATGGCTTCGGAAAGAGGCGTTCCTTCGTCATAAGCGGCGCTGAGTTCCTCCGGATCCTGGTTGGGAGTGTCTGATTTGCGGGCAGATCGCACGTAAAGTTGATGGCCAATCAACCAAGTGATGAGAGCAACCGCCGCGCCGCCACCAATGGTGAAGTCGAGCGGGTGACTGGAGGCAAACGGCAGGGGAATATTACCGCTGAGTGTGCCATACGTCCCGAGGAAACCGAAGGCCGCACCAAGCGAGAGCGAAACGATGATCAGGATGAGCGGCCGACTGGTCGGCGGAACTTCACGCCCCGCTACAGCCATCACCGCGAGCCCCATAAGAAACAAAATGGCCAGTCCGAGGAAAACGCAGCCCACCACCATCACCCAAGGGGATGAAGCGACGGCGACGCCTGGCCCGGTCTCCGCCAGTATGGCGACCATGATGGTTGGAGGATGAGGGAAAGTGAGAGGGCATTCAAGAAAACTCCCAAGAAATGGAAACAGGTGAAACCCTCCAAATGAATCGCCCAGCGTCCAGGGAAAGATACAGAAGGGTTAACCACGTACTGAGCGATAGGCCGAACATCAGCCAATACACCAAAGCCACGAAAGCCGGACCGATCCAATTTAACCACGGACGGGCACGGATCTACACGGATGACTGAGATTCAGGAAACCATTTAGCCACATCCTACCTCGTTCCGCTTGGCAGAACCACGAAGGACAAGAAAAGCGCAACAGGTGCAAAAGTTAGCCACAAAGGATCATGACGATCTCAAAGGAAAAATCCCTGTGCTCTATGTGATCTTTCGTGGCTAATTCTCCCGCGGTTTTCAGCACGTGGCCCTGATCCTAATGCTCGATCTCCGACCTATCCGTGGAATCTGTGAAATCCGTGGTTAAATTTTTCCGTCACCGATTGGATATTGATTCCCGATGGTTAGCGCTTCGCCTTCCGTGAGTTTCGGTGGGCAATGATTTCCCGCTTTTGTGCCTTCGTGACTTTGCGCGGAAAAAAGGGTAAGGGTGTGTGAGCAGGCGCTAATGAGGTAAGCGCTCCCGTGAACGGGATTATGGGTCGGATGACCCAGTCCTGACGCTTCGGACAAAGACCTCTAAACCGAAACAGGGACCCAGCGTCACTGCTCACACGACAGAAATAAAAAGCGAAATAATCCGGACGCAAATCGTTTTTGAAAATAGCGCGACGCTTTAGCCCGCGATCGGGGAAGCAACGAGAGCTGTGATGTGTGACATGTGACGTGCAACGAACACCAAAACCACGAAAGTCGGATCGATCCATTAACCACGGATGGGCACGGATCTTCACGGATGACGAAATACAGCAGCTTAATTGGCCGCAAAAAGGTTTGGTTTGTTCTCCAGACGAGAATCGTCAGAGCGCCTATAGGCGCCTTGAGAGTTTCATTTCAAAAAAGATCTTTTGCACCTCTTTGCGGCCAGTTCCTTCGGTGTCTTTCTGTATTCCGTGGACTACTCCCGGCTTCATCTTTTCGTGTTTCGCGGTGGCTTCCGCTCTTGAATTTTCCTTCTTGAATCTTGAATCGCGCCTAGGCGGTCTAGGCGGTCTAGGCCACGCGCATAAGCTACTGATTATCATGAACTCAAAGCATTTTTTGGAGGTTCTTTTTTCGCACCAAAAAACCTCCGAAAAAACCTCTTTTTGAAGACTTTTTTGGGGCCAAAATAAACCCCTGAAATGGTCTCAAAACGAACCCATTTTAGGTCTCAAATTGAACTCCAAAATGGACTCAAAAAGTGGCTTTAAAAGCCCTCATTTAAGGCCGATTTTTCGACCCAATTTAAGCCTCAAAAAAGGCTCATTGAGAGCCCAAAAAGGGCCCGAAAAACATCCTCAAAATCACCGCTTTTGAGGGTCCTTTTGGCCTCCAAAAGAGCGCAAAAACCGGCCTTAAAAGCCTCCATTCAGCACCCATTTTGAGGCTAAAAAACGGGTGTTTTAAGCTCCAAAAAGTGCCTTAAAACGGTATCAAAAGCGCCTCTAAACCGCCCGTTTTGAGCACCCTTTTCGACCGCAAAATGAGCTCAAAAGCCGTGCTTCAAAGTCCCAAAGAAGGACCGTTAAAGGGCTCCAAAAAGGCCTTTTTCGGAGCCTATTTGATCGCTCATTTAAGCCTCCGAAATCGGTCTTTAAAAGTCGTATTTCGACTCGCATTTGGGTCCTTTTTGGACCTCAAATAAGGGGCTATTTTGCGACAAAAAACGCCTTAAAACGACGCTCAAACTGTCCTCAAAAGCCTCACTTTTGACCTCCCCTTTAGCCTATAAATGAGCCTTAAAAAGTCCTTCTTTTCAGGATATTTTGAGCGTCCACATGGCCACTAATTGGCCCAATTTTGAGCTCTTTTCATGACCCATTTTGAGGTGCATTTTAGCCCCAAAAAAGGGTCGTTTGAGAGGCCGAGAAATCCCTCTTTTAGAAGCCCTTTCAAGCGCCATTTCGGGCTAAAAAAATGACCAAAATGGCCGAATTTTAGGCCCATTTTCTAGCCATTTTTAGCCTCGAAAAGAGGCATCAATATCGGGTCAAAAAAGTGACTAAAAAAGACCTTAAAAATGAAGCCGGAAGCACCTGTTTTTAGTCCCTGTTGTGATCTGAAAAAGAGCCTAAAACGGCCTGCATTTCATGTCGTTTTGAAGCCCCCTTCTGAGTTAAAAAAGATCTCTTTTAGCACCCCGAGCGCACGTAATCTCGCATGGGTGGGATGATGCATTCCGAGCCCAATCCGCGTTGATCCGTGAAGGTAATGTGGTTAAGACTGCTGGGGGCTTTCGCTCGTCACGAGTCACTTATCCATGAATCACGCGAATACGGCCAGACTGGAGTGAGCACCGCGAAATACATGAGACACACAAAGAGGCACAAAAAGTAAGTAAGTCCATTCGTGCCTATTCGTGCAATTCGTGGACAACCCATCTGTTTCTGATCTGTGCCCATCCGGGTTAAGACTGTTCGAGGTATGTGATTTTCCGCACGTCACATGTCACACATCACATTGCCTTCCCAAACGCGGGCTGAAGCGTCGCGATACTTTCAAGCCACGGCGCTCGAGTCATGTTTTTTATGATACGTATCGGTAATTTTACTACGGCGTCATCAGTATATTTTCCGCAGGTGCTTTAACTGGGGTGTTTAGCTTAAAGGTTGAGTAATAATTGCAAGTTTAGTGAAAATACTCACGATCCAACTCCGTTACCCTAGTTGGCTCCGATTTATTCGCGGACCCTTCTCAAACGGCCGATCGACTGGCGCGTTTTTACCCTCAAATCAGAAAAATGCCGGGTATCGCGGCGAAATATAAATTTTCTATAATGAAAGACTGCTCTCCACGCAGCTTCTTTATCAGATATAGAAAGTAAGCGGATGGGCGTCTGTTCATCAATTACTCTATCAAGCAAAAAAGGATTCATCCCGTGGAATCGCACTCTTGGACATCGTCTTTTTTGTCATGGCAATCCGTGCTCGTGCTGGTAGCCATCCTGGGTTTTTGGGTCAGTCCTTCGCCGTACGCACCACAAAGGCCGGCGGCGCCCGGAGAAGTTCAAGAAGAACAAATACCGGTACATTACTATGCGCGACTTTGGGAGGATCCGTGGAAGGCGCTCGGACGCGAGACTGGTCCCGGGGAACTCAACAAGAACCACGTTCAACCGGTGGATCAGAATATAGAAGAGGCCCTCGGTGCGGTTTTACGTGAAAAAAAAGAAATCCTCGGCGATGAGGACGCTCCGATTTGCGTACTACCCGTGATAGTACGTGGAGATGCTCACTCGGCAGACGCGAGCGAAATGAGAACCCGTTTTCGGATCTCGGTAATATCTGGTCTCGGAGCGTCCGGTTACACCGCAGAAGATGCTGATCACATGATTCTAGCTAAGACTACTGACGGTCGAGTCGTTCTTCCCATCGATTTGTTCGTGCAAAGTGGATTACCGCGTGAAACTAAGTGCACCTACAAGGCAGTCTTTGTTATTTGGATCCCGGACCATTTGGTTTTCAACAAGCCCCTGGCATGGTTTCAAAATTTAAGGGAACAATGCGAATGCGCAGCCGGAGCTCGGCCGCTCCACTTCAAGATTATAGGTCCTTACTGGTCGGGATTACTTAGCGACATGATGCATGAATTTAAAAACTACCCCGACATCGCAAAGGGTCTCACATTCTATTCGTCCTCGGCTACGATGGCCGATGCGGTCCTGGACTACTTGACGTTTCCAAAATCTGCCGAGGACAAAACTGACGATGGTAAAATCGGTCGTCAGCGATTCGCGGTCGCGAGAACGGAAACATCGGAGGCATCAAAGGGATTGAAATTTCATTCGCTCACCTGCACGGACGACCAATTGGCGTTGGCTTTACTGCATGAACTTGAACTTCGCGGGGTTAACCCTCTCGCGGAGGATACACGCATCGCTATCATCGCCGACTGGGATACGGAGTATGGACGTTCCTTGCCGCTCACTTTCGCGGCGGTATTGCAGAAGCAGATCAGCCAAAATCATCAACATATTGAATCGGTCGGGCCTCTTACTTCAGTCGAAATTGGGAAACTTTACCTCGATAAACTGAGTTGGCCCCCGCAAATACTTAGAGCCCATTATCTATCTGGCTTGGACGGAGAGCTATCTTCGCATGGTGACGATAAGAAGGAGAACAAAGGCGAGGCCCAGCCGAGCCCCAAACTATTTTCGCAAGCTCCGAAAGGCCTCGAAAGGGCGGATGGAGCGCATCAAATCGACTACATACGTCGACTGGCCTACACCTTAGCCAATCGAATTCGTGAACACGACAGACCAAGACATGCGGCAGGCCGTTTAAAAGCCATCGGGATCCTAGGAGCCGATGTTTATGATAAGTTGCTTCTCATCCAAGCGCTGCGCCCGCTTTTTCCGGAAGCGATCTTTTTCACCGAAGACCTCGATGCGCGATTTTTAAATCAGCCGTACACGCGTAATCTAGTCGTCGCGTCGCCCTTTGGTTTTGAACTTTTCCGCACGTTTCAACTGGGTGTACCGCCTTTTCGCGACTCCGATCAGACGGGTACTTTTTTGGCGGTACAGATGGCCATGGCGGATCTACCGGAAATTCCAGGGGAGATTCGCGAGCAGCTTAACCCTCTTCTTTTCGAAATAGGCCGCACCCAGGCCATACCCCTTTTGGTGCCGTGGACCGTCCAGCACAACGATCTGAAAACAGATCTCGAGGCCGATTCGGATCCCTGGAAAGGATTGCTTCATCCCCAGTACAGCAGATAGGTTGCCTCGTTATTATGCTGCTTTTTGTCTTTCAAGGTCGCTTGAAATTCAAACGATCGGACAGGATTTATTTGACCGCGGCCGGACTGGCAGGAGCTGTTATCATTATGGCTGGCTTTTTCCTGATTATCTATGACGGGATTGAGCCGTTGAGTTTCGGCCAGGGAGTCAGTTTATGGCCCTCGGAAGGTCTCCGGCTGCTGGCCTTCACGGTTGGAGTCGCCTTCATTATCATGAGCAGGAAAATGCTGAAAACTCAGCAAAAGGAAGTTCAGAAGGATTTTGGACTTTCTCCAGAACCACAAAAACGGTGGTCGCTTTCACAATACCTGGATAATATCGGCGCAATTTTTACTCACTCGGCGCAACCGAAAACCCATTACATCCTTGGTGAAGATCAGGCGATCGCCGTTCAGAAGTATCTTCAGGAAGGACGTGAATACGAAAATGCGTTGCTCAGGCTAGAGACCGCGGGGGATCTGTGGATAACAGAGGAACGGCCCAAACCCAAAAGAGTCAGCATCGATTTGCTCTGGCGTCACTATCTCGAGCAGTCCGGTGTTTTTAAAAGGAGCGCTCGCGCCATTATCATGACTTTTTTCTATTTTGGAGGGTGCCTGGCTCTGGTCCCTGCGTTGGGAAAGCCAGCCGTGCCCACACGGGGCGATCTCAGCGAAGTGTTGGATGCAGCGGTCACTTCTGCCGCCATCTTGATCATGTTCTACATTATTTTTTGGGTCGTCGACAGCACGAGATCCGTGTGGCGTGTAGTCGACAAACTCGCAAACGAGGAGACCACGCTTTGGCCCGAGAATCTCAAACCCGAGGAGTTTAAGCCACTGAGGCAGACCTATGAGAAGTCGCTGAGTTATTATTACGATGTCTCCTTCATAGGACGCCTCACTGACACAACGATCCATCTCATTTATTTTCCCTTCATTCTCCTGACGCTTTTATTTATCGCCCGATCGCCCTATTTTGCCAACTGGCAATGGACGCCTTTCGTTGTTGGCATCTATTTTGCCAACGTTGTCATCTGCGTGTTCTGTGCCTTTACCCTTCGATTCAAGGCAGTGCGGGCAAAGGATAAAGCGATCGCTGGTTTGGACCAGACCATCATAGCGATTGCAGCAGATGGGAGACCCGAGATTCAACGCGGTTTGGGTGCGCTGGAAAAACTGCGCCGCAAGATGGAAACGAACGAGGAAGGGGCATTTCTTCCGTGGCAGAAGCAGCCCGTGATCAGTGCCATTTTGATTCCATTGAGCGGCACCGGCGGATTTCAAATCATGGCGTACCTCCTGAGCCATAATTGAGAAGCAGCCCGCGGTTGCGGGATGCGATTCCAGAAGGGAGACCGCTGATTTTTCTACGAATCACACGAATGCGCCCGAATCCGGCCAGTCTGAAGTGAACACCACGAAATAGAACGAAACACCCGAAATGAATACAACAGAAAGCGGGATAATCACGGAAACACGGAAGAGCTGAATTCGGAAAGAATGCCACGGAACACGCGGAAATACACGGAAGGAATTAGCCGCCGCCTACGGCGCGATTCAAAATTCAAGAAGGAAGATTCAAGAACGGAAGCATCAGATTAGCCACCAAGGATCACATAGAACACAGAGAGTTTTCTTTGAGATCTTTGGGCCCTTCTCTTGTCCTTCGTAGTTCCGCCAAGCGGAACGAAGTAGGATGCGGCTAATCGATCTGCTGAACCTCGGTCTATTTTAACCACGGATTTCACGGATTCACACGGGATAAGTCCAAACTTATGAGTCAGTGTCCCTCTATCCGTGTGAATCCGTGCCCATCCGTGGTTCAGTATAGCTTGGGGGCTTTCGCTCGTCACGAATCACTGACTTATCCATGAATCGCACGAATCCGGCACGCAGTGCGATTCACGATTTAAGAAGGAAGATCCAAGATTGGAAACCTGCGGTGTGTTTTTTTGAAATAAATACTTCTACCGATGATGTCCAAAACCGGATGAAGAATTCGAAAAGCTCGCGCACAAGCGCGAAAACGCAAAACCGAGAAATGATCTTAAGGTGGGCCGGCGCGTCCCTGCGAAGGCATTTCGCATGGAGACACTCGTGCTGCTTGCCATGCCATCGCAGGGACGCGCCCGCAGGCTCTCCTCTCAGCGACTCCACCATTCATTTAAAAAACACCCTAGCGCGTATTTCGAAATAATTTTCGGTGCCGATGAAACCGAAAGCAGAGTGAAGAGTCGCGGGTGGCAGGGCGGGACCGCCTTACCTTAAAAACCTTCCGGCTTGGCGCCTTTGCGCGAGTTATTTCGAAGACACGCCTTAAAGCTCTTCCTAACATTCGTGGAGATTCGTGCAATTCGTGGATAGCCTGAAGGCTCGTTTGGTCGAGCCAGACGTGGGCTATACTCCCTCATTCGCGGAATGCTTTACAGCATGGGAGAAAGGGGGCGCAGGGCGGCTTCGATGATTTTTTGGCGGAATGGACGCTTGGCGAATTGCTTTTCGTCGATCTCCACGCAGTCGCTAAAATCTGTTTCCAAAATGCGACTGAGCACGGCGTTTTGCTCAGTGGAGTGAAAAAGGAGATTGAGTTCAAAATTCAGTCGCATCGAACGATAATCCAAATTCGCAGAGCCGACCATACCCCAATGCTTGTCCGCCAGCGCGATCTTCGCGTGGTTGATGCTCGCCGAGTATTCAAAGATCCGCACGCCGGCAGCCAGTAATTGGCCATAATAAGAACGCCCCACCGTCACGAGAAAGGGGTGATCATTTTTCTCCGAAACCAGCAGCCGTACATCGACACCGCGATTTGCGGCGATTTCAAGGGCCGCGAGAAGCACGTCGTCGGGGACGAAATATCCAGTCGCAATCCACGCCCGCTCCTTCGCTTCGTTGAGGAGGCTTACGATTGATTTGCTGATCGGCTCGTTTCTTCGATCGGGCCCGCCCAGGACAATATGGACTGGATTTTGGGGCTGGCGTTTAAACGTGGGATAATAGCAGCGTTGCGAGATTTTTTCACCGGTCGCAAAAAACCAGTCGTCTGCAAACACCTCCTGCAGTTCGCACGCGATCGGGCCCACGACCTCCACCTGCACATCCCGCCACGCGCCCAACGCAACATCGAGTCCCTCATATTCACGACCGATGTTCATGCCGCCAACAAAAGCGATACTTCCGTCGATGATCTGAAGCTTGCGGTGGTTTCTCAAGTTGAAGAAGAAACGCTGGCGCTTCGGATCCAGGCTTTGGAACCAGGAAAATTGTCCACCCGCTTTTTTGAAATCCTTGAGCTGGTCCTCGTTGAATCCGCGCGATCCCATTTCATCGATCAGCAAGCGAACCAAAACGCCACGCTGCGCCGCTGCCGTCAGTTCTTCCAAAAACCGCTGCCCCGTTTCATCTCCGTTCCAAATGTAGAATTCAAAATGAATGTGGTGCTGGGCTTGGCGAATGCGCTCCAACAGGGCGGGATAAAATTCCGCGGAGTCGCGCAAGATGCGAATACTCTCGGCCGAACTGAGAGGAAGCTGGTTGATGCGAGAAAGCACATGGAGAAACTGACGGTCCCGAAGTGGAAGATCCTGGAGCAGCGCTGTCGTGCCGTCGTCGGTCGTACTCGCGGGCGTCGCTTGCAGCGTGGCGCGTGCGGAAAAGAGGTTTCTTCGCTTGAGCCGTTTGCGCTTAAGCCGGTCGGTCCCGATCGCAAAGTAGGCCAGCACGCCAAGAAACGGAATGAAGAGAATCGCCCAAAGCCAGGCGAGCGTTGCGGTCGGACGTTTCTTTAGAAGCAACAAATGCGGAATCGCCGCCCACGTCGCAAAATAAGAAACGATGAGGAAATACGTCATGCCGAGAGTCCGGCCAACTTAACGGAGGTTTTCCGCAAGTCGATCTGCCTTCGTCCCACGGGCGCGGGGCTAGGGCGTGACGTGTCCGTGCGTGATCCAAGATTCAGAAGGAAGATTGAAGATAGGAGGTAGGGGCCGTTATCCTTAACGGCCCTCATTGCGCGTGCGTAGCTCCAATAAGGGCGGTTAAGGACAGACCGCCCCACCTTCCTTAACGCCTCGCAGCTTGCTGCGAGGATCTTGAATCTTCCCTCTTAAATCTTGAATACGTATCCCCCGCACACGCGGGCTGCGTTTCAGAGTCCAAACGGCAGGCAGCGCATCAACGCAGCGGCGTGGCCGGGGGCTACGAGTTTGTCTTTGGAGGCGCGGCGCTTGGCTTTCGTGCTCTTCGCGGAAAGGAGATGGCGGAAGCCCGGTGTGCGGCGCATCAGTTTGCCGGTGCCCGAGAGCTTAAAGCGTTTCGAAACCGATTTTTTTGTCTTTTGCATAAATACTTTCAGAGAAAACCTGGAGCGGCCGCTGTTTGATCCCGATCACGCTTTTCGGCGGGATTAAAAGGAGGAGCGGCACAGCTCACTCATTCAGCGCGGTTCCACCGGCATGATTTCGAACGTGATCTTGCCTTCGATGATTTCGCGAAGAGCAATGTCTTCGGGCAAAAGTTTTTCGAGCGACACGACCAAGGCACGGTTGCCGCGCCTTAACATTTTGACGCGTTGCGAGACAAGATTGACCAAGATGTTCGGGTCAACGACCACCTTGAGTGCTTCTTTCAGATATTCGTCTCTCATGGTTGGAAAAAAAAGTTGCGTGAGCTGTTCAAAATCGAGCGCGCCCCCAAGGAGCGCTGCCCGCTCGCCATGGCAGAAGCCAGGGCGACTCGATGTTTTTTAAAGTTTTTCATGCGTGACCGTCGTCGTAATGCCAATGAGGAGAGCGAAGGGTTCGCTCGTTTCCTCCCAGTTCTTGGCTGGTTTGGTATTCTAGGAATGCCGCATGCGGAATGCGACGTATATCGCCCTCGCGCGTCGCTTATCGGCCAATTCGTTCGCGGACCAATCAGTTAGGGTGATTTAAAGGTGGAGACTGTCTGTCCTTAACCGCCCTGCTGGAGCTATGCACGTGCAATGAGGGGCGGAACAAACGGCAGTCGATTAGCGTGACAAAAAATAGATTTTTTGGGAGCGCCGCGCTACTTCGAACCAACTAAAAAGGCGTTTCGCCGGAGCGAAACGCCTTCAATCTATCTAGAATTTGATACTGCGGTTCAGTAGTCCATGCCGCCTGCGGGCGAGGGTGCTGGAGCTGAATTCTTCTCAACAAGTTCGGTGATCATGCACTCCGTGGTCAGCAAGAGGCCTGCGATCGAGGCGGCATTTTGCAGCGCGGTGCGCGTGACTTTGGTGGGGTCCACGACGCCGGCCTTCACCAAGTCCTCGTATTCGCCTGTGGCGACATTGTAGCCCTGGTTGCCTTACTCGATCGCGCGACGTACGATCTGCGCACCAATGGCTTCGTCGCCCTCAAGGGTGAGAGCGTCGATTGCCTTGCCGCAGCGCAGTAGGGCGACGCCGCCGCCGGCGACGATACCTTCCGCGATGGCAGCACGTGTCGCATGGAGGGCGTCTTCTACGCGGGCCTTCTTCTCCTTCATCTCGAGTTCGGTCGAAGCACCGACTTTTACGACAGCGATACCGCCTGCGAGTTTGGCGAGCCGTTCCTGGAGCTTCTCGCGATCGTAGTCGGACGTGGTTTCGTCAATTTGGCGACGGATCTGTTTCACGCGACCCTGGATGTCGGCTGTTTTACCGGACCCGCCGATGATGATCGTGTTTTCCTTGTCGACGGTGACGCGTTTCGCTCCACCGAGTTCGTTGATAGTAATATTCTCCAACTTCATGCCGAGGTCTTCGCTGAAGCATTGGCCACCGGTGAGAACCGCGATGTCTTCGAGCATGGCTTTGCGACGATCGCCAAACCCTGGGGCCTTGACCGCGCAAACGTTGAGCGTGCCGCGGATCTTGTTTACGACGAGAGCAGTGAGGGCTTCGCCTTCGATGTCTTCGGCAATGATCAAGAGCGGGCGGCTGGTCTTGGCGATCGCCTGCAAGAGCGGGAGCAGATCTTGAAGGCTGGAAATCTTTTTCTCGTGAATGAGGACGTAGGCATCCTCGAGAACCGCTTCCATACTCTCGGGACTGGTGGCGAAGTAGGATGAAATATATCCCTTGTCGAATTGCATGCCCTCGACGACTTCGAGTGTCGTTTCGATGGACTTGGCTTCTTCGACCGTGATGGTCCCATCTTTTCCTACCTTGTCCATCGCGTCGGCGATGATTTGGCCGATACCATTGTCCCAATTAGCGGATACGGTCGCGACTTGTTGAATTTCTTCGCGGTCGGAGACCTTGCGGGAAATTCTCGCCAGTTCAAAGATGGCAGCTTCCACGGCCTTATCGATGCCGCGCTTGAGGAAGATAGGGTTTGAACCCGCGGTCACATTTTTAAGCCCTTCCTTGTAAATGGACTCAGCCAGCACGGTGGCCGTCGTGGTGCCATCACCTGCGGCATCGGATGTCTTCGAAGCGACTTCCTTCACCATTTGCGCTCCCATGTTTTCAAAGGGATCGGGCAGTTCAATTTCCTTGGCGACGGTGACGCCGTCCTTAGTGACGGTGGGTGAACCGAATTTTTTATCGATGACCACATTGCGGCCTTTAGGACCGAGCGTGACTTTCACCGCGCGCGAAAGGAGTTCGACACCGCGGAGAATTTTGTGACGAGCCGCCTCGTCGAAGAGCAATTGTTTAGCAGGCATGAAGAGAAGTTGTTAGATGAGAGTTAAGAGCTGGAGCGAGTGCAGCGCAGCTCGGTACGGGTTGGGAGAATCAGTTAAAGAATCGAGGAGGCGCAGATCAGACGCGGAATAAAGGAGAATGAGCTTTAAGGACGAAGCGGCCCTATTCAGGCGAGCACGCCGAGAATGTCGTCCTCGCGAACGAGGCTGTATTTCTTGTCGAGCAGCTTCACTTCCGAGCCGCCGTATTTGGAAACAAGGACTTTGTCGCCTACCTTCACTTCGAAGGCGGTCACGCTGCCGTCTTTGTTTTTCACGCCGCTACCAAGAGCGACGATTTTTGCTTCCTGTGGTTTTTCCTTGGCGCTATCCGGGATGACGATGCCGCCCCGAATCTGTTCTTTTTCGTCGATGTATTCGACTAAAACGTGGTCGCCGATGGGTTTGATTTTAACGTTAGCCATAAAATAGTTGGGTTTAAAATGAGACGGAGTAACGGCGCGAGGGATGATATGACCAAGCCGATCATTTCAGCGCTGTCCTTAAACGAGTTGATCATTCTAGAACCAGATCGCCCGGAATACGACGTATATCAGCACCCAAAGAGAAATCTTCGGCCGCTGATCGAGCGGACCAACGGGTTACCGAATTAAAACAAGGCGTTATTTCGATGTTGGACTTACATGGAGTACTGCGGCGCAGCATGTGGTATGTGCTCGAGCCTGGTTTGGTCATCGGACTAGACCCCGCGCCGGAGGCTTTTTATAACCACAATGATATATTCGATTCCTGGATACGCACTCCGTGCTCGCTTAATGCAAATAAATAAGTATCCTTTAGGAAGCCGAGATCGATTCTTCGCCTCGACCAACCTATGTCTACCTTCATCGTACGCCTCGAACTGCATCCTTCCGACAAAGAACAAAATTACAGCGCGGTTCACCGCTCGATGGAGTCGCAAGGGTTCTCGCGGATCTACACCGACCCGAATGGGGTGCGCTTCCACTTGCCTTCGTCCGAGTACTGCATCAATGCCACCGGCTCAGCAGACAGCATCCGCGATCTTGCTCGTGGAGCGGCATCGAAGATCACATCTCTTTTCATGATTCTAGTGAGCGAGACCAAACAGATCTCCTCTTCGGGACTGGTGCCCGTGAAAGAAAAACAGCACGTGGTGGAGTTAGCGGAAGTCGCCGTAGCTCATCACAGCTGAGTAAAACTCAGCCGCATCCCGCGAGGCGGGATGCGCGATTCGGGATTCAAGAGGGGAAGCCTGAGGCTTTTTCCAGTATTCGTGTGGATTCGTGCAATTCGTGGTGATCGGGACACGTCTCTGATTTATCCACGAATTGCACGAATCCGCACGAATGATTTGAGGACGGACTGCCTTGTCTGACTCCGTGTGATTTGTGGGCCTTTTCCCAAGATTGTGTTTTTTGTGACTCCTCGTGCCTATTTGTGGACGATGTCCGGGTCTTGAATCTTCAATTTTGAATCTTCGATCGCGGGCTTCGCGCACGGGTCGGGACGTCGATCCAGCGGGCGCGGTAGTTTTTGCGATCTACGGGCCAGGCTTTCCAGGTGCGTTTCCCTCGGGCGGCGGTAAACAGGTTGTGGCAAATCGTGTCGATATCGTCACGGCACCACACATCGTCGGATCCGTTTCCATTCGCCCTCAAGCTCTCTTGGTTGACCAAACTGTAGACGAGTCCCGACATCGGCGGGATCAGGCAACCGAAGGTGCTTAGCACGCCTTGCAGGCGCGAGAGGACGGCTTTGCCACCGACGGCATGTTGGGTGATGATGATCGCGACCGGCTTTCCAAGCCACAGGTCCGTACCCTCCGTAGGTGTAGCGTGCTCGAGCAAAGATTGAAGGTGGCTGCTCCACGAATCCCAATGCGTGCCTGAGCCGATCAGAATTCCGTCGGCATCGCGAATGAGCTTCGCGGTTTTCTCGAACACAAATCCCCTTTTTTTTCATGCGATCCGAGCCATCAACGTTGGGCTTGTTCTGTTTGATGCCATCGCTCGCGTTGATTCCTAAGCGGCCGGGAAACTTGAAGTGACCGGTTCGCCTATTTGGCGGTTCCCTGTGAACCAGCTTTTCTGCGCCAGGATCCAAAGCAGCCCTCCCATGATGAGGCATCCGCCGGCTACGAGGCTCAAGCTTGCAGGACCCATGTAGCGATCTGCGATTGCGCCCATCCAACTCCCCGCGCCAAAGAATGCGACGACGGCCGTCAGGAATCCGAATTTCCATTTATCAATTTCGCGATGTCTCAGCCAATGGCCGATCATCACACCGATATCAGTGACAGTCCCGCTCACATGAGTGGTACGAATGACAAGCCCGCAATAGCTACTCGTCATCGCATTCTGCAGACCGCAGGCCATCGATATGAGCGGAAGACCTAGCCGGTGATTCGCGATCAGAAGTTTCATTGCGATGAAAACGAGCCCACCCTCAACAATCACCGCAACCGCATACCGTCGGCCTGGCATCAGCTTTTTCGCTCCAACGAGAATTCCAATCACGACGGCGCCGGTTAAAAACCCGACTACAATGCTGAGCGAGGCGGTTGCATCGTAGATGCGCGATTCAGCCAGGTCCAAACCCAAACGGGAAACCGCCCCGGTCATGTGACTGACGGGCGTGCGAAAAAACCCAAGACCGACGGAGTTAATAAATCCGGCGGTGGAGGCAAAGGCCAACGCACCAGGCACCAAATGTGAAATTTGGCGGACGGCCATGCTCCGGTCGATCGGCTGCGGGTGCGAATACGGCATGACGAATACAATGCACGGGAGCCGCCATTCTGCACAAAATTATTTTGGCAGGCATATTCCTGCTCAATTGCATGACGGAGCCGTCAACGCGAATTGTACAG
>WNFI01664864.1_pt1 | contig 21205 bp, 20 predicted proteins | sample 5400471 | NCBI WGS metagenome assembly WNFI01 (sample SAMN13153348, study PRJNA577476) | soil metagenome | isolation source: 100 cm saprolite on Douglas fir-dominated hillslope | place: USA:California | collected 2013-09-17
CAAGCCTAAATCGATCTTGAATTCCGGCGCCTCCAGTGGCTTTGCAAAGGCAGGCGCCGAGGCCGGCGGCAGACGGGCTTTTCCATCCAGCGTAAACGTAAGAAGGCGCCTGGGATGACCGCGCGATTCCCAGCCCCAGCGCGCCGACACCGATCCGAAGGCGGCCGTCGCCCCGTTCAGCGGGCCCGACGTGATCGTCACGTACTGACGCCCGTTTGCGCTGTAGGTGATCGGCACGCCCGTGACCGCAACTCCGGCGTTGAACGACCATAGATCCTTTCCATGGTCAGCCGAGTAAGCATGAAGATGACCGTCGGCGCGCCCCTGGATCACCAGATTTCCGGCAGTGGCTAGCGTGCCTCCTTCGGATATGCCTGGAGTTTCGATCGACCAGGCATCTTTTTGAGTGGCCGGATCCCACGCCTTGAGAATGCTCTTGCCGGCATCCCTTGGAACATCCCCAGTGCCTGGCGTCAGGCCCGCAAACTCCGGCGTGAGCAGCTTGGGCTGCCAATCGCTTTTGTTGACGCCCTCGTCTCCGAACGGGCAAGGCATTTCCAGGGTCGGCACGTACACGAGTCCCGTCAACGGGCTGAATGATTGCGGCGTCCAATGATAAAGCCGTTCTTCGCGGCATGCAGCATCACCCGGCGCGGGTGTCCCTGAAGGCTCAGGGTGGCGAGAGTCATGTCTGTGGCCGAGTCATAGTCCCACGCATCACCGGGCGTCGTCTGGTAGTGCCACACATAGCGGCCGGTATCGGCGTCGACGGCCACGACCGACGCGGTGTACAGATTATCGCCGCCCTCGGGACTGCGGATTTTCCAGTTTGAGGGGCCCGCGTTGCCGGTTCCGAAATACAGTCGATTGAACTCCGGGTCGAACGTCATCGAGTTCCAAACATTGCCGCCGCCGCCGAGCTTCCACCACTCGCCCGTCCATGTCTTCGCAGCCTGGTCCATGACCTCATCCGATGCCGCGCCGTCCTTGCTGCCTGGCTTTCCAGGCACCACGTAGAAGCGCCAGATCTGTCTGCCGGTCTCGGCGTCATACGCGGTCACGTAGCCCCGAAGCGGCGAGAAATCACCTCCCGCATTGCCAATCACGATCTTGCCATTGAATGCGCGCGGCGCTCCGGATATGAACGCCCCGTTCGCAGGGTCCAGAGTCTGCTCGCTCCAAACCAGTTTGCCGGTCGCCGCGGCCAACGCCAGCAATCGCCCGTCCTGTGTTCCGACGTAGACCTTGTCCTTCCAAAGCGCCAATCCGCGGATACCCCAACCGGCCCTCAGCTTCTGCCCCGATGCTTCGGGTACTTTCGGATCGTAGCGCCACAACAAGTGGCCGTCGGTCGCCCGGATCGCGTGCACGATGCTGTAACCGGCAGCTAGATAGATGATACCGCCCGCTTCCACAGGCGCAGTGATCGAATTCGGAACGTCGAGATCCACCCCGTGGGCGTAAGCCTGCGCTGCCGTCAGTGCCGCGAATAGCGCGGCGGCCAGAAGCGCCGACCAGCGACATCCAATCATACGTCCCCTTGAGTCAAGGCCCATAAGTCTCCGTCCCTCATACGATCTCATGCAGAACCTTCGCCGCCGCGCGCGAAGTCGCGTTGATTCTTCGCATAGTCGATGAAATAGTCGAGCGCAGCGGGATTCATCAGCGCCGCGCGGTTGGCTGCCTTGTCCGGATCCACGCCCATGAGAATTCGCCGTATGGGTACCTCGAGTTTCTTGCCCGTGAGCGTGTAGGGAATCTCTTGCACCTGGTAAATCTTGTCCGGCACGTGGCGCGGGGAGTAATCGCGACGCAGTTGCTCGCCCAGGCGCCGGGTGAGCGGCTCATCGAGCAGTCGCCCGCTCCGCAACTTCACGAACAGCGGCATGAAGAATTTGCCGCCCGGCAGATCCAGATTGACGATCAGCGCATCGTCGATCTCCTCGAGCAGGGCGAGCGAGCGGTAGATTTCCGCAGTACCGATGCGGATGCCGTGCCGGTTGAGCGTGGAATCCGACCGACCCAGCACGTACACGCCGCCGCGCCGATTGAACCGAACGAAGTCCCCGTGGCGCCAGCGGCATCGGTTGTGTGATGACCAGCTCGCCCACCTCGTCGACGATTTCCCGCCCCTGTTCGTCGAACGCAAAAGCGGCACACCCCAGAGCGCGCGCCTGGATCTCACCTGCGTACACCGGCAGCAATGACACGCCGCCCACGAACCCCGTGCAGCAGTCGGTGCCCCCGCTTCCGGATGCCACCCATAGATCCGCCTTCACATTCTCGTATATCCATTGCATGCACTCGGCGGTAACCGGCGAGCCGGCCAGCGTCACTGATTCGAGCCGATTCAAGTTGAATCGCTCTCTGGGGACGACGCCGGCTTTGCGCTGGTGATCGATGTAACTGGGACTGGTGCCGAACAGCGTCGCGCCCGATTCCTCGATGACTTTCCACAGTGCGTCCGGCCCCGGATATGCCGGGTTGCCGTCATAGAGAACGGGAATGACATCCGCAGCGAGTGAGCTGAGCAGAAAGTTCCACACCATCCACGACGTGGTGGTAAAAAAGAACAGCGGATGGCCGCGCGTCGCCTCGTAGTTGAAGTGCAGATGCTTCATGTGTTCAAGCAGGATGCCGCCATGCCCATGAACAATCGGCTTGGGGAGTCCCGTCGTTCCGGAGGAAAACAGGATCCAGAGCGGATGGTCGAATGCCACCTGTTCGCATGCAAAATCCGCCGGATCCACCCGCGGCTGATCCATCAGCTCGTCCCAGGACCGCACACCACCGGAGCGGGGAGTCCACTGCTTGCCTTCCGCGGCGTAAGGCACATGAATCGCATGCTGGACAGTGTCCAGCCCTTTCAGGATATCGCGCAGTTCGGCGCTTCGGTCGTAGTGCTTTCCGCCATACTGATAAGCATCGACGTAAAAAAAGACCTTGGGCGCCAGTTGCCTGAAGCGCTCCAACACGCCCTTGGTGCCGAAGTCGGGGCCGCAGCAGCTCCAGATGGCGCCAATGCTGGCGGTGGCCAGGGTCGCGATCGCGGCTTGAGGTGTATTGGGCAACACCGCCACGACGCGATCACCCGGCTGAACACCCATTCGGCGCAGTTGCGTCGCCAGGATGCGCACCTGGCCGCCAAGCGTAGCCCAACTCATCCGCCGCATCGACTCGCCCTCGCGCTTGGCGATGATGGCCGTCGCCTCGGGACGCTCGCGCGCGAGAATATGGCCCGCATAGTTGAGCCGTGCTCCCGGGAACCACTCCGCTCCCGGCATGCTTCGCCGCCCCAGCACTCTGGTGAAAGGCGCCGACGCCTGAACGCCAAAATAATCCCAGATCGAGTGCCAGAACGATTCCAGATCGGTGACTGACCAGCGCCACAGGGCGTCGTAGCCATCCAGGCAAAGTCCTCGATGCTCTTTCAGCCACTGCATGAAACGCAACACTTGTGAGCGGTCCCGTCGGGCCTTGCTCGGCGTCCATAACAGGTCACCTTCGCGAATCGTGGTCACCGCATCACTCCGTCCCGAATTTCGGACGGCAATGGGGCCACACTTTCAAGCAGATCGCCGAGGCGCCGCAGCACCTGTTCGGGACGCCGCAGGCCGGTCTGACGCTCCCACTCCTCGCATGCAGTGACTCCGGTAGTCACGGCGAAGGCCTTCGCGCCGCCACGTCGCGCCATGATGATCTCAACCGATGGGTCGTCACCGACGATACCCAAGTCGCGGCGCCGCAGCCCCAGTCGACGCGCCACGAATCGCAGCGCGTGCAGTGAGGGCTTTCCCGTCAGGATCATGGGCGCCCGGGTCACACGCCGAATGGCGCCGGCGATCGCATACGAGTAGCCCATGGTTCGGCCTTCCTTCGTGGCAAAAAACGGCACATCGGAAGCCACGTAAAGCCGCGCTCCGGCCCAGATCGCATGACAGGCAGCTTCGATGGCCTTCATCGTGCACTCCGGATACCAACCCACGTACACCGCCTGAACATCGCGTTCGCCGCGATCACCCACCCGCACCGTTTCGATTCGCGCATCCCGCAGAGCCTGACCGACCCCGGGGCTGCCGAGGAGCAGCGCGCGCTGCACGCCGGCGTGCACCATCAGGTCGGCTGCCACGCTGGACGGAGTGAGCATGCATTCGTCGCGCACCGGCAGGCCTACGCTGCGCAATTTCGCGGCCTGCTCCGCCGGCGGATAGGCGCTGCCATTGGTCAATACCACAAAGGGAAATGCCCGCCGCTCAAGTTCGGTGAGCAGCTCGGCCGCGCCCGGCAGGATTTCGTAACCGCCCAAGGACCGGTCGCTCAACAGGAGCGTGCCGTCCAGATCGAACATGAGCCCCTTCAGCCGCGGCGGCGCGGCGGTTTGCGCAGTCTTGTTCACCGCACGGCCCCTGCACGGTTGTCCGCGGTTCCGCGCGCCGTGTGGCGGCGTAGTTCCAGCTTCATTCCCGCCTTGTCGATTGCCACGTATTCCAGGTCGCTGCGCGCCGTGAGTTTTCGGATGAGATCGAGGACAGGACTCAACGTCGGACTGTAGTGTCGCCGGGCGGGGCCGGCCGCCACCATCGCATCGATCTGTCCGGCGGGCATCGTGGCGCGCAGCAGAAATTCCTCATCGCAGAGCCGCAGCCCAATACGCTGCCGCAGCTCGTCGAGGCTCGCCATTTCAGGCTCGGCGCGCAACTCTCGCGTGCGTGGCAGCGATTCGATGCGCTCCATCACGTGAGCGGCTATCGGCACCGTCGGCCGGCCGAATCGGCCGATCGCGTAACGGATTGCCTCGTCCGGGATCACTTCGTAACGCTCCTTGTTCATGACATTCATCACCGCCAGCGTCATGAGAATTTGCGCGAAGGGCGTCATGACGATGGGCCACCCGAGCTCTTCGCGGACCCGGCCCAACTCTTCGATCACCGCTCCCTCGAGGTGCGCCAGTCGGGCCTCGGCGAGCTGGCGGCGCGTGGTGCCGACCATGCCGCCCGGCAGCTGATGCTTAAGGTAGCGGGCATCGAAAGACTGTGGAGAGCCCGCGGGCAGACCCTCAGCCTCGGCCAGCTGGGTGAAGTACTGATTGACCCGACCCAGCGCCTCGTCATCGACGGCCACGCGATGTCCCAGCGCCCGAAGATTCGCGACCACGCGTACGGAATGCGGGTTCGAGGTGCCGTCTGCGGCAGCCCCGGACGCACACTGCAGCGCCGACACACCATGGTTGGGTGCGTCCATATAGGTGTGTTCGGCGAGCCCGATGGTGCAGTGGGAATGGAGTTCGAGAGGCTTCCCGCCCATCACAGCCTTGATGGCCGGAATCAGGGTTTGCGCCCGCGAGGGCCCGAGCAGCCCACCCGGGTCCTTGATATAGAGCGCATCGATGGACGGACAAGCTGCGAGCTTGCGCGCTCGCTCGATGTAGTGGGCATCATCATGGATGGGGCTGATGGTGAATACGAGTGCCGCGATGACGTAATCTCCGCCGCCCTCCTTCACCATGCGTGCGCAGGCCATGTTCGATTCCGCATCGTTCATAGGGTCCGCAAGGCAGAAGCGCCGGATGCCGTTGCGCGCCAGCGTCCGGAATGCGAGCGCCATGAAATCCGGGCTAGCCGTCTCCCAGGAAATGAAACGGAAACCGGTCGACATGAACTGCAACGGCGTATGCGGCGTCGCGGCCGCCATGAGTCGAATCCGCTCCCATGGATCTTCCTTCTTGTATCGCGCCGCTACACCCATGTGTGTCGAGGTCGTGAAGTCGATGGCGCGGAAACCGACCCGGTCCATCACCTCGGCGATGCCAAGGGTCCTCGCCGTATCTATACCTAAGGCCGCCCACAGGCACTGGTTGCCATCGCGGAGGGAGGTCTCGACCAATTGAACGTCAGCCATGTGAGGCACCGGCCTCGTCTTGATCGCGGAGGTCTGGCCGGCGGGCATACAACCTGTCCACGAAACCCGTATCCACCCCCCCGGTTTGAAATTCCGGATCGTCCAGCGCGGCACTGTGAAAGCCGAGATTGCTCTTGACCCCGCTGATGCGCGTCACGGCGATTGCGCCGCGCAGGCGCGCCAACGCAACGGCGCGATCCGGACCCGACGCGATGATCTTGCCCATCAGCGAATCATAGAAAGGCGGAATGGTGGATCCCGGTACGACGTGAGAATCCACGCGAATACCCTCGCCGGAGGGCCATGCCACGTCGCGGACACGTCCCGGACTTGGGCGGAACTCGTTGCGATGGTCCTCGGCGTTGACCCGACATTCCATGGCACATCCCATCATTCGAACCTCCGACTGTCGCAGCCGCAGACCACTTCCGTCCGCGATTGCGATCTGCTCGGCGATGAGGTCGATGCCGGTGACGGCCTCGGTCACCGGATGCTCGACCTGGATGCGCGCGTTCATCTCGAGGAAATAGAAGGCCCCGCGCTGCGAGTCGACGATGAATTCGACCGTTCCGGCGCCGCGAAAGCTAAGGCGTTCCGCGAAGCGCACGGCGGCTTGCTGGAGCGAATTGCGTAGCGCCGCCGACAGGCCCGGAGCCGGCGTCTCCTCGATGAGTTTCTGGTACCGGCGCTGCACGGAGCAATCGCGCTCGCCCAGCTGAATGACTCGCCCCTCGCCATCGCCCAGAACCTGCACTTCGATATGGCGACCGCGGTCAATGTAATGCTCCAGATAGATGCGCGCGTCGCCGAAGGCTGCCCCCGCCTCGGCTGCCGCCACATCGAGCAACTCCGGCAGGTCTTCGATCCGCTCGACCCGCTTCAGGCCGCGGCCTCCACCCCCACCCACCGCCTTGACGAGCAGCGGCGCCGCAATCTTCTGCGCCAGAAGCTGCGCCTCCGCATGCGAATTCGCCGCACCACCGGGCACGACCGGTACGTTGGCTCTCTCGGCTTCGGCACGCGCCCGCAGCTTGTCGCCAATCGCGGCGATCTGATCCGCCGTCGGGCCGATAAAAACGATTCCTGCGGTTGCGCACAACTGCGGCAGGGCCGCGCGCTCGGACAAAAAACCGTATCCGGGATGGATCGCATCCGCACCCGTGGCAACAGCGGCGTGCACGATGGCCGCGGCATTTAGGTAGCTATCCGCAGACCTTGCCGGGCCGATGCACACGACACGATCGGCCTGTCGTGCCGGCTCGCCGTCGCGGTCGGCTGAAGAGACTGCCAGCACGACCTCGATATCGAGGGCGCGGCAGGTTCTGATGATGCGCGTCGCGATTTCTCCGCGATTGGCAATCAGGATTCTGCGAATGGCCATGAATCAGGCGTCCTTGCGCGCCCGCATCAGGACTTCGCCGAACTCCACCAGCGTCTCGTCAGCCGGCAGAATTTCCGTGATGACACCCTTTACACCGGCCCGCACCGTATTCATGAGCTTCATGACTTCGATGATGGCGATGACGCTGTCCTCGTCCACCACCGAGCCGATCTCAACGAACGGCGGGGACCCCGGCTTGGGGGCTCGGTAAAATGTGCCGAGCATCGGCGATGTGATATCCCTGACGCTCGGATCGGCCCGGCCCGGCGCAACGACCGGCGCGGCAGCTTGCGCCAGCCTTAAGTCCGAACGCGAAGCGGCCGAGGCCACCGCGTCCACAGGACCCGATTGCGTCGTCACGCTCTGAGCAAATCCGCCGGACGCGCCGGCGCGGCGCAGCGTCAACTTGACGCCGTCTATCTCGAGGCTCAGCTCGTCAAACTTCGACTGTTCGACCAACCGCATGATTTCTGCGACATCTGCGGCGGTCAGGGTCACCGTTGTCCTCCGAAAATGTTCATGACATGCAGCAGCGGATCGGTGACGCGCGTCGCAGCCGTTTGAGTGTCCTTGTTCGACCAAACCGTCTCGGGCCGACTCTGCAGCAGCAAAATCTGCTGCGTGTGGCGGTCAACGGCCCACTCGATGTCCTGGGGCCGCCCGTAGTGCCGCTCAATCTGTCTGCCGATGGCGCGCAGCGACTCCAGTTCCGCGTCGGAAAGGCAGGGCTCCCGGCGCAGAGGCTCCTCCACAGGAAGCTCCTCGACACCGCCGACCGGCGACTGCGCATGGCGAATGGCTTTGTCCGAGATTTCGCGGACAGAGATTTCGCCGGTGATTTTCGACACTACCCAGCGGTCCGGCGTCACTTCGCCGCTGACCAGCGCCGAGCCGAGCCCCCAGGTCCCCTCGATGGTGATCACAGATCGATCCCCGCTGATCGGACTACGCGTGAACATCACACCGGCCGTGCGCGCATCAACCATGGTCTGCACGACGACCGCCATGGCCACCGTCGATTCCGCGATTCCCTGGCGCCGCCGATAGCTCAGCGACTCGAGTGAATACAGGCTGGCCCAACAACTGCGGATCTTGCGCATCACTGAATCCGCCTGCACGACCCAAAGGTAGGTGTCCTGAAGGCCGGCGAAGCTCGCATCCGCAGCATCTTCGGTCGTCGCGGACGATCTCACCGCGACGGCCGGAGGGAGCCGCAATTCGCCCAAGCGCCCGTAAGCATCGCGGATCTCCTGCTGCAGATCTGCCGGCAGAGGCGCATCTTCGATGCGCCTGCGCAGCTCGCGCGACACGGCCCCCATCCCCTCCAAGTCATCCGCAGCGAGTGCCTCCACGCGCGCCCGTAGCGGTGAGCGCTGCTCCAGCGCGTCGACAAAGCCCTCAAACGCCTCGGTGCGCACGACGAAGCCCGGCGGCACATTGATGCCGGCTCGATGCAGCTCGCCCAGGCTTCCGCCTTTGCCGCCTACCTTGGGACGGTCGTCGAGACCGATATCCCGAAACCAACTGATGTACTTCGCCACAATCACGGTTTGATACCAAAATCAGTGCAACAACGTGACGATGCCCCGTCCACCGTCGACGCGAATCCGCTGGCCATCCTTGATCTTCGAGGTTGCATTGCCCGTGCCCACCACGGCCGGCAGCCCGTACTCGCGCGCGACGATGGCTGCGTGGCTCATGGAGCCGCCGATGTCAGACACGGCGGCGCGAATTTTCTGAAAGATGGGTGTCCAGGTTGGATTCGTGACATGGCAAACGAGAATATCCCCCTGCTGCAGACGTGAGATTTCTTCGACCGACTTCACGATGCGTGCGATCCCTTCCACCACGCCTGACGAAGCGGCAAAGCCGCGCACTTCGTTGCTGTCCGTCGCCGCGCCGGCCGACAGCCAATTGTCGAGGCTCTCGCGCGTTATTCCCCACAGCATCACGATCGCAGGATCGTCGATGACGTCCGGAATGGGCCCGAGCGCCGGCGGCGTTTCATGCCGGGCCCACTCGATGATCGCCGCCTTGCGCTCAGCGACGATCGGCGGCCAATAGATAGGACCGCGCGGTTCGGAGCCGCTCGACCACGCGTTCATCAGGTCGATGATCGCCGCCTCGAGCTCGTAGTGCGTGAGATGGAACACGTCTTCGGCGTTCGCGAAGAAACCGTGTGCGGTCAGCATTGCCCCGAAGCTACGGATCTTGTTGAAGAACAGATTGGTGTACCAATGTTCGCAGTAGAACTTGTGTCCCTCCACGTAAGGGAACACCCGGTGCGCCAGAGCGATCATCTGGTCGTAGGCGGCGCGTTCCTCCTCGTTTGCAAGCAGCTCACGATAATCGGCGATCAGCCGGCTGCGCTCATCGCGCAGCCGCCCAACCTGGCGATCCAGCGACTCGCCGGCGCGTACGCTGCGCGCGTAAGCCGGAATCGCGGAGAACGGCATGGAGAGGTCGTCATTCCAACTGCGGTGATAGTGATAGAACCCATCGCCGACATTGATGTTGAACCACGGATCGCGCGAGGTCTGTAATTCCTCGAGCCAGCGACGACCAGGCTCGCCTGATGCGCGCAGCGATCGCATGATGTCGTCGACTGAAGACCCCTCGAGGAAGTGCGCATCGACTTCCAGCTCGACGGCACAGCGGGCGAGGCGCCGCAGTTCATCGTCGGGCCGGAATATTTCCGCATCGATTCCCGCCACCATCCGCGCGATGGTCTGGTCCGTGATCTCCGGAAACGCCTTTTTGCAGAAGCCGAAAAAAGTCAGGTAAGCGCCATAGCCGAGCAGCAGAAACTCGAAGTGATGGTGCCACATCCGGAAGTAGCCTTCGATCGTCTTCTGGTAAGTCACCAGCAGGTCGTGGTTCGAAGCGATGCCGCGGCCCGCGTGCACGTGTTCGAGCGGCTCGAACTCGGGCAATGCGGGGTCCGGCATGGCCTTTGCGTCCTCGATCAGCTTCAGCATCTTCTGCTTCCACTGCGCGATGATGCGGTGATCGATCCCAAGCGTGGTCGGCAGACAATGCACCCGGGTGTTGGACGCGCCCAGCGCGCAGTAGGCCGCTTCTGCCGTTACCATGTCGAATGCGGACATGGGCTCGGGAAAGTGCATGGAATTGTAGAACCAGAATTTCTGATCGTCGGCTTGCGAAAATTGAATATGGTAGGGATAGGCCGCTTGCGCTCTTTCGGTTCCCGATATGACCTTCACCGAGCTGGGCAGCGGGAACTCCCGGGGCTTAAGTTGCGCATTCATAGTGCACTCCCGTCGCGAAATGTGGTCGCCTTGCAATTCGTCGATTCGCGGCAATGCCGTGGGTACCCTAAACCCTAAATCTTTCGGCGTCATCCAGTATGAAGCGGCCGTCGGCAACTCGCCTCAACTCATGCCGCTGCAGTGCGCCACGGCTCGACAACTGCAGAACTTCTGGGTGAGGTCCCAACGCCTGCGGGTAATCACCGGAGATGAACGCGGTGTTGCTGCCAGCGCCATGATTGATGCCGATCAGGACTGCCGCGTGCGCCAGCCTTCGTGATAGCCCTCACGTGCATCGCGGGCATAGGGCACCGGCGCCACTTTCACCCTGACATCGAGCTGCATGTGTCGTTCGACCGTGGTTTTATTCGTGCCTCCGCCCTCTTCGCCCCACACCAGGGTGAGCACGTCGCCCACATCGATGTTGGGATCGACAACGCCCAGTGATAGCGCCGAACGTTCGTTGTAGCTGTAGCCGCCAAACATCGAGAAGCCGACAACCTTGCCACCCATCATTACTTTGTCATACGAGGACGATGCGTAGTTGGCGATGGGTATGTCGAGGAACTTGTAATGGTCGGTGCCCGGCATGAACAACGACGCGTAAATCTTGGCGCAGTCTTCGCCGTTCCAGACAAAGGTTACCTTCTTGCGATGCGGTCCCTTGGATTTCTTTTCGAGCGCCTCGCGCCCGATGAAGTCATGATCGAACTTCACGAACGGGCCGTAGCCCAATTCATAGGGCGTCAGGTAATAGTCTTCAATGTTATTGGAGACGAAGCTTCCGCCGATCGATCCTGTACCTTCGTAGCCGCCGGCCGGCAGCCACTCGCGATATTTCTTCATCTTTTCACCGGTATACACCGCCGGCAGGGGTGAAGGAATCCATCCGGATTCCAGCGTATTGCTGGCGTAGGCGCGCGAACCCACCGGCACCAGACCCAGGTCGCGTAGAACTTGACGTCGGGGAGCGGTCCGCCGTTGAGCTTTTCCAGCACTTTGGCGGCATTCGGCCCCTGCACCTGATAGCGATAGTGGCGTCGCGTAACAGCCTTGCCACGCGGGTGTGAGGGCGAGCGATCGTCGCGGATCATATCCACCTTGAAGCCGCCGGTCTCGCCGTGAAATTGAATCCAGTTCACCGACGGCGCGCGGCCCACAAACAGCAGCTCGTCCTTGTCAAGATAGAACAGGATGCCATCACCGATGACATAACCGTCGTAGCTGACCGGCACCATCTGCTTGGCTTTGTTTACCGCGAAGTTACTGAAGCTGTTGATGGTGGTATACGAAATGAGCTTCAAGGCGTCAGGGCCCTTGACGGTCAGCTCCGCCATATGGTGCGTCTGGTCGAACAGCACGGCGGTCTCGCGCCAGGCGCGCTGCTCATCGCGCCAGTTGTAGAACTCGCTGGGCACCACGGGATACACATAGGCCCCGATGCGTGAATTGCGCAGCATGTCCACCGTGTCGCCGGAGATCTTCAACAGACTATCGAGATTTTGCTGACTCATGACGGTGATGTCCTCTGGTATCTGATCCGCTTACTATTGAGATGCGATCGTGCGCCGGCAACGGGGACCTGCCGCTGCACGCCTAGAGCCGCCCCGCAGCCGCCTCACGCCCGATATGCTCAGCCTGGCGCAGCACCAGGGCGACGATCGTGAGAGTGGGATTCGCAGCGCCGGCCGTAGTCTGCACACTGCCATCTGAAATAAACAGGTTCGGCACCTCATGCGTGCGCCCGTAGGGGTTGGTGACGCCCTGTCCCGGGTCGTGGCTCATGCGGGCGGTGCCCATCTGGTGAGTTGCGGGCGGTACGGAACTCACCACCGTGCGCTTCGCACCCACTGCTTCGTAAATCTTCTGCCCCTGCCCGGTTGCGTGAGCGCGCATGGCCATATCGTTCGCGTGTGGTTCGCAGTGGATATGCGCCACGGGCAGACCGTAGGCGTCCTTCCGCGTCGTCGATAGCGTGATGCGATTGTCGGCGCGCGGCAGGTCTTCGCCGTTGACGAGCATGCCGGCCATGTTGCGGTAGTTGTCGATGGTCGAGGCAAAATCGCGCCCCCAACCGTAAGGCAACCCGATGAGCGGGAGCGTCGGTAGGTCGACCATCGCGAGTTCCAGGTGATAGCCGCCCACGAAGCCGCGACGCGGATCGTGGATATTTTCATCCTCTACCACGCCTGCAAGCACCGCGCCGCGCCAGAAACTCACGGGTTGATCGAAAACGCCGAAAACAAAACTCAAAACGTGATGGCAATAGTTGCGGCCCACCTGGTCGGATCCATTGGCCAGCCCGCGCTTGAAGTGCCCGGACTCCGAAAGCAGGAGCAGGCGCGCGGTCTCGATGGCGTTGCCCGCGACGCACACGACGCGCGCGCGCTGGCGTTGCTCCACTCCCGCAGCGTCTCGATACACGACGCCGGTGGCGCGGCCCGCATCGTCATGCTCGATTCGTGTGACAAAGCATTCACTGCGCAGGTCGAGCCTGCCGCTGGCCTCGGCCCGCGGAATCTCTGTATACAGCGTGCTCCACTTGGCGCCGGTCTTGCAGCCTTGCACACAGAAGCCCTGCTGAATACAGAATCCCCGACCGTCGCGCGCGCGCGAATTGATCGCCAGATAATTGGTGTGCACCCGTTTGTAACCCAGGCGCCGCGCGCCGGCATACATCACCTTGAAATTGTTCGATGCGGGCATGCCCGGATTGCCATTGCGGCGCGTGACCCCGAGTCGCTTTTCGGCCACCTGATACCAGCGTTTCAGCTCTGCGTAGTCGATCGGCCAGTCGGCGAGTGAGGCCCCGGGTATATCGCCGTACACAGTCCGCGCGCGCAGTTCATAGGGTTGCAGACGCGGTGTTGCACCGGTCCAGTGCACCGTTGTGCCACCCACCGTGCGGCAGTGCCAGGCTGGGAGCGTCGGCGAAGTTTTTACCGGATCCCAGGTGCCGCTCTGCGAGCGGGGCTCGAGCCAGGTGAGCTGACCGAATGCCTCACTTGGGTTTTGTGAAAAAGTCGCGAACGATTGACGCTTGCCCGCCTCGAACAGCACAACCTTCAGGCCGCGACGCGTGAGTTCATTCGCCATGGTGCCTCCTCCGGCACCGGAACCGACGATGACCACGACGTCTGTATCGTTGAGATCGAAACGCGGCATGAACCCGTGGCCCCTAGATCGGCATCGGGCCGCTATCTGCCAACGGCACTTCGGGAAGCCACTTGAGATCGTTGAAGCCGCGCAGCAGGTAGCCACCCTTCGAGAACGACTCACCCTCAAAACCGAAGTGCGCCCAGGCGATCGGGTTGCTATACAGCACCATCAGGGTTTTCGTCCGCACGGACTGGAAGAATGCGCCGGATTCGATGGCCTTGAGGTGCTGAACACGTGCGTTCTCGGGCAGAAGGGCAAACCCGTCGCCCAGACTCGCAACGCCGGCCTCAAGATCGGTGCGCGCCTGCGTCGAAGCCGCCGCGTCACCATCGACGGCATTGACGACCAGCGCGTAGGCGGCATCATCAAGCGTGTCGTGCGGCGCAATGGTGCGGATCATGGCCAGCAACGCTGCGGCCTCCGTCGAAGACAGGACCCGCAGCTCCACCGCCCAGGCGCGCCGGGGCAGCAGCGCAGCGAGCGGACTGCCCAGGGCAATCACCCCGGTCAGTACGCCCACCCCGCGTACGAACGAACGGCGATCAGCGCTCTGCAGCGGACCGGTATGCGTAGTGCGTGTGTTCACGTGTAGTTCCGCGCCAAGGATCGGCCATAGGGCGCTGCTGGACTCTACCCATAGGGAACAAGAACCTGCGGTCCAGCGTATGCACCTGCGAACGCTCATCGAGTAGATTCGCAGGCGGTCCGCAACACCAGATCGAGATCAACGTCAGATGAAGGAGCGCACCGGATCCGCTCCATCCCACCCGATACTGGCGCGATAGAACTTGCTGAAAACCGCCTCGAAACCCGCACCCAGCTCGATGAGTTCCACGTAACCAGGCAGCTGCGCCGTGGTATCCATGTAGGCCACGCTTCCCCCGCTCGGTACGCCCGCGATAAACACGAGATTATGGCCCTGCGCCTGATAGTGCGCTACGTCCCGATCGAAATTCGCCGTCGCGCGGCCCCAATGATGAAATCCGTAACCGCGCTTCTCGATCCATTCGCGATACACCGAGGGCTCCGCATCGTTGGGCTGGATGAGCTCGATATTCATATGCCCAGCGAAGCTCATGGCAAGCGACACATCGGCGTTGGAGTCTCGGCCGCGATACTTAGGGTTGGTACCGCTGAAGTGATCGAGCAAAAACCAGGGACCCACCTTCAGCTTGTCGATCCACAGATTCATGGCCGCGCGAATGTCGGGCACCACGTAACATATTTGAATGATTCCATCGTCCGGTTGACCAAATCCCACGAGACCCATGCTTGACCCCCCTATTGGTTATTTATCGACGGCGTCCAGGCTCAACGAGTCGGCGTATTGCGCGACAAGAATTTCGCGAGCGCGTCGAGATCGGCATCGCTGATCTCGGTCTTGCGAAACTGCGGCATCACCGAAATCCCATGCCGTACGAGATGGCTGACTGTTTCCGGCGCCAAATCCTTCCATTCGAGCAGCACCCCGGATTTTACTCCCCGGTATTTCACGGTCAGGGCGTTGGTGCCCGGGTGGATGACTCCGGGATCGTGGCAGGGTGCGCACCATTTCGTGTACACCGCGCGACCTGCCGCATGCGGGTCGGATGGCTCCTCGGCCAGCGCGAACCCTCCTAGCGTCAATCCTGCCAACGCCAACCCGGCTAACGCGGACCCGTTCATAACCCTCGGCTCGCCGCGCCGTCGGCTCATGATCGATTCTCCCGCAAATGCTTGGGCCATATCGCGTACCGGCCCGGCGACATGATTCCGTTGGGATCAACGGCATCTTTGAGCGACCAAATGCCCGGCCGGCCGAATGTCGACGGTCATAGACAAACTTATAGAGTCGGACGTTCGGCGCCGAACCAGGCGGCAGCAGCGCGGCTGTTTGACCGGCGGCTGTCAGACAGGCCAAACCGGCAGCAGCGCCTGAAATCGTCGCGGCGACACTCGATAAGCAAAATTTTCGGCGGTTCATGGCATCCCGCAAACAGCTGATGCCCTTGTAAACTACTGACTGCGCCGGCAGGCCGCTCGACCATAAGCGAAGGCCGCCACGCTTTTTGGGGATTAATGACCGATCGTGAGCGAACTTCTACTCCTATCGGGACTGCTGAGCGGGGCATACTGTCGGCGCACCGGGAAAACTGTGCGAGGAGAGCGGTTGATGCCGAAATCCACAAGACGCGTGGTCACGGGCCACGATGCCCGCGGAAGATCGGTCGTCCTATCGGACGGTCCGCCGCCCCAGCACCACCCGATGCATGGCTTAGGCGTAGGCGCCGACTTTCATGAGATGTGGAGCGATGCCGACACGATTCCTGAACTGACCTTAGGCGTAGCCCGGGAACCGAACGAGCGTCCGTTCACTATCATGCCCGTGGCGGGCCATCTGCTTCGGATACTGGACGTCTATCCGCTCAAGGACGGTGGCAAGCGAACAGCGATGCATCGGACGCGGACCCTGGATTATGTGGTCGTGATCGAGGGCGAGATCGTCCTGATTCTCGATGATAGTGAGGTAATCCTAAAGCCGGGGGATGTGGTCGTGCAGCGGGGTACGGACCACGCCTGGGAGAATCGCTCGGGCACGATTGCCCGCGCTGCGTTCTTCCACATCGATGCGCGTTTCAGCGAGGAACTGCTGGCCAGGCTGCCGAAACCACTGGTGCTCACCGGTTAGGGATGGCCGGCGACTGATCGCAAAGCCATGACCCAGATCGTGCGACGGGAATCCTCCGACAATCGGGCAGCCAGTGCGCAGCCGGCGGTCCCACCGCCCACCACGACGTAGTCGAACCCCTGTGCGACATCTGCCATCTTTCCCTCTGTTCGCCCTGACATTTTCGACATCGGGCCGTGTCATCACGCGGGCCGTCCGCCGTCAGGCATTCTCACTGTAAATCGCGTTGGATAAAATGAATCGCACGGATTCCGCGCGCACGGCGTCGACGGGCTCGTTGCTGATCGATGCTTCGATTTTGGCGTGACGTGCCCGCAGGACATCGCGATACTCGGGATGGCTGATGATGAACAGCTGATTGTTCTTGATGCCCTTCATGACGTGCCCGGCGGCCTCCACCGCATCCATCGCAAAATCCATGAATGAGGCCTCGCCCTCCTTGCGCGGTGCGGGCGGCGCGTAACCGCTGTCCTTGAATCGTTCGTCCCGCATCGGGTCGCCTTCGCCGATGTTGGATTTGACCGTCCCGGGGCAGTAGACGGAGACGCCAATGTTGCGGCCCATCATGTCCGTGCGCAGCGATTCGGACAATCCCACCACGGCATACTTGGTCGTGGAGTAGAGGCCCACCGCGCCCAGCGCGGCGATCCCTCCCATCGACGCCACATTGACGATGTGCGCCTCCATTCCGTTCGCAACCATTCCCGGCAGGAAGGTGACCAGCGCATTGATCACGCCGCCGACGTTGACGCTCATGATCCAGTCCCAATCGCTGAAGGTTGCCTGCTCCATCGGACCGTGGACACCCACTCCGGCGTTGTTGATCAGCACCTGGACCGGACCAAAGACCCGCTCGATGTCCCGTTTCGCGGCGCTCAAGCCCGCTCGGTCGGTGACATCGACCTTGATGGGATGCACGGCCTGCTGAGGCTTATCCCGGAAGTAGGCCATTGTCTGATCCAAATGGTCCTGCCGCCGATAGCTGAACGCAACCTTCATACCCTCGGCAGCCAGCACCTTGACGATGCCCTGTCCGATGCCGCTGCTACCTCCCGTGACGAAGGCCACTTTGCCCTTGAGATCCTTCATTGCGCTGCCCTCTCGGTTTTCCAATCGCGAACTCATACCTCGGCGCGGGGCAGGGTTCGCCCCCGGATCAAGTCCGCACCCTTTTCTGCGATCATGATCGCCGGCGCATTCGTATTGCCGCCGGGCACATCCGGCATGACCGAGGCGTCGATGACTCGAAGCGCATCGATGCCGCGTACCTTCAACGCGGCATCCACCACCGCCAGCGGGTCGCTCTCGATTCCCATCTGGCAAGTGCCCACGGCGTGTTGCGTGATCGCTCCGGTGCCGCGAACGAACTGCTCGAGATCGGCATCGGACACCATCGTCGCCCCGGGCAGAATCTCCTCGGCAACCAAGCCGCGCAGCGGCTCGCGCCGATAGATGTCTCGGATGATCTTGAGACCCCGGATCGCCCGCTCCACGTCCGATCTCTCCTTGAACAGGTTGAACTGGATGCGCGGTGCGTCGTGCGCGTCGGCGGAGCGCAGCCACACCTCACCGCGGCTGTCCTGCTTGATCATGGAAACCCCCACGCCGAGGGTGTGCGGCGGCTTCTTACCGATCAGCGGAAACCACAGTTCGCGTGCGCTGACTTCGCCGGACATGCACGTGAACTGCATGTCCGGCCGGTCCAGAGCCGGCTCCGTTCGAATGAATAAATTGCCGGCGGCGCCGTTGGTGGCGAACAGGCCGCTGCCGAACAATCCCCACAGCAGCACCCACGCAGTCGCGCGATCCACGCGCAGCTCACTGCGAAACGCGCCCGGCCGCACATTCCATCCGACGAACATGAACGGATGCTCGACGAGATTTTTACCCACGCCGGGCAGATCGAACCGCGGCTTGATTCCGAGACTCGCGAGATGATCGGCCGGCCCCACCCCCGACAGCATGAGGAGCTGCGGCGAACCATACACGCCGCCCGCGACAATGACTTCGCGATCGGCCGTCACCGTGAAGTCCCGCCCGTCCCGCAGGTAGTCGACGCCAACCGCGCGACCGCTCTCGATGCGGATCCGGCGGGCCAGCGCCCGCGTCTCAATGCTGAGATTGCGCCGGCCCATCGCGGGTTTGAGAAATACACGCGCCGCGCTCCCGCGCCGCCCGCGCACCACGGTCATTTCGCTGCGCTGGAAACCCTCGGTTTGGGCGCCGTGAACGTCGTCCGTCGCCGGAAAGCCCGCGGCGATGCTCGCCGCGCGAATCTCCTCGTACAGCATATTCGATTCGGGAACGGCAATTTCCAATTCACCCTCTGCGCCATGATATGGATTGTTGCCGAGCCAGCTCTTCTCCGATTTTCGAAAATACGGCAGAACGTCCGCATAGCCCCAGCCCGCGAGACCGCGCTGCGCCCAGTCGTCATAGTCGCGGCGGTGACCCCGGGCGTACACCATGCCGTTGATCATCGAGGAGCCGCCCAATCCCTTGCCGCGCGGAATTTCGATCCGCCGCCCGTTCAAATAGGGTTCGGGTTCGCTCTCGAAGTTCCAGTTGAGATCGCGGCGGACCACGTACTTGGGAAACGCCATGGGCATGTCTGTCATCATCCGCCGCAATTTGGCTCCGGCCGACGGCTCCATAAGATGCGCGCGCTTGACGGCGTGCCGATCAGCCGAGAGTGAACGAGCTTTCACACGACAAAGCTCCAAACCCGCGCTTCACGGAACGCCCGCTCCGCAGCAGAGCGCCGGCGCCCGGGTTCGCTGCAGGTACACTGATGATTCCGTTCAGGTCGAGCGCTGCAGGCAATCTTCGGGTGAAATAGCGCGAGATTGACGGAGATCCAACCATGCGCGCTTATGAAATCCTCGCCGGTAGCAGCTCGCTCGACGGCCTGCACCGCTGTGAACGTCCGGACCCCATGCCGCAGTCCGGGCAGATACTGGTGCGCATCGAAGCCATATCGCTCAACTACCGCGATCTTCTGATCGCTCGCGGTCATTACATGGGCGGCGCGGTCGCGGCCAATACCATTCCATTGTCCGATGGCGCGGGTGAGGTCATCGCCGTGGGCGCCGCGGTCACGCGTTTTCGAGTCGGCGAACGCGTCGCGGGCACATTCTTTCGCGGCTGGATCGACGGTAAACCGCCGCGCGGCCCGCTGGTCGCGCTCGGTGCACCGCCCGCGGACGGCGTGCTCGCTGAACTCGCGGTGTTCGACGAGCAGAACGCTGTCCCCATACCCGCGCATCTCTCCTACGCAAGCGCCGCGACCCTGCCGTGCGCGGCGGTGACGGCCTGGCGCACTCTGGTCGATATCGGGGGCATCGCCCCCGGCGACACCGTGCTCGTGCTCGGCACCGGCGGCGTCTCGATATTCGCCTTGCAGTTTGCCCGTCTCGCCGGAGCACGCGTGCTCGTAACGTCGTCGAGCGATGGAAAGCTCGCCCGCGCAAGGGCGCTCGGCGCCGACGGCTGCATCAACTACCGCACGCACCCTGAGTGGGATCGCGAGGTGCTAAGACTGACCGACGGCCGCGGCGTGGATCAGGTGTTGGACGTCGGTGGCGCGGGCACCCTGGCGCGCTCCATCGGTTCGGTCGCCGTGGGCGGGAAAGTCGGTATGATCGGCGTGCTGACCGGCGTCGGTGTGGCGGGCAGTCCGTACGGACTGCTCGGCAAACAAGCCAGTCTGAATGGCGTATATGTCGGATGCCGGCAACATTTCGAACGCATGAACACCGCCATCTCGGCGCATCGGCTGGAGCCCATCATCGACCGCGAATTCGGCTTTGACGACGCCCCCGCCGCGTACCGGCATCTCGAGAGTGGGGCCCATTTCGGCAAAGTGGTGATCCGCCTGTGAGCGGCGAAGTGACGGTGCGTGAGGCGGTCTATTCGTTGCTGCGCGAATTCGGGCTGACGACGGTCTTCGGCAATCCGGGTTCGACGGAGCTGCCGATGTTCCGCGACTTTCCCGCCGACTTCCGCTACGTGCTTGGTCTGCAGGAATCGGTCGTCGTCGCCATGGCCGACGGCTTCGCGCAAGCCCGCGGCGACGCCGCACTGGTCAATGTGCATTCGGCGATCGGAGTCGGCCATGCCCTGGGCAGTATTTTCACGGCCTACAAGAATCAGACGCCGCTGCTGATCACCGCCGGCCAGCAGGCGCGTTCGATCCTGCCCTTCGAGCCTTTTCTTTTCGCCGAGCAAGCGGCGCAGCTGCCCAAACCCTACGTGAAATGGAGCAGTGAACCGGCACGCGCCGCCGACGTCCCCGCGGCTATCGCGCGCGCCTACTATGTCGCGATGCAACCGCCTCGCGGACCCACCTTTGTCTCGATCCCCGTGGACGACTGGGATCGACCGTGTGTCCCGCCGGCGGCGCGCGTGGTGAGCCGGCGCATCGCGGGAGATCCCGCGCTGCTCGAACGCGCAGCGGCCGCCCTGCGCGATTCGCACCGGCCCGTGATCGTGGTCGGCGCATCGGTGGCGCGCGACGACGCCTGGGATGAAACCATCGCTCTCGCCGAGCAGCATCAAGCCGCGGTCTGGGTCAGCCCCATGTCGGCGCGAAATAGTTTCCCGGAGCGTCACCCGCTGTTCGCCGGTTTTCTGCCGGCCGATCGAGCTGCGATCGTGGCAAGTCTGCGAGGCGCGGATCTGATCCTGGCGCTGGGCGCGCCGGTGTTCACTTACCACGTCGAGGGTCACGGTCCGCACATTCCGGAGGGCGCCGCCCTCGTGCAGCTGACCGACGATCCGGGTGCGGCCGCATGGTCTCCCGTGGGTATGTCCATCGTCACGAATTTGAAG